>JAABUK010001245.1_pt1 | contig 49426 bp, 47 predicted proteins | sample 5559141 | NCBI WGS metagenome assembly JAABUK01 (sample SAMN10711869, study PRJNA513367) | rock metagenome | isolation source: Antarctica rocks | place: Antarctica: Victoria Land, Pudding Butte nord | collected 2016-01-03 | reverse complement strand
TCGCCGTCGCTCGCGCCGCTTCCCGCAAGGCGTTGTTGCAAGCGACGCCGCCCGCGACGATCAACGTGCGCGGTTCGTATTCGAGAGCGAGACGTTCCGTCGTCCCGATTAGCGAACGCACTACTATGCTCTGAAAGCTCGCCGCCAGATTCTTGATTTCCTGTGAAGCTTCTTCGCCATTGGCAGCAGGGCGCAGATTCGTTTCGCGCACGTATTTCGAGACAGCCGTCTTGAGTCCGCTGAAACTAAAATCAGGACGCCCGTCGTTCATGCGCGGCAAAGGAAGACGCACGCTTCGCGGATCGCCCTCGCGCGCGAGGCGTTCGATGACGGGGCCGCCCGGATAACCGAGTCCCAACATCTTCGCCACTTTGTCAAAAGCTTCACCCGCTGCATCGTCTCTCGTGCGTGCGACGACCTTGTATTTGCCCGGCTCTGGCACAAGAAAAAGATTCGTATGCCCGCCGGAGACGATGAGCGCCAGCGCCGGATATTCGACAGGCGGATTCTCGAACGCGATTGAGTAGATGTGTCCTTCGATGTGATTGACGCCGACGAGCGGCAGCCCGAGCGCAAACGCCATCGCCTTCGCGTAGGCGACGCCGACCAGCAGCGAGCCGATTAGCCCGGGGCCGATGGTGACGGCGATGCCGCTTAAATCTTTTCCGGCAATGCCTGCGCGCGTGAAAGCTTCTTCGACAACCGGAACGATCTTGTCGAGATGCTCGCGCGAAGCGATCTCCGGCACGACGCCGCCGAAAGGCTGGTGCTTTTCGATCTGCGACGAAATAACGGACGACAGCATCAAGCGCCCGTCGCTCACTACTGCCGCCGCCGTTTCATCGCAAGAACTTTCAATGCCCAGCACAAGCATAGGTTTAGTCGTCAGTGGTCAGTGATCTGTGGTCAGCTAGTAAGCTAAAGAGTTGCGCTAACTATGTACGCAATTTGCTTTCTCTGAAAACCGACCACCGATCACTGTTCATAAAAACTCAAACACGAATCGCCTTGCTTCAGTATGCGCCAGCGCCGGAGTTGTCCCGCTTCATCTGGCAACTGATTTTTGTGATGATGCTCGATGATGAGCACGCCGCCGTGTTCGTCCCCATTATTCGTAAGCAGCGAGCCTTCGCCGAACGCTGTTAGCACAGGCGAGTAATCGAGGGCATATGGCGGATCAAAAAAAGCTATATCCCATTTTGCTTCGCCGCGTGTTGCCGCGCGTCTTAAAAATTCGGTTGCTTCCGACAGCACGACAGTTGTTTCTTCTTCCGGCACTCCACACAAATCGAGATTGGCTTCAACGAGGCCGCACATCTTGCGCGAGCGGTCAACGAAGGTAACGAACGCCGCGCCGCGCGACGAAGCTTCAATGCCGACAGCGCCCGAGCCAGCGCACAAGTCCAGAAATCGCGCTCCTTCGATGCGCGGCGCAAGCACGTTGAAAAGCGTTTCACGCAGCCGATCCGATGTCGGGCGAATCTGCATCGACGGCGGACTCTTCAACACGCGCCCGCGATATTGTCCGGCGATGATGCGCATTCCCAGCCTAAAGTAAATGCCAGCGAAATGTCACTGACTCGCCGGGTGTGTAAGCAATAACGACAAGTTTGACAAGCAACTGAAAAGATTTATCGTGATAGTCGGTAAGGCGCATGACGTAGATATGTCCGAGTTTAATCGGTGCGTGCGCACTGCTCATTCCTTTTGCAAACAATTGCGTTGATTCCGCGATGTCTTGTACTGTTTGCGATTTACGCTCTTTCAGAATCACGAGTCTATCGTGCTCCATTCGCAATGAAGCAAAACCCTGACCTTTGCCAACATATTCTTCGTACCCGTAACGAGCTTTGAGATCATCAGCAGTACCAAGATCAACGATTGTACCAAGTTCGCCGCCCTGAACACCAACGGAGAGTTCGCCTTTGTTATAGCTATTGAAGTTTATGTGACTACAACGATTTCTGACTTCGTTCTGATAAAAAACCGAACCGTCCTTGCCGTCGCGAAAGCAAAAGGATTGAGCGAGCGGATCGAGCGCATACAAAGTGACGATGCCGCCTGTCACTTCCGAGTTGGTAAGTGTTCTCTGACTCTCTTGCGCAAGCGACGGCGTTGCACATAAAAGCAATAGGATAAAGATTAAATAATAAGTTCGCATACTGCCTCCAAAGTAAATGGATTAACCAACCGATGCCAATCCGAATCTCACGTCGCTGCGGACGCGCTCGACGAGCAGGGAAGTTTCGCGCGTCAATTTTCTGGTCGATAAATAATAGTCCGCTTCGCGGCGCGCTTCTTCTAAAATCTGCACGTCGCGGACAAGATTGCCGATGCGAAAAGTGGGCAGCCCGGATTGCCTTGTGCCCATCACTTCGCCGGGGCCGCGTATCTCCAAATCCTTTTCCGCGATGCGAAAGCCGTCCGAAGTTTCTTCCATGATGCCAAGCCGTTCGCGCGCGACGCTCGTTTGTTTGTCGGAAGCCAAGAGCACGCAAAAACTTTTCTCCGCGCCGCGCCCGACACGCCCGCGAAGTTGATGCAGCTGCGAAAGGCCGAATCGTTCGGCGTGTTCGATAACCATTACGGACGCGTTCGGCACGTCAACGCCCACTTCGACAACCGTCGTCGCCACGAGAAGTTGTGTCTCCCCGGAAACAAAGCGGCGCATCGCGTCTTCCTTTTCGGCGGACTTCAATTTGCCGTGCAGAAGGCCGATAGAAAAATGCGGAAACACCCGGTCGCGCAGTTGTTCGTACATGCGCGTCGCGTCCTTCAAATCCATTTTCTCCGATTCTTCGACGAGCGGGTAAACGATGTAGCCCTGACGCCCCGCGCGTATCTCGCGTTCGACGCCCTTATAGACTCCGCCGCGCTGGTCTTCGCCGACAACGACGGTTTTAATCGGCGTGCGCCCGGGCGGAAGTTCGTCAATCACTGATACATCCAGATCGCCGTAAGCGGTCATGGCAAGCGAGCGCGGAATGGGCGTCGCGGTCATTACTAACACGTCAGGATGAAAGCCGCGCGAGCGAAGCTCTGCGCGTTGCAGCACGCCGAAGCGATGCTGTTCGTCAATCACGATCAGGCCGAGTTTGTCGAATGCGACGGATTCCTGTATGAGCGCGTGAGTGCCTATGACGGCGTGAATTTCGCCCGCCGCCGCGTCTTTGTGCAGGCGACGTTTTTCAGCGGCACGCAGGCTACCCGTCAAAAGTTCGACGCGGTAGGGCGTGCTTGCAAGCAGGCGTTTGACGTTGCGCGCATGTTGTTCGGCGAGGATTTCCGTAGGGGCCATGAGCGCCGCTTGATAACCGTTTTCCATCGCGGCGAGCATCGCTTGCAGCGCGACGATGGTTTTGCCGCTGCCGACATCGCCTTGCAGCAAGCGGTTCATCGGCGCGTCTGATTGCATATCGTCGAAAATGCGTTTGACGACTCGTTCCTGCGCGCCCGTAAGCTGAAAGGGAAGCACTGCGGCAAGCGACTCGCGCACGCGATCCGTGATTTCGATGACGGCTCCCTTAGGCTCTTTGATTCTTTCGCCGCGCTTCAACGCGAGCGCCAGCGCGACCCAGAAAAACTCTTCAAAGATAAGACGCAAATGCGCGAGGCTACGGGCGCGTTCGTAATCGGCGAGCGGCACGTCTTCGGTTGGAAAATGTATGCGCCGCAAAGCTTCCGCGCGGCTGATTAAATGCTGGCGCGCGCGCAAGTCTTCCGGCAAGGTTTCCGTGATTGCTTCGTCCGGCACGAGTTCGAGCACATGGTGCATAATTTCGCGCAATCGTTTAGAGCGAAACTCGCCGAGCTTACGATAGACAGGCACGCGCCGCCCGACGTGAATCGCGGCGAGCGCCGGATCGTCTGCCGCGCCTTCCGCTGCCTCCTCCGCATCTTCTTCGGGGTTGTCGGCGGCCTCTGTGCGCTTCTTTGGATCAATCGCATCCGCGTCGTGGTCTTCATTCGTTTCGTTTGCCTGTGAGGAATCATCTTCGGCAAGGCGCAGCAGAGCATGTTCGGGCGGCGTCCATGTGCCGGGCAGCATTTCCAGTTCGTCCGGCTTATTAAGGCGAAGCGCGAAAGTGTTGCGCCGCCCGTCCCATTCCCATTTGCCGAAGGCGATAAAGCGCGCGCCGCGTGGAAACTTTTGTTTGTTGTAAGCGACGATGCGCTGTGCCTGCCGACCGGAAATGAACGTCCAGACGACGACGGGCTTCGACGTTCTTTCGGGATCGCTCGCCGTGACCTCGAAGATGTAGAGCGGCGGCGCTTTCGGCCCACGATTCTTGCCGACCTGAAAGCCGCCCGCGACGCGCACGTAAAGCTCCAGCGATGCTTCCATACCGTCGTGTAAATCGCTGACGCGCGCCAGATTCGAGCGGTCTTCATAGCGCATCGGCAGATAATCGAGCAAGTCTTCGATTGTGGCTTCAGTCGCATCCGTCTTGCCTGCCAGCGCAGCCAGAGCGAGCGCAAGTTTGCGCGCCGTCGGTTGACCGAAGCGCGTGATGCCGAAGCGATATAACTCTACGACGGGAGTATCGAGCCGGATTGAGGAATCTGTTGCCATTCGAGCGGGATGATAGCATAAGGCGCAACAGGCGCAGCGTGAGTTGGTAAGAAGAATTTTGCCGGTGTGGTTATCGGTGGCGTCTGTTATGTAGGAGTTGCTGTATGTAAAAGAACGCCAAGACTCTTCGGAGAATCAAGGCGTCCTTTATCAAAGCGGATTGTGGCCGCGTGTTTAGTTTGTCGCGGCGGCTGATGAAGCGCTGCAGTATGTATCGAACGCGGTGGTTAATGCCTGGGCGATTTGCTGCGGGCCGTTGCCTTCGATTTGATGGCGTTCCATCATGTAAACGACTTCGCCGTTTTTCATGATCGCAATGGACGGCGAAGACGGACGATAGCCCTTGAAATACTCGCGCGCTTTTTCCGTCGCTTCGATGTCGGCTCCGGCAAACACGGTGGCGACTTTGTCCGGGCGCACGTCGTGCTGCAGCGCCATCGCAATGCCGGGACGCGCTTTGCCTGCCGCGCATCCGCAAATGGAATTAACGACGACCATCACAGTGCCTTCCGACTCTGTGAGCGTCTTTTCAACTTGCTCCGGCGTCTTCAATTCTTCGACGCCGAGCCGTGTTAGTTCTTCGCGCATCGGGCGAATCATCATTTCTGGATATGGCATAAATGTTCTCCTATTAAAAGTAATTCGTGGCTTGTTTAATCAGCGACTATTGATTATCGGCTTTTTATCGAAAACTCACAACCGTTTAACCGCCGCAAATAATTATCCTTCGCTGTAATGAATAATTATCCTGCGCGGTTCGTCGCCGTCGCCGTTAATGGAAATGCGATACACGGGCGAAGGCAGCGGATACCGCGCGCCCAATCTTTCAGCCCATTCGATAACGATGACAGCCTGCGTTTCTGTCAACAGTTCGTCGAGGTCTACGGCGTGCGCTGCCGTTGCGCCTTCGGGCAATCGGTAAAGGTCTATGTGATAAAGCGTGAGTGGTTGTGCTGTGTGGCGATTGACGAGCGTGAACGATGGGCTGGTGACTTCTTCCGGGTCAATGCCTAATGCTGTGGCGATGCCCTTCGTGAAAACTGTTTTGCCTGCGCCGAGCGAGCCATTGAGCAAGATGATTTCGTCGCCCGTCAGATGCTCGCCGAAATTCTTACCGAGCGCGAATGTCTGTGCGGCATCAAGGCATGTATATTCATCTGCCTGCTTTTCCTGTGATGCTGCTTCGTTTGCCGCTTTCGTGCTCAAGGCCTTTCTCCTGCGAAGTCTAGTTGGCTAATCGCCGCAGCGAGATGATTGCGTATGTCGGAAGCGACGAGGGAGCGCATTCCTTTCTCTTGCGCCGCGAGGTCGCCCGCCAGCCCGCCGATATAAACTGCTGCGATAACTGCATCGAGGGCGCTGGCTTCCTTTTTCAGCGTGCCGTAAGCCTGCGCGATGAAACCCGTGATAATGCCCGTCAAGGTATCGCCCGAACCGGCTGTGCCGAGTCCTGCGTTGCCCGTCGGAACCACGAAGACGCGATTATCCGGCGCGGCGATAATCGTGCGCGCGCCCTTGAGCACTAAAATCAAATCGTGCGCTGAAGCAAAGTCGCGCGCGACCTCGACGCGATCCGTAATCGCCGCGTCGTCCGCTGCGCCGATCAAGCGCCGCATCTCGCCCGCGTGCGGCGTGAGTATGAGCGGGAAATCATCGGAGCCTGATAAATCTTCAGGCCAAGGCGCAAGCGCATTCAGTGCGTCGGCGTCGATGACGACGGGTGTTTTGCGATGCTCGACAATGTGGCGAACGAAGCGGCGCGTCGAGTCATTTTTCGATGAAAGGCCGGGGCCGACGGCGACGACATTGGCGCGCTCGATCAATTCACTTGCGCGCGCGATTGCCTCGAAGCTGATTGCTCCGTCTTCGGTTTCGGGAAGCGATGCAGAAATGATTTCGGGCATCAATCGCGCGCTGACCGCATCGTGCGCGCTCGTTGCGGTGGCGACGGTGACGAGGCCAGCGCCGGATTCCATCGCGGCGTCGCCGCAGAGCACGGGCGCTCCCGTGTAATCGCGCGAGCCTGCGATGACGAGCGCGTGGCCGTGCGTGTTTTTGTAGGAACCCGGAGCATAGCGCGTTTGCACGAGCCAGCGGCGCGCGTCTTCACGCTCGACAAGGAAAAGCTCCGATGCCGCTTCTTCGATCAACTTGGCGGGCGAGCCGATGTGGGCGATGACGAGTTCGCCGTTGTGATAGGAAGCGGGCGGAAGCACATTAGCGGGTTTGGGCGCAGTGAACGTGACGGTCAAATCCGCCTGAATCGTCGCTCCCGAAACGTCTGCGGAGTCTGCATCGAGGCCGGACGGAACGTCCAGAGAAACGATCAGCGGAACATCGTCTTGGTGAGAGTTGCGCAGGCCGCGCATTCTTTCGATGAAGTTGACGGCTTCGCGCGGCAGTTCGTCGAGCGGGCGCGTCAGCCCCGTGCCGAATAGCGCATCAACGATAATGTCGAAGGGCTGCTGTGCGTTGGCATACAGAAACTGCTCCCATTCCTGAAACGTGTGGCATTCTATGAATGACAAAGAGCCGGAAGAATTGTGAAAGAGAATCAGCGACGCCATTTCCGGGTCATAGGATGTTCCGTATGGATTGGCGAATGCAGAACCCTCATCGGCAAGGATTTTCGTCGTCTCGAAATTAATTCGCGCGTCGCCTTTGGTTTCTTCGACGGAGCCGAAAAGCACTGTTTCAACCCACGCGCCCATTAAAGAGAGAATGCGGGCGAGCGCCGCGCCGTCGCCGCCGTTGTTGCCGCGCCCGCACAGCACGAGCACGTTTTTTTGCGAGAGATTGCCGTTCATGCGCGCGGCGATGGCTTGCGCCGATGCCGTCGCCGCGCTCTCCATTAAGAGCAGCGAAGGCATTTTATATTGCTCTCCAGTGAGCCTGTCGATTTCGCGCATCGCTGCGGCGGAAATTATTTTGCGCATTCTTCGGATAATAAAGAGAGAACCGCAGGCGGGTCAATGACCGTCTGCGGTTCTCTCAAAATTCAACAGCCTCTTTGTGCAGTAAAACGAAAAGGCGATGGAGTATTTTCTACTCATCGCCCGCTTGCCTGCCGCTTCCAACCAAACCCGTCTTTTCTTCGGTAACTAAAGTAAATTCCGAATGGATAATCTTCTCCAGAAAAATTCCGAAAAATTTGAAAAATATTCTTCAGGTACTGCAAACTGCTTATTTCAGAGCAAAAAAGCGGAACAGGCCGGATGCGGGCGATGAAACCCGTGTCCGGCCTGCGACGCATTTCGTGCGTGTAGAGCGATTTGTATGATCTGCCGCGTTATTCTTCGGAGACCTTGCGGCGTTTGCGCATCTTCGAGGCGATTCCGGCTAAACCTGTGCCGAGCAGAATCATCGTCGCTGGTTCGGGAACGGGAGCGGGCGTAGTATTGTTCACGCCAGCGAAGCCGAAGCGCTCAGGGCCGCCCTGCACATCGCTGATGTTTGCAGACAATCCCAGACGCAGATTCGGATCGGCAGCCAGCGCCGCTTGCAATCTGGCGATTGCGTCAGGAGTCAGGCCGAACACGTAATCCGCCGTCGAGCCTTGAGCAGGCGTAAATTGTTGAAGCGTTTGCGGCGCGGGAGCGAAGGAGCCGATAAAAGTCGCCGCTCCCGTTTGGCTGTTATAAGCCGTCAAAGTCAGATTGTTGAGCGTGACGCTGTCTCTGTTTTGACCGTTCGGCTCGTTGATGTTGAAAATGATTCGCAGTCCGGCGGCACTCGTCGCTCCGGTCTGGCTGAAGGCGATAGTCTGGTTGTGCGGCCCGCTCACGAAATTGCCTGAGCCGAAGCGAAAATCGCTGCTTCCGTTGAATCCCACGCCACCGGATTCCGTGGTGCTGTTTCCCTGATGATTAAGATCGAGAACAGTTTGCGGCGGCACTAACTTTTGGTTGTTAGGCCCGAGGAGCACGATTCCATCAGCGTAGGCGGTTGCGCCGTTGACGCTGAGAAAGATCATTGCCGCGAAGCCGAGCGCGATGGTCGTGAAGATTTTTTTCATACAAATCATGGTTTTGTTCCTTCTAAAAATTGTTGGTGGTTGCCTTATAGTTCGCTTCAGCGTTCTTTATAAGGCCGGAGCAAAAAGAGCCTTCATTTTTCTGAAGGAGCCTTCATCCTTCTGTTGGTAGGAAAGTGAGAATCGAGACCGTGTTCCAAAAGTTTCCTCATTTTAGGAAGATGCCGTAAAAGCTTTTATTAAAACTTCCAGAGCAATGCTTTAAGATAACAAGGGTAACATGGGACTATCGGCTTCTGCGTAAAACGCGCGTGAGTTTTCCGACGACGGCGACGGCTTCCGGCAGCTTGAGCAGGGAAGTCAAACCGAAATACGCGAGTCCGTATGCGCCGAGCACGAAAAAAGCGACGAAGATCGGATGCGGATGCCCGATCAGCAATTTGACAGCCCATCCGAGTCCGGCGCTGATAGCAGCAGCCGCCCACAATTTTGCCACATAAGGAAAAGGCAAGCCTGTTTTCCCTATGCGCCGGTTGAGCGTGCGGCGCAGCAAGGCGAACTCGACCCATCCGGCGATTCCTGCCGAAGCCGTAAGTCCTGCGGCTCCCCACTTGATGTCCAGACCGAGAAGGCTCGGCAGCGGAATGGCGAACAAATAGCCCAGCACGATGGTCAGCGTCACGCGCACTACGGCAAACAAAAGCGGCCTGCGCGTGTCGTGCAGCGCGTAGTAAGTCGAAGAATAAAGCCTGCCGAGCGTGGAAGCGAGCAAGCCCACAGCGGAGCCTGCGAGAATGCCCCACACGTAAAGGGAATCGCTGGTGCCGAATTTTCCGCTTTGATAAAGCGCCGCCGTAATGACATCGCCGAGCGCCAGAAACGCCATTGACGACGGCACGACATAAAAGGCTATTCGCCGCAGCCCCGCATCGAGTCGTTCGCGCAACTTTTCAGCGATCTCTTCCTTGTTGCCGAACGCGCTCGCCATCGCTGGCAACTCCGCCGCTGAAATCGACATGCCGAAGAGACTTACGGGCAGCGTATATAAACTCTGCGTGTAACTGAGCGCAGTCATAGGGCCGTTGCCGAGCAAGCTTGCCAGCAATGAATCGACGTAAGCGCTGATCTGCACGACGCCGCGACTGAAAAAGACCGGAAGAAAATTGCGAACAACCGTGCGCACACTCTGCGACGCGACATCGAATGTAAAATGCAAATGCTTGACGAGCCGCAGCACAGTCGGAAGCTGCACGCCGAATTGTAGAAAACTGCCGATCACAGAACCCCATGCGACAACTTCGGCTAACTTAAATTGCGCGACGCGCTCTGTTAGCGGAGATTGCGCCGCGTGGCTGCCCCAACCAAAGAGCGCGGCGATAATGGCTATGTTCCAGATAACCGGCGCGGTGTAAGAAAGAAAAAAGCGCTTGTGGCTGTTAAGCACGCCGAGACACCAAGCAGACAGCACCAGTAGTCCCGCGCCCGGAAAAAGTATCTTGACGAGACGAATCGTCAGTTCGCGTTTCTCGCCCTCGAAGCCCGGCGCAATGGCGTTGATAATATAAGGCGTCGTCAGCACGCCGACGAGCACGAGGATCGATGTCACGAGCGCGAGCAGCGCGAAGACAGCGCCCGCAACGCGTCCGGCTTCGCGTTCGTCTTTGCCAGCTAGAAGCTTCGCGTAAACGGGAATGAAGGAAGCCGAGAGCGCGCCTTCGCCGAAAACATTCTGTAAGAAATTCGGAATGCGAAAGGCTGCCGTGAAAGCGTCGCTAGCCTCCGAAACGCCGAAGTAAGAAGCAAACACGCGCTGGCGAACGAGGCCGATAATGCGGCTTAAGAGAATGCCTGCGCCGACGAGAAAGGCGTGGCGGCCTGTGCTCGCGTCGCGCTCGCGCTGCGCGGTTTTTTGCTCGCCGACGGATTCGCCTTCAGCCGTGCCGACTGTCACTTCCGCTTCGCCCGCAACGATGCCCGCATCCGTGCGTGGTTCTGTTTCTTCAACAGCGCCGCCCTGTGCGTTCTGTGAATCGGCCTTCGGATTATTGCTCATTGTGCGCTGAGAGATTGTAGTCTTTGATTTTGGTGAGCAGAGTTTTATAGCTGACGCCCAAAGCTTCGGCGACGCGCGTTTTGTTGCCGTGATGCGCTTCGAGTGCTTCCTGTATTTTGCGGCGTTCGACGAACTGCGCCGCGCGCCCTGAAGCTTCGGCAAGCGTGCCGGACGTATCGAGGTCGGCGAACAATTGCGCTTCACCCGTCAATTGTGATGATGCCGCGATCCCGAGGTCAGCGGGTTCGATGATTGCGCTATCGGCGAGAATGCAAGCGCGCTCGATGGCGTTTTGCAGTTCGCGCACATTGCCATGCCATGGATGAGCTTCGAGCGCGGCAAGGCTCGCATCGCTCAAGGTTGCGTGGCGTCCGCGTAATTCCTTGCCGAGTTTTGCGGCGAAGTGCGCGGCGAGAAGCGCGATGTCCTGCCCGCGCTCGCGCAAGGGCGGAATCTCTATTGGAAAGACGGCGAGGCGAAAAAACAGATCGCTACGGAACTCGCCCGCTTCCGCCGCTTGGCGTAAATCTCTGTTGGTCGCGGCGACGATGCGCACATCCACAGGAATCGACGCGCGCCCGCCGATGCGGTCAATCGTTTTTTCTTCGATGGCGCGCAAAAGCTTCCCCTGCACGCTCAAAGGCATTTCGCCGATTTCGTCCAGAAAAATCGTGCCGCCCGAAGCGAGTTCAAATTTCCCTAAACGGCGGTCAGTCGCGCCCGTGAATGCGCCGCGCTCGTGTCCGAACAGTTCGTTTTCGATTAAGGTTTCGGGAATCGCCGCGCAGTTAATCGCAACGAAAGGCTTATCGTTTTTCTGGCCTCGCGCGGAAAGATAATGCACGGCGCGCGCGAATAATTCCTTGCCTGTGCCGCTCTCGCCAAGGAGCAGGACGGTGGCCTCTGTTTGTGCGACGCGCTGTGTTTCGGCGACAGCGCGCTGGATGGCTTTGGATTCGCCTAGGATGCGCGGGAAACCGTAGCGGCGCGACCATTCCTCGCGCAGCAAAATGTTTTCCGTGCGCAGGCGCGACGCTTCGAGCGCGCGTTCGACGAGCAGTAGTAAATGATTCGAATCAACGGGCTTTTGCAGAAAGTCCTGCGCGCCGTCCTTCATCGCTTGCACGGCTTCGTCAATCGAGCCGTAAGCGGTCATCACGATGACGGGAACATCCGGGTCTGCTTGGCGCGCGGCACGCAGCACGTCTAGGCCGCTGCCGTGAGGCATACGCAAATCCGTCAGCACGAGTTTATGCGGAGCACGCGCTATTTCCTGCGCAGCGGCGCGTGCGTCTACTGCTTCGGTCACAGTATAGCCTGCCGCTTCTAATGTTAGGCGCAGGACATGGCGCAAACTTTCCTTGTCTTCGACGAGCAGTATGTCAGGCATGTTTTATACGCGCGGGCGGCGAGCGCAAATCCGGTATGCGGGCGAAGAAGCAAAAGAAAAAGGGAAGCGTTTGCACAATCGAAACGGATGGTAAGAGCCGTGCGTGTGTATGTCAAGCGAGTTGTTTGCTCCGTAAAAGAAGAGACGGGCGCGGCTTCAGTGAAGATGCCCGCGCCCGTTCGTATCAAACTCGACAAAAGTGTCGGCAGATTATTTTTCGATGACCCCTTCGACGCCGAGGCCGCTGATGTTATTGGCGCGCTTCTTTGAATTGTAATCGTTTTGAATGGTTGAACCGCCGCCGCCGGAGATGTCGAAGTGTGGAGCACCGAAGTTTCCTGCCGTGCGATTCACTTTTCCGATTACAAACGCACCGAAGGTTCCACCGTTGCCGCCACCGCTACGCTGTACATAGCCATTCCCGAGCACAATGATGATGCCATCGAAGCCGTTGTTGCCCTTCAATGTCAGATTGCCGGTGACGATGAGAAGACCCGTTCCTCCATCCAAATTGCAATCGCCATCAACGAACGTAAAAGCAGCGCCGCCTCTCACTCCCGAATCGGCATAGCCGGAAAGCGAGGGGAAATATCGTCCGGAATCGCGCGCCTCTCTTTCAGCCTTATTGAGAAATTTGCGCGCCGCATCCGCTGTTCGCAGAAAATATGGAGTCAGTGCCGTCGGCGGCGGCGATGTCGGCACGGGAGTAAGCAACGGAGTCCACGGGCTTGGCAGAGGATTTATATCGAGAATGCTCAACTTAGGATCGGCGACAGTGGAACCCTTGCTGATGCCTGCATTGGCCTCCGTCCAGTCGTGCAGGCTAATGGCAACGGTTGGCTGCTGGCCTTCGATGCCCGCGCGATCCAAACCGGTATACGTTTTTGCGTTGCTGCTGCCGAGATCGAATGTCATTGATTGAGTCTGGTCATCCGCTCCGCGAATAGTGATGGGCGAGGGCGGGTCTACATCGAAGAGCGAACCGTTGACGATCATATCCAATTGTTTCCGCGCACCCTTAGGCCCGGTTCCCGTCGATTGGACGAGAAGACGTTGCGGATCAGGAGCGGTAATCGAACCGAGCGCCGTCGTCAAACCCCCACTCGAATTCGGCGCGAGAAGCACCAGCGGATCGGTAGTAACGGTGTACGTGCCTTCATTAACTTTGGTCGCTGGAAGATCGTAATTGAATTGCACGTCGCAGGACGAAGGCGTGATCGTTCCGGTGGTAATCACTCCGGTAAGATAGCCTATTCCGTCATAGGGAGCGGTCTGGTGAATTTTGATCGAAAATTTTGTTCCGCTGGGAATGCTTGCCCCGGTTCCGGTGGCCGCGACACTAATGCTTATGATCTGTTGCGCAGTGGCGGTCGGGTAAGCATTGACATTCGTTCCGGTAACGTCGTTGATCGTGATGGTTGCCGACCCGCCGCCGCTTCCCGCAAACGTTCGGGAGCTGCCGGTGCCGCCGCTGATTGTGCCGCTCGCGGTGTAGGAAACAAGATTGGAATTGTCCGGGTCTGTCACCTTGATGTTGTATCCGGTGTTATTCGAGTCGACAGGAACGTTGGTTCCCGGAGTCGTTCGTGTGGAATACGGCAGCCATCTGGAAAGGCGTGCGTAGGTTGTCGTATCGCCGCCCGCGACATCGTTGGAAGTCGAAAGCGTGAGGGCGGTACGGAAATTCATTGTGACACCGGCAGGACTGGACGTAACTTTGCCGCGCAGGACATTGAGCGACGCCTGCAAGCCAGCTTCAGCTGAATAATAGGCTTTCGCTTCGGCGGTTGAATCATAGGTGTTCGACGTTGTCAGCGATGTTGAAACGATCAGCGCGCCGCCCGCCGCTAAAAGCAACATGGAAATCAGCAGCGTCGTAAGTAGCGCCGCGCCGCGCTCGTTTTTGCGCCGCACGGCAACGCACGTAAGTCCTTGTGTGGGGTACATCGAAATCTTCCTTATACGTTGAACGAACAACTCAATATCCGGTGGTTACAGTCGGTGCGTTGCGCAATGAAACCTCGCTGGTCAATCGCTCAGTCGAAGCTGGCTCGCCGCTCAACGCAGGCAACGTCACGCTCACAGTTATCTTGATTCGCACAGTTCTCGCCGTCGGCGTGGCCGGAGCATTTACCGTTGCCGACACACCCGTGCCAGCGGCGTTAACGTCGTAGTAATCAAAAGTCAAAGTGTCGATACGATTGGCGAGAAGCGCCGTCGTCTCTGTTCCGGCAGGCGCATTCTTGTCGTAGCGTGCGAGACGGTTATTCGATAAATAGTAGGTTACGTCTTCGCCGAGATCGGTGATGGTGTTGTTGGTGTTATCTATGTTGGCGCGAAAGCGTAGCTGTGTATTGGTAGAATCGGCGATGATAATTCCGTTGTCATCCTCCAGCCCGAAACCGGAATTGGCGATCTCGCGCGACATAATATTGAGCGCGCGTTGCACATCGGCCAGCGCATCCGATTTGCGATTTTCGCGTGAACGCGTGCCGAGAGATTTGGAAAGCAACGTGCTCGCCGCCACCATAATGACGAGCGTAATCGTCATTGCGATCATTAATTCCATGAGCGAAAAGCCGTCTTCGCGCTTTTTGTTCGCGGGCATCAAATAATTCGTCATTGCTTTAATTGTCCTGTCACTGCTTGCCAATTGTTAGGAAGACTTGGCGCGTTGCGTCGTGATTTTCACAGTGTCGATTGTGTCCGCGCCGCTCACCGTCGTCGCCCACTGCGCGCGCGCGCCCTGCGGCGTAACCTTAACGGTAATTGCCTTCAAAGTGCTGGCCGCATCGACATCAACCGCCGTCGTCGCCGGATCGTCATCGATAATAGTGACCACCGCATAGCAGCGCTGTCCGCTTTGCGCAACGAGGCCAGCCTGACACAATGCGGCGGTCGTATATGCCGTTCCTACACTATCGAAATACTGCGTCGTAGTGCCGCCGCCGAGGCCGGAAAAACCTGTGTTGCGTGTCTTCTCCATGCGCAATTGTGCAATTGCAAGCGACTGCGATCTGTCATTGCTCGCCGAGTTGTAATTAATTGAGTAAGCGAACAGTGAAGCCGCGCCGAGAGCGACGAACATCAATATGACGAGCGCGATGCTGGTTTCGAGCAGCGTAAACCCGCGCTCGTTTTGCTTGCCCGTGCCGTTCCGCTCATTCCTTAAACATAACGCACGCGCACTGTTTTGTTCGTACATCTTTCCAACTCCAATTAATCTGCGTTTACTACAAAGTTGTCGTCTATGGTATGACCGTGCTTGATTTGACGGTTACAGCGGGCGGAGCGGCGCTTATAATTGGAGGAGACGGCGCTACCGCAACACTGTAGCTCGATTCGCCTGCGTCGCCGGAGCTAACCGACGCGTCGCCCCAACTCGAGACGGCGACTGTGTCCGTCCATGTGCCGCCGTTGTTGGCGACGCTGAACGTGTTGACGGTTTTGGGAGTGGCAGATGAATCGACGCACGTGGCTCTCCCGCGCCAGTCAAATGTAATGGTGATGGGAAGCGTCACCGCGCTGCCATCGGAAGCAGTAGCGGAGAAGGTGACCCCTTGCTGCAACTGCCTCAAGCTATCCGTCACGCCGTTACCGTCGAAGTCCCCCGTCACGGTATATGTCGTTGCATTATTAATAACTACCGTCGCTTTATTCGCTGCCGTCGTAGCATGACGGCGGATCGAATCGAGCCGCGCCTTCTGCACGAAGTTCGTGAATTCGCGCGATGAATTTGTCACGCGCATAACCTCGCGGGCGGCGGCAAGGCGAACATAAGCGAAGCTTGAAACAATACCGATAACCGTTAAAACCAGAATCAACTCCAGCACGGAGAATCCGCGCTCGCGGTTCTTCAAGGATGTCGGCGGCGCTATCTTCTGTGATTGATCTTTCATAACCAGTCTCCGTAAAAGTCGTGCGTCTCTAAAAAGTGTCGATCCCTTATGGTCGTGTGTCTCCACGAGAAACATCGCGCCCGCTAACGCAGATGCAATAATGGTGCCATGCGACTTTCGAGCGATAAGCATCAATATTATCAATCTTACGCATTCAGACAATCTTGCGGTTGTTACGCTTTGTGACACATACGGGTTCGCCTTTCCATAGCCACGCACGCCGGTATTCTGCCGCACCGACGAGCACGCGCCCGTTACATAAGCTTGTAACTTATAGAAACACCGGCGAACCGCTAGCCTTTCGCGCGGCAACACGATGCGCCGTTGCAAAGACGCTTGCCGCACGCTCCTGCACAAGTAAAAACAGAGTTTGAGCAGAGCGGCTTATCGCGCTGCGGATGAGCGGCGTGGAAATTGCACACACGTGCCGCTGAGAGCGCATGTTACTAGCTGCGCTTTGAGGCCGGATGAAAAAGAGCGCGTCTGAAGTATGGCCTGAAGCAAGCGCCGCAAGAATTGCGATGAGGAAATCTGGGTGCGGTGTCCCTCTACGCGAAAGGCGCTTCGGTTCGGTCAAGGATGCGCTCGAAAGTATTCCGCCATGACATCGTCCCTTAGTTCACGCGCGGTGCCGCACGCTGCGTGTGAGCGGGGACGTAAAAGCGCCCCGGCGACTCTCAGGCTGCCGGGGCGCAAACTTTTTTAAGAACACTGTTTTTCGCTTGTCTCCATTGTCAATGCGAAAACGATAAATCAATTCGACGCCGGTTCGTATTCGTCCTTGCGCGCAGGATTGGCTGCGCCCGTTTCCGTGTCTGCGAGGCGCATCGCAAGCTTTAGCGGACGATAAGCAAAGGAAGCAGCGCCGCCGTGCGAGTTCTGTATTTGCGTCACGAGCCTGTCTTGATTTTCGCGGAAGCGCGAGACGTTGCCGCGTTGATTTAAGATCACGAAAAGCAGCGTTTCATTTGTCGCCGTGTGCATCTCGCCGACAAGCGCACTCGCGCCGCCGTCCGTGAGCGTGAGCGTGCCTGTTTTGGCGATGACGCTGCCGCGCGATGAATAATTCGTATAGCGCTTGTGCAGCGTGCCGGGATCGATGCCCGCGACCGGCAGTATGTCCGACAATTCGAGATTGTTTTTGGCGAGTTCATCGCGTAGCGCGCGCAGCACTTTCATCATCGCGCGCGGCGTGACGCGATTGACGCCAAGCCCGCTTGTCGAAGCGAGCGAGACTTCCCACGGCGCGACATGCGCGCTCGAAACGACTGTGCGGCGAACTGCCTGCGGCCCGCCGAGAGTATCGCCGATTCGCTCTGCCATAAAATTATTCGAGTAGCACAATAGAACCTTCAAGACATCGACGAGCTTGCTGGAGCGATGAACAAGCAACATGCGCGCCTCGCGCGGCACGGAATCGATGTAGACTGCGCCCATCACGGCGACGCCCGGAGCAACATTCGCAAGACTCGCATCATCGCCGATAATCGCGCGCTCGTCGTTCCATGCGCGCGCGGCGGCGGCGGGCCTGCGCGTCTGGTCGAGCGTGTCGTAAAGCTGCTCGCCGGAACGCTGCGTTGAAGAATCGAAGTTCATCGTAAAGCGCGGCGCGACGATCAAATCGCCCGTCACGGTGCGTATGCCCTGACGGTTGAGTTCGCGCGCGAGTTGCACGGCGTGTTCGTAGTGAAACGAAGGATCGCGCCCGGAGATATAAAGATCGCCCGTGATCGTGCCTGTCGCTTGGTCGAATGTGCCTGTCGTCCAGACAGCAGTCGTAAAGCGGTACTGCGGGCCGAAGGTGCGCAAGGCCGTTAGCGCCGTAGCGAGTTTGACGGCGGAAGCAGGATTGAAGCCTTGATCCGCTGCCGTTTCCGAAACCTTGCGCCCGTCTAAAGTTTCAACGAGCAGTCCTTGTGTTCCGGCAATCGGAGTTTCATCAAACGGCGGAACGATAATCGGCGGCGGATACTGCGCGGGCGTCGCGCCTGTTTGCGAAGTTGTTTGCGGAAACATCTCCGGCTGCTGCGATAGCACGTTGACGGGCGGAGCGGTTGGTTGCGATTGCCGGTCAAACGGCGTCACGCCTTGCGCGCGTCCGACGGGATTCCCCGCGATGAACAGCGTCAGAAACAAAAGAGCCGAAGCGAAGCGTTGCGAATTAAGTTTCATTATTGAGTACCGGTAAAAGTTTTTGGAACGCGCCGCGTGTTACCATCGAGCGCGTTCGATTATTCAGTTGAATGCTAAAGAGCATCAGTCAAATGGATGCCGGTTTTAGATGTTTGCTCATCGCATAAAAGATGCACGCCCGATAGATTCAATGGCGCTCGAAGGCAAACGATTATAGATAAATTCTCGATGAAAGAGTGCGTTGACAGTCTGCGAGCACGCTCTTAAAATCCCGTCGTTGAAAAACTATATGCGAAAAGAAATTCTTCCAGCGAGCATTGACAGCATACGCCATGCGCATCGTTCACGCGGCGCGGAGATAAACGCGCGGCTCGCGGAGTTTCGCAGCGTGTGGCGTGAAGGCACGAACGCGCGGCTGTGGGAAGAACTCGTGTTTTGCATTTTTACCGCCGGAGCGTCGGCGCGCATGGGCTTGCGTTCCGTCGAAGCAGTGCGGCATCTGCTCGATGAAGGCAGCCATGAAGAATTGACGAAGGCTTTGACGGGCGTGCATCGTTATCCGGCGGCGCGTCCCGGCTATATTGTCGTGACGCGCGATTATCTGCGCGAAGAATGCGACATGCGCTTGCGCGAAAAGCTGTTGAGCTTCAGTGATCCTTTAGCGCGCCGCGATTGGCTGGCGAAGGAAAAACGCATCAAGGGACTCGGCTATAAAGAAGCGAGCCACTTCCTTCGCAATATAGGTTTGAGCGGCTATGCGATTCTCGACAAGCACATCTTGCGCAGCCTTCACGAACTCGGCGTGATAGAATCGCCGCAGCCGCCTTCGACACGCGCAAAATATTTAGCGACGGAAGAACGGCTCAAACGTTTCAGCGACGACGCGCAAATCGATTTCGACGAACTCGATCTGGTGCTATGGTCGATGAAGACTGGCGAGATATTGAAGTGAGGGACTTTGATAGAAGTCAGGAGTCAGAAGTCAGAATGAAAAACATCATAAGGAGTTACATAAGATGATTTGCTCAATCTACCCTTACAGTGTCCGCAATTCCTGTCTTGCCTTTCCTCTGTCTCCTGACTACTGATTTCTGACTACTGCTTTTTAGTCATGTTATTGCGTTCTACCAAAACTGTTTCCATTGCCGCGCTCGTTATGGCGTGCGTGCTGTATTGTGCGTTGAGTGAAGACGTGCGAGCAGGCATGTTGATCGGCGATTCGGTTAAAGTTCGCGCCGCGCGTTTACTGCGTGAGGGTGAATTCGAGAGCGCAGAAAAGTTATACCGGGAACTCATTGCAAAGGATGCGCACGACAACGAGGCGCGGCTCGGTTTGAGTTTCGCGCTGCTCAAGCAAAGAAATTTTCTGGATGCTTACGATCATGCGGCGCGTGTGCTGGCGAGCGATCCGCTCTCCGCGCGCGCTCATGCTCTGCTCGGCAGCGTGGTGCTTGCGTCCGGCGATTTCCGCTTGGCGATTGAAGAATTTCGCACCGCGCTTAGTTTCAAGGAAACAGAGGCGCTCGCCGTCGCCGGTCTCGCAATGGTGGATTTTTACGACAACCGCTTGAACGAATGCGTCAGCGGGCTTCGCCGTGCCATCTCTCTCGACGGTAACGAGCCGGATTACGTTTTTAATCTCGGTCAGGCGGCGGCGCGCTCGCAGCACTACGCGGAAGCCGCCGACGCTTACGAACGCTTTTTACAGATTGCGCCGCGAACCGACGCAGACCGTCGCGCGCGCATTCGCGGCCTGATTGATTTTCTGCGTTACATAGGCAAGCAGAAACCGCTTTATCAAGTGCAGAGCGAAGACCGCGTGATCGTGCCTTTCGAGGCTGTCGGAGATCGCCCGATTTTTAAGGTGCGCGTCAACGGAACGAAGGAGCCGCTGCGTTTTGTGCTCGACACAGGCTCCGGCATGTCCGTGATTTCAGAAGAAGCTGCCAAGCATTTGAATTTGCGCCCGGTGGCGCGCGGCGGCTCGGCGCGGGCAGTCGGCGGCGGCGGACGCTTCGAGATCGTCTACGGCTTTATGCCCTTTCTCGAACTCGGAGAACCGGATACGGCGCGCATCGAAAATGTTCCCGTTTACATACGCCGTTTCTACAACGATAAAGATAAAATAGACGGCTACATAGGCCTCTCTGCGCTGAAGGATTTCGTCGTCGCCGTCGATTACGGCGCGCGTTCTTTGACGCTTTTGCGCGGGCGCGCGTTAAAGGATGATGCGGCTCTCGCGGCGCAGACAACGAACATTATAGAGATTCCGGTGCGCACCACAGCGAGCGGCTTCGTCAGCGGCGAAGTGCATCTGGACGGCGTGGAACGTCCACTCAATTTTGTGGTCGATACGGGCGCAAGCGTTTCCGTGCTTTCGGAATCGCTCGTTGCGCGCGAGGCTGAAGTCGGTGCGTACACAGAGGGCGCGCGGCTGCGTGTGTACGGCGCGGCGGGCATCAGTGAAAACATCCGAACGCTTCTTTTGCCGCAGCTTACTTTAGGCTCGTACCGGCAGAAGAACATGAACGCCGCAGTGCTCGATCTAGGGCCGATCAACGAGACTTCCGGGTTCGAGCAAGCGGGCATCGTCGGCGGAAATTTTCTGCGCAACTTTCGCGTGACATTCGATCTTCGCAGAGGTGTCGTGCGGCTCGAACCGTTGCGCGTTGTTCCCGTTCCCGACAAAACTTTGCAGCCCGCGCAAGCCAACGGAACGAGCGAGCCATGAAGCAAAGTCTTTATCTGGAAACTTCCGTCGTCGGCGCGTATCTGGATAACGGCGAGCCGTTTCGCCGTGATCTGACGATTCGCTGGTGGGAGCGCGAGATGCCGGATTACCGCGCCGTCGTTTCATCGCTTGTCGAGCGCGAATTGGAACGTGTGCCGGAGCCGCATCGCACAGGCTATCTCAAACTCGTCGGCGCGCTCGAACAAGTCGAGTTGACGGACGAAGCCGCGATTCTCGCCGAAGGCTACGTTGCGCGCGGCATCTTTCACCGCAAATATCTTGCCGACGCGCTTCATACCGCGCTCGCCTCCGTTCATAAAATAGATTATTTAGTAACGTGGAACTTCGGTCATCTCGCCAACGTGCGCAGGCAGGCGCGGATACGTTTATTCAATGCGGCGGCGGGCTTCTTCGTTCCGATGATCGTCACGCCGGAGTTTTTAGTTTCAGAAGCAACGGAAAACAAAAGTCAGTGAACAGTTTTTAGTTTTCAGCAATGGATTTCATACTCGATAAATAATCTTGTACTGAACGCTATCGAACTAAAAACTCAAAACCGAAAACTGAAAACTTTTACCTATGTATCGCAAACCGAGATTCTTAGAGATGCTGCACGCGATCCGCGAAGAGATGTCGCGCGAAGCCGATTACGATATGGATTTGTTTGCAGAGATGGTGCGCTCCGGCAAGCGTCCCTCGCGCGGTGTCGAGCGCAATATACGCGGCTTCAAAAGTCGCGCGCCGCTTTCGTCCGACGATGAAGGGAATTTGCCGGATGCCGCGCCACCGGCAAAGATCAAGCGGCGTCGGCGCGCAGCCGGATGAGCCGTCGAAATGTGTTTGATAGTTTCTTGCGTTTCGTGAACAACTGTCATCTAATGCCTCACCTACTGATTTATAATTATGGATGTAACGTTTGAAACCATCGGTCTTGAAGTGCCGAGCGAGAAGGCTTTTAATCATCTCGCGGAGCGCGCGGGCGATCAGGGCGAAGCGACGAGATTGACGCGGCGCGGCGCAGTGCTGCACGGGCGTTGCTGGAAATTGGGCGAGGGTTTGGAAGTCTGGACGGTGCTTTACGAATCAGGCACGGGCGATACCTTTTACGCCGATTGTCGCCCCGGCTTTCGCGCGCGCTACGCACAGCGCATCACTCCTTGGGCGCTGACGGAATACGATGAAGAAGGCGAAGCGGTCGTGCATGGCTACTGCGACAATACGGAAACGGAAGTGCTCTTCGAGTTGCAGAACTTAACGGAAGTCGGCAGCCTCGGATTTCGCGCGCACGAACTGCACGTAGGCTTATGCGGCCTCGCTTATCGCGCGCGCGTTTGCAACCTCTCGCGTGCTGCGAAAATGCGCTGGCAGCCGCTGGAAAAATATGCGCCGACACGCGCCGCGCATGAAAATGATTGGAGCCTGTGCGGGCGCGTTATTGCCTTCAAACCTTTGCGCAATCCTTTGTCGGGCAGCGAACTTTACTGGGTTTACCTAGACCTCGAATGCTTGCATCTCGAAGTGCTCGTCAATCGTCGCGCCTTGCGCGGCGGCGCTTTGAAAATCGGCGCGATGTTGTCTGCCGAAGTCTGGCTGCAAGGTCATGTGCTCGACGAACAAGCCGTGCGCGCCCGCTATGAAGGCGTCGATAAAGCTTACGCTCCCATCGCCTTCTGGAATCATTTGAAGCGCCGCAACTAATTAAGAACATCTGACAGAACTTGCCACAGAGACACAGAGGCACAGAGCAAAGCAAAGACAGAAGGCGTAGACTGAAAGAGAAACGCCTTAACGAAAACATATCTTATTTATCTTCCCGATTCTCTGTGCCTCTGTGTCTCTGTGGCTAATCTTCCGGTTCTGCTTTCATAACATCTGCTCCACATGAAACGCTTCGTCATCGTTCTCGTTCTGCTCTCCATCGGCGCTGTCGGCCTCTACTATTTCAATCAACTATGGATGCACCGCTATGACATGTTCATACAGCGGCAAGCGAACGTCTACCGCATCGACCCAGACCTCGTGTGGAGCGTTATCTACGAGGAAACTTATTTTCGCCCGTGGAAGATCGGCGGTGACGGCGAAATCGGTTTGATGCAGGTGACGCCCACAGTCGGGCGCGAATGGGCGGCACAGACGGGAATGCGCGAACTCGAACGCCAGATGGCGCGTGATCCGCGAACTCTACTGCGCGACCCGGAACGCAACATCGGAGTCGGCTGCTGGTATCTGGAAAAGCTTTACGAGGATTATCGTGATGTGCCGGGCGTCGAAGCGCGTATGGTTGCGGGCTACAATGCGGGGCCGAGTCGCGCCGCCGAATGGAGCCGCACAAACAACAAGCGCCCGCTTACGGAAACGGAGTTCGTCGCGCGCATTGATATTCCTTCGACGCGCGCTTATGTGACGGACATACTCGAACGCTACCACAAACTAAAAGCCGCGCGTGGCCTCTCTGGAAACAAATCGGAAGCCAGCCGCAGCGACAACGATAACGATGAGCATCCAGAAAAGGCTGCAACGAGATCGGTAATCCCAGCGACGACAAAAACGGTGGAGCAGGCGCGTTGACGTATCGCCAACTGCTGCGCGCGAATGATGATTTCCGCCGCCTGTGGATCGGGCAGATCGTTTCCGAGATCGGCGACTGGCTCAACAACATCGCCGTGCTTGCCTTAACGTTTGAACTCGCAGGGCTGCATCGGCAGGGACTCGCGCTTGCCGCTTACGCGCTCGCGCGGCATTTGCCGCTTTTTTTCTTCGGGCCGCTGGCGGGCGTCGTCACGGATCGCGCGGACAGACGGCGCGTGATGATCGCGGCTGATGCGGCGCGCGCAGTGCTCGCCTTCGGATTCGTCTTCGCCACGAGCTTCGGCAAACTTTCGATTATATACATTGTCGGCGCAATGCTTTTCAGCGTCTCCGCCTTCTTCAATGCCGCCAAGCGCGCGGCCATTCCAAATATCACGCGCGGGCAGGATCAACTTTTAAGCGCCAACGCGCTTTCGGCTTCGACAACCGCCGCGACCATTGCTATAGGCTCTGCGCTCGGCGGCCTTATCGCAACCTTCGCCGGGCGCAACGCCGTGTTTGCGATCAATGCTCTGACCTTTCTCGTGTCAGCCGAAATGATTCGCCGCATTCGCACGCCGACGAGCGAGCAACACGCGGCGGCAATCACGAAACTTGCAGCGAACAGGGAACTGCCTGAAATTGAAAAGAGAGAGCGCGTGACACCGCTTGAAATCATGGAGCCGGAAGCCGATGCTGCGTCGGCTTTTACCCTTCCGGCTTTAACGGCGATCAGCGGCAATTCATTCGACAATGCGCTGCGGCGCGCATACGCAGATTTTCGAGAAGGCCTGCATTACGTTAAAGGCAAACGCGTACTGTGGAGTATTTTTATCGTTGCCGCCGGGTGGGGCTTGGGCAACGGTGTCGCGCGTGCGCTCTACAGCATTTTCGGCGCGCGGCTCGGCGCTGCGACAGTCGCGGGATGGGTCGCGCGCCCTGTGGATTTCGGCATCTCCATTCTTTTTATCGCAATGGGCTTGGGCGGCGTGCTCGGCGCTCCCGTTGCGCGGCGCTTTAATAAGGCAACGGGCAGCGAACTCGGCGCGCGCATGGGACGCTCTATGGTCTTCGACGGGTGCGGCCTCGCGCTGTTCAGCTTTATGCCGACGCTGTGGACGGCGGCGCTCGTGTTGACCGCGCGCGAAGCCAACTTTGCGATCTGGTGGACGGCGCAGCAAACGATTATGATGAGCCGCACAGAGGATCGTTATCGTGGGCGAGTTTTCGCTTCGTATGAAACGCTGACGACGCTGATGATGGTCGGCTCGATGCTCGCGGCGGGCGCGGCGGCAGATGTGTACGGCATACGCATTGTCGCAGGGCTAGGCGGCGTAGTGATCGCGCTATCAGGTTTGTTATGGTTTGCATTGCAACGAGCGGAACACAACGCGAAGAAAATGTCCGCCGCCGATGCCGAAGAGCTTTCCGCGTGACTCAATCCGACATTCAATCCGACGTTCAATCAGAGCCTGTCTATCTTGCGGCGAGTTTACGCGAATCTTCGGATGTAACTCTTTATTGCGCGCGCCGTGTTTTGCCTGTCTCGTCGGATGTAATCGACGACGGCGCGGTAGCAGTCGCGGGAACGCGCATCGTCGGATGCGGTACGCGCGCAACTCTCATCAAAAAATTTACGCGCGCACGACTGCAAAACTTCGGCGAGGCGGCAATCTTGCCCGGCTTCGTCAACGCGCATTCGCATCTGGAATTGACAATCTTTCGCGGCTTTCTCGAACAAGAGGAAAACGATTTTCCGGCGTGGCTCAGAAAGCTGACGCTAACGCGCGCCGAACGATTAACGCTTGATGACATGCGCGTTTCGGCGACGTGCGGCGCGATTGAAGCGGCGCGCGCGGGCGTTACTTGCGTCGGCGACGCTTCGGATTCAGGGATGGCGAGTCTCGCTGCTTTGCGCGATGTAGGCTTGCGCGGCATCGTCTATCAGGAAGCCTTCGGGACTGATCCGAAATCGGCGCGCGAGCAGTTCGACAAACTGCAAGAAAAGATTGCCGCCTTGCGCGCAAGTGAAACCGAACTCGCGCGCGCAGGTGTGTCGCCGCACGCGCCATACACTGTCAGCGCGCCGCTTTTGCAACTCATCGCCGCATACGCGGAAGCGGAGCAGTTGCCTTTAATGATGCACGCGGCAGAATCCGTCGCGGAAGATTTATTGATGCGCGAGAATCGTGGCACTTTCGCCGAAGGATTAGCGCGGCGCGGCATCGAATGGCACGCGCCGGGAGTTTCGACGATTCAATATCTCGCCGCGCTCGGCTTGTTGAGCGTGCGCCCGCTGCTCGCGCACTGCATACAAGTCGATGACGCGGACATCGAGACATTGCGTGAAACGGGGGCGCGTGTTGCGCACTGCCCGAAGTCTAACGCCAAGCTCGGACACGGGCGCGCGCCGTTTGCTAAGTTCCTCGAACGCAAAGTAATCGTCGGACTCGGCAGCGATTCGGTGGCGAGCAACAATGCCTGCGATATGTTAGAGGAAGCGCGCTTCGCCCTGCTCTCTGCGCGCGCCGCCCGCGATGCTTCCGATAGCGCGGCGATGATGAGCGCCGCTGATGTGTTGTCAACGATGACGCGCGGCGGCGCTCGCGCATTGGGTTTGGAAAATCAAACAGGCACGCTCGACGTTGGCCTCGAAGCGGATTTAACGGTAATCAATCTAAACGGCGCACATCAACTGCCTGTTTTCGATCCGGCGGCGGCGCTCGTTTTTTCTTCATCGGGACGAGATGTGTTATTGACGATGGTCGCGGGAAAAGAGATTTATCGTGATGGGCGCGTTCTGACCGTTGACGAAGAAAGATTAGGCGCGCGCTTGAAGGAAATCGGCAGACGGCTGCGTGCTTGATTTGTTCAAAGCAGCCTTCGTTGAAAAGCGCGCATCTTGTTTACGTGGATGCAATTTTATGTAGCCCCGCGCGTTCATTCCGGTAAGCGCATTCTTTCCCGTTCGTACATGCGCGAAGAAAACAGCATAGTGCTGTGTAATTCATGGTTTGATAAATTGCCTCCAGCTTTAGCTGGAGGATAATAAGCCAGCAAGACACCGGCTTTAGCCGAAGAGTTTGGCTAAAGCCGATTATTCTGCACATCGAGTCCACTAGCTGAAGCTAGTGGCAATTCATTTAAATCTAAAAACTTGCACTACATAGCAGTAGTCAGGAGTATCATCTTATGTTGAAATTTAGAACCGGCTTGCTTATTGCGCTCTTGCCGCTCGTCTTGAATGGAATGAACGTCGCTGCGTGCGATACAGCCACACAAAAAAAAGCTACGCCGAACGCCGCATCATCGCCGCAGCAATCAAAGAATAAAAAAGGCGTTCCCGAAGCAAACGCGCCAGCGCCGCGCGGCACGGAGAAAAACGTGAATAATGATCTGAAAATTCTGGCGGAAGGCGGCTTCAGCCGCGTCGCCGACGCAGTTTTGATCGTCGCGCGGGATGCGGACGTTTACGCGGCGCTGCGTGCGGAAGCCGCGCCCAACTTGCCGGAAATGAGCGCAGACTTTTTCAAGTCGAATGCCGTCGTTGCGGCGTTTCTAGGCACGCGTCGCACGGGCGGCTATGCGGTTGAAATCTCGCGCGTGGCGAATAATGCCGTGCGCGTTTCCGCGACTTCGCCGGAGGGCGGCGGAATGTCTACGCAGGTGATTTCGTCGCCGTACAAAATTGTCATCGTGCCGCTCGCCAGCGCCGATGCGGATTTGTCGCTTGAAGTCGGCGATGTATGGAAGTCTTCGATGCGCCCGTACCGCGTGGATGAAGGCAAGTTTACGATGTCGGGTGGGATCGCGGGACGCGGGGAAACATTCGGCTTCGGCGGCGAGTTGCGCGTGATGCGTTTCGGCAAACTTGCGACGTTCGCGCTTGCTTTGAAGAATAGCGACAGCGCAAAACCGCGCGCATTAAATAACGTCTCGACCGGCCTCGTCGGGGACGGCGGAAAATTCAAATTCGCGCCGCTCAATGCGAATTCGTTCGTGGATAATCCGGGCGGCGCGCTTTCGGCAACAGGGCAATTCACGGATGGAGAGAACAGTCTTGAGCTGACATTTACTTCGCTGCCCTCAAACGTCTCGGATGGTTATAGCGGCGGAGGCACGCTGAAAGCCGTCGCCACTGCGCCCGCGCCGCCGAAAAGAAAGCCCGCGTTGATTGACGAGATGTGAAGAAGCGACATGCGCTTTTTGCATTGCCTCTCGAACGAATAAAAGAGCCGCAGATGAGCGGATGAAACGCGAATCGGAATGATTCAAATTCGCGTTTCATCCGCCACTCATCTGCGGCTCTTTGTCTGCGCTTTCGTTTACGCGCGCGCTGCGGCAATCGCTTCGTCGAAAATCTCCAATGCGACATCTGCATTTTCGCGCGTCAGGATAAGCGGTGGCGACCAGCGGATTGTGTTCGCGCCCGCGCCGAGCAAAATCAATCCGCGCTCGAAGGCATTGCGTTCGATGCGGTCACGCAGTTCGGGAGCGGGCGTCATCGAATCTTTGTTTTCGACAAACTCCACGCCGATCATCATGCCAAGCCCGCGCACATCGCCGATGCAATCGTGTTTCTGCATCAGCTTGCGCAAGCCTTCCTGCAAGTACGCGCCCACGTCCGCGCTGTTCTGCAAAAGCTCGCGCTCCAGTAGTTCGATGGTCTTGAGCGCGGCGGCGATTGCCACGGGATTGCCGCCGAAGGTTGAGGCGTGCGCGCCCGGCGGCCACGTCATTAAATCAGCGCGCGCGACACATGCGCCAATCGGCAAACCGGATGCAATGCCCTTCGCAATGCACAAAATGTCAGGCTTGAGATCATAATGCTCGCTCGCAAACATTTTGCCCGTGCGTCCCATGCCGCTCTGCACTTCATCAACGATCAGCATAATGCCGTGTTCATCGCAGATGCGGCGCAAGCCCTGTAAAAATTCCTTCGGCGCGGGAATGTAGCCGCCTTCGCCCTGCACGCATTCGACGACTATCCCCGCGCATTCTTCGGGAGCAATCGTCGTATTGAACAAGCGTTTTTCGATCCAGTCTAGGCCGCCGAGACAGCATGAGCCGTCTTCGCACTTACCTAGATTGAAAGGGCAGCGCAAACAGTAAGCGTAAGGCACATGCGTCACGTCGAGCGCTTGGCGATGAAAGCCTTTGCGCTGCGCGACTCTGGACGAGGTAAGCGAAAGCGAGCCGAGCGTGCGCCCGTGAAAGCTATTGAAAAATGCGATGAACTTTTGGCGTCCCGTCACATACATCGCCAGCTTCAAAGCTGTTTCGACGGCTTCCGTGCCGCTGTTGGCAAAATGCGTGCGCGTCGGGCTTGGGACGGGAGTGATTTCATCGAGTTTGCGCGCGAGGCGCGGCATCAGATCGTAATAAAAATCCGTGCCGCACATGTGTATGAGTTTGGCGGCTTGCTCTTGAATCGCCGCGACGACTTCCGGGTGGCAGTGGCCTGTCGAGCAGACGGCGACGCCCGCGTTGCAATCTAAAAAGGTGTTGCCGTCAACGTCTTCGACCCAGACGCCCGATGCGCTCTCGGCGACGAGTTGCCATTCGGGGCGCGGGTAGGACGGAGTAACGAACTCGTGATCGGCTTTGACGATTTGCTGTCCTTTAGGGCCGGGCAGCGCGGTTTTTATTTCGGGTCTTTTCGGTGGCGCGATAGTCGTGGACATATATTTCTCCTAAGCGTGAAAGCGAGGGGAAGTTGAAGAAAGGAAATTGAAAAGCGACGAGAGAAAACGGGCGGGCTAATCGCCGAACAGATTAGCGCGCGTGTCTTGCGGGCGATGATGTGAATCCTGAAGCTTGAACATAACGGACATTCTGGAACACGAGTTTAGCGATTACACAGGCCGAACGATAAAGCATGTAGCGATTGCGAAAAGTTCCGGGTAACTATGGTTGCGAAGGCGCGGCTGTTTCGAGCTTGTCCATGCGGCGAAGCACGATTGCTTGCTGTGCGCGCAGTTCGTTAAAGTCACCGAAAAAGATGTCGAGCTTTGTGTTGAGACGCTGGAGTTGTTCCTGCATACCTTCCCATATCGGGCGCGTCTCACGAAGCCGCATGTCAACTCTTTCTTCAAGCGTCGTCAAACGGTCTTCGACTGCATCAAGACGCATATTCAATGCACTGATTTCAGTGCGAAACTCGGCGCGAAATGCTGCGAGTTCGGCGAGCATACGTTCCTCGAATGAGCGGGCGGGCAAGTCGCGTGTGGTGTCTTCGTTCATAATCGCTCCTTAGTCTAACAACTTCGTTTGCGGTGAGTGCAAGAGCTTCTACTAAGTGCTTATCATAACACCTTGCTCATCGTCGTTTCCAGCGCACGCCGTCGCGTGTGTCTTCGAGGTTGATGCCGCGCGCCATTAATTGATCGCGGATTTCGTCACCGCGTGCGAAGTCGCGTCGTCGGCGCGCTTCCTGTCGCTCGTCAATCAAAGATTGAATTTCCGCGTCGAGCATTTCCGATTGCCCGTCGCCGAAAATGTTGAGCACCGTGTCGAAGCGTTCGAGTAGCCGAAGTACTTCCTGTTTGTTGTCCTCGAGAACTTCGTCGCGCGTGAGTGCTGTGTTGACTTCGCGCGTTAGATTGTGGAGCGCGGCGAGCGCCACGGATGTATTGAGATCGTCGTCCATTCCGGCGGTGAATTCTTCGAGCGCGCGCGCGGCGGCGTCCGTCAGGCGCGGATTGTTGCCCGGTTCAACGCGCGCTTCTTTGAGGCGCGAGCGAAAATCGCGCAAACTCATCACGGATTTTTCGTGGCCGCGCAACGCTTCGAGCGTGAAGTTGAGTTGCTTGCGATACGGCACGCTCAACAGAAAATAGCGTATGCCGACGGGCGCAAAACCGAGTTCGGTCAAATCACGAAACGTATAATAATTGCCCTTCGATTTCGACATCGTTTCGCCGTCAACCTTGAGGTGCTCTGCGTGCAGCCAGTATTTGACGAACGGGTGGCCTGTCGCGCCTTCGGATTGCGCAATCTCGTTTTCGTGATGCGGGAAAACCAGATCGATGCCGCCCGCGTGAATGTCGAACGTCTCGCCCAAATATTTCATCGCCATCGCAGAACATTCGATGTGCCAGCCGGGACGCCCGCGCCCTAAACTCGTGTCCCACGCAATTTCGTTTGCTCCGGCGGCCTTCCACAAAGCGAAATCACGCGCGTCTTCCTTTTCATATTTGTCCGTGTCGATGCGCTCGCTTGCGCCCGCGATGTTGCCCGCGAAATTTATTTTCGAGAGCTTGCCGTATTCTGGAAACGAACCGATGCGGTAATAAACGGAATCGTCAGACTTGTAGGCATGTCCGCGCTGTTCGAGTTGTTCGATCAGCGAAACCATTTCGGGAATGTGGCGCGTGGCGCGCGGCACGATGTCGGGACGTTCGCAGCCCAAAGCATCGAAGTCTTCCCAGAGCGCTTCGATGTACTGCGCCGTGTAGTCGTCAATCGAAAGATTGGCTTCCATCGAGCGCGCGATGATGCGGTCTTCCACGTCCGTGATGTTCATCGCGTGCGTGACTTTGTAATTTTTGAATTTCAAATAGCGGCGCAGAATATCGACGAAGATGAAGGAGCGAAAATTTCCTATCTGCGCGTAACCCCACACGGTCGGGCCGCAAGAATACATGCGCACTTCGCCGTCAATGAGCGCGCGGAATTCTTCAAGCTGGCCGGACAGTGTGTTGTGAAATTTTAGCATTCTTCGTAATTCCCGCACGCTCTGATCCGCGCGTCTATTTGGTCGCCTTCTAATCGCTGCTTAATCCCTACTTAATCAAAGTTCCCGTGCGGCTCCAGCGTATGTGCGAGAAAATATCGGTAAAGCCGCTGCTGTTCGGCGAAACGCTTTTGTCGTAAGACCAGAGCACGAACATCGGACGCCCGAAGATCAGTTCGCGCGGCACGAGTCCCCACACGCGGCTGTCCGCGCTGTTGTCCCGGTTGTCGCCCATCATGAAATAGTTGCCGGGCGGAATAATGACGGGCTTGCCTTCTGTGCCGTAGTGAAAATATGTGCGGTCAAAATCGTCCTGCGCGGATTGGCCTGCGCGCGGACGGTAATAAACATTGTACTTGTCCGTTTCCTTGCGCGCGGTGTCGTTGATGATTTCGTCGGGCGCTTTGTCGTTGCGGTCAATCGCCGTGATGAGATGTTCGGGCAGCAATTTATCGTTGATGAAAATCTGCGAGCCGCGCGTTTCGAGTTTGTCGCCGGGAAGCCCTATCACGCGTTTGACGAAAAGCGTATAAGGCGGCGTTTCGGGGTCGTTCAATTCAGGATGCTCGCGGTTGCCGGGATACTTAAAAACGACGATGTCGCCGCGCCTGATTTCGCGCTGCGGCAGAAAAGGCAAAGTCTTGCCGGGCGCGAAAATGAATTTATTGACGAGCAGATGATCGCCGATAAGAATCGTGTTCTGCATCGAGCCTGTCGGCACTTCGACGGCCTGCACGTTGAACGTCATGCCGAAGAGAAACATGATGAACGTCACGGCGAGGAAATCGAAATACTCGCGCCAGACGGTTTTGCGCGGCGTGGACGATGAAATAGGCGTATTGACGACAGCCGCAGGATCGACGGGATCGTTGGCTGCGGCTGCGTGGCTCGCTTGGGCGTCGTTTGTCATAGGAAAATCACTCTAGCACGGAGCGCGGTTAGGCGGTCAAGTTAGAAGCTTTTCTTGTCATAGATTAAAAGTGCGTGAATCCGCGCGCCAGCAATTTCCGCGCGCGCTTGTTTTCGATAAGACGTATGCGCCCGCGCCGGTTTGTGATGAGGCCGATTCGAGAGACGCCGACGCCTTCGATTTCTTTCGGCACGCGCGCCGCATCAGCCGGGCGCACAGTAAAGAGCAGTTCGTAATCCTCGCCGCCGTCGAGCGCTGAGGCCAGAGCGTCTTGTGTCGTTCTCACTTTGCCCGCTTCCATGATGAGCGAATCAACGGGCAGCAGCGCCGCTTCGATGTCTGCGCCGACGCCGCCTTCTTCGCACAGGTGAAAAAGATCGGACGATAATCCGTCGCTCACGTCGATCATCGCCGTCGCAAGTTTCTTCGCGCCGAGCCTTATGCCCCACGCGACACGCGGCTGCGGGCGCAGTTGACGAAGCAACAATGTATCAAGCGCGCTCATTGCCGCTTGCGGTCTCTTGACGGCGAATCGCGTGCCTGATTCGAGCAAGTTCAGAGCGCAGCCCGCGCCGCCGAGCGCGCCTGTGACGTAAAGCAAATCACCGGGACGTGCGCCTGCGCGTGTGACTGCCTGCCCGCGTTTTGCTTCGCCGATGACGATGGAATCAACGACGATGCGTTCGGGCGTGCGCGATACATCGCCGCCGACGAGCGCGACTTTATGTGTATCTGCGAGCGCATAAAAACCTTCGTAGAAATGATCCATGAATGTGGAACGCCAGATATGTTGCGGCGCGCCGATGGACAACAGCGCGAAGCGCGGACGAGCGCCCATCGCGGCAATGTCGGAGAGGGAAACGGCTAATGCTTTGTGACCGAGCAAGCGCGGCGTCGTCCACTCGCGGCGAAAGTCTATCTCTTCGACAAGCAGATCGGCGGTGATGACAGTGTCGCGTCCGGCTAATTGCTTGAGGATGGCGCAATCGTCGCCGATGCCGCGCGCGAGTCCTGCGGCGCGCTGGTTTTTTTCGTCAGCGCGCTGCCGTATGCGTCGAATAAAATCGAACTCGCTTGCCATGCGTGGATACTATAAATGTCGGCGCATGGAATCGAGTCCGGCTTCGATGGTTTCGATGGCGGTGGAGAAGGAAAACCGCAGGTGGGATTGGCCGTGTTCGCCGAAGATGATGCCGGGCAGCGTCGAGACCTGCGCCTGTTCGAGAAGAATTTCGGCGGCGCGGCGGCTGTCCTTATCGATGCGCGAGGCGTCCGGGAAAACATAAAATGCTCCGGCGGGCGCGTCGCACTTCAGGCCTAATTCGTTTAATCCGGCGACGAGCAAATCACGGCGCGTTCGATAAGCGGCGCGCGATTCTTCGAGAAAGTTCGATGGCGTCGTAAAGGCCGCGAGCGAAGCCCATTGCGAAGGAGTCGAAACGCCGTTCGTCGAGTACAGTGTTGTTTTGCGCAAGCCAGTCATCCAAGGCTCCGCCGCCACCGCATAGCCCATGCGCCAGCCCGTCATCGAATAAGATTTCGAGAGCGTGAAGGATGTGATCGTGCGCTCGTACATGCCTTCGAGCGAGGCAATGGAAACATGCTCGCCGTCGTAAACTAAATCTTCGTAAGCTTCGTCGGCAATTACAATCAAATCATGCTCGCGCGCGAAGGCGGCAACGTGTTCGGCTTCCTCGCGCGTGAACACAACGCCTGTCGGATTCTGCGGCGTGTTGTAATAGATGGCGCGCGTCTTGGCGGTTGTATGGCGGGCAAGCGTCTGTGTGAATCCATCGCGGCGCGCCTCCTGTGTCGGCACAAGCACGGGCGTCGCCTGACAGTTGGCGATCAAGTCTTTGATCGGCGTCCAGTAAGGCGAAAATACCAAGACTTCATCGCTGGGATTGAGGACGGATTGAAACGCGCCGAAGAGTCCCTGCATTCCGCCGTTCAAAATAATTACGTCTTCGTCACGCGCCGGAATGAGATTACGCTCGCGTAGTTTGTCACCGATAGCCGCGCGCAATTCGGCAATCCCCGATGAAGGCGCATAACGTGTTTTATTTTCTTCGAGCGCGCGCGTCATCGCTGTCTTGATATATTCGGGAGTGTTGCTGAACGGTTCGCCGCCCTCGAATTGATAAACGCTTGCGCCCGACGCGCGCAATTCCATAATCTTATTGCGGATTTTGACGATGTCGGAAAAACCTACTTCATCAAGGCGCGCGGCGAGACGAAAAACTGCTGACGTGGTAGACACCAAAACACCTGACCTCCGAAAAATTTAGCGTGAATATGAATTGCCGAATTATAGCTTGCTGTATCGACGAGCGTCCACTTGCCATGCGCTGCCAAATAAGGCAGTCAAATAAGGAAGCCGCTTCGATAAAACTTTTATCGAAGCGGCTTCCTTATGGTATGGCTTTGCAGTCAAGCGCCGCAAAGCTTTTTTTGCTATCTCACCTTATTGCAACAATGAGTACAGCAGACGGTTCGGTGAGCCTGTGCCGATGCCGGTTAAACGTCCCGTCGTCGCGGCATTGGTCAACGCGCTTCGCACCGTCGCGGGGGAAGCAGTCGTGTGCAGCTGCAAATAAAGCGCCGCCGCGCCCGCGACGTGCGGCGATGCCATAGATGTTCCTGAAATCGTATTGGTCGCCGTGGTGCTGGTGTACCAAGCGGAAGTGATGTTGAGGCCGGGCGCGAAAATATCGACGCACGTGCCGTAGTTGGAGAAGGAAGCACGCGCGTCCGAACTCGTCGTCGCGCCGACGGCGTAAGCGCCGGAAGCACGCGCCGGAGAAGTGTTGCAGGCATCTTGATTCTCATTGCCTGCGGCGACGACATAGGTGACGCCGGAATTGACGGAGTTCGTGACGGCCTGATCGAGCGCCGAAGATGCCGCGCCGCCGAGACTCATGTTTGCGACAGAGGGACTAATATGATTAGTCGTCACCCAGTCAACGCCCGCAATCACGCCCGAATTGCTGCCTGAACCTGTACAGTCAAGCACGCGGACGGCGCGCAGATAAGCGCTTTTGGCGACGCCATAAGTCGAGCCGCCGACGGTTCCGGCGACGTGCGTGCCGTGACCATTGCAATCCTGACCGTTGCGCCCGTCACCGATAGCATCATAGACGGCTGACGCGCGGCTTCCGAACTGCGTGTGGCTCGTCAGAATTCCCGTGTCGATAATATAAGCGCGAACGCCGGAGCCTGTGCTGTTGTAGTTGTACGTGCCGTTCAAAGGCAGCGCGCGTTGATCTATGCGGTCGAGTCCCCAAGTCGCATTTGTTTGCGTGCCGGTCGCATACATCGTTCCATCTTCTTCGACGTAGGCAACGCGCGGGTCTTGGCTGAGCGTGAGCGCTTGCTCCTCAGACATATAGGCGGCGAAACCGTTGAGCGCGTGTTGGTACTTGTGCTTGATTTTGCCGCCATAAATGTTGACCATCGCATCCGCGAGTTGCGGCGCAAAGGAAGAGACGCCGACGGAGCCGGTTGCCTCGTCGTTGAAAACAATGATGTATTGTCCGGGGACGGCTGCCGCGCCTTTCCTGAGAAACTTGGCGGCGGGAGCTTTGTTGACTTTGAGTTGTTCCTCTTGATGCTGGCCTTGTGTCCGCGCGGGCACGAGTGTGGCGAGGCAGACGGCGACGGCAGCAAATAAAATGAAGAGTCTTTTCATTCATCCTCCAAAGGGTTAAGGAAGTTTAGGGTAAACAAAAGAAATCGCTTTTATAGCTCGAGCGGGCGCGCTCTTTTGCAGGGAAATATGGCGACGAACTCTCTCACCCACCGGCACGCTGGCAACAGCGTGATGCGGTTCGACGCTTTGTCCAAAAACGCAATGTGTGCCCGGCTGGATTGCCAAACAGCAATGCGCTTTCGATCAAGCGAAAGACAAAATGAATTTAAGAACTTTAAAGGATGCGGCGCGGCGATAATACTTAGAAATAGCATTGCCGCTCGTAAAGGACTGCACTATAACATTCTTTTCTAAACATGCAATATTTTTTCCATGCCTAAAACACGCGGTAAAATTAACGTGTAAGTTGGCGAGCGTTTAGGATAAATATCTGCCCGGCGGGTTCAGTAGCGCTTTTAGCCGACAGCCTGTCAGCAGTCGGATTTAGATACTTCCTCTTCAGAGAAAGATTGACACGTTTACGGAGCGTGGTAACATAGCGCAACGAATTATCTCTTCTACATGCGCTCAGGCGCTTTGACGGTCGTGCTTGCTAAACGGCACGTTTGCGGCGAGGTCTCCCGAACATGATAAATCTAAATCGCGCGGCTGTTCCCATTCCCGAAAAATTGTTCTTCAAGATCGGCGAAGTTTGTGACATTACGGGCGTGCAAGCGCACGTGCTGCGCTATTGGGAATCGGAATTTCCGATGCTTGCGCCGCAAAAGAATCGCGCAGGCCAGCGCACTTATCGTAAGCGCGACGTGGAAATGGCGCTGCGAATCAAGGAACTGCTTTACGACGATCAATACACGATTGCCGGAGCGATCAAGAGACTCGCGGCGGAATTGCGCGGCGCAAGCAAACTAAAAATGGTGACGCCGGACATGACCCCCGCGCCGCAGCCTGCCGTGTCGAGCGCTCCCTCGTCGTCGCAGCTTGCCGCATCGACGCAACCAACGCCCGCGACGCCTGTTGCACCGCCGCTGCCCGTAGATGCTTCGGAGTCCTTTGCCGTCGCGCCTCAACTGTCCGCGCCGGACGCTTCCGCGACACTTACTCAGCCCCGTTCTGCCAGCGGCGGGCAAGGCACAGCGCTTCGACACATCTCCGAACAACTGCAGGAACTTTTAATGCTGCTCGATTCGGATAAGGAATCCGGATCGAAGCTGCCGCAGAGATAATCCGCACTTGTTACAATCTGCTGCCGACGAAGCGCTTGAGTGCGCGCGCCGTTTGACAAAATTCTTTGTGAGAGATACTAAATAACTGATAACGGGACGTGGCGCAGCCTGGTAGCGCGCTTCCTTGGGGTGGAAGAGGCCGTGAGTTCGAATCTCGCCGTCCCGATATAAAGAAGGCTTTCGGCTTAAACAGTCGGAAGCCTTTTGCTTTTTATAACCTTGCTCGATTCGGGAGTGCGCGATGGACGCTATCGAAAGGGCTTTAACCACAAATCAAAAGGGCGAGATTGCGAAACTCAAGGTCGAACTACGCGCCGCGCAAAAGGGCTGGATTACGAGCCGGACAATTGAGGGCGCTTCGTATGATTTAGTGCTCGATGATGGTTGTAGGCTGTACCGTGCGCAAGTGAAATACGCAAGCGGGAAATCAGTTCATTCAACGGGCGTTGTAAAAGTAACGCTTATAAGAAACAACGGCGATGATCGAAATATGATTTACCGGCGTCGGAAAACAAAATGCTATTCAGCGGGTGAGATTGATGTCGTGCTTGTTTACATTCCTTTTGTCGATAATGTTTGCTGGTTTAATGCTGACATATTTGAAGGGAGACCGAACTTATATGTTAGATATGCTCCGGCAAGAAGTAATCAAAAACAGGGCATTACTTTTGCGGAGAATCATTTGTGGTGACGCAAGAGGCGTGACCGCAGTTGCCGTCGCAGCAACTTGCAGCCGGATAGCGCGTGCGGCTACACTCCAACCGTTTTTCGACAATCAAATAATTCAAATCGAAGGCAGCGAAGGCGAGGACTTGTTATGAAGATTCACGAGTATCAAGCGAAAGAGCTATTGAAAAAATACGGCGTCGCGGTGCCGCGCGGGATCGCTGCGCGCACGCCCGAAGAAGCATACGACGCAGCGAAGGAATTAGGCACGGATGTCGTCGTCGTTAAAGCGCAGATTCACGCGGGCGGGCGCGGCAAGGGCGGCGGCGTCAAATTAGCGAAGAGCGCAGAAGAGGCGCAAAGAATCGCGGGCGAAATACTCGGCATGAATCTCGTCACGCATCAGACGGGGCCGGAAGGCAGAGAAGTTCGCACGCTGCTTGTCGAAGAAGGCTTGCCGATTGATAAAGAGTTTTATTTGAGCATCGTGCTCGACCGCGTGACGGGGCGCGACACGTTTATGGTGTCAACGGAGGGCGGCATGGACATCGAAGAAGTCGCCGACAAGACGCCCGAAAAAATCGTGCGCGAGACGATTGATCCGGCAGTCGGCTTTCGCCCGTTTCAAGCCAGAAAGCTCGCCTTTGCGCTCGGCCTTCCGGCGGAACTCATCAATCAGGCGGCGAAGTTTATGCAAGCGCTCTACACTGCCTACACGCAGATGGACGCGTCACTAATGGAGATTAATCCGTTTCTGTTGACGAAAGACAAGCGCCTCTTCGCGCTCGATGCGAAAGTGAATTTCGACGACAACGCGATGTTTCGTCACACGGACTTCGCAGACTTGCGTGACTTGAGCGAAGAAGAACCGCTGGAGATCGAAGCGTCGAAGTTCGATTTGAACTATATCAAGCTCGACGGCAACATCGCGTGCATGGTCAACGGCGCAGGATTGGCGATGGCGACGATGGACATCATCAAACTCGCGGGCGGCGAACCCGCAAACTTCCTCGACGTCGGCGGCGGCGCATCGCAAGCGCGCGTCGAAGCGGCATTCAAGATTCTGCTCGCGGACGAGAATGTGCGCGCCGTGCTTATCAATATCTTCGGCGGCATCGTGCGCTGCGATATGGTCGCGCGCGGCGTCGTCGGCGCGGCGCAAAATTTGGGCATCAAAGTTCCCGTCGTCGTGCGTCTCGAAGGCACGAATGTCGAAGAAGGCCAGCGCGTCATTAAAGAATCCGGCATGAATTTTACAGTGGCAAAGGGAATGCAGGACGCCGCGCAAAAAGTCGTCGCGCTTGCCGGACAGTAAGGATGCGAACAATTTTGTAATCAAAGAAGGGAGTTGGCAATGAAACGCTTTGCCTGTTCGATTGTCGGATGTTTGTTAATGCTTGGCGTGCTGTATGCGCCGCTTTATGCTCAAACAGTTCAGCGGCAAAATCTACCGCATGGCCGTCGCGTTCCTTTGCCGCTTCCTCCGCCGGAATCCGAGAGCGATAACACGAAGGCATACAAAGATAAAATTTATCAGTGCAAGGACGACGGGAAGTTCTCCGAATCCTCGTCGCCGAGCATCGCCGTCGATGAAGTATTATCTGCAAAGGACGTTTCAAGCCGCGCGCGAATAATTTACAAGCCTGAACCGCGATTTACAGAGCAAGCGCGGCGGAACATGACGAACGGCACGGTGCGTTTGAGACTCGTGCTGACGGCGGACGGGAAGGTTGCAGATGTAAGAATTATCAAAGGATTGGCAGACGGTTTGGCGGAAAATTCGATTCGCGCGGCCTGTGGTATTCAGTTTACGCCCGCACTGAAGGATGATCGGCCTATCTCGCAATCCGTCATGGTCGAATACGGTTTTTATGTTGGTCTTGGGCCGTTTCCGCATCCATAGAAATTCATCAAGCACATCGAGTTGGAAGAAACGAAAGTTGCTTCGTGAATTTGAAGAATACGATTTGCGAAAAACATTTTAAGGATAATGGCTTGCATGAATCGGCGCGCGTTCGTCCAGCGTCCATGCACATGCTATAATCGCCGCGTCTTTCCATTAACCATTAAATTTGAGGGAACACCTTGAGCGTACTTGTTGACAAAAACACGCGCCTGATTGTGCAGGGAATCACAGGCAAAGAAGGCACGTTTCACACGCAGCAGATGATCGAGTACGGCACGAAGCTGGTTGGCGGCGTGACGCCCGGCAAAGGCGGCACGAAGCACGAAAATGTGCCTGTCTTCAATACCGTTGCCGACGCCGTGCGCGAGACGGGCGCGAATGCTTCCGTTATTTACGTGCCGCCGCCGTTCGCCGCCGATGCGATTATGGAAGCCGCTGACGCAGGGCTTCCCCTTGTCGTCTGCATCACGGAAGGCATTCCCATCCTCGATATGGTGAAAGTCAAAGAGTATCTCGCGGATAAAGCGACGCGGCTTATCGGCCCGAACTGCCCCGGCATTATCTCGCCCGGTAAATGCAAGATCGGCATTATGCCCGGCCATATTCACAAGGAAGGGCGCATCGGCGTCGTCTCGCGCTCAGGCACTCTCACCTATGAAGCTGTCGGGCAATTAACCGCGCTCGGCCTAGGGCAATCAACCGCCATCGGCATCGGCGGCGATCCGATTATCGGCACAACGCACTTGCACGCCCTCGCCATGTTTCAGGACGACGACGAAACAGACGGCATCGTGATGATCGGCGAGATCGGCGGCAGTGCGGAAGAAGAAGCCGCCGCGTTTGCCAAAGACAATGTGAAGAAACCCATCGTCGCTTTTATCGCAGGCCAGACCGCGCCGCCCGGACGCCGCATGGGACACGCGGGCGCGATTATCTCCGGCGGTCACGGCACGGCAGCCGAAAAAATGAAGGCATTAGAGGCGGCGGGCATACGCGTCGTACACTCGCCCGCCGACATCGGCACTTCGATGAAGGACGCACTCGGCGCACGCGCAACGGCTTAGAAGTTTTAAGGAGTTTTGCGATGGGCGAAGATCGAACAAGAGATTTACCGGACGCGCGTTCGTTTGAAGAACGTGTGCTCGCAGAGTTTGTCGCACAACGGGAATTTAATGCGCAGTTGCTCGACATGGTTCAGCAATTGAACGCGCGCTTGACTACACTTGAGGACAAAGTTGAGCGGCGGTTGATGGAAACGCGCCCGATTTGGGAAGCGATGCAAGCGCAACTAAACGATGTGCAGTCACGGCTCATCAGCGTCGAAGCGAAAGTGGATGACATGCAGGAGCAGCTTCTTCATATAGATTCAAAGGTCGGATCGATTGACGTTCAAATGGGTGAGCTTGCTGTTGAGCTACTTTCAATGCGCGGCGATAATCGCGGAATGCAAAAGCGCATGGTCAGGTTAGAGAAATTACAGCCACAGTCGTAAGATGCTTCACCATCAACCGGATTCTGCAATCAAAATTTAATCATAGGAAACGAAATGGCAACGGAACAAACAGGCAATCTTACATTCGGAATCATTAAGCCGGACGCGGTGCGCGGCGGGAAAGCGGGCGCGATCATTCAGCGTATCACGGATGCGGGTTTCAAACTTCGCGCGATGAAGTTGATGCACATGACGCTTAAGGAAGCGGAAGGCTTTTACGCTGTTCATCGTGAGCGGCCTTTCTTCGGTGAGTTGACGGCGTTTATGTCGGGCGAGCCGTGCGTTGTGATGGCGCTCGAAAAGAATGGCGCGGTCAAGGCGTGGCGCGATTTGATGGGCGCGACTGATCCGGCCAAAGCCGATGCGAATACTTTGCGCAAGGATTTCGGCGGAAGCTTAGGCGAAAACGCCGTGCATGGCTCGGATTCGGAAGAAAACGCGGCAATCGAAATCGCGTACTTTTTCAGCCAACTCGAACTTGTTTGAACGGTGGACAGTGTGCAGTGGTTAGAATTAAGACGCGTGTTCCGAATCCGCGTCTGTTATTGCTGACCACCGTCCACTGTCAACTGATTACTAATTGAGGATTTCATGTCAATCATTACTGACGTTATCGAAAACACAAAAGCGATCATCAAAGGCATGGGCGTGACCTTCTCTTACATTCCGAAAGAGAAGTGGACGGTTCAATACCCGGACGAGCCGATCACCGTCCAGCCGCGTTATCGCGGGCAACATCTGCTTCACGTTGACGAGCGCGGCAAGGAAAAATGCGTCGCCTGTTTTTTGTGCGCGGCGGCCTGCCCGTCTGATTGCATTTACATCGTGGCGAAGGACGATCCGCGCTCGAAGAATGATCGCACGGGCGTCGAAGAGCGTTTCGCAGAAGTCTACAATATAGATTACGGGCGTTGTATTTTTTGCGGCTACTGCGTCGAAGCCTGTCCGAAGGACGCGATCACGCACGGCTACAATTTCGAGCTATCGGTTTACAGCCGCGCCGATTTGCTGAAAACCAAAGACGACCTTTTAATCACCAAGCAACTGCAATCGAAAAACTACCGCGTCGCTTCTTCGGATGAAGACGTAAATTCCGAATACAAGGAAGTCTAAAAGCAGATACCGGATAGTTCCCGGATGAGGCCGCCCGCTCATTCGGGAGGTAGTGCCGCGTCACAAAGCGGAAGTCGAGAAAGGCCGCGCCGAATGACTAACGACGAACTCGAACGAATAATGAACTTTATCATCGAGCGCCAAGAGCAAGGCGCGGATCAACTAATGCAAGCCGAAGCAATCGTCATTGCGCTTGCTGAAAGTCAGTTGCAGACCGACAAGCGACTTGCCGCGCAGGACGAGCGCCTCGCGCGCTTCGAGCGTTCGTATACATCCATCGCTGACCTGCTGGCAAAGCATGACAATCAGCTTGTCAGCGTCACTGATAACGTGAATCGGCTGACGGGAGTAGTCGCCGCCCTTTCCGAGACTGTCGCCGTCCTTTCTGCGACTGTTGACCGCTATATTTCGGCGCGGGGCAATAATGGCGCGAACGGTGAACGATCTTAAAACCCTTAATGATTACTTTCCTGATCGATCAAAAAGGCGGAATCTATTCTTAGGCTTTCCGCTTGCTCCGCTGTTCTATGTCTTTATTAATAGAGGCGCGCGAAGTCTCGAAAATCTACCGGATGGGCAGCGCGGAAGTCGTCGCGCTCGATGCGGTTTCGATGGGTATAGACGCAGGCGAGTTCGTCGCGCTGCAAGGCACATCGGGTTCCGGCAAATCCACTTTGCTCAACATGCTCGGCGGCCTAGATCATCCGACGAGCGGCGAAATCGTTTACGCGGGGCAAGCCATTGCGCCGTTCAGCAAAAAAGAGATGGCGCGTTACCGACGAGCGTCCGTCGGCATGATCTTTCAAAACTTCAATTTGATTCCGACGATGACCGCCGCCGAAAATGTTTCGCTCGCGCTCGCCTTCAACGGAGCGCGCGGCAAAGCGCGTGAGGAAACCGCCGCCAACTTGCTTGAGCGTGTCGGACTCGGCGCGCGGCTCGATCACAGGCCGACGGAATTATCCGGCGGTGAACAACAACGCGTCGCCATCGCGCGCGCAATCAGCAATCGCCCGCGCGTGCTGCTCGCAGACGAGCCGACTGGAAACCTCGATTCGACGCGCGCCGCCGAACTACTCGAACTTTTGCGCGAAATGGTCACGCGCGAAGATTTGACGATTATCATGGTCACGCACGACAGCGAGTTAGCGGCTAACTTTGCAGACCGCACGATCCACATGAAGGACGGGCGTATCGTCAATTAAACATTAAGAGCAACACAATAATTAGCCGGGAATTTACAGATGATTAAAGCCATACTATTTGATTTCAACGGCGTCATTATCGATGACGAAGCCGTGCATAAGAAAGCCTATCAGGAGGTGCTGCAAGCCGAAGGCGTCACGCTCTCGGACGCAGATTATTACGCTTCGCTCGGCATGGACGATGAAACTTTCGTGCGCGCCGCTTACGAGCGAACGCAGCATCATTTGTCGAACGAAAAAATGCGCGCGATCATCGAACGCGAATCAGAGTTGCATCGCGGCATGATTGAAAAGGAATTGCCGCTTTTTCCGGGAGCCGTCACATTCGTCAAATCTGCGGCGCGCCATTTCATCATCGGCCTCGTCAGCATGTCGCGCCGCGCGCAGATCGATTACGTGCTCGAACGCATCGGATTATCCAACACGTTCGATGTTATCGTCAGCGCCGAAAACGTCACGAGATGCAAACCCGATCCAGAGTGCTACAAGCGCGCGTTTCAACTTGCGGACGAAGCGGGCAGGCGACGAAATTTTTATCCGCTGGTTCAAGACGAATGCCTTGCGATTGAAGATGCGCCGCCGGGCATCAAAGCGGCACAGGCAGCAGGACTCCACACGCTCGGCGTGGCGAACACCGTTTCGGCGAATGAATTGCGCGCGGCAAGCGCGGACGTTGTCACCGCAAGCCTCGCCGATTGGACGGTAGACGCAGTTCATCACGTTTTTGAATTCGCCAAGCAATCTGAATGACACCCGCCGGAAAACTTCTCGCACAAAGAGCGCGCGAACGCTTCATCGCCGCCATCGCAGGCTCCGCTTCGTCGCTCGATTTGGGACGCGTCGCGCTGCTTATCGCCGCCGAAGAAGAACCTCAAACAAACGTCGAACATTATCTTTCGCTTCTCGATGAATGGGGCGAGACGGCGCGCGCGCGCATTGCCCGGCAATCATTCGGCGCGGCAGTCGAAGCTTTTAATCAATTCATGTTCGAGGAATTGGACTTCACGGGAAATCAAACGGATTACTATGACGCGCGCAACAGTTTGTTGAACGAAGTGATAAATCGCCGGACGGGTATTCCGCTGACGCTTTCCATTGTTTATATGTTGGTCAGTCGCCGCGCCGGATTCCATGTCGAAGGCATCGGCTTGCCCGGTCATTTCATCGTGCGCCTCAACGATGCAAATGATTTGGAGAGCGATATGAACGAAGCGATTTTCGTCGATCCGTTTCACGGGCGCACGCTCACGCGCGCAGGCTGTCAGGATTTGCTCGACACGGTTTACGGCGGACACATCGCGCTCGCCGAGGAGCATTTGCAGGCAGCAACGAACACGGAAATCCTCGTGCGTCTTTTAACTAATCTAAAAGGCATTTACGTTTCCGCAAAACTTATCAAGCGCGCCCTACGCGTCATCGAACGCATACTGTTGCTGAAGCCCGATGCCGTCGATGAGCGTCGTGATCGCGCCGCGCTGCTCGCGCAAACGAATCGCGCGCCGGAAGCCATCACGGAGCTGCGGCATTACTTGCGCGCGGCGATAGATGCGCCCGACAAAGAAAGCGTGCGCGAGCAATTAAAGGCTCTGCACGCACAGGCCGCATCGCTCAACTAAGTGAATTTTTAACGCATAAGTCATACGTGATTTACACATGAGCTTTTTCGATCTTCTGCGGCTGGCTTTGAGGAATTTGCGCGAAGCGAAACTGCGCGCGAGCCTGACGACCATCGGCGTTCTCGTCGGCGTCGCAGTGATCGTGACGATGGTTTCATTCGGTCTGGGATTGCAGCGCAACACTGTTTCGCGTTTCAAGGATTTGGATTTATTCAACGAGATCAGCGTCTACGGGCGCAGTCTCACGAGCCTCGCTTCATCAACGCCGGAAGCCAACGCTGCGAACAGCAGCAGCAGCGACGGCGACGCCAATGCCGGTAACCGGCGCACAAGGGAATCGCGCTCTGGACAAGCGGCGACGCGCGTGCTGGACGATGCGGCGTTGGCGGAGATTGCGCGTATACCGGAAGTCGCGTATGTCGAGCCGAGCGTTTTCTTTCCTGTTTACATGCGCTCGAATAATCGCGTGCTGACGCAAACCGTCGGCGGCGCGATGATCCCGAATGCGTCCGCGCGGTTTAAGAATTTCGTCGCCGGTGCAATGCCCGATGCCGGTAATGCGGATGAAGCGATTGTAAATGAACAATGGGCGCGCGATTTTAATTACGCAAAACCGCAGGATGCCATCGGCAAGACGTTGGAATTCCTCGCGCCGCCGTCAACAAAGAAAAATAACAAACAGAGCGCGGCGGAAAAGGGTGAAGAGGATTCGTCCGCCAGCTTTTTCGGTCTGCCGCTCGACGAAGACGCGCCGGAGAATAAATCAAAAGCGGACGATAATCTCGTCGCGCGCACTTTTCGCATTGTCGGCGTGCTGGGCAAAGAAACAAAGGGAAGTCAGTCGGGCGGGAATGGCTTTCGCGGCTTAACCACGGACGCGAATGTTTACCTTCCGCTGCCTGCCGCGATTGCGTGGAAGCGGGCGCATCGCAGCCAGATGGATGAAGTCGCGCTGGAACTTGCGCGCGGAAAAGGCGCGCTCAATGAAAATCAGGCGGAAGGTTACACGTCCGCCATTGTGCGCGTGAGCAATCCCGTCGCCGTCCGCGATGTGACGAACCGTTTGAAGGAAATGGGCTTCGGCAGCTTCGCAATCTTTAATCAACTCGATCAACTACGCACGTTTTTCTTGATCGTCAACTCCGCGCTCGGTCTTCTCGGCGGCATTTCGTTGCTCGTCGCTTCGTTCGGCATCGCCAACACGATGATTATGTCCATCCTCGAACGCACGCGCGAGATAGGCATTATGAAAGCCATCGGCGCAGAAGACCGCGAAATCAAATTAATCTTTTTTGTCGAAGCGGCGGTGATCGGCTTGGCGGGCGGCGTGCTCGGCGTGCTCGCGGCGTGGGCGATTGACACTCTGTCGAATGCGCTGGCTTATCGCTATCTACTCAAACCACGCGGCGCATCGTTCGTAGATTTCTTCGCCTTACCCGCTTACCTGTGGCTCGGCGCAATCCTGTTCGCCATCTTCGTCGCCATCCTCGCCGCGCTGTATCCGGCGGCACGCGCGGCACGCATTGATCCTGTGAAAGCCTTGCGGCACGATTGATTGTGCCATCAAACATAATCAGCGAAGCAAAATTTAATAATGGTAACGCGCTTGCAGGAAATCTATGCGAGTGTCGCTGACGAGATAAACAATGCGATGCTCTTGCGTTAAGCGGCGCGACCAGCAGCCTGCCGCAAGATATTTCAAAGGTTCGGGCTTGCCGATACCTTCAAACGGATTGCGCACAATTGCTTCGATCACATCGAAGGCTCGCAAGGCAATACGGCGATCTGTTTCCACCCAGTAACGCAAGTCCTCACGAAATTCCGTTTGGAACGTTGTCTCACGCGGAGAGCGTGCGCTTCGCGTTTGAGATTGCCGCCCGCGCCCTTTAGTCTTTTGCGCCAAGACCGAATTCCTCACGCAAAGATTCGACTGTTCGTGATTTGCCGCTTCCTTTTTGGGCGCGCGCCAAAGCCTTCAACAAGCGCTCCGCGTTCTTCGGCGAACGAAGCAAATGCGCCGTTTCCATCAACCCGCGCAACTCTGCCGCCGAAATCAAAGCCACATCCTCCGCCCCGCGACGTTTAATCAACACCGTCTCACAATTAGCCGCCACGCGATTGCACAACGCGGCGAAATTAGCACGCGCATCCGTATATGTCGTATGTATCGCCATCAACCCAAGCTCCTAACTCTACGAAAGAGTTTATGTACAGGAAAACTGTACGGTTTGATGGTCGCTCCGTCAAGTTTATAAACTGGATTCATTAAAGATCAGACAAGCATAGCTTTCACGTAGGTAAAGCAACTTCGCTGCTTCTCAGGTTTCGACGATGTGTTCATAACGCCCGAATTAACCGGGCGGGAGATACCGAACCAAGCATCCAATCTTGCGAATGAAAGCCGCGCTATTTCCGCTCCGGTTGAATGAGTTGTTAGGCGCGGGTTCACCTTGAATCTGCCAACTTTAGATCACGTAGCAAACGTCCAACAATTCCTACTCTCGCCTCACCGCTTACGTATCAAATATGTTTGGAAAAGAAGATAACTTCTGGTAAACTGCGTTCTGGCACTGACTTGACCAAATGTCTCAATAGGGAGCACTTGGTTCAGCGCCTGAACCGACAGCGGGCAATGCCTTCTGTCATAACAAGGAGAAAATTAATGACTAAGTTGAAGTCTGTTCAACTTCAATTCACAACCACCGAATTTCGCTCCCTTCCCATTCCCGGTATCGACTCAAGCAGGCGTGTGAAACTCGCGACGTGCTACGTGCGCGTAGATAATGTGCCTGAAGAACTCGGTGAGTGGATGGCTGTCAACCCTCGCATTCCCAAGTTCAACAAAAAAGAGAAGCTTCAGGGCTCTGTCGCGAAAGCGATGATACGCACTCTGCAAGAGGATCCTGAGAAGTTTGCGCTCAAGAATCAGGGCATCTACATACTTGTCAAGGAAGTTTCCTTCGACAAGCAAGAAGGCGGACGCGGAATTGTTACCGTCACACTTGATGACCCAGAATCTCACGGCCTCGTGAATGGAGGCCATACGTTTCGGGCGATTCGGGAGGTTCTATCTGAGCCTGAGTCAGAGGAGGGTAACGGGCAGAGCCCGGACGCCTACGTGCGGCTTCACATAATGGAGGGCGTCGATGAGGACATCATTACTGACATAGCGGAGGATCTCAATCGCTCTATGCAGGTGGACGATCCGAGCCTAGAAAACCTGAGTGGTCGGTTCGATGACATCAAAGCACACCTAAAGGACAAGTCAGGCGCTGACCAAATTGCCTACCGACAAGGTGATACTGGCGAGATTGATATCCTGCAAGTGCTGACCTACATGGGTATGCTCGATCTCAGTCGCTTTCCCGATAGGAAGACACACCCGAACACTCTCTTCGGTCATCCAAAGGCGGTGCTTCAGCAATTCATCGAGGACACCGATAATGGAGCACAAGTGTTCAACCGGATGCTGCCGAAGCTGCACGAGATACTCATTCTAACAGACTGGATCCAACAATTCGGGGTCCAGAAGCTTGGACGGCTGAAAGTCGCCGCCTCGAAGAAAGATAACCGCGTCGCCTCGCAACGGTTCAAGGGTCGCCAAGCACACTTCGCTGGCGGTACCATCAACGGGAACTTTCCGCTAGGTTGGCTCTACCCAATGCTCGCAGCGTTCAGGGCAAATATCTCGCCATCAGCATGGGAGAACGGAGAGCTAAAGTGGCTGATGCCCCCACAGCAATTGCTAGATGCCGTTATCGACGAGATGGCAGATATCGTTAAGCAGGAGCATGACGATAACAAGGGGAAGCCCGCTGAGGTTGGTCGTAAGGAAGCAGCTTACCGCGCTTGTTATGGCGTCATCACGGTGGAATTGGCGCAGCATAGACTGTTAGCAGCTTAACGAATCCAACTGCAATGTCCAAAGCTCCGAGAACCTATTTTGATTCTCGGAGCTTTGGACATTTATTCTTCAGGGAAAATCCTTTCGCTGCCTCAAACAGAATAGAGGTAGAAGCGCCTAACGCCCGAATTAACCGGGCGCGACGAACCGCCGATAGAGGCAAGTTGTCGGATGAAAGCCGCGCTATTCGCGCTCCGGTTGAATGAGTTGTTAGACCGCTCCTAACCATTCAACTTTATCATTCGTATCCTTTGCCACGATAGAGAAAAGCCGCGAACGATTTCCATGATGGCTCTGCTGGCAATTCCCAAGCTGTACCTTGCGAATCTTCCATCCAAGCTACGGCAGCATCCAAGTATCCTTCGATTGTGCCATGCTCCCAACCATTAGCGCCCGCGCCCCAGGGAGAACTCGGATTTTCTTTATCTTTCACCACCTCATCCTCACGATCTGCAATCAACGCCTTAACGAAAGCCAAGAAAGATTCGCGGTCAACAACCGCCACAAACATTTCGTCCAAATCTTCTGCCATAAATTTTCAACTCGTAGAGCGGTCTAACTTTATTAGAAGTTACGCAGTTGAAGAGCATTGTGTTAAAAAAGCGGAATGAATCCGCCAAAAGTTAGCGACGAAGACTACATCAACTTTTTGATTGCGACGCCGCGCTCGGTCAGCGCAACGGAAGC
>JAABUK010001244.1_pt1 | contig 49443 bp, 68 predicted proteins | sample 5559141 | NCBI WGS metagenome assembly JAABUK01 (sample SAMN10711869, study PRJNA513367) | rock metagenome | isolation source: Antarctica rocks | place: Antarctica: Victoria Land, Pudding Butte nord | collected 2016-01-03 | reverse complement strand
CCATGGCTGGGTACATGTTGGCAGAAGTTTGTAGCATTCAGGACTGACCAGAGCCCTGAACATGCAGCGTCCATCCCCTTTTATTTTCAGTATTCGGTAGCCTTTCTCTTGCTTAGTGAGAGGTTCTGCTGCTCTGTATCATGGCAAGGGTTGCTGCAAGTTACAAAATATCCACAAAAGGCGAGTGTTGTCAACATGCTTGTCACGAACCAGTTGGGCAGTACTGCGTGTACCTAGCTAACGTAAAGACAGGGCCTGGCTTAGACCTCGGCTGTACGCCGCTGGTTATCGAAGCAAAGCCTGGGTACGCTGGTCGCCTGAATGATAAAACGAATGCTGGTGCATCTGCGAAATAAAGCTGAAACCGTCACTCAGCTGCGCACAGTTGAGGATCTAGCAAAGTTGACCAAGGTTACGCAGGCATACCTGTCCCTGAGCTGCTGGCTTCTGCGGTGAGTCCAGTTATGGTCACAAATTGCACCATGTCTTAGATTGGTTGCAGTCGAGACCGACTGTGCTTGTATCAGCGAGTCTTGTAGTGTACTCTGTAGGCAGGCTTTGTGGTTTCGGAGGTAGGCGTAGGCTCGCTGGACTGTCCAGCCTGGACATAGATCACAGCAGGCTTTCGACTGACGACGCAGTGTCCTACAGGCAGTAGTTCTTCTCCGCAGCCACAACTTAGGCAGTGATGTTCTGTTGAGTGAAAGCTTTGTTTCTTTGCCCGGTTTTGTCGAGCCAGCTGAGGCATGCAGTCCTGTCAGCCACACACTCAACGGCACGGGTCGCGACTTGGCGCTTTGCCTCCGTCGGCTGTACACCAACTCAATAGAGCGCCATTTGTGTGCGTACACCATAAGCGACGCCGCCTGCATGCTGTCGCAACCAAGCTTCAGGTATGTCGTGTACAGCACCCCCAACAGTTCCAGTCACCAGAGTGACACAGCTGTGTGACTTGCAGGCAGCTACTTTACAAACTGACGAGATAACAGACAAAGCCGGAAGCGAATGGGAAGTTGAATGGTTTGATGAGGCCACAGAGGCTGCAGAGCTGGTAAGACACCTGCCTGTCATCGGGACAGGTTTCATATGCTTGCTGACTTGGCCCTAATAGCCCCAATTGGAAAACCTTGGCAGCACCGGCCCTTCATGGGTAACATCACTTTTCCGGATCTGAGCACTGCAGTTTCTTGCAGAAGCCCGCTACCCTTCAAAACAAGCTGCCAGCAGAGGTGCGCTATTTTGACACAGCACAGATCTTTGTGAGAGGAGGAGACGGAGGCAAGGGGTGTGTAGCATTCAGGCGGGAGAAGTATGTACCTAAGGGTGAGCTTCACAATGTGATGATGCAGTTTTGTCTTTCTGTTGCATTGCACACACCCGACTTGGACATTCACAAGTCACTGCCTGGCATGTACAATGCCTGTACTTCCAGCTGGCTGATGATAAGGCCAATGACAACAATTTGCCATGCCGATAGCGATATCCACATGTGTCTTGGTGTGCATATAACCACTGCCACATGTTCTGCAATCTCTCTCTCTCTACAATGTCCTGGGCCAGAGTTTGTTGTGCAGCACACATTTACAGATCACAGTTTGTACTGTATGCAGGAGGTCCAGCAGGCGGCAACGGTGGCAGTGGTGGCAATGTGTGGGTGCAGGCAGATGACAGCCTTAACTCCCTCACCACCTTCCGCAAGCAGGTGCACTACAGGGCTGACAATGGCCGCCCAGGAGGCGGCTCCAACATGACCGGAGCCAATGCTGAAGATCTCATCATCAAGGTCAGCCATGCGTATCAACACAGAACCTTCTGCATGCGCTGTATCTTTGTTCCTGTCGCAAGTCTAATCACCTGCTGCTGCTGCTGCTTTGGTCAGCTTTCCTCTGCTGGGCTGTGCTTGGTTATCACAGAGAGGGTAGGCCAGCATTAGCTGCGGTTCAAAAGTCTGCAGTCTTACTTTGCTGTTGCCAGACTGTGTAGCAATGCATTAAATAAGAGAATAGGCTTTGCTGTTGCCAACCTGTATCCAAGGCACCGGCTGCAGCTCTGACAGGTTGCTAATGACTGTTGGCAATATCACAGATAATGCAATTTGTACCATGTATGCCACCCCAGCGCACATGCAGGGGCAACCAGGATCTGTTGTTCTGATGAAGCAGCCCTCAGTCTGCTTTGCAAGCTGGTCCTGGTCCTGAAAAACACATCTGGTTGGTGGCACTGGGTATCAATACTAGCTGTTGTGGAGTGTAGGTACCTCCAGGGACAGTCATCAGGGCCAAGGGCGCTGAAGAAGAGGAGGTGCCCCTGGCAGAGGTGGTGCATAGCGGGGACAGGGCTCTGCTCATGACAGGAGGCCGCGGCGGCCGCGGCAACGCCTCTTTCAAATCAGGCTGGAACAAGTCAGTTGAACTTGCTCTGTCCTGTGAGAACTTGTCACAGCTCGAAAGACTCTACGTCACCAGCATTTGTCAGATACGCAACTGTATGTGAGCTGCTGTTGGTCTATGATGTTACTTCAGTCATGACTGGCCTAGTGTACAAGGCATATCCCAATGGGTGCCAGCATAAATATACCTTCTTGCCAAGGCTAAGGCCTTACCCTTTGAGGGGGCATTGGCTCTTGTATTGGTCTGTGACCCTGGTGTGGGGAACTCAAGCCAAGACCGTCTTGTCGGGCAGAGAGAGTTGCCAAGCCTTACTTCTGTCATCAACTGAAGCCTGTGGTCACAATGTGTTTCAGATTTTGACTGCTGCAGCATGCTTTGATGCAGGGCGCCACAGATAGCAGATCTGGGGGAGGAGGGCCGTGAGTCATGGCTGGAGCTGGAGCTGAAGCTGGTTGCTGATGTGGGAATCATTGGGGTGCCCAATGCTGGAAAGAGCACCCTGCTCTCCGTCATTACTGCTGGTTAGTTGCCTTTACTATGTTTATCAGCTTTGACTATGGACGATAAGATGACAAGATGAGTGTTCGTAGCAGTCCAGATGCATGCTCACTTGCCTGTGTCATAGGCTCAATTAGCTAGAGCATGCTGTTTCTCTGATTGCACAGTTTGACCAGTACACTTGGCTGCTAGATTCGTCTTGACTACTGCTCGTCTCACCAGCTGTGCCGTCAGTCAGGCTTCAACAAGTCATGCAGCTACATTTTGCACTGCCGACAAGTGCCTGTGGTGCATGCAGCCAAGCCAAAGGTGGCGGACTATCCCTTCACCACATTGGTGCCCAATCTAGGGGTGTGTGAGATGAACTACAGAACCACTGTCTTTGCAGACATACCAGGTGGGTGCCTTACTGTGCTCTTCCTGCTCACAAGTCTCAAGCTTGAGTCGTGAACAGTGCAATCAGCACAGGCCGTCTGTGTTTCGTGCATATTGATCACTCTGACACATGCTCACCTGTGCTGTATTATTACCTCCATTGATAGCTGTGTAGGACACTGCACAATGAGTTCAGTGTGACAGGCATGCTACTTACGCCATTATGTTGGTGGTCTGAGTGAGCCTGCTTTGCATGCAGGGCTGCTGGAGGGGGCACATGCAGGCAGAGGCCTGGGGCATGAGTTCCTGCGGCATTGCCAGCGAGCCCGCATCCTGGTGCATGTCATTGATGGCAGCAGCCCAGACCCTGTGGGGGACTATGCAGCTATTCAGACAGAGCTTCAGCTGTTTGCTGAGGACCTGGCCAGCAAGCCTCAGGCATGTGTGACTTTACTGCAACTTCATGTATCAGCTGCCTCTGACTATGTGTGTCAGAACGGCCCTGGCGTCGTTTCTGCATGCTGCACCCCTGCATACGGTGGACTGTCTGGCAACCTATCTTTGGCCTGGCAGCAAGACTGCCCCTGATGGCTGTTAATGCCACTCTCATGGCAATGGCTGTGTTTGTTTGCAGATTGTGGCCTACAACAAGATGGATGTGCCAGACTCGTCAGATTACTGGCAAGACATCAAGCACAGCCTGGAAGCAGCTGGCGTGCCATCAGAGCACATGTGTGCCATGAGTGCTGTGACAGGGCAAGGCGTCATAGACCTAGTCAAACTTGTGCACACTGCGCTGGATCAACTCCCAGCTGAGGTGATTCTCATGTGCATGCCTATTTCATTGCTTATTAACTGACCCAATGCTGCATGATCAAGTCCAACATCGGTTTTGGGTGATGGATGTGCAACAGCAGGCTTTGTCAGCATACATTCTAGACTGGTGCAGGCAACAGCTTCTTGCTCTTGGGGCTGCAAAAGTCAACTGACATTGCACCATGCGGATTTCTAAAACTTACTTGGCAACATAACATTTGTGCATGCGGCTCTCTTTGGTACGCATACAAACCTCACTGCTGACTCTGTTTGACTGCAGGAAACTGCTACCACAGCAGCTGTCAACCAGACTGAGCTGCCAAAGCGACACTCTGAAGCACGCATTGATGAATTCTCCATTGACATTGAGTTGGAGTCTGGACAGCGTGTGTTCACAGTCACAGGAGAAGCGATCGAGCGGTTTGCCCAGATGACCAATTGGGATTACTATGAGGCAGCCAACAGGTTCCAGAAGGTTTTGGAAGCAGCAGGTGATTTAATAAGCAGCTGCAGCGCAGCATGCTACCTTGATGCTTTGGTCTGTCGCATCTTTGTGTCTTGTAACGCACATGCAAGGAGGTGCCATTGAGCGCCTTCGCTGATGACCATCAATCATAAGCTCTACATTGCTGCTACTCAACGCATGCCTGCTGTAAAGCGTCGTGGTGTCTGTGCTATTCATCCAAGCTGTGACCAGTTTTTAAGTTGAGTAGTGTACAGCATATTCTTGGCTGCTTGGTCATCAAAGCAGCGGGCTGTGCAAGGCAGCGCATGTAGTGACGTTTCATGCTGACCCCTCATATGGACTTGTGTGGTGCAGGCATCAACAAGGCATTGAAGAAACAGGGTGTGACAGAGGGCGATACTGTGCTGATTGGTGAGGCTGAGCTGGCCTGGTCAGACAATCAGTCTGAAGCTGCGCTGTATGAAGCCTGGCTATCAGACAGGAAGGCAAAGGGCAAAGTTGGTCAGGGACAAGCAAGGTGGCCTCATCAGGGAGGAGGATAAGGCACTCAACACCCATGCCTGTGCGCATATTCTAGCCACGGCTGTACTTTTCTGCTCAGATAGGGGAGTGAAACCCTTGAGCGTTGTTGGTCTCTACATCTGGCATGTTGACAAGACAGTATGCAGTGCACCAACTGCACAGTAGATACTTCTGTTATGCTCACAACAGCGGCAGGTATGCAAAAATCACATCAGGTAGCCAGTGAGATTTCAAAGCTGACACCGAACTCTATAATTTCGTAACAGCATGAACAGTGACTTGTGCGCCTGTGTATGGCCAACATTGTGCGTTTATTGAATTGTGCAATTGGCTGGTTCAACAGCTTAGGCTTTGCCTTGCACGCATGTTATAACCCTCTTGTGGCGTCCTTGGCACGCAAGTCTCAGTATTGTAAGACCTGCTCAATGCGCCCTTCACAGAATTGGCATGATAGTATGCTAAGACTGAACCAAGACGCTGTCAGTCATATCATATGATATGTTATATAAACATTCTGGCACACACTGCCACACGAAGTCAGCAACAGTTTATGCACCATGATTGCACTACACAATGCATGGTTTGCATACAGACGCTCTCTCTAACACGAGAGCAATGCCAACAGAAAGTTTGCCAAGTTTTAGTCTACACAGTCAGGGACCCCAAACCTGCTTGCCTTGGATGTGGCGAATGGTTCCAAAACAGATTTTCAAGAGTGCACAGGTCGAGCCAGCCCAGCATAGAGCTTGAGTCAAAGCGAACATGCAAAGCGGGTTTTCTGATACATCTAAACACAAGCCAATTCACAGCTATGACATCTCAGCAAATGTTTTGTGACGGTGCATGAAGTGATGCCTTCTGAGAACATAAGAGTGCTTGATGGCAGCTGGCAGCTGACGCCATCTGGTACACGTGGTGTGCAGTGCTGATTTATGATGTTCAGAAGCAACTCTTTACTTGACTTCAGTGATGCTGTCCTGCCTACTTTCACTGTCTTGACGTTTACTTTGCTCATCAGTGATATCTTCCACTTTGCCACTGTCTGACAAAAATAGCTGCGCCATTCTCTCCATTGCCTCGCATACATCTTCTGCCTCCTCATCCTCATACCTGCACCATTTGCTTGCCTGAGCTGGGACACAAACAGTGAAGAGCAACCATGGGCAACCAATGTGGCTAATGCCTATATGGTTTAGTTTCGGTTGCTTTGTTTGTTGCGTTTTCAGGGCACGGGGACAAGCAGCATGCCAATCAACACAGCATGGTGAAGACAGCTGATATGCTGACAAATGCAACCTGTGCCTTCTTTAAGCGTGCAGCAGCACCACAATTGATTTGCATCAGCGAGCAGACTGCTGGACAATCTGGGCTCTCGGGCCAAAGGTGCCATAAGCGGCATACCCCGTTTTCAGGGTGGAAGGCGCTTGTAACTCCCACAGGACTGATCTGCCTTCTTCTGTTTCAGCCTACAGGCGATCACACAGTCATTTCCTATGCTGCACAGCTTTTCATTTGATAGAGCAATGCAGCAGTGAGACGCCTGGTAGCCATGTCTGCATTGACCATGCCAGCTCCCAGAGTGACACAGGTCCGTCTGCAAGATGCACACATTCATAGCAGCCATGATCACAGCAGTCAAGAGTTGCATGTAAGAACTGCGCTGAGAAAATCGGGCCTTAATGTCATCACATCACATTTTCTGCCAGCAGTAGCTGTCAGAAGCTAAGACACTCTGTAAATGAGCTATATGTGCATGTCCTCTTCCTTGAGTGTCTCCTGCTTGGTGACAGCTGCTGCTGGCAGTTCAGCTGCGGCGCTGATGTAAGGGCTATTGTACAAGCTTGAGACTCACAAGCCTTGCGAAAAATACTAGCTGTAATGATGGTATACTGTCTGCTCTGCAAAGTTTCGCAGGCACCAAATAGTACCAATTTGAATCAAGACTCATATCTGGTCCCAGCAATTGCCGACGCAGCAATCGCTGGGAAAGCTATCTTCTGCATAGCAAGCATAACAGCATTGGAGTGGGGTGCAGGGAAGGGCTCACCAGCATCAAGATGGCTTCTGCAAGGGCAGCTCTGGCAGTGTCATCTGCTTCCTTGGGCACTCCAACACCACAGAGCTGGCTCAAAATCTGCTCAAGTTGCGGCCGCCGGTCCAATATCATCTTCAATGTACCATCTTGCTGCACCACAGTACAGCGTGTTCAGCAAAGCTTGCTTCTCATTTACAAGAGCCAGAGGGGGCAATAGTCATGCACATCATTGTGGTCATGGCCAGAGCATGGGGTCTGCCCAATAGTCTGCACTCATATTGCAGACTAGGCAGCATCAAGCATGCAGTTTGCCACAAAGCAGGATGTCCTATGCATTGGAAGCAAACTCACACCTCTGCAACAAGAGCTGTGGTGACGATGGGTTGGTGACATACCCTGTCACCCAGCATTGCTGCAGTCAGACCACAAGACAGCAAGCTCTTTCTTACCTCTGCACTGAAGCAACAGTTTCTGAAGGCTGCAGCACAACCCTGCCGGCGCAGCAGGTTGCTAGACTTGAGCTGCGCAACCAGGGCTTCTATGAAGCCTCTGCCGGGCTCCAGCAGCAATGCTCTGCCAGGTTTGAGGCGCGTCACATTGGTCAGGATGGCAGCTATGTGCTCCATCTTGTCTGCCTCCCCAGACTTTGATCCGGCCATGAACAGCTTCAACAGCACCGCCCTGCACCAAAACTTGTCAGGGCAGACACTTGTATCTGCAAGATGTGTTCTCGCTGTTGTTTGCTTGGAAACGTGCATGTCTTTCAACAGTCAGCAAGCAAGACCTGCCTGACAAGATGATTGCAAACATCATGAACCCCCACGGTGATAGGTGATGTGCATAATGTCAGGCACCGTGTGCAACATCATGCACCTTTGCAAAACTTTGAGTGATATATTTTTGATGTGTCGTAAAGGGGTTAGAGAGCACAAAGGCTTGGAAATATGAGTGACATGAATCTAGTGCGACGCATCTGATCAGATCCATGACTTCACTGGCAATAGCAGCACTCAATGCCTTGCACGTGCTTCCTCCAGTTGAGTCATGCCAGCATTAAACACTGTCACAAAATGCGGTGCACACATGCTCTGGATCACACCGCGCCTGGTCATGCAGGTCAGCAGAGCTGAGATGAACACAAAGCACCGCTTGAAGCTGGCGAGAGCAAAACACATTCTAACCAGACACGGCGTTTCTTTTGCTCATATGCGGCAACCAAGCAGTAAGGAATCCACAACTGAATTGGGACAACACTCAGCAGATTGCAGTACCTACATATTGAAGCCTTCCCGGACTCCCTGCCCAAGCTGAAGCAGCTGCTCTGCCCCCTTCTCTATAGTCGTCACATTAGCTAGCAGCATGATCAGCAGATTGTCATTTTGGCAGGCCCCATCTGTGACGTAATCAACCGCTCTTGCCACAACATTCAGGTCAAGAAGGCGCTCCATCACAGCTGTATCCTGTAAGGGAAACAACAAATTAGACAGCAGACGTACAGCTGTTGGACATGCATCACATTTGAGTTGTGTTCCCTTTAAAATGATACCTGGCATAGGTTCACAAGTGATGTGACAGCAGACTGCTGAATTTTGTCCTGGTCAGATATTAGTTTCAGAAGCTCTGGCAATAGCTGCTGTGCACAGTGTGATAGTCTGACCACCCCTGCAGTGTCGCCTGTGAGACCCTTGACCAAATCAACGGCCATCTGACGCACCTAAACATGTAAAAGTGGTTTGAGTGCACATTTTTGGCAAGTCTGAGAGCGCAAAACAGCCGTCAGCTACTTTGGCCAAGTTCAAAATTACCTCACGGCGATCATTTCGCAAGAAGCTAATCAACTCGTCAAGGCCGTCATCGGCGGTCATTCTCTTGCACGCCGAAAGAAATCGGCCGCCCAGCGCCTCCGGTTTGCCTTCCTTCCTTCCTTCTTTCCGAAACCGTTTCTCCGAAACACTGGACCCTAGCATGCCAGTCCATGCTGTGGTTCAAACCCTAAGACTTTATCCATCGCCACTGCAAGGACACGGCTGCAAACAACAACTTCCCCGTCGTCAGCGCCGAAGCATTATGGCAGCCTTTGGCTGTCTACAACATGCATCAGTGTCAGGCCGCCCGCACACATCAAGTTGCCGTGCAAGCAGGCTCCATTCAGCTAGCCACCTGCAAGCTCCTTTCCTTGCCAGACACGCAGCTGTTCAGGCAGGCTCGAGGTCGTCAAAATGTTGCATAGTACAAGCCGCGGCCACTTTAGAGCTTCCTACTCTTCCAGCTGAGGAAGAAAGCACCCAAAATCCCGCGCCAGCCTCAGCCCCACCTCAGACTCAGTCAGCAAGCAGGAAGAAGTCTCGCAGATATCGTGACATGGCCGGTCGAGTACCAGACAAACTTACGCTGAGCGGCCCCACAGAGGCTATTTCGTTAGCTCTTGGTACAGCCTCGTTGAAGTTCACAGAAACCTGTGAGGTCCATATTAAGCTAAACATAGACCCAAAGTATGCTGATCAGCAGCTTCGAGCCACTGTCAATCTGCCAAAGGGCACGGGCAAGGAACTTCGAGTAGCTGTGCTCTGCCAAGGAGACAATGTTGCCATTGCCAAGGAAGCTGGCGCAGACCATGTTGGGTCAGATGACCTCATACAAGAGATGAGCGGAGGCATGCTTGACTTTGACAAGCTTGTTGCCACTCCTGACATGATGCCCAAGGTTGCCAAGCTTGGTCGTTTGCTGGGTCCAAGGGGTCTCATGCCCAACCCCAAGGCAGGAACGGTCACAGCAGATGTAGCAGCGGTAGGCCTGTGCTGTGTGTCTAAGGACTTCTGCTGTTATGTGATACTATACAATCCTTCTGCACAAACAGCATGACTCTTCTTTGATTCCTGGGAACACACTGATTTGTGGAGTTGACATAGCAATTCCAGCAATATGTGCGCTGGAGATAGACATTGATGCACAATGTTGCTTGCTTCATTGGTAGGCTTTGCCTGGAGCATGATGTCTATCTTGTTCATCCATGTCTATGAGCTCACTTTGCTGAGGCCGACGCTGTCCCTTGCAGGCAGTCAGGGATTTCAAGGGAGGCAAGGTTGAATACCGTGCAGACAAGGCTGGCAATGTTCATGTAGGCTTTGGCAAGACAGACTTCAAGCCAGAAGATCTGTTAATCAACTTGAAGGCAGTGCAGGTATATCATTCGTCTCAATTCACTATGTCACAAGGGTTGTACAGCCTGCATCATGCCTGTTGTCCGAATGACAAATTGCCAGCGTGTGGACAAGTCTACTTTGCCTCCTGCTACAAATGTTTCCCATTCAGCACTTAAGTTCAACAGTGGTCCACATCATGTTTGTAAAAGCATCGCTGAGTGCATGCATCACTGTGATCTTCTCATGCATGTTGGTGATAGCAAGAAGCTTGTCTGCCACTGTTTGCCTGACATTCTGTTTGCCGGGAATCCTGTAGTTGCCAACCTTGGATGTTGTGACTTCTGGAGGATATCATTGCATGTTACTGTACATCCACCTGCGGGATCCAGTTGCCTCTGCTGCAGGAGTCAATCGATTCAAACAGACCAACTGGTGCTAAGGGACAGTTTTGGAAGAATGTCACCCTCTGCACAACTATGGGGCCTCCTGTCAGGGTTAACTACTCAGCTCTTAGGGACACAAGCTTGGCTGCGTAGAGTACTCAACAATCGATTCTTGTTGTATCTGACTGTCACCTGGTTCAGCTGCTGTGCGCAGTCTTTTCAAAGTATTGCCTGACAAATATCCAGCCAAGGAAAATTGCAATTGAAAGCAAGGGTGCTCAACTGTATTGCAATTCGTGTAGCACCCACAGCAACTGCTGTAAATGTATACACAGCCAAAGCTTTTCTCGAGCCGAATGTGTGTCACCAGCACACACTATATTCAGTGCGTAGTGCTCATATCATGCGTTCAGACATTGCCTCAAACAGTGTTCTTTGAGGTGGCATACAGAAACCAGAGTAAATCAATTTGCATCACACATGACATATATAACACACTCAACTACTTGTCGTCCTGAAGAGCCACGTCACTCCAGCCCTTTGCCAACTTGAATTGCTTTTTCCTCTCCTCTGGGCTTTGATGACTTGTGCTACCACCTGCCAATGCATCTGGTCGTACTTCTGCGACATCCAATGCAGTGTCAGATGCCATGAACTCATCTGTGGTCTGCCGCTGAAGCATAGACTTCTGCATCTTGGATTTGGCATCACCCTGAGCATGGCTGTGCATGTTCAAGTCGACATCTGCAGATGACAACTCAATGCCCTCCTGCATCATTGCAAGGCAAATGCTTAGAAAACACGCTGGGCTTATTTCCCCCTGAGCAAGCCACATTCTGAAGAAATGCCCGGCTAAACTGCTGTCAAGACTTGTACTTTGGTCAAGCAAATCTGTCTAAGCTGAAGCCGCTTGTCACTGACAAATACAGTGTGCTCCAGTATCAATGTGTCCTGCTCTGGCTTTAGTGCAAATGGCTGGCATGATATGGATGATTCCGTGTGGCCACACAGCAGGTGTTTAAAAGGCTTTGCAGCGTACTGTACAACGGCAATGTCTGCTGAAGCAGCGGCCAGCTCACCTAGCATGCCGCTCGGCTAGACATGCAATGTAGGACAAGCTACAGAGGTGAGATGAGTAAAGAGGCGTACCTCATCTTCCTCCAGGGGTCCTGCCCGGAATTCCTCATCCACATCGCTGAAGGTGTTTGCGCGGTACAGCGCATCGTCGTGCGCATTCTGCCGCGCTGACCCTTCGTCCTGATCAGACATGGTTCTTCTGTTGCCATCCTCACTATGCATGCCAAGCTCCATGTTGGCCAGCAGATTTGCATTGTCATGGAACTTGTTGGGTTCCTCAGGCAAGACAAACACCTCCTTAGTGCGCACAGTCTTGGGCGCATTTCTGGCCCCACTGTTGCTGTACAGCACGTAGCTGTGGTAGGTGGGTGCAAACTGGTGCACAGTGTCGGAGACAACATCATTGATGTTCATGGCATGCCGGATGTTGCTCACACCCAATCCACCCATTTCACCTGCATGCATCATCACCGTGATAAGACAGCAGCAGTCTTGTCAATTGTACTGCTGGCTGTAGCTGAAATGCAGTGCCATATCTAGGAAAGCAAGGCCTGACCGTGGGGGCGGGGGGGTAGCCACCTCCCAAGGCAACACTGTGACCAGGCGCTAGACATGCTATCGAATACTCAGCTGCTTTAAGTCTACCAAAATGCTGACAACCTCAAGTGGGACATATAGCTGATGGTTCAGCATCTGATAACCGTGTAGTGCTCTCTAAGCAGACCCTGATCATGCTGTTGCTTCACTTGGTGGCAACTGGTTGCACCATTGCAGGCAGGAGCAAGCAGAAGATTCACATGCCTGAAGCCTTGTAGTCAGTGTAGGGGAATGCCCAAAGCATGAAGATTGACGCGGGCAGCATCTCGCACGCTATCAAAAAGTTCTGCAGATTCTTGCTGTCGTCTGTGGTCTTGATCACTCCAGCGCCAGACAAGATGGAGATGAACAGACTCTGCAGTACAAAAGCGTGTTGAGCTGCAGAGTACTTGCCATGTCTCTCTCACTGACAAAGCACATTCAAAAGCATTGAGGGCGCACGTCTTGCTGTCCATGCGCTCATCTGTCTGAGTCATGCCTCTCTGGATCTCAAAGAGTCATGCATAGCATGATGAAGCACTTGCCATTGGTGCAATGTGCGCACTATAATAATAGTAATAATGTAATGATAATGATAATGATAATGATAATGATAATGATAATGATAATGATAATGATAATAATAATAACGCTTTCCAGCTCATGATGAGCTAGGTACGTGCAGGACAAGTCTTGTCTCTCCAAAGCTGTCTGTCTTGCGCGTCTCTATAGGGTCTACCAATTTGACAGTTTTGACAGTCACGCAACGCAACATCATTGAAACTAGACCTAGGGCGGCCAGGTGGGCGAGGCCCCTTGACTCTACCAAACAACAGCTTCTTAGGCATTCTATCATTGGGCATCCTGAAAACGTGACCTAGCCACCTGAGTCTTTTGCCTTGAATGTGCGCACTATGCATGACCGGAACCGGCAGCTTGGCCCTCACATTGAGTTGTGTGCTGATGCAAAGCCAGACCAACTTCTTTTGTTTCAGGTCGTGGTGTTGGCAACAACAAGGTGTGAGCCTACAGCCTGTATGCTTGCCAGTGGTCCACAGCATGATCTCTGCTTGGCGTGTTGGCATGCACAGCACGGCATGAAAGAATTGTGCAATAAAGCACGGCTCACCTGCCAGAAGGTCATGAAGATGACAGACTTGACCAGCACAAACTTGAGGAGAGGGTTGTAGGGGGCCAGCAGGTCATGCGCCCCCAGATAGAACAGCAACAAGGCATAGAGAGCCACTGTATATGTGATATTGTACACAATGGTGATCCACAGGTACCTGCAGTGCGCAACAGCTGTTGCAAATCACTTTCAAGCTGCTGCAACCCTTGATCAGCCTGTTCACATCAACAGTGCGGGTGTTATGAGTGCTGTAGATGCTATGTCTGCTGCTTGTTGTGAAGCAGGTATGTCTACAGCACAGCCAGTTGCCGGCGACGCCTGACACATAGCTGATGTTGCAAATTGCAAGCAATGTTGCCAGTAGCTTCCAAACTGGCTGTGTCATTGCTGCCGCCGACAAAGTTTGCTTGTGCTGACACGGAGTTGCTGGAAAGGAAAGGACAAAGGCTAGGTCTGTGCTGAGGAATGTTGCTTTTTTTGCAGAGCTGTTTCTGTCAAAACATGAAGAATCCACACTCTTGGCCCAATGGGTCACAAGCAAGCTGCAGCTGTACACAAAACATGCAGACTGTTGTTCATGGCTGGCAGCTGGCAGAAAACTCTGCTCAAGTGCACATCCAATAACCTGCTGCTGTTGGCGTCGCTGCTGCTGATGACAGAGTCCAGCACTGCTGCTGAATCCAACAGCAGAGCCTGTGAGGCTGCGCAAGCTTGAGCAAGCAGTGATGTAGGCCAACATTTGCAGATGAAAGAGACTGCAGAGACGACAGCGGGTATGAGGACCCTACAAAAGTACAAGCAGAACTGCCAAAACATGATCAGACAACTTGCCCGTTTCTGATGCCCCAGTCACCCTCTGTGTACTTTTCTTGGGTATAGAGCACCAGTATGATGATGGCTAGAATGGGCTTTAACAGCACAAACTGCAGAGCACCCTGTTTGCACTGGCGCACAAATCGGCCATTGACCATGAGGGGGGGCAGGCAGCAGGTCATGTAGCTGCAGGAGGGCATCAGGATGTATCCACTCATCTTCACTTCAACTGCACCTGGGCCTCCCACATATGCCAGACAGAGTGACAGGAAGTTGTATATCACCCATGCCTCATAGCTGCAGCAGGCAGTCGGCGCACTTTCAGCATAGCTCTACTTGACACTCTTTGTGCGCTGCTTTATGTGACTGACATGCATGTGCCCTTGCATGTGTCTCTCTATCACAGCTGGTAAAGCAGTGGCAGGATTAACTTTTAGCTGTGCAGGAAACGTATTGCTGCTATGCTATCAAACTAAGCCAACAGGGTGAGCAGTCTGCTCACCAGTCGCGCACTGTGTCAAAATACACAGATTTCTCGCTCATAAGCAGGGATAGCCATGATGCTACTGAATAGACTGGTACTAGAAAGATGATTCTGACGATATATCTCTGCAGCAAACGAAGCAGTGAGGGTGGGGCATCAAGTCATCACAAGCTGGTACCGGCAAGTATCTACTTTGCTCCCACCTGATAGACTGGACCGTTGTAATGCCGCAGATGGCAGATAATCTGCACGAAGTAACGCTTTGAGCAGGATTAGCTGGGAATGAAGCTGTGAGACTTGCGTGTGCACTTGCCAGAAGCTGAGAGCACGTAGAGCGTCAACACGCTTACCTGGTAAATGGCATAACCCAAAGCCGCAAAGGCACAGAGTCCAGCTACAACAGCGGGTCCAGCACCCCCAAGCAAAGCCATAGGCCGTGCGTTATGGCGCTGTGTACGTGGGTGTCACAATCTGCAACTGCGAAGACATTCACCTCACCAAACGAGGATGGTCAACGTCCTTGAAGATACGTCGGGTGTTGCATCTTGCGCGTGGAAGCCATGGACGTGTGTGGTACAAACATCCTTTTGCATGCACCAACCTCACACGGACCACATAGGGCGGGTTCGAGCAGCAAGGGCAACTCAAGAACTGGTCAAAGAATTTACTGTTAGGGCTGAAGCAGGGTCTACCTGACTTGCCCAATGCATGGCATGTGAATGCTTCCAAGGAGATTGTTCAACGACAACGTCAAAGGCCATGGATGACAGATTAGCTGTCAGCACTGGGCAAGGCTACATGTAAAGCGCACGTGCAGGCTGTACACAGGCTGTAGTCAAAATGAATGCGTCCTGGTCTGGGCAATTGCCCTGCAAGTCGTAGCTATCATATCACGGAGAAATTACCCAGTGTACCTTACACTAGGGGTGGAACCAATAGGGTGTGAGTACATACACATATATGGTACATTTGCCCAATTAGGAGAGAAGCAACACGCGCCGTAAGCATCCAAATTTGCCAAGTTTTCCCCCCTTTTCGTTAGTCAATTACTGCCTGGGGCATCCAACTTAGGTCCCAAACCGGTATGGAAAACAACGTTGCGTCATGTGTGACTAATCAAACACCCTAATGCAATGCTGTGCCACGTTGACAAATAGGGCAATTGAACACAGCGAGGGAAGGAATGCAAAGTTGCTGCTGGCCAAATTCTCGCTAAGGGACAGGCACCATCAAAACCACTCGAGAATGGTTGAGGGGCAGAAGTCTTCCCACAGACTGACTCCAAGCACATTTCGCTCTGGCTGTTACAAGAGAGCTATAACGATTCTTCAATACGAAAATGGAGACTACTCCGGGCGTGAGGCCACAGCGGCACCTCTGTATCGCTTGCTCACGAGTGCAAACAGGAAGATGACATCGCAGGCAAAGGCCAAACCAAGCAATCCTGGACAACGTGAGACTGCGCCCTCGCAACACCAGAACCCGTCTGCCAAAGAAAACCTGCAGGACAAGCTTCAAGTAAAACTCATCAGGGAGCAGCTTCGGCGCGAACGGCAGGAACAGCGGCATGAGCAAAACAAGCAGTTATGGCAGCGGAGGCATGAAGAGAAAATTAGGCTTCGACAGCAGGACCTGGCAGCGTGGACTAGGCAGCAAGAGGAAGTTCGGAAAGAGCAGCTGCACAAGCTCGAGCAGCAGCAGCAAAAGCTTGTGCAACAGCTAGAGGATCACCAGCAGAATTCAGCTGACCAAAACGATGCTAACCCAATATCTGTTGCGTCAGCTGCCCCTCAGATGCAGTTGCTGCAGGTGCAGCAGTTGAGGTCCAAAGCTGAAGTGCAGTTGGCTTTGGTAAGATGCACAAACAGGACAAGCACGCTGCAGTTTGCACCCAACACTAACTCAGCCACTGCTATGTAGGCGCACAAGGCAGGTGAGCACATGTCAAGGAGGGCAGCTAGCATTGAACCTGAAGACGGGGAGTGCACACCCTCTCCGAGCGCAATGCAGCAGGCAAAGACAGCGGCAAAGCATAGCCACCAGCTATCTGCACCTGTAGTGCAGGCTTTGCCGCCTCCCCCCCCTGCCAGTCTGCGCCCTGCAGGGCGTGGTCAGATCAAGGTAGGCCAAAGACACTGCAACAACACAGCCATATGTGTTATTGTTGACGTTGCTGTTCCAGTACAGTCCAGCACTGCTGTATGCTTCCATCTGTCATGACCACAAGTTGAGTAATTACATGCAACTGTGAGGATAGCCTGAACCAGACAGCACAGGGTTGCTTGTGAACTAGATGAAGTTGAGTGTTTTGTCATGGCACCTGCCTTTTTTGCTGTAGCTTTGCAACCTCCTGTGCCAACTATGCAGAAAGCTTATGGACGCTCAACAGTAAATCCACAATGTGCAACCTCTGTACAGCCCTGTGCTGATCTGTCTCCCCTGGCGCCCTTGCCCTGATCAAACTCAAGCCTCAGACCCTCAGCCTCAGACCCCAGCAGCAACAGCCTCCACAGTCAGATTACACAGGTGTTGTGCATGCAAAGCTGTACTTTAACACAAGCGCATTGGCTCAGGGCAACAAGGTTGCCACTTATCAATGGTGCATTCAGATTTTTCAGACATTGCAGAAGCCCCAGCCAGTGAGAGTAGGATGCTTGACTGACCATAACTGACTTGTTGAGATCCCAGACTATTTATAGGGACTCACAGGATTCTTCTAGAACAGGCTTGACAGTAGGACTTTCGAGACCTTAAGGAATCTGCACGAGTATTCTAGAATCAATCTGATCAAGTACAATATCATATAATTATTCATCTCAGTCAAATCCCAGTCAACGCATTCCGCATGAGACTCTAAACCCAGTAAAGTTACCTATCAATCAACATCGCAGTCAATGCGATGTACCATACGTATTATAATCATGCCTTGTAGTGTTGTTCCTTACATACTTGCTCAGATACCTAATGCTTCGTCACACAATGCTGTTGCTGACATAAGGTGAGCTGACAGTACATTTGTATCAATGCAATACTTAGTGCATGCCTGTTACGTGCAGTGCATAATTATGCAACGGTCATTGCTTTGACTTGGCTCGAGCAGGCATGAGTTGGACAGCTCTTGCAAGATTGGTCACATTGCAATGATTCAAACCACATATCAACTCTGAAGCGCAGGTCTTGCTGATCAAGGGTGTAAACCAAGCATGGAGACAAGCAGGCATAGATTTACACATGGTAATCGTAAGGCACAAAGACACACAATGTCATGCACATCTCTGCAGGAACAGGCTGAAATGACACTAGAGCTCAATGTACCAACAATGTTATACAGCACTTCTGAAGGGGGCGACAAATGCCAGTTCAGCACAGCAAAGGGCTGTCAGTTTAGACTTAAGTGATGTGCAAAAGTTGCATTGTACAATTTTGCTAATCACTGCATTCAAGAAATGTAGGAGGGGAGCATAGACATGGAATGTAGTCAAGAGCAGCACGGGGTATCCAAGCAATTGTTGAAGACAATTTCCTAGCTATACTACTGCAACTAAAATGGCAAAGTCATAGTGCATAAAGGCCGTCCATGTTCATGCTGCGTATGGCATACTTCAACATGCTTACAAAGGAGTTCTTGCAGGCATCAGAGATCACAGCGTCGCAGACTGAAGAGGTTTGTGGAAAGCTAGTACCAGCGCATGACAGTGGCAGCTGCAGTCATGCCGCCTCCAACTGTGACCAAGACCAGGTGCGATCCCCTTTGCACTCTCCCTTGCTGTATAGCATCATGGAGAGTGACAGGTATAGAAGCTGCAGCGGTATTGCCATACTTCTCCACTGTGTAGTGCAGGCGGGCAGTGTCAATCCCGAGCTGAGTTGCACAGTACTCCACCATCACTCGATTGGCCTGGTGAAAGATGAACAGGTCTATATCTGCTGCTTCCAACTTCGCTTTGGCGAGCACTGCAGGAACAAGCTTGGGAACGGTGGTTGTGACATACTTCCAGACAGCCTTGCCATCCATTCGAAAGTAATGCTGGCGGCCTGACAGGGTGTCTGTGGAGGCTGGCAGGTGGAGGCCTCCAGCAGGGACCTTGATGATGTCATGCAGAGCACCACTTGCCATCAGCTCACTTGCCAGGATGCCATACCCAGCAGGGACCTTGCCCAGAACGACAGCCCCAGCGCCGTCACCAAAGAACACGCTGGACGTGCGGTCTTCAAAGTCCAGCAACTTGGAGAAGGTATCAGCCCCGATAACCAGTGCGTGGCTGCTGGGACAGCACAGATTGAACATAGAGTGTGCGACGGCAAGGGAGTATATGAAGCCTGAGCACACCGCTGAGACGTCGAATGCTGGCGCTGCAGGGAGTCCGAGCTTTGTCTGGACGTGACAGGACGTTGCAGGCAATATCCAATCAGGTGTGGAAGTGCCTAACACTGTCAACCCGATATCGCTGGGTCCCAGCTTTGCATCGTCGATTGCATCTGCAGCTGCCCAGGCTGCCAAGTCAGAAGTGCACGTGTCTGGGCTGACGTATCTGCGCTCCTTGATGCCAGTGCGAGAAACAATCCATTGGGCTGTCGTGTTGACGCAGCGCTCGATGTCCTCGTTTGTAATGCGACGGGGTGGCAGGTAAGAGCCTATGCCGACTATGCCAATGTTTGTAGCTGCGTCGGGTACCATGGCGCCAAGTCGCAAGCATTCGGCTTGCACGCAGGCCTGTTGAAACCCAACACTGGATAGTTGTCGGAGGTTGTGAATTCTGCGAATTTCAAATTGTTGTCGGCGGCCGAGGCGCAAATACTAATCTTCTGACTAACATCGACCGTCAGCCACTCAGTTGACGTCGAGTTTTAACTTCTTGTCTGACCATGTGATTAAATGTTATCCGATTTGTCGGATCATCTTGTCCTCAGTCTATTTTATCTTTGATTGGTATAGCGTGACTTGTCAGAATGAGTCACGGCGCGTAGCTTTGAACCGGTTGAACGACTCAAAGCTGACTGCGGCTGTGTTGCGGTGTGGCTGCACTGGTCTGCTTGTGAGATCCTCTAAGTTCCGTTGCCAGGTGGGCATAAGCTGTACTCGTGCCTTTGTATTTCTACTGAATTCGAAATTTTGTGTGCCTGCGCTGGTATCTGCTGCTCACATCACTGCATTTTCGCAGTTTCGGCCATGGCGAAGGGAATCATTACCTGGGTGGAAGGCCTGAAGGGCTTGTCCGGTATCGTCATCGTCTTCAACCACCTGCGAATGTGTTTTTGGCCAGAGAGTCACGACGCTATATTAGAGGATGGCCACTTCTACCTGGTGCAGTTACCGTTTGTGAGCTTGATCTGCGCCGGGAATCTAGCTGTCAGGCTGTACTTTGTCTTGTCCGGCTTCTCGTTGTGCTATCGGCCTCTGCAGCTGCTCGAAGAAAACAGAAAAACCCTTGTCTACCAGCGGACTTCAAGGTCGTTGCAGTCCAGGTTTTGGCGACTGCTGGTGCCCTCGGCCGTTGCATCCGCAGTCTCCCTCGTCATGGCCCAGCTCGGCGCTTTCACGCATAGCAAAACAGTGTGCCGGGCATTTTTGGACACAACACCAGTAGCCACAGGCGTTGCTGCAGACAGTTGGTTGTGGATCAAGGACACCTTCCTGAACGTGTGGATTGTGGGTAAGCACCATTTTCACGATTCTTTGTGGTGTATGAAGATCCTGCTGGTCGGCTCTTATCTCATGTACCTGCTGGTAGTATTGAGGGTAGAGGCTCGCCTCTCTCACTGGCTCTGGATTGCAGTTGGTTGTGCTCTTTTATCGCCAGCTGTAGCCTCAATAGGTGCAACAGACTTAGCTGGTTTTGTATTTGGAGGAATTGTGGCTTTTGTGGAGGTAGATCTTGCAGCTGCAAAACCAAGCACAACACCACTTTTGAAGCGTACTACTTGCTATGCAGCTTGGTTTGCTGTATTCATCTTATCTTTGCTCTTGGGTTCTTATCCAAGTGGTGAGGCAAATGCTCCATGGTGTTCATGGATGTACACATTTGTCAGGTCTGTTATGGGCATAGAGAACGCTAGGCAGGCCATGATATGGTGGATGAATGTATCTGCCATCTCAATTTGCATTTGCATCAGTCATTTGCCGTATGTGCAAAATGCGTTGAGCCTGCCATGTATTACGTATTTGGGTAAGACATCATTTGCACTTTTCTTGCTGCATCCTTTGATTTTGCGGTCGTTGGGTGGACATTTATTTTCAACGTTGAGTCACTGGCATGGGACTAGGTATGACATAGCAGTCCTCATTATGGCTGCCATTGTGATGGTGCTGTCTTTGATTGCAAGTCATTTCTGGAATATATATGTGGAGGGTAAAGCACACCAATTTGTTGAAAAGCATTTGATCTTGGAATCAGATGCTGGCCCATCTTTAGTCAGATGACATCGTGACTGTCTTCACTATTGTACTCAGCAGTCTGCAGTCTTTTGTACACTACCAGATTGTTTATTTGCCAGAGTGACACATTTGAGTGCTGTGGTAGCTACGTATGGCATCTATCAATTTTGGCACTTTTGACCTTCTTTTGCTTGCACTTCAGCTTGTGACTCATTGCAGGAAGTTGCTGCTTTGAAGTTTTTAGTTTGCAGCGTAGCAGCCTGACTGTATCTGTTGAACTGATACATGTCGTCTTAGCAGGAATTCTCAAATTGAAGTGTACATGTACACATATGTTCTTGGAGCAATACTTAGATGCCGCACATTTCAGAAAAAGAGAGCCTTTGAGCATCACAGCTTTTATGTTGCCATTGCCGTTCCCTCATGAGATCAGCTGTAGGTTGGGGTACAACTGAGTCAGGTGTCCCTTGATTTCTTTCAGAGATTTGAAAAACGACTAATGTATGAAGAATTACCAGACAAGCTGACATGTTACATGCCTCTGGCGAGGATGCTTTCAATGCTAGATGGCTCTGCAAACTTTAAGTTGCCAAGTCTCAGAAAAGCTACCAGATCATGAAGACTGCACAACAGTCACCTCGCGATCGATCGATTGATACATTCATGATTTTGATTCTTGACCTTCTGAAGGCTAAGAGAGAGAGTAATTCAGTTTCTGAGGACAGAAACTGAATGAGCAATACGGTACATGCATGAATCATGCAGCATGATCCAGACTCACCGGTATCTGGATGCAAAATGCAGTCTGAGCGGCACACCATATGGATGCATCCACGTGTATTGCACGTGCAATTCTGCAAGCGCTGACGACTGGTGATGATCATCCACAAATCTGCAGCTCTAATTACTCTAGAACACCCTCTGAAGCTCGATGGGAATGTATGTGAGCAGGAGTTCCAGAATTACGGTACGCCTAGGCCCAAGTCAGACCAAGGCCCTGCTGGAGCAACGGACTACCATGCAGCCTCACATGCCAGCGACAACACAGAAACTGATGCTGCAACAGAGTCTGTCAGGCTCGCACAATGATCCGCAGCATGTCTTTTATGGAAACCCACCATCATGCGTAAGTCGGGCATTCCTGGTCTTGGTCATTCTTTTACTTGTCACAGATTTCCCGTCACAGATTGACATCCGCCTCTGTCCCCAGGAAAGCCTAATTCACAAAGCACATCTGCCACTCACAACTTGAGATGATATACACTGGAGGATTCATTCGCAAACAGATCAGATTCGATAGGCCGCCCAGATTTAGTGAGTCATTCAGACTGTCATTCTCTTGTTATGACTTTGTGCGTTGGTACGATCTGTCAGGCTCTCCATGGTGATTCGCTTGTCCACAACACTGGGGCCACCTTGAGAGTACACCCCTGCAGCAACAGACGTCTGTTGTTTGGTGCTGATGAAACATCAGATGCAGATTGGTACTACCCTGTCTTGCAGCAAGACTGAGACACGGGAGGATGCAGACAAGTCTATGCTACAATCAAACAAGGTCTAACAAGCCTACCCATCTGGCTCATTTTGGCAACCACTGCAAGCATCACCACATGCAACATTGCATTGCAGCATTGTGACAACTAACCTGTGTATGTGGATCTGTCATCATGCAGGCGCACAGCAGTGGCTTGTGTGGCATTGCACATAGGTCCAGCAGAAGCTGCAACCTTCTGGCGCAGTTCTTCTCCAGGCACACCCTTGTTACTGGCAAGCAGCTCCAGAGCATTCTCAAACTCCTTGAAGCTCATTTTGCGTGCTCCCTATGATTGTAAACATGTCATTCAGAGTTGCATAGGCTTTTACACTGTGCATGCTGCGCAACTGCATTTTGCTGCTGCACTCAGAGACATGTGATGCCAGTCACTTGGTTGGACAGAGGCCTGCCAGACTCAAACAGCCTATACAGATGCGGTAAGGCCAAAGTCTACACAAAACATAACTAACTTGCGCTGCCAGCATACCTTGCCTTTAGCCTTGCTGAAAGCAATGTCCACTGCTGTGCTGTTCAGCTTGCCACCCAGCAGACCGCTGTCCCGGCATAGCTTGGCAAAGCTAGCACCATCCATGCCAGCCTGTTGTTGAGCACAGCAGAAGACAGTCAGCACACAGCACAAGTGCGCATGCGTCGGCATGAGCAAGGCAAGCTGATGTGTTCAAGACAACTCAGATGCACCACAGTTCTGCGCTTCTGCAACTGTGTTAACCATTCTGGCAAAGGTATGCCACAGGGACTTGTCAGTTACAAAGATGATTCACTTTAGCAGACATATGTTGTGAAACGGACAATCCACGCAATGTAGGGTGAAGTTTGCGCTGCAGTTTCTACCTTGGCCGGCGAAGCCTGTGTCGCAGAGCCAGTGCCAAAAGCGGCAAATGCCTGAAATGTGCTCAGCAAGGGCTTGTCGCCCAGACTTGATGTATTGCTGCGCTCAACCCCGCCCTGCATCCACATTTGATGTGTTTGCTGCACAATACAGAGAAGGCTGCCAATACCTGCATGATGTATAGCTATTGCTGAATGCTCAAGCAAACCAGGTGCTGACTGGCCACTTTCAGAAGCAACACTGCAGGTCATTTTGACACTCACAGGCTGACATTGGCTTTTGGTAAATCTAGCCATGACGCTTGCTGCCAGGGCGCAGTAGAAAGCTTGTTGTGCTGAACATGATCAGGTTGGTGCAAACACTCACTGAGGACAGTCTGGTCATGCCAGGAGTGCCTCTGGCTGTCATGCTGCCACTAGGAGGGGTCCCCCGGGCAGTCGCACTGCCAGAAGGAGATGGGGATGGAGACCCCCTGCCTGTCATGCTGCCAAAAGATGGAATTGCTCCTGCATAAAAAGAGACTTTGCCAACATGAAAGCAGGACAATATTGTGCTGATCAAAGCGCACCCATGGAATAGGCCAGACAACTTGACCAGACTGTCAGCTATGGTATCAGCTGAGGATAAGCATCCACAACAAGCATGTGTGTATGCAGCTCTGACAGACGAGCTTGCACTGCATCTGCAGCCTCTGTTGCATGCTGTGTGCCAGAAAGCAAGGGGTGGTGACCTCTCATCGTGGTGCTGCCAGCTGGACGGGTGCTGCTAAAGGAGGAGCCACCTCTGGCTGTCATGCTGCCACTGGGGGAGCTGTTGCCATAGCCAAAGCCTGCAGGCTCAGTACGCAGGCTCCTAGGGGTGTCTCTGGCGGTCATGCTGCCTGAAGCTGGTGAGCCCCTGGCTGTCATGCTGCCGCTTAGGGGTGACTGCACACCTGCAGGCATGGTGGGTTCCCCGGTCATCGTAAGCATGATTGGTGCTTGACGGGCATGCAGCAGCGACTGCAACAAACTGGGCAGCAACAATCCACGAGCTGCTGTTCAAGTGGATCGTGCTTTGCACAGACGCGGTGCCATGCAGCTCAATGCTCTGAGCAGAGCCAGGCGTTTAACAAAATTGGAAGCACACACACGCGCAACAGAACAGAGTTCTGAGCAGCAGCAGCATTCATGCCGCTTTATCAGTGGCACCTGGTGAGCCATTGAACTTGACGCCTCTGACATCAGCAGGCGAGCGGTCTAGCAGGGCACTGAGCTCATTGGAGGGCTCAATATTAGTTGGTCCTCCCCTTGAGTATACACCAGTGTACAGAGACTGCAGCAACACCAACATTCAATGAACATTTGCTAGTTTCAGACGTGAGGTAAGTCATGAGACACACTTTGTGTAGTACACAGAAGGACAATACATTCTCCTTTTGCAAACAAGGCTTCATCTCGGAGTCCCACCAATGTCAAAGGGGAAAGGAAAGAAGCTGCACAAACCAGATTTCAAACATGATGGCCTCAAATCTCATCAGCCTTAGAAGAAGCAAGGACATGCTGGTAGCTGCAGAAAAGCTGTAAAATGGCTTGAGCCATACTTTGCAAGAGAGGATTCTGCTGTGTACTCCAAGGACCTCAACCAGATGCAAAAAATTACACGGCAGGTGAATCAGGTACATAGATAGGGTCCTCTACCTTGTCATCATGAAATTTGACATAGCCAGCCTTAGTGCCAGTGACTGAGGGGCCACCAGCTTGAAGGATTGGGTGAATCACATCCTTTAGTGGCTGCCCCTTCTTCTCAGCAATGATGCCCAAAGCATTCACAAACTGATCAAACGTGATTCTGCGCTGTCCCTTGACCTGCAGCAGCCGCAGCTCAAACGGTCCACAAGGCTGCACAAACAGCAAGTAGCTGTTCATACGCTGTGCCTGTGACACAAGCCTTGCAGGTTGCAGAGGAAGCATGCACTGAGCATTTGCCCAATTCAGCAGCTGCATCTGGGCTGAGAAGCAGAGTTTTGTGAACCATGCGAGAAATGGTGTATCGCAAGTTTTGGCTGACCTTGACTTTGGCGAAGACTATGTCCACATCAATGGCGTTGAACTGCTTGCCCAGCAACTTGGCATCCCGGCAAAGCTTGCTAAACTTGGCGCCATCCAGGTCATCAACAGGCACCCTGACAGCAAAGCTGGCAAAGGAGGTGAAGATCTTGCGTAACGCCCCTGGAATGCAGCAGGTACACAAGCTCGTGCACACAATCTGGACCGCATTAAGGCATGTGTTACAGTATGTCTGCCAGTTACATAAACATGCACCATGGTTGTGCACAATTGCGTACGTGCAGACTGCTGCCAGCTGTATGACGATGCTGATTGCCGAGCATGCAGCCATATAGACAAAAGTGCTTGGGACATGCCAAGCGCTGACATCTGGTGAATGCCTTGCTTACGTTCTGCCTCCATGCCCATGGTGGACCTGAGCTCGAGGCGTGCTCTGGACAAGGACATGGCTTGGTAGTACTCACAGAAGTCTTCAAAGGTCACTTGGCCATCGCCATCTGTGTCTGCTTGGCGGAACTGCTGGGAGACAAAGGAGTCCACCTCTGTTTGCTTGATACCGTCCTGTGCACAGTCAACACAGCATCAGTCGTATGAGCTAGATCCAGTGTGGGCTGCAAATGAGTGTTGCGTATCGGCAGTGAAGATAGCATCATGCAAGGTTACTAACCATCTGCATGTGTTTGAGGCCCAAGACAAAGGGATGGAGTCTCCATGCAAGAACACTGCGCATAGCAACTTTGGTTGCAGTCACGGCTGCAGGGCGATACATTCATGTTTTTGACTCATGCCCAAAGGTGCAGCGCCACCTGCAATGCCAGCAGACAAGAAGGGACAGCAGACTTACCATGATTCCAAGATCAGCCAACACTGCGTGTAACTCTTCAAACTCCAGGGCACCACTCTTGTTCTTGTCATACTGCAGTTGTCAAGCTGGCAATCAACCATGCAGATTGCGTTCATGTAACGAGAGCTCTCAGCATCAATCATGCACTGCCTGTGCTGACAAGTGCACTGATCAATAATGAGACAACAAGCGCGAGGCTCAGCCTACTGGATGCATGTACCCCGACCCGGAATGAATTAGCATGACTGTGAATGATGAGAAGATCTTGGGTGTCTCACCGCTTGAAAGATGGCTTGGTGATCACGGCTGAGGGTGTTCACCTGCGCAGTTACCAGTGTTGCAAGTAAGGCTGGCAATGTTGCAGGGGTGCGCAGGATGCATGCACAGGCATTAATTCACTCTGACGTGCAAAAGACTGTGGACAAAGTCTGCAGGTATGTGCAACAAGACAAATAGCTGTTGGCCGTGCTCACCGCTGGGCTCATGGGACTGGTGACATCAGAGGCACTAGACTTGGACTCAATGTCCAATGTGTGACCAGCACTCTCGGCTTCCCTCAAGACGACCTGTATCAGCATGCAGCAATGACACCCGCACTCAGCGCAATCAACCCTGGCTGACTCTCGTTGGTCAACCCACGGCTAACAACATGGGTGAATGCTTGAGAAATGCCAGCCCAGTGGGACACAAGTATAGGTGATGCAGATGACACAGGCAGATGGCATGGTCACACCTGCTTCTCAATGTCCACCAGAGTTGCAATCTCCTCTAGTGCTTTGTTGTCAGTCTTGACAGCATTAAAGCCCCCTTCTATTGAGCCGTTGCCCAGCTGCTTCAGGCAGCGCCGCAGGGGCCTGCTGCAGTCCTTGTAGGAGCCGTACGTCAGCTGCCGCCCATTGCGCAAAGTGTCTGCCTTCATTGCCTGTGCATGCCAAGCCATGCTCAGCACGCTAGTATTGTCTAGAACCAGCAGGAACAGGGAGCCTCACAACAGCAATTTAGCAACATACATCGTCACAGCCAGTCATGGACAAGTCCTTGACGCAGATGCACAAGCATTCGGTCCAGTTCCTCAGGCATTCATGACATCAGCATGCTCATGTGTATTAGTATGCTATGCCTGACGGGTGCAAATATTTGACTGGCACCCGAGTAAGATCTAGCATGGAAGCATGTATCCTGGTCAATTCCTCCATAAACTTGTTTGGCCCCGCCATCCTCAGCAGCCAGCCTGCATTGCGATATCAGCAGAATTAAGACTCTTGCAAAAGGACTGCAAACATGCCAGCAGCCATCCACACTGATAGCAACAGGCTCGTGACAGGAGGTATGATGTGACTTTCACAAGCAGTTGACTTTGACCAGCATTGCATACATCACAACACCAACCTGGTTTGTTGCAGCCGTCGACAAGCTCAATTGCAGCTTCGATGAGCTCCAGCAAGTGTGCCAGCTGTAAGGTGTCTGCAGAAGCCAAAGCGCGGCCCTGGTTGTCCAGAGTGCGCATGACATCTTGTAGGAAGCCATCTAGCAAGAGGCAATTGGCCCTGTGACCTCTTGCCTTGCCTGCTAGATCATGCAGCTCCCAAATAGCACCTGCATGGCAAGACAGCACTCAACAAAGGGGAAGTAAGGCAGCAGACATTGTTGTGACAATGCTGCATGTTGATGTATGCTTAGCCTCAATGCAAAACTGTGGCCGAGAGCCAGCAGAAACACAGGCTGACCAGCCAGAAGACTGTGTTGCATGCCAGCTAGTGGTACAGCAGGCCTTACCGACAATATGACCTATCACTGGGCAGCACTCTGTAGCGTCCACCAGGCCTCCTCCCACAATATGCAGCTGGTTGAGGTAGGAAAACAGCTGAGCAACAGCTTGCATGCCACCTGTCCAGCTTGACAATATCTTGGCGTTCTCCTCTGGACCCTATCAGGCCAGGAGCACAGCAGGGTCGGTACAAGCAGCATTTCCTGCTTAACCACTATACAAGAGCTGCTGCTGCAGTGATCGCAGCACTGATTGTGTGCACATAAGCACATGTTTTGCTGTGGAGTAAGCAGAACTGCAAGTTGCAAAGGAGAGCCATGCAGACATTGCAGCAAAATTGATTGAAATCTGGGGCAGCAGCTGAGGTTCTTGGCCCTGCAGTCTTGCCATGCATACCCTTGGGGGCTGTGGAGAGGGCAGAGCCTGGGGCTCAGGTTGGCTGTCAGGCTCTTGTGGTGTGTCTGATACAGAGATTCTCAGGAAAGGGCCTTGCAGTGCTTCTGCCTCAGCAGCTGTAGGTGTGTTCTCTAGAGACTCTGCTGGAGAGATTTGGTCAGAGCCGCTGCGCTGCAGGTAGTTGTTGGCGCTGTCCTCAGCCATGAGCTTAGGAGCAACCATCTGCATCAGGCACAATATGTTTGCCAGCGTGGCCATCCCATCACGCTCCCATACTGGCAGCATCATACATGTGTTGCTCAAGCATTACGTACCCCTGTCTCACGCAGTGACTGTATTGATTCCAGCAATGTGTCTGCATCTTGCTTGCTAGCTGCAAACCTGTAAACATCTGCAGCAGACAACTGCAGCAACCTCTGCAGCATTCAGATGTTTGTCAACACAGACACAGTGACTTGTGTGGAAGGACAGTGCAAGCATACACAATACCTACCTTGCCAGATACTGTCTTAAAAGAATCCTCATACTTGCTCAGTTGCAAGACAGCCAGCCATTTGTTGACATCACCCTTCTTCCAATCCTCCACTTTGCGCTACACTTAGTAGCACAAAATAAGAGCAAGAAGTTGAGGCAGGTATCCACTGCTGAGTAGCAGACACCAACCTTGGGCATTTTATTGTCTATGGACTTTGTTCTAAAAAACCCCATGCCTGCCGTTGCCAATAGACAGTAGGCGCCTGTGTAGGGTGTGTCGAAGAGTCAAATCCTGTGCTACAACTGACTTGCTGTCAGCAAACTACTGATTGCTTGGACGAGTCAAACGGGTAGCAGCATTCTCATTCGATGTATGTCGATATGCAATCATCACATAGACAGCACAAATGCAATAGGCCAGAATCTGTGAAGCTGCATGAGGGCTGGCTGGTCTTGATCCAGGTAATACCTTCAAAATAGTGTCAAGTTGGCACTGTCAACAGTCAGCTCAGGCCGACGAAGTTTCACAAAACAAGCTTGTGAGATGCAGGTGGCTATTAATGTCAAGATCGGCTCGCCCCTTTTGCAAGAGAGGCGCACTAATTGGTCAAGCGTCCGACGCTGAAAACCTTTTATGAGGTGACACAGTATATGATCAGAAGTGCACCTACGTCAATATCTCAGCGGAGGTGCCATATGGAATGCTGAAAGGTGCAGCTGAAGCCCGATGGCGTGACGTCCAGAGATCGTGCAGCTCGTTGGTCCAATTTGACTTTGACAGGCGAGATGTTAGCGTTGGCCAGCTATTTTATTTTGTTTCCTTGGATACTGGATATTTGGTCAAAGACAATGCAGGGCGATACTTTTCTCTTAGTGGTATGAATCCGATAACAAATTCCCGAAACTGCAATTGTCAACTAGAGAAGACTTTTGCTCGATGTACAGCAGTACAAGTGAAACATGTAATGCTGACTGAACTGCTTGTGACAGCTGAGTCATGACTGATCAGTGGCCATCAAGGGCATATTCGCATGTTTGTGTGTCATGCCATATGTAGGCCACAAGGCTGTTGGGATGCGGAAGAGTTGTTGGAGTTGTCCTGACTGTCTTCAAAAGCCAACAGACATGCAGAAAGCACTTTTTGGTATGACAATGCTGACTGGTTGCAAAGTGACACTTGATGCCATGACCACACAGTGCACACATCATGCATCAGCCAAATGGCTCATCCTGCTTGTGACAGATCACACAGGCTTTTCACAGCACTGGAGGATTACCCACAGTGGCTTTGAGGTCTGTACAAGTCGCTTGTGAATGTTGAGACTTGCTGAGCTACTTTGCAACAAGATGTATGAAGTCTGCTGACATGTAATCTTTAGTGCAGACCCTGCGCATCAAGCCGGCCTCCTCGCAAGCTTGCAACTGTGCTTAAGATCATGGTCACTGATGGACTGCTTTCTCATCTAAATAACCAGATTTGGCTTATCAGTTACATCTGTTCCCTGATACCTTGCCAATTGTCTGCTAACCACAAGGTTTTGCAGTGCATAACAGCATAAGCAGGATGGCAGTGCGTAATGCATTGACTAATGGCATCAAGTCGTCAAAAGCAACAGAGCAGCAAATAAAATCCTTGCGTCCCCTTTGCAGGCCAGCTGCTGCGCAACAAGAGATAAAATTCAGCCAGCAGAATCGGTCAAATGCCAGCCCCACGCTTGTGCAGCAGTTGGTTGTAGCCTAGTTTCTGGCAAATCGATGCATGCATGCATGCAATGCATTCCAAGCTGTGCATGGAATTGCCAAATTTCAGATAAGATTCATGCTATCAGACAAGTTGCAACTTGAACAGCTGCAATGCAGCACTGATACCGTAAGACAATCAGCAACAGGTGTGCTTGCTGGGTCACACTGCATTTGAAGCACCTGGCTAGGAGCAACCAGTAAGCCTGTACCAGTAATGCTGAATTATACATCAATGCAACTGTAGAGACATACGGTCAAGCTCGCACATCACTGGTCATGTGATTTCAGTCTACAGGAGCAAGAATGAGCAGTGCGCAAGGTATGTTGATGCAGCAATGCCAGACAATCAGTCTTGCCAGCTTGCAATGTCTGCTGCAACTATCTCAACTTGCAATGCACTTGATTGGTGATGTTCTGGAACTGATGCCTCACACTCGCTGTAGAGTGCCATACATAACAGCAGACTGCAAACACAGGATAAGGAGTGCTAGCTTGGACCAAAGCCTAAGTGGACAGATGACAGACGCTGTTGTTGCGAAACAGATTGACGGTTGCAACACACCTTTATCTCAGAACTGAGCGACTGTCACCCTTGACCGAGCCAGCGAGCAGCAAGTATTACTAGCAATGGGATGGAGCTCGTCCCTTGCAAAGACGCTTAACAGCATAGGTTGGAACGCGTGTGCGTTGGCTCTGCAGGTTGCGGTATACAGGCCGAGGATCAGCTTCGGCAAGACCAAAGGAATTCGACTAGCGATTGGCAATTGTGGCCCTAAATTTGAAATAGGCCAGGGTTTTGAACATGTTGCGATCCTTCTGACTCATTCCTGCCGGTTGATCGTCCCAGTCAATCCCCATTTCGTTGTCGAGCAGTCAAATGGGGACAAAGCTAAGTTCTGTTTCGCTTTCTTATGTCAGAAAACTTCAGCTAACAGCATGCACTCTCCTGCATGGGGCTCTCTTGTTGCTGTCTTTTTGGCAAACGAGTGTGGACCCATAAAATACTTGGCAGGTGCGACAGGAGTAACGTTGAGCATAAGCCTTCTTTGCTGTGCTGACCGTAAGATTTTCACCCGCAGGCACAGAACCAAGGTGCGGAGGCGTCTCCACCAGCGGCAGGCAGGTCCGCCACCGTGCTCCGCTGAGTCGCATCGTTTGCTGCACCACTCGCACCGTCCACGTGGCTTGACTGCTAGTCTTGCAGCATAACTTCTTTGGCTGTCCATTCACTGCTTCTCGTGTTTTACGCGGAGGTGCATAGACGAACGTATCATTTTCGCAATAGCAAATCATGACTTTGACACACATGCTGTTGACCCCAAAACATGCCCACATGAACTTGCCAGAGACTTGCTAACAACCAGAGCAGGAGTGCTAGGGATCAGAGCCAGGTTTATTGATATGCTTGTGATGGCCTGTTTGCAGGTTAGGCTTACACGCTCAATCTGCACAACTCAAGGCCACTCCTGTGCTGGCAGAGGTGGTACAGACCCAATTTCTGGCGAGGCAGTTTTTGGCAGGCTGCTGCTGGTAGCCAACTGAAGGTATTTGTCTCCTTGTGAATTTGATGCAAGCACACACTGTCATGATGCTCAGTGAGTGGTGCACCAATTACACTACTTGCAGTTTTGCAATGGCTATTTGCAGATTGTCAGTGAATGCATGCGTGCTTTGGGCTATATCCACAAGCTTGAGCATGCCTGCTGTACACTGTTTTGCATGGTAGCTTGTCTCACAGCAATGCTGCTGCAGCCTGCAGCAGATCACTGTGGCACACTGGCATTGTGCCTGCCGCCACATGGGGAATGCACATCATGATGCTTTATGCATTCAGTCATACTATGGCCAACCACATGTGTACAGCAAAGTGCATTTGTGCTGTGCTTGCAGGCACACATCTTGCCCAAGTCAGCAACTGGTCCTCCTGTTTACAATGGCTTCCATTGGCACAGAACCCCAGCTGATGAAAGCAGTTGTCATCCGTAGACCAGGCGGTCCAGAGGTGCTGAAGATTGAGAGGCTGCCGGTTCCGAAGCCTCAGAGTGGGCAGGTGTTGATCCGTGTCAAAGCCTTTGGCTTGAACCGTTCAGAGCTGTTCACTAGACAAGGCCACTCGCCAGGGGTGCCGTTCCCACGAGTGCTTGGTATCGAAGCCGTTGGCCTGGTTGAAGATGCACCCGGCAAAGAGTTCGAGAAGGGCGCAACTGTGGCCACGGCAATGGGTGGTATGGGCAGGCAGTTTGACGGGGGTTATGCAGAGTATACCTGCGTGCCAGCGATCCAGGTTCAGGTTGGTTTCAGCTTCACTGGCTGAGCTGCTTCAACAAGCACGGGCAAACCGTGTATCAGTTCACGCAATCTGTGTGCATGGATGTTTGCTTTTGAGCCTGCATCATTCAACGTTTCCGCAAGCACACCTCTACCACAGCACACTCCAAAATCAGGCAGGATCAGCAGTTCTTGCAATTGGTCGAACAGGGGCAGCCCCATTGCCTGAACCCATGCCGCTTCTTTGCATCTCGTTGAGGGGTGTCTTGCCCGTCGCTTGCATTCATGTGCGACAGGTTCCGGCATGACAGCTCAGTATCAATTCTGCCCTGCAGGTCATCGACAGCGAGTTACCTTGGGAAACGCTGGGCGCCATCCCTGAGATGCTGCAAACTGCCTGGGGTTCGCTCTTCAAATCCCTGCGCCTTCAGAAAGGCGAGCGCCTGTTGATCCGTGGAGGCACGACATCCGTCGGCCTAGCTGCTGCAGCCATCGCTAAAAAGTTCGGAGCCACTGTTGCAGCAACAACCCGCAGCCCCAAGCGTGCAGAATTGGTCAGGAGCAACGGTGCTGACGAGGTGTATATTGACTCAGGGTCTATTGCTAAGGAGGTCAAGCATGCAGGGGGTGTCAACAAAGTGCTTGAGTTAGTGGGCACCACAACACTGCAAGACTCCATTTTGTGTGCAAATGAGCAGGGAACTGTATGCATGACCGGCATGGTGGGCAATAGCTGGGCCCTTGCCAACTTCAGCCCAATGGACTCTATTCCAACTGCTGTCAGTCTGACTACATATTCTGGAGGGCCTGAGGACTTCATGTTGACACCTTTGGCAGACTTGGTGAAGCAGATCGCAGCAGGAACAATGCGTGTACAGATCGGCAAAACCTTTCACATTGACCAGATTGTGGAGGCACACCGCTGTATGGAGGAGAACACAGCAGGGGGTAAAATTGTGGTCTTGACATAGCTGTCACCTCTGCTCAGGATCTGCTGAGACACACTCTTCTGCCTTTGGCTGTATGGATTGATGATTACCACTGATATGGGACCACCTAAGCCATGCACATTTCCTAGGCTTTCAATACCTGGATGCCCATTTTGCCTAATAACAGGCAGTACTGCCTCAGAGGAACCTACAATCTTACGTTGTCATTGATTGCGATGGCAACAGTTTGTCACACAAAGATGGACCGTTGCACTACCTACCCTGTTTGTTCTGGACTCTATCGACAGTGCCAAGTTGTGTAGTGAGAATGTGTTTATCACTGAAACCCATTTTGTTGTGCACCTCAGTCAGCGTATGTATACCTTGCAAATGCACTTGTGTAGATACAGTGATGTGCTGATGAATTGTGTGCCAAAATCTGGCTTTCATTTGAGCATTCATCGCTGTACATCAGAGAAGCAGTGCTCTGCAGTCATGAAACAACCCTTTGCTGGTCTGTAGTATGTAAAGATTCGCTGAAGCTTTTCTGCAATTTGCATTGCCATTCAGGACACAGCAAATTTGTTTACCCTAAAAGACCTTGATGTCGGAGGACACACCAAACAAAAAATAATGTCCTTGTTGCATGCCTGGTGTTGATGCAAATTCTAGGGCATGTTGCCAATTCTAGGGCCGTGCCTGCACAGGGCGTGTGCATGCTGTGAATGCGGCATTTGAATTCCAGGGTCATCAGACATGAATACAAAGACCATGTACATACATTGGCGGTAGCTAGCACTGCCTGCAGCTGCCACCTGGTACAGTTAGAATGCTACTGGTCAGTCAGCCTCAATGCAAAGAAAAGAACAGGAACTTTTTGCTTTTCAGCGATCTTAATAGGGGCCTTCTAAAGCTGCAGCCCGGAGCTATGACCATAGGCCATAGCCCAAAGGAAAAGGGAAAAGACCTTGCCCCAAGGTGGATCAGGCCTGTTCTGTCTGGTATTGTCTGTCTTCTCTGTCACTAGTACTCTCCTAGATGTCAGAATCTTTGGCATGTCCTGACAGAGTGCTCATGCAATTTGGACAAGACTTTGCTGGCAGGTCCTTGCTCTATACCAATCTTTGCTAGAGCATCAGAGGTAGTGCGATATCGCGACCCAGATTGTCCCATATGCATGATTCAATCAGTTATAGATAGGGTGGTGACATGATTATTATAGTCAATTGCGACGTCAGCGTCCTTGAAAGCTCCCTCCAATGCGTTATGCTGTGCTTCCTTTTCTTGCAGTTCCCTCATATTTTGTGTCAGGCATCCTTTGTCAATCTTTATGCTCCTTGGATTTGCATTAGAAATCGCTGATGTCAAGGGTGTCAGTCTGGATCCAGAGTATTCATCATGAAGCAAATACCACTGCTGTTGTGCTGTGGTCATTTGCACTAGCATCGCATCGCGTTATCTTGCTCTGTGTGTCTGCCGCTCCCCTCTGCAAGAGCCCCTCTCCACCGTAGGGTCCAAGCCCCTTTTTTGTGAGCATCTGTCCAGGACTACAATTGCTAGATCTCTCTTGCTGTGCACGTCCATATCTTTGAGTCCTTCAGTCTTTTGACACCTGCAACCAGGTAGTGACTGCCACACCGCCCTTCAGTAAAAGCTTAGATGACTTATTCTCATTGCTTTATCATGCCTGGCTATGTATTGCTTGCTCTCCGGTGCATGCAGCTCCCAAGTATGTGGCCCTGAGAGTCATCACCTCTACAGAGCGGGAGCCTCAATGCAAAACTGTGAGGATGTGCAACCTGACATCTCTTATGCTTTGCTTCTGCAGCGAGCTGTCTCAGCTTGCCGAATGCTGTATATGTATGACAGGGTGCACATACGAGGCTATTTGCTTCTACTAGCATGAATGTGTGATAGATGCTGTGATCTATTGCCAGCCTGAGGCAAAATACATTTTGCCTTTATGTGGGCTGACAGCTTTCTCAAAAAATGTGTTTGACCTGGATTATGCTGACCACTCACAACTGCACAATCTTGCCTGGTTTGCTTGAGCGGCCAAAATGCAGATGTTGACAAACGCGATCAAATTTCCAACACGCATGAACTAGAACCCCCCTATTGATGTGAACTGAGAATGCTGCTGTTTGAGCTTTGCTTCACTCAAGGTGGATGCCGTGCAATCGAATCAAAGATTTGACAAAGCCCTGTCTGTGCATTGGACTCTTTGCACAATCTGGTTGATGGTTGTGTAACCAACTCATTTTTGCACAGGCTTGCTTGCAGCTGGTTCAACACACAGCTTTTGCAATATCCTAATCTTCAGCCACCTGAAGCTTGCTCCTTAACGCGCTGAATGGGATGCATGTCCGCCATGGCTGCTTGCGGCCAGGCGTGATGTGCGCATGAGGACACCCAACCTTGAGGCATGAGTAGCAATATGACAGAACCAATCACACACTTTGACGTAGAACCAACATACTGCTAGCATGTAGGAACAGGTAGCAAGTAAAAGCATCTTGTTACGTAGCAAGCAGGTGTCCATCAGCAGGCAATTAAGCAGCTGCAGAGGCGTGGCAGCATTACCTTCAGGTCAAAGCGCCCTGTGATGTTGAGTGCCACTTCACAGAAATGGGTGTAGTGCTTGTTTCCAGTGAGCATTTTTTGGCCCAAGGCAGGCAGACAAAGACAACAACATCAGTTTGACTCTCAAATAAGCTGTTGCCTACGCTCAAGATTCTCACAGGAGCAGATGGCTGCAAACCGTGCTCTTGTAGGTGACGACAGAGCAAGCTTTGTTGGTGAGACCTGTGAGCAAAGTAACCTGATCGACTTAGTGGTTACTTTGGCCCGTTTTTATATGCCCTTCTCGTTGTCTCCACTGAACAACATGCTGGCGCATTGGCAAACTAATCTCAGCTGCGCTTTACAGGATATAGATGACGTGCGCTGAGCAGACTGTGTGCGCAATTTTAGGGAGCTTTTCGATGCATTCAACAGTGCAGAGCAAATGCGGAACATGCCTGACACCAACAGCATCCCGTTCTTCACGTTTTTGCCCGACGCACTTGGACAAGGTCGATAGCTCATCCTTACCACCGTGCAAGTTTTGTCGAGTTGATGCATCGACCACGTGCAGAACGCCGCTTATCCAGACCCCAGCCCGGACCCCAATTAGCCAGGGGCCCGGAACCCCCCATAACTCAAAGATCACCCAAAACTCACCAAGCAGGGTTGGTTCCGAAGGAACCGTTCCGTTGCCACTCAAGCCTCGTGGCGGCAGCTTGATGCAGTGCAGAATGCAGTCCGCGTATGGCAACATTCTTTACGACAGGCCAGAAGTTCTGCAAACCGGGTCCCCAAGGTTGAATATGCGTTACGCAGAGAAGAAAATTCAAGGTTTTCAGCGATCATACTCCTGAGGCGGCGGCCCAGAGCACTTTACGCACCACGCTTGTTTCAATGTCACACAGTGTCACACCGTGGCAATTCTTGTACTTGCGCATGACCTGGCCAAATCCATGTGCTATGTCACGCCATACAGCAAAACAGAAAGGCTTGGGTGGCACACTAAGTTTCATTGAGGGTTGCAGTCAGCTCTCTGCTTATCAGACAGCAAATGTGTGGTTTGCTTGGCAAAGCGTATCACACAGATGACAAAATGGAAAAATGTTGAGGGTCGTAACAGCAGCACCTGCTCGACTTGTTAACCGCGCAGTTATGAACGGTTCAGCCGTCGTACCTGCACTCACCATAGACTCGCTTGCTCTCAGACCACAGGGCAAGATGAAAAAGCATCGGACATTGTGAGGTTGATCGTGCTGACTGCTGGTCTTGATCCTGCTGACTAGTCTAGTGGCTCTGTGTAACTTGATCGTTTTGAACAGACTGCAGCTATGGCATCACTTCAGAGAAACCCTGTTGCGTTACAACTCTGTCAGGCATCAGGCACAGGCACTCAGAGGAAGAAGGAAGAAGAAGGATCCGCACTCCCCATCTGCGGATTTGATATCTGCATGTAGATTCAAAATGCGACAGATGCATCCTAACAAACGTTTAGCGGTGCTTGCAGTACCGTCAGGATGTTGCCAAACCTTTTTCTTTGGCTGGTACCGCATGTTGTCGGCTGCTTAGCGCTGAACTCTCAGAGCGACCTTGAGACTGCCTGGCTCTCAACAATTACTGGACAATCTCATATTGAGAGCTCAGGACCTATCAGTTATGACTTTGCTCAAGGCCGAGCGACGAACTATGCGTACAATCAAGCTGGCTCTTGCGGGTGTGCACTGCCCTGCAATTGCATGCTCACCTTTCTACACATGGGCGTTGAATGCTGTCTGTGACCTGACCTGACCAGTGTGTGTACAGTTACGGACCAATCTTTCCGGATGAAAGTTTGGGAGATCCTCTTTCGATACTCGCTATACCAGATTGTTCTCCGTTGTTTCCAGGTGAGCCTGCGCTGCGGTTAAACACTTGTAAGCAAAGCGTGCGTGCATTAGCTGGCCACTGGCTTTGCAACAATTTTTGTCTGTAGGCTCTTGTGGCCTCTGCTTCGAGGTCCAGTGCTACAACAGCATCTTTGAAGATGACAACGGTCTTGTGTTGGACAGATCAAGCGTCTGCTACGATGAGACTGCGTCCGTAGTGCTAAGAAATGTGGACAGCTGCCCTTCGTGAGTGTTGGCCAATGGGTATGATCACAGCACGCACAGGTGACAAAACAAGTAGCTGATAGAAAACAACGCCTATTCAGGTACTACCCCGCCAACCTAGAAAGCAACAATAGATGGTGTCGATGTCAAAATTTGCCTCATTTCGACATATCGACAGAAGCCTTCGCCAGGCTCGCCGATCTGCAATGGGGCGTGATCGGGACACAATGGCGTCAGGTCGATTGTGACTATCAACCCGCTAATCTGGCACCGGTCACAGACACAACCATGTACGCTTCAGCGCTGCCCGACAGCTCACAAGACTTGCATAGGACACAAGCTGATTGGACAGGTGAGAATGTTGATCCCTTATCTCAAATGGTCATGATATACTTACATGATGTGTACAACAATGTTCGAAAATGGATGTATGCACCATTTTCTGGGTCTGCAGGGTTAATTGCGTCTTGGGTCACTGTGGAAGACTATCAAGCATTGAACCCAGAGCAAGTCAATCCTCCCAACATTTATAGCACAGCTGCGGGGAACCTGCTGCCTGGATGGCAAATGTTCAGTATACAAAGTGGCAATGCAATTCCTTTCAACGGCTCGGCACCATCAGCACCCGTGACCACCGGGCGAGGCGGGACGGGCGCTCCAAGCTGTGTGTATGCAGGGTCAGGACAAGGAATTGGATTTTACTCTGACTCTGTCACTGCGGTGAACACCACGTTACTGCAGTTTTGGGTGTATTCTGCCAACATCACGTCGTTTGATGCTGATGTGTCCATTGGAAACCATGCCAACTCGTCAGGAACATGTCCGTATGCATCGCTTGGAAACGTCAAGCCCATTACCGAAGATTCAGGATGGATCAGTTTCAGCATTTTTGTGCCGAGCCTTCAAAGCACAGACACTTGCAGCGCAGGGCCTGACGCTAAAATCTTCGCTGGTTGCGAAGGGCGTCCAGCAGATGAGATCAATGCAGTATACTTTTTGAACGCCCGTCCTGATCCTCAATGGATGTGCCTGGACGATGTTTTGTGGCGGTAGCCTTTAGGTCAGCCACAACTTAAGACTTTTCATGTAGTCACTGCATTACTTGATCTTACCTGCTGTTTTTGGCTCCCACTATTGACGTGCGATTCTGTGCTTGCGACTGATAAAAACTTCGCAGAATTGTTTTGTCATTTGTTTTTGCAACCTGATCTTGCGTTACGTTGTTTTGGCTCGCGAAGAAGCCTCTACATAATCTTTTCACGATTACCGTTGTAGCAATGAATTCTTAGAGGCCTCCTTCAGCATCAATGGCTTCGTGGGCTATTTAGCTGGCGCGTCTAAGATCGATCCCGACTTATAATAGCAAACTGCATGTACTGTAAAGCTGCCCTCATCAAAGTTCTGATGGAGGTAGTGGTACGTGGGCAGCCCAGTTGTCACACCAAAGCCGTGCCGGAGCACAATGATGGTCTGAAATCAAATTTGCAGCAAGCTTGCCTATTCGGATAAAGCGGTTGTCAGAAACCGCTGTCAGCATCGTGACCACCGTGAATGTATATTAGGGTTCAGGCATAAAAATACGAATCCGCTAAACTCCCAGTGCTGTTCCGCAGTACGCGGCGACAGGACCCCGTTCTGCGGGTACTGCGGTTGTATATACTTAGGCATTATTAATAAGCAATATAATTCAATATTCTTAGCATACGAACCATATGAAATATTATTATCGTCCACGACTCCCACAAAAAAAGCAAACAATGCAACAAAAAGCAGTGCTCTGCGATCTGTTGATTTGCATCGTGTCAACACAGTCATCATGCTTGTTGAGTGCACTCGGGTTGAGCTCATTTGAGATGCAATGCAAGCTGAGTGAACATTCCTTTGAGTTAAAAGCATGCCTCGGTTAATATTGTGCTGTGGTACAGCAAATTTGCGATCGCAATCAGCAGCCGACTCGAATTGAAGTCATTAAAGGTAGTCGGTAAAAATAATCGATTAGCTTCAATCATTAAATTTGCGCAAAAGGTCGTCCGCAATATTCCGAAGGGTCACGACCTTAATTAGAGGCCGACCAAACATGAAAGGCGGTACGGTATATTGCTGTTTCCGTCTGAAATTCAGTGTGAAAACATATGTCTCGCGAAACTTCTTTCTTTGATGAATCGGAATGCCCGCAAAGAAAAGCTTCGATTGACACCATTCCGAGATACAACAACACAGTATAACTCGCCGCAGTATACTGCGGCACTGCGTATACTGCATGGTATACTGCCGCGTATTGCGCGCAGTGCCGCGGATACCGTTGAGCGTACCGCGGAACAGCACTGGTGGCTCTCCGCGCTCACGCAACTCATGCTGCTTACGCACTCATTTCGAGACGACGACTGCAAGACCTGATAAAAATGTTGCTCCACTGACATGTTGCGTCTGCTTAACCCTGACTTGTGAATTTGGGTGCCTGATGTCGTTGACGGTTTAACGGCCGCTCTGCAGTCAGGAAGGCTACGATAGATGCTCAAGTTCAAATACACTTGCCAAGTTGTTTGCAACACCGCAAACAGACCCAGAGCAAACAGACCAAGATGTTTTCAGCCTTTCAGATTCCAAATGGCATCTGAAATTCCGTGACGATTCGCATTTACAGACTGAGAAGACCGGGGACAGTCTTGTTAATGTCAAATTAATAATTTGCCATCAGGCAAATCTGCGATAAGCACTTGCGATTTTGTGTCAGGCCCCAGCCTGACCCTGCTGGCAGCAAACCCAGGCCTGCAAAGCACTTTTTGTTGTGCCACAGGTGCAACAGCAAGATTGATAGTGCGTCCAGCATCGCCAGTGCCTGTATGTAAGGCTTACAAATTTGCATCACAGTAGGACTACACACATTCCCAGCCTGTGACAGGTTTGCAGCAGATCTTCTGGGGCTGGTGAAAGTACAGGTGTAGTACTGACTCCATGCTGCTACGGCCTGACTGAATGCACGCTGCGCCTGAAGCTTATCTCTGTCTGCTGCGCCTGAACATGAGTCTGTGCCTGAACAGGACACTGTGCCTGATAATGCTTGCTGCCCCTGAGAGCACGCTGTTGCCATGACCAAGAACGTTCATGACTTCTTGCCGGGACACATTTTGTTTGCAGAGATTGTCATGTTGTGTGTACTTAGTCATTGGTTGCAAAGACAGCAACTACAACGGCAGAAAATGGCTGTTTTTTCCGGATATTTGTTTGGTGTGCTGTAGGCCTACTATGTGCCAACCTGCATAGATGATACACCTTCTGCTCTACTTGTGCAGAGCAAAGTTGGCCAGAAGCGCCGTTCTGTGCAGCTGCAGAAAGACAATAATGTGACGTCCATGTGCGCATCTGCTGAGGCCGCTGCTATTTGCTATCTGCAGCATCTGCAAGAATGCAAAAGGTTTGTAGCTTGCATGCTAATATGCATATACTTCAAGGTTGAATGACTGGCTTCACAGGGATGCTGCCAACTGCATTTCCCTTCAATGGCCTTACTTGCAGACATCAAAATTTTCCTGTATCGCCTGACTCAAAGGTACGTCAGCACTATTTATACGCTACTCTCACCATGCCTGTGGCCTTAGTGCAACAGGATGCTGGCTTGCTTGTCAAGTAGCACGCGTGCATGTGCTGTTTTGTACTGTTTTTTTGGCAATGCATATGGCCTCAAACGAGTGCATGTTACATTGGGTGCATTACTGCTTGTGCATGTGCAGGTCCCACTCACTGTGGAGGAGTCAAACTAGATGAAGCCTGCTGTCTACGAACAGATATGATCTCAGTGCTTCTGTTGCTGTTGCACACATTGCAAGTTACTTGTCACATCTATACATAGTTGACAAGACGAGCGTTTTGCTGTGATATCTCATCTCTCCACAGGTATTGCCCATAGGACCACCTAGGACTGAAAGACCTGCCAAGACCACTTGACCACCTAGTCTCTGGTGTAAGCAATCTGCCTCTCAGGCCTATTGGGAACTTGGTCTCAAGATTGTTGGTAGCGCAAGTAAGTACAGATTTGTCCCAGATTTGTCCCATGCAGCAAGGTGCTTGCCATATCGATTGCACCTCCTCAAGTGATGAAAGCAGGCTGCTGTATGGCAGGGTGAGGCACACCTGCCTGATGCATACTTGGCTGATGCAAGTGCAAAGCCTGGCACAGGTTCAAATCAACCAATCCATCATTGTTATCTCCGGTCATGCTTTTTGGTTTTACTTTCTTGCAACCTATAATACAAAGGTCAAGGCCCTTGCAGCTGGCAAAATGGTGCAGACATCATCATGATAGGTAGTGTGGATGCTGCCTGGTCATCTTACAAGGTGCACATGCCCTGCTGTGCTAACTCTTGACCTGCTTGTCTGGTGATTTGTACTGTGCAGAGTGCAAAACACATGTCTGCACAGACTGTGTCATGCTCTGTGCACTGTTACAAGCTCTGAGCTGAGCTGCGCATCACGTCGTTGGCTGACATAGGCAACACAAATTCCCTTTGTATGTGATTGCAGCTGCAGCTTTCAGCGGCAAGCTTTTCATGAAATGCCAGGCATGAAGTTTCAAGGCCACCGTGGCAACACACATTTGCAGCTGTAGGCAAGATGCAGGCGGTAGTCTGGTGTGCACAGGCACCAGGAGAGCGGCTGTGTTTTTCTGCATGTATGTCAAGTTCAAAGCTGGTCAGTGTCAGTATTGGTCTCAGACATTTAGCACAAGCTTGTGTCATCATATGTGACGTTCTGTACATATGGGCACCACTCTCTCGACCTGCTGGCTTCAATTTTACCTCATCACAGCTGCAGGTGTCTATACTGGGCTTTTGAGTTGCGGTGACCAGATGATAAAAGGGGGTATATCTAAAGCGGGGAAATCCTGAGATGCACATCCTGAAGCCACAATAACAGCTTATAGCTCAGAAGGCAAAGTCCCCAACTTAATAGTCATCCTGTCTGATTTCAATAGTAAATCTAGGAAAGACTTTTCTCTTTACATCTGAATGATAGTATTGAAGTGGTTTCAGCTTTCAAGCTCAGACTGGAATCAGGTGTGGTCCCTGGCTGCTTGATGCTCTAATTTTGTGTCAAGCAGAGTGTTATCTCCATAGCAGAGAAGGCAAACATTTTTTACTTGTGAATGATGCACGTAGAAACCTGAATCTCAAAACCTAATTACGAATTCGCCCAACCCTGCCTGACAACACTGGATGACAGCAAAGTTGTGCGATCTTTCGAGGTGCGGCGAGTGAGCACAACCGTCCTGCATTAGGCCAGCCAATCAGGTGCTTGGAACGTCATGAAGACCAGCTTACCGAGGACTCCTGACGTTTCTGCTCAGGGTTTGCCTGACGCTGAGTGGACCACTGAGCACCCACAGTGGATCCCAGCGACTGTGTGGGCTGCACATGCTGCCTATGAGCAGTCTCACTCTCAGCAGCAAGACGACCCTTCTCGTGTGCAGTCTAAATGTGCTGCGTGCACTGCCCATATACCAGATCTGCAAGCAAATACTCGTTGCTCGAAATGTAAAAAGGTGCTTTCCGCACAAGTATAATCTTCAGATGTTTAGTCATGCACGACGAAACTCAGCCTGTGCTGTATTCACTCTACAGATGTGGTCTTGACAGGTTTCCTTCTGCAACACAGAATGCCAAAGGAAAGGGTTTATAGTGCACAGATACCATTGCCAGTCAACGCAAGATCAGCAGTTCAGCATAAGATTACAGGTCAGTTGTGACCTGTTTGTGTGTGTTTGTTAACCCTTGATGAAATTGTCTCATACTCGACTTTCAGTGAAGTCCCTTGCAACGGTCTTTCTTGTATAATGCGCACAGCCCTCTTGGCTCTTGAACAACCGTCCAGGAGCCAGCAGAAGCTTATCAGATCTGCTGTGGTGTCATGCCTGTCCTCTTGCAAGCAGTGTTACCACAAGTTGTGTGAGCCATCAATGCACCAGCTGTCACCCTGTATGCTTAGCAAAATTCTTGGCTGCAGCCTTTGCTGCATCAAGCAGTGGCAGCGCCCAGCAACTCAGCAAATCCACCCTTCCCTCCAAGTCTGCAACGCTTGATGGACATTGCTGACAAGCAGCCAACAAGGAGAGATGAAAAGATGCTTGCTGCATACTCCAATGTGACAGTTGCCAGATACTTCCTACATCACGCAGCTGTCCCACTGGTCAGTGCGACAACACTCAAGATGCACAATGTGACCATGCTGTGCTTTATGAGTAACTCCATAATCCAACACATGTATCGCAACATGAGCAAGTTCACGTTTGATCATATGTACCTGCAAGTCATGTCCCGTCTGGTGATGTCATAGGTCCAGCTGTGTATCTACATCTGAGGTGCATATGTTGCAAAGCTGCAAACTGCAGGAAGGCTGATCAATGCTGATGGAGGAACCTAACTCAGTGCTGATGCATCTGCAAGTATGTGGGACAGACAGCGTGAGTGGCGCGCAGGCATGGAGGTATCTGGAGGCAGCTCTTGCGTTTGGCAAGGAACTAAAAGTTTGGAGCTTACAGAGCGATGCCTTACAATGTGAGTTTAGCTTTCATCAGACCTGATTCTGTCTGATCTGCTTGCTTTGAGTGCCTGCATGGTTTGCAAGCAGTGGTGTATGCCGTCTGCGGCAGCAAAGCAGACTTAAAAAAAGCAAGGTCTTGAGACATCTGCTTTTACTCATGGATTGTGCAGTGATGCTGCAAAAAGTATGAGAGGCATCAGGCATGTCAGCATGGCGCAAAGTAACACCTAAGGTTCTCCAGACTGGACATCTTTCACATGACATTCGTGCTGATGGCCGTTCTGTTGAATGTTGCCAGCTGCATGTGCAGTCTTGCATGATGTTTTGGGATCACATGACAGTATCCATGTACGAGCTTGACTGGATCTAAGCTGCATCACAGCACAACTGCATCATCATGCAATTGCGCCTTGCTCACTCATTGATCAACTTGTCTAAAATCAGCAGTATGGTGTCATAGATCATGATGTGTCGCCACCTGGACCAAAACATTCTGCAAAGCATGGTGGATTTTTGTAAGGAGGGCATGCGCTTAGGATGTAGGCATCATGATCTGAACCTGCAAGCTCAAGCTAGTCATGCACTAGGTGGCATGGAGGCTCTCTACAATCCACCAGAGTGAGGACACTCACTGCTTACTTATGCACGCTGCTTTGGTACCAAAGTGCCTGGGCCATGTCTTGTGATGATGCATCATACCCAATAGCAAGCGAGCAGCGCAATGTTGAAAAGCATGCAGTGAAACAATGTTATGAACAAATTTCAGTGCCATGATGGTCCGGAGGTGTAGCTACTTCAGACCACAGAATGGGCATTCAGGCGTGTATGGTGTGCAGGGGGTTTCGACTGTTGCAGCAGAGCAGAGAGATGTGGTCAAACCTGATGAAGGCTGCATGGACTTGGGCTGATGGCAATGTTGAAGACACAAGTATCAAGACCTGTGCTGAAAATTTGGTCAAGGTGCTCATCAACATAGCTGGAAGCCTGACAACTAGAGGAAAGGCGGTGGAATCAGAAGCTGTCTTGCGTGAGGCTCTGCTGGTGAGTTGTCAGCACCTCAACATGCATGTGAAAGGAGCTTCCTTGTTTAAGTATGGTTTGCCTTTCAGTTGTCTTGCCTTTGCGCACCCAATGAGTTGTGGCTTCTCTTGAGTGTATGAATGGCTGCCCAGCGTGTCAGCGCTGATGGTATTGGCACTGTTATGCAGCCTGTTATGCAGCCTGCAACTCTACTGCTCATGCTATCTTGGTTGTCATGCAGTACAAAGATTACACTGGAGATCCACTGGTCGAATTTGATGTACTTCTTGCGCTGGCCAACAACTTGGAACTTCACGAAGAGTCCATGTCAGGGCTAGGCTTGCAGAGCCTCAGAGACAGGGCAGCTGTTTATCGCCAGCATTTGATTACTGCCATGACCTCAAATGGTCGGGAGGAGCCAACTCAGTGCGCTGTGTGTCTAGACGACATTGATGCAAAACAGGCAACCAAAGTGTCGGCAGGATACAGCCCAAGGCTTGTAGTTCTGCCATGCTGCCATGTGTTCCATCATGGCTGTGCAGTGCAGTGGAATTCTAATCATCAGGATTGTCCAACAAGTAGAGCACCACTGATGGCATTTCATGCTTAACATCTATCTCAATGCATACTTTTGTGTATTTGGTATCATTTTACCACATTGCTTTCAGTCCAGGGCCCAGTTTGAGTGACAGATTTTGGTGTTGGTGTGGATTTCAACAGTTGTACCCTCTGACCTGTCCACTATAGGATTGATGACTACTTGCACTTGAGTCACTTGCAAATTTGCTGTAGCTGCAATCAAAGTGTTCAAGAGCTTGTTGCAAGTTTTGCATCCTCACTTCAAGTTCTGTCAGCTTGTACAACAGCAAGTGCTCGTACCTCACCCAGCAGTCCTTGGCTTTGCAGTATCTACCACCCAGTTGATCTGCATTACATGTTGCTTGCAGTCACAAGTTGTAAGCAAATGCTGGAATATAAGCTTTCAGTCAAAAATGGTAAGCCAACACCCAATGTTTAATCTCGGTTGGAGTTGCCAAAAACCAGTATGTAGATAGCATGTACTGTAAGATTTAAGGTTGTATTCAAATGCATGCCATCAGCGGGCTGCAGATCCTACGGCTGCATCTCCACTCTCATCTATCGTGCCTCGCAGGGTGTCGTCTTCTGCAGCAGCCACCTGTAAATGCACATCCTCTCACTGCTGTTGCTCAGCAACGCATGCATTGGAACAACCAGGCAGCATAATGCCTGCTGAGCCTAGCAGTGCAGTTGCACATCTGCAGAATGCATTGGCTTTCACAGACAGCAACAATCAAGAACACTCACAATGACATGCAACCTGCTTCCGGCACAATTCAGCAGCTGCAAAACATATGTATAGCAATGAGTAAATGCAGAGGTGAGCCGACCTGTTGTTCGAGGGATCTCAAGGCTTTGGCAGCAGGACCCTCAGCACCCTCATCACTGCTGTCCCAGCTAGTCTGCACAGCCATTGCCTCCAATATCAGCACCTTGGGAAAACACGGACATGCCAAGCATGTTGACGGCACAACCAACTGCACTTTGCCGCACAGTCATGTGTGCAATGGCAGCTACCAGGTCCAGCAGCTGAGACAAGATTGGCCAAACATGCAGCCTAAGAGAGAGAGAGCACAGTGCAAATATGCCATGTGTGTCTTTTGTACGTCAGAACAAGCATTGTCAAAAGCATACCTTGGCATTCCCATTGCTGCCAGAGGCTGACGCAGCATCTGAGACTGCCTGCAAGATGCAAGCCACTTTTTTATCAACACCCTATGAGAGACAAGTCCGGATGCTCACAAAACTAATCCAGGAACTTCCCAGAACAAGTGGATTTTACAGAGTGATGCACTCTAGCAAACAGCCAGAGAACGAAGGTGCTGGTCAGAAGAGAGTGGGATACCGTGGCGGAGGGGCGTGAGGAGGTGTCCACATTGCCAGAGGGGAAGGTGAGGCGTGCAACAGCAGCTGCAGCCCTTGCAAGCTGCTCCTGGTCGCCTTCCTGCTCTGCTAGATTTTGAGCAGCAAGTAACTGCTGCTTTAAGTCTTCATACCTGTTCAAAAACACAGTCATTGACTGCAGCATGTCCAATGCCCACTGCAGCTGAGATGGCAACACTGGTTACGCAATTCACTCGGGACAAAGCCATGCATGCAGTCTGACACTGAGTTGAGACAATGCTGAACGGTTGTATACAAGGATAGTGTATCAACTGGCATTGATTGTGGCTGCAGATGACAGCGCTGTTGACTCAAGCCAATGAATCTGGAGATGAAGTAAGCAATGCACAGCATCCGATGTACACTTGATGTCTGCTGACTTGGAGGTGCTGCTCACCTAGTCATGAGCTCTTGCCGTCTAGTAGAGAACTGGGATGGGAAAAAGCCTGGAAAGTATCGTTGGATGAAGCCAAAGATCAACACATGGCCAACAGGAGTGAGAGGCGCAATGAGGATGATGGTGAAGGGTACAAAGATGAGCACATCCCATGCTGTGCGGCGCAAGGCCTGCACCTCTCTGGGCTTCAGTGTCTGTCCTGCAGTCACAAACGCGTACCAGTCAGCAGTAGTTTGCCACAAAATTGGGTGACATGACAGGCTTTCTATGTGTATAGACCACCTTCTTACTGGTGTGCACACACCAGCCAACTTTTACAAGCTGAGCGTCAGAATCATGCTTGACTACCATGGGATGTGCCTTCTGACACAAAGGTATAATGGAAGACAACAGGGAACACATGATGCATGCAGCAGCAGCAGGTGCCTACCCAAGGCAGCCCTGTAGAAAAGTCGGCCACAGTTGTTGCAGTCAGAGCCCAACAAGCGGATCCCCCGAGTGAAAAACTGGACTCCCTCAGTGACTTTGCCAACAGCCTCTCTGATCTGGAAGCGTACTTTCATCCAGGTGATGCCCTGACCTCCAAACACTACTGCCTCCCTGCAAGCCACATCAATTGCTTGTCACTGGATGTGCATTCACAGCAGCTGCTGTCCATTGACTGCATGTGATTATGCACTTTATCCCGGTGCAAACTGATGCGTCAGGTGAAGATGACTCATAAGGTCGGCTAGGTGTTGATGCCAGAATGAGGAAAGGCTTCTCAACACAGTGCACTTGTGAAGCTTGGGGCTTATAACAATGAGTGGGCGCCTTACGCTATGCCCAGCCGACTGCGCATGTCTGGTATCTCTGAAGCTACAGGAATGAGCTCATCTTCTGTGATGAGAATGGCATGTGACTCTTCGATGGCAGCTGCTAGGCTGGCAAGCTGCTGG
>JAABUK010001243.1_pt1 | contig 49465 bp, 43 predicted proteins | sample 5559141 | NCBI WGS metagenome assembly JAABUK01 (sample SAMN10711869, study PRJNA513367) | rock metagenome | isolation source: Antarctica rocks | place: Antarctica: Victoria Land, Pudding Butte nord | collected 2016-01-03 | reverse complement strand
CCGACCCCAAGCCTGCGGGAGCTGCCGAAGAGCGAGACCCCAGGGCTTGGGGAGGTGCCGGGCGCCCATCCCAAGGGTTGCGGGAGCTGCCGAGGAGCGAGACGGCGAGTCAGCCATGCGACCCCGGCGAGGTTGCGCAACTTAAGGTGGTCAGTTCGGCCGACACGCCGCCGACCAACGACCACGTATTGCGCACAGCAGCGAAACCGGGGCCACATCGTGCGCACAGCAGCGAAGAGCCGGGCGCCGGGCACCACATTGTGCGCAAGGCCGCGAAGAGCCGGGCACCACGTCGTGCGCACCGCGGCGAAGAGCGGCGCACCACGTCGTGCGCACGGCAGCGGAACTGGAGCACCGGTCAGCGACTGAGGCAGCCGAACGCGTCCTTAGATCGGAGCCGCTCAGTCCTCGTCGCCGTCTTCGCCGGTGCGTAACCGTTCGACAGCTTCGAGCGCATAGTCCAGGATCGAGCGCCCGGCCAGCCCCTCCCCCGAGCTGACCGGCCCCCCGCGAAGCACCACCTGCGCGACCGAGGCGGCGTCCAGCAGAGCCAACTCAACCCCGGCGGGGCGCGGGCAAACGTCGCTGGCCACCACGCGGGCGCCGACCGCCAGAGCCTCACGGACGATCAGCGAGTCGCCGTCCCAGTCGGTCGGCCGCAGGAACACCTCCGAACGCGCCAGCACCTGAGTCACCTGCCCGGGAGTCAGGTCGAACGACACCTCGACCCACGGCTCGGCCGCTACCCGCGCGCGCAGCGCGGCCATGTGCGGGCCGTCCGCGCCGTAGCCGAGGATGCACAGTCGGGCGTCGGGCCACTCAGCCCGCACCAATCGGATGGAGTCGACGGCGAGATCGGCGTTGTAGTGCTTTAGGCCGGCATTGGTCGCGACGCTCACCAGGTGGGTCTCCGGCACCGGTACGCCCGGATCGTCCGACGCCGCACCGCCCGACGCCGCACCGCCCGACGCCGCACCGCCCGACGCCGCACCGCCCGACGCCGCACCGCCCGACGCCGCACCGCCCGACGCATGGGCGGTGGGCCCGGTGGGTACGAAGGGTGACATCACGCGTACCCGCGTGGCGACCCGGGACGGCAATACCGAGCCGATCTCGTCGTTGACCGCCCAGATTCGCACGTATGCCGTCAGGCTGCGCCGCAGCAGCCGGGCCTGCCATGGTCGCTGCATTTCCACCTGGCGCAGCGAGGAACCCGAGTGCAACACCAGGACCGGCGAACCCGGGAGCACCGCGAATACGGGGGCCAGGACGATCGCGCGCCACAGCCGAGTGATGTGGAACAGATGCAGCGTGTGGCGTCCGCGCAGGGCAGGGATCCCTCGCACGGCCCGAGACAGCGATCCCGTGTCCAGGTAGCTCACCTCGACGCCGGCCGCTCGCAGACCGTCGGTGAGGTCGTGGACGCTGCGCCGCACGCCGCCGACCTCGCCGTGCTCCTGCGCCCACTGGACCACGCGCACCGGCGGCGCGGGTCGCCGGCTGTTTCGGCGGAGGGAAGGTCGCACCGCTCAGTCCAGTCGCGAGCTAGTCAGGACGCCCAGCAAGTGGCCGCCCGCGGTGACGAAGGCCAGCGGTACGAGCAGCAGCAGCAGCCCCCGGGTGCCGCCCAGGTCCCCGCGCAGCACGTCCACCCCGCCGGCGACCACGGCGAGCAGTGAGAATTCGACGGCGACAAAGGCACGGAACACCGGCAGGTAGGCGAAGCCGCGGCGGACGGCAGCGAGCCCGGACACCCGCGAGCGGGCCGTCGCCGCGACGTCGTCCGCCGGCGGCCGCCCGGTCTTGGCCCGCGCCACGTGAACCAGATCGGTGAACGCCTTGTTGAGCAGCACGACGACGGCGACGAGGAAGCCCAGCACCGTCCAGCCGGCGACGTGCAGCGGCGCCGACGGCGCATAGCCGTCAGCGCGCAGGCCCAGCGCGATCGGCAGCAGCGCCTCGGTCAGGTAGTGGCCGACCCGGTCAACGTAGATGCCGGCCGGCGAGAACCGCTGCCGCCAGCGGGCCACCTCGCCGTCGCTGCAGTCGAGCAGGATCTGCAACTGCATCGCCAGCGCCGCGAGCAGGGGGCCGACCAGGCCGGGCAGCGGCAGCAGCAGCGCGCCGACCACCCCGGCGCCAACCATGAGCCAAGTGACACCGTTGGGGCTGATGTGCGTCGGGAGCAGCCAACGCGTGACGTGGATGCTGAGGTGGCGGATGTACAGCCGTCCCGACCAGTGCTCCGCGTTGTAACGGGCCATGTGGTCGAGCGGCTGAGCGACGGCGCGCAGCCGCTCCAGCGAGGGGGAGTCCTCGCCCGGATCGTGCGACACGGCAGTCACGGGCCCACCGCACCGGCAGCGGCGCGGCGCCAGCCGAGCGCGGATTCCCCGGCGTACAGCACCGCCAGGTATGCCCCCCCGACCGCCAGCACGCCAGCCAGGGCGCCGGGCGCCCAGGCGGCGACCGCCAGGAGGAGCAGGATCCGACCATCGCAACCCAGCCCGAACAGGGCCAGCTCCGGCGCCGGCGGGGTGCCTGTATCGCGCAGGCGGTACACCGCGTCGTAGCGGTGATACGCGACCGCCGCAGCGAACGCGAACGCCGGTCCCCTGTGCTGCGCCGGGAGATGGGCGAGGGCCACCTCGCAGATCACCGCGACCTCTGCGAGCCAGAGCGCGACGGGCAGCTGCCAGGCCAGCCGGTGCCGCACCGGCGGCCGGGTCGACCCGCCCAGCAGGACGGCGGCGAGCACCGCAACCAGCACCCCCACCGCACCAGCCGCACTGCTCCCGCCGACGGCGGCCGCACCAGCCACGCCAACACCGCCGGCACCCAGCCGGTGAGCCAGCGCGTCGGGCAACGCCGCGACGGCGAGCAGGACAGCGCCTACCGGAGCAAGGACGAACGGGAGCCGCAGTCGGCGCCCTGCGGGGCGCGCCAGCGGGCCGAGGTCGAGCTGGTGGTCCAGGGAGCCCCAGCGGGCTCTGTCCGCGGCGAGGCCGCCCGCGGTCGGCGCCTGCCACCCGTCGCGCCGAGCGACGGCTCGGACCACCCGTCCGCCCTGGGTGTAGGCAGCAGCGACCAGGACCGCCACGATCAGCGCCCACAGGAGGAGGCGGGGCCGGAACGTGAGCAGGCCGAGGCAGATCAGCAGGTAGCGCTCCGCAATCGGCAGGTGCAGCACCTGCTTGACGGCGAGCACGGCACGCGACCGTGGGGACGGCGGCGGGGGCAACGTCGTCGGGGCTGCCTCGGGGCCGCCGTCCCATGCCTGGGCGAGCGGAAGCCGGTCCGGGCGGCTCTGCCGCACCGAGCGCAGGCGCTCGGCATACGGGAAGTCCTCGAAGTGCCGCATGCTCACCAGGGCCATCGCGGCCAGGGCCAGGATCCAGCCGTCGTGCCCTTGGCGTACGGCGACCGCCCCCAGCGCCGCACACACGGTGTACTCCTTGAGCCGGTCGCCCACGGCGTCGAGCCATGCCCCGAAGGCGCTGAACCGCCGGGTGAACCGGGCGATCTCGCCGTCGACGCAGTCGACCACCAGCGCCACCTGCAGCAGCACCGCGGCGAGCACCCACGCCCAGCGCTGTCCGGTCGCCACCAGCGCGGCGGCGAGCAACCCGGCGGACAGGCTGGCCACGGTCACGACGTTGGGCGACCACCCGTGGCGCAGCCCGAAGCCGGTCAGCGGTCTCGACAACCGCCGGGTCATCAGTGTGGACACCAGGCCGTCGCCGCCGCGGGGGGCGCCGCGGAGCCGCTGCTGCCACGGCCCACCGCTCGCGCCGGGCGCCGCGACGCCCGTACGGGACCAGGTGAACGGCCCCAGCGGCACGGCCTGAACGGGTACGCCGGCCCGGACGACCGCGAGCACGGCCAGCGCGAACGGGTCGGCACCGGCCCACTCGGCAGCCGCCGCCTCCCGCCAGGTCGCCGCGACCCCGGGCCGGTCCCCGGCGTCGACGCGCAGCACTCCGACCAGCAGGCGGCTGGGGCGGGTGACAACGTGGAAGCCGGTGCCGACCGACTCGACCAGCCGGCCGTCCGCGCCCACCCGAGCCGGCGGCAGCCGGTCGACCCCCTCGGCGACCGCGTCGGGCAGCACGGTCGCCACGGCAGTTACGACCCCCGGCTTGTCGAGCAGGTCGAGCACGGCGGGCACGTTAGTACGCAGGTCGGCGCACGCGAGGACGAGCGGCGCATCGACCGACGCCGAAGCGATGTCGGCGAGCTGTCTCAGTTGCGCCGCGGCCGAGCGCGCCTGCACCGGCTGCGGCCCGGCGGTGTCCAGCTCACGCAATACCGCGCAGATGTCGGTCGAATCGGCCGTCCCGCGTTCGGCCGGCGAGGCGCCTGGGGCCGGCAACAGGGCCACGTCGGCGCCCCGGCTGAAGCCGCGCACCGCTCGCGCCGCGTCGTCGCCTACCAGGCCAGGAGCGGTATGCGCGGGCGACACGGCGTGGGCGGCGGGCACGGCGGAACTCACGCGGGGCTCACGCGCGGCTCACCGAGCGGCGTCCAGGTCGGCATTGTACCGATCGAGCACGTCCTCCATCGGGCCGTCGGCGACCAGCTCACCGGCGCGCAGGTAGAGCCCACGCTTGCCGAACCGGCGCAGGTCCTTCTCGGAGTGGGAGACCAGGAACAGGGTCCGGCCGCTGTCCAGCAGCATCTCCATGCGGTCGTAGCACCGCTGCCGGAACGCCTTGTCCCCGACCGCGAGCACCTCGTCGACCAGAATGATCGGCTCGTCGAGGGTGGTGATCACCGAGAACCCCAGGCGCACCTGCATACCGGAGGAGAAGTGCCGGTACGGCGTGTCCAGGGCCGCGCGTACCTGCGGGCCGGCGAAGTCCACGATCCCCTCGAACCGCTCGTCCACATCGTCCTTGCTCAGTCCGTGCAGCCCGGCGGTGAGGTAGATGTTGTCGCGGGCCGACAGCTCACCGACGAAACCGCCGGTCAGTTCGATCAGCGGAGCGACCCCTGCGGTCACCGTGACACCTCCCTCGTCGGGGAGCAGGACTCCGGCGATCATCTTCAAGAGCGTGCTCTTGCCGCTGCCGTTGCCGCCCACCAAGCCGACGGCTTCGCCTTCGTGCACCTCGAAGCCGATGTGGCGCAGCGCCCAGAAGGTCTCCTTGGGTGCTCCCATCCGCCGGTGGAAGAGCATCTCGCGGGCGGAGATCCGTCGTCGCCGCGAGCGGAAGAACTCGACGCCGAGGTCGTCGACGGAGATGACTGCGGGCACCGCTCAGATCTCCTTGAGTACGGCACGCTCGAGCCGGGTGAAGACGCTCTGGCCGACCAGGAACAGGCATGCGGTGACGGCCAGGCCGACCCAGACCGCCGGCCAGTTGACGGACTGTTGGAAGAACCCGGCCCGGAGCAGCTCCAGCACGCCGTTCATCGGGTTGAGCCACATCACCTTCTCCCACGGCTGCGGGATGACGTGCTTGGCGTAGATGACCGGCGTCAGGTAGAAGGCCATCCGCAACACGATCCGGATGATCCGCTGCATGTCCGTAACCAGGACGGTGATCGGCGCCAGCAGCAGGCCGAAGCCGATCAGCAGGACGAACTCCATCAGCACACCAAGGGGAAAGAGCACCAGCCGCGCGTTGAGGTGCACGTCGTGATGCAGCGCGTAATAGAGGGAGAAGGCCGCGATCACCGGGAGCGAGAGGAGATACTCGATGCCCTTGGCGACGACGACGCGGACGACCCACAGCTCGCGCGGCAGGTTCGTCGAACGGACGAGCTTGGCCTCCTGCAGCAGCGCGCGCGAGGTGTCGCTGAGCGAGCCGGAGAACCACTGCCAGGACAGCAGGCCGGTGACCAGGAACAGGAAGTATGGCTCGTAGCCGACCGCGCCGCGCTTGAAGAAGACCACGAAGACGACGAAGTAGATGCTCGACATGGCCAGCGGGTCCAGCACGGTCCACAGGTAGCCGAGGAAGCTGCGCGCGTAGCGCACCCGTAGGTCGCGCAGGACCAGGGTCCACAGCACCTGGCGTCGCGTCGCGACTGCCTCGACCCGGTCGATCAGCGTCATGCTCTCGTTGCCTGTCTGCTCACGCGGTCGCTCTGTCCGAGCGATCCGTCTTTGCGGCGTTCCGTCTGTTCGGGCGCTGGCAGTTTGCCCTGGTTGCGCTGTTTCCTGGGGTTGCGCTGTTTCCTATGGTGGCGGAGTTTTGCGTGGTGACGGAGTTTCGCGTGGTCGCTGTCAGTCGATTCCAGCGGCGGCCGACGGTCAGTCAGCCGGCGAGGACCGCCGGGTCGACGGGATCGGCGGCGGCGGCCAAGGCGGCCTCGACCCCCACGTCGGTCACCGTCGCCTCCGACCTGTCCAGCTCTGCCTGTCGGGGGTCGCCGGAGGCTGCCTGCGAGGCGAACGGATCGGCCTTGCGCACATCGATCACGTGTCCAGTGAGCCCGGACAGCAGCGTGTCCAGGCACGCCCGGGCTACCGCGGCGGACTCCAGCAGTGAGCCGTCCGGCTCGTCGCCGAACGCCTTGCTACGCATGGGAGTCTTGGTGCGCTCGGGGTTGACGCAGTTGACCCGCACTCCCGAGGACGCCCACTCGTCCGCGAGCGCCTGGGTCAGGTTGACCGTCGCCGCCTTGGCCGAGGAATACAGGCTGTAGCCGCTACGGCCACGGGTGTAGGAGCTGGAGGTGAACAGCAGCAGTCCGCCGCCGGTGGCGCGCAGGTGCGGGTAGAACTCCTGGGCGATCAGGATGGGAGCGATGTAGTTGATCTCGGTCGCTGCCCAGATCGTCTCCTCGGAGGTCTCGGCGAGCGTACCCCTGGGCAGGACACCTGCGGTGTTGACGACGTAGTCGACCCGGCCGGTCTCCTCGATCACCTCCCGGCAGGCGACCACGATGTCGGACCGGCGCTCCACGTGAGTGCGGGTAGCCGAGCGGCTGAACGAGCGGACCGTGGCGCCGTATTCGCGGGCGAGCTCGGCAATGTCCGCGCCGATGCCGTAGCTGCCGCCGAAGACCACCACGGTCTTGCCCTCGAGCGCGGCGCGGTAGCCCTGGTCGGACGGCGACTGCGGCAGGTCATGGCCGGTCAACTGGAAGAGCTTGTCGGCCAGATAGACGTCGATCGGCTCAGTGACTTTCATGTTGCGCTCGTCGCCGGCGACGACCGCGATCGGGACGTCCGGAAGGTAGCGCAGCACGACCGTACAGTCGTCGGTCGCGGTGAAATCGGGGTCCTGCGCAGCGAGTTCGTACGCCCGGCCGATCACCGAGCGGCGGAAGGCCTGCGGCGTCTGCCCCCGGCGCAGCTCAGCGCGCGGGAGCACGTCCTTGATCACGCTGTCCGCGCCATGAGTGGTCACCGAGACGATCGTGTCGGCGGAAGGGATGGCCGTGTCCACCGCCTCGTGCCGTTCGAGCGCCGCGACCACGTCGGCGATGATCCGCTGGCTGAGCAGCGGCCGGACCGCATCGTGCAAGAGGACGTTGCACTCCTGCGGCCCGATGGCGGCCAGCGCCCGGGCGGTGGTGCCGTTGCGCGTCTCGGCTCCTTCGAGGATCTGGGTCACCTTGGTGAAGCCGCCCTGCTGCACGATCGCCCGAACCGCGTCGAGGTGGCCCTGTGCCATCAGGACGATGATCTCGTCGACGAGCGGGCTGCTGTTCAGGACGTCCAGGGTGTGCTCGATGATCGGCCGGCCGGCGATCTTGATCAGCTGTTTGGGGAAGTCGAGGCCCACGCGGCTGCCGACGCCCCCGGCGAGGACGACGGCCACGTTACGCAGAGAGCTCACGCTCAGACGTTACCTCGTCAGCCCGAGAGGCCGGCCGAACCAGGCCGTTCGCCGGACCGCCTGCGGTCAGCCGCCCTGCGGTCAGCCGCCCTGCCGTCAACCGCCCTGGCCGCCGTCGCGCGGGTCAGGCCCGCCGAGCACATCGGTCAGCGCCCGCCGGAAGCTCGAGCCGCCATCGGGCTCGCCCACGTAGTGCCGCAGCACCTGCTCCCGGATGGTATGCAGCGGGTCACGCTCGAGCAGGTCGGCGAGCACCTGGTCGAGGTTGCCGAGATCGGCTGCGACGACGTACGCACCCTCGGCGACGCGGTGACGCTCCCGGAACCGCTCGAGCGACTCGCCGACCGCCACCACCGCCATCGGCTTGTCCGAGGTCAGGAACTCGACCAGGACGCTGGAGACGTCGGCGACCATCGCGTCGGCGGAGTTCGCGCTGTCGGAGAAGGGTTCCCGCTGCACCTGCGCGCCGTACCGGTGCCGGCGACCGGTGCTGGCGGCGTCCCTAGCGAGCAGAGCCTCGACCGCCCGGACGCGGGCGCGCTCCGCCGCCCGCTCGCGGCTGAACGGGTGCGGGCGGAATACCACGGCGCCAGGGCGGCGCAGCAGGGCGGTCACCAGCGCGACGGCCAGGGGCAGCGAGGAGTGGGTAGTGCTGTCGTTGTAGCCGGCCCAGGTGGGGGCGTACAGCACGGTCGGCGCCGCGAGTTCGCCTACTGGCCGATCGGCGCGGGCGATGGAGGCCGCCTGCGGGCGGCCGACCACCACGAACTTCTCCGCCGGTATGACGACGCCATTGCTCGCGTAGCGCTCGACCGCCGCCTGCCCCGAGACGAAGATGCGGTCGTACATCGCATGGGCCGGGTGGTACGACAGCGCCTTGTCCGACTCGCCGTGGCCGAGGTAGACGTGGGTCAACTGGCGGTAGGTGACGAAATCGGCGTTGGCGGCCACGCTGTTGACGTAGAGCGCGGCGCGCAGGCTCGGCACGACCACGTCGTCCAGCTCCCGCCATGCGACTCGGGCGACGACGGGCGCGCCGGTCAGCGAGGCCAGCCCAGGCAGAGCGCCCTCGTCCCGGCTCACGATCGCGTAGCGGCGGCCCAGCTCCTCCAGCTGCGGCAACCACATCTGGACCTGGTAGAGCGCTCCTCGGCGGGCGGTGTGCAGCACGAACTCCGGCGCGTAGGCCTCCAGCGCTGCCCGCAGCGCGCGGGCCCGGCCGGCGCGACCGGCGTACGTGTGCAGCGCAGCGGCACCGGCGGCGGCCAGGACCACCGCCTGAGCGGCCGCGGCGCCCACGAACCACCAGGGCGACCCGTGCAGCGCGGCGACGAGAGCCAGCAGCAGGAGTAACGCCAGTGCGAACGGCACGAGACACCGACTGGCCAGGGACCGCCGTACGGGGGGGAACCCGGGAAGGTGCAGGGCGACGGCGCGTGGCTGCATCCGCCCCAGCACCGGTTCCAGCGCGGTCAGCACCATCAGCACCCCGGTGCCCGCCCAAGCCGGTCCTCCGGAGGGGTGCCCGGCGAAGTAATACACCGTCACGGCGACCAGTGCGATCATGCGCGGACTGGCGAAGCGGCCGGGCGGCAGCCCCGACCGGGCAGGCAGCAGGACCGGGGCCGCCCGGCGCAGATCGGTGCGCAGCGAGCTCATGTCCCTGTCATATCCCGCTGCCACCCCGACTGTCGGGAGGTCGCGGACGAAGGGCCGGAGCCTCCTCCGGCCGGACTCGGTCCGGATCCCGGCCGAGCGAGCATACCGGCGAGGTCAGGCCCCATCCGTCACGTCCGCGGCACGCGGCGTTAGGCCCGAGTTGCGTTACGGCAGGTTGCTGCCGTCAGGGTCGCGCCGCGCCGCGCCGCGCCTGCCGGGTGACGCGGGCCACTACTGTGAGCGCTTCCCGGACGCCCGTAGGAGGCTCGCATGTCCCGCCCGTCCCGCGGCACTCCCCAGGTGAACGTGACCATCCTGGCTGCCGGCATGGGCACCCGCCTGGGTCGTCCGTTCCCCAAGCCGCTGACCCGGCTGGCAGACGGGCGCAGCATCCTCCAGCAGCAGCTCGACAATATCCGGGCGGCCTTCGGCGACGACGCCCTTGTGCGGGTGGTCGTCGGCTTCAAGATGGAGCTCGTCATGGAGCACGTTCCGGACGTGACATTCGTCTATAACGAGAACTACGACTCGACCAACACCAGCCGCAGCCTGCTCAAGGCACTGGGCAGCAGTCCCCACGGCGGCATGGTCTGGCTGAACGGCGACGTGGTCTTCGACCCCGCCATTCTCGAGCGGCTGGCCGATTTCATCGCGTCCGACCGGTCCGCCATCGCCGTCAACACCGACGCGGTCGGGGACGAGGAGATCAAGTACACCGTCGATGCAGAGGGTTTTGTCGACCACCTGTCCAAGACCGTCGTCGGCGGCCTGGGTGAGGCCATCGGCATCAACTTCGTGGGCTCCGCCGACAAGGCAGCCCTCATCGCGCGGCTCGCGCAATGCGCCGAGCAGGACTACTTCGAGCGCGGTATGGAGCTGGCCGTGGAGCTCGACGGGATGCAGGTCACGCCGGTCGACATCTCCGACCTGTTCGCCGTCGAGGTGGACTTCGACGAGGACCTGCGCCGGGCCAACGCCCGCTGACCCCAGCTTCGTGGGGGCCTGACCCGTCTTCGCGCAATCTGGTGACACCTCGCGCAGGTGCTGGCTGGCGCGAAGCGTCACCAGCGTGCGCTAAGTCGGCCGCCCCGCTACGTGAGCAAGGTCGGGACGGCCCACCGGCTCACCGTCGACGCGGATCCGGCTGGTCAGGAAGCCCCAGCCCCAGCACAGGTGCATGGTGGGTAGCACCAGCGGTAGCAGTGCCCGCTCTCCGGCAGTGACGTCGGCCGGCATACCGAGCCCCCCCACGAGCACCAGCGCGGCATACCCCGCCGGTGCCAGCCAGGCCGGGCGCCATACGACCCCCAGCAGAGAGCCGCCCACCACCCCGACGAGGGCGGCCGGCGCGGCGAGGTAGCGCGCGTTGATCGTGCGGTGGGTGCGTGCGACGACGCGGCGCCAGCGGCCGTAATCGCGGTATTGCCGGGCGAGCGCCCCGAACGTCGCACGAGGCCGATAGGCCACGCGCAGCTCCGGCGAGAAGTAGACCAGTCCGCCGGCGGCGCGGATCCGGTGATTGAGCTCCCAGTCCTGCGCCCGGACGAAGCGGGGGTCGTAGCCGCCTAGCCGGTCCAGCCACTCCCGGCGGAACACGCCGAGGTACACGGTGTCGGAGGGGCCGGCGGCACCACCGGTGTGGAATGCGGCCGAACCGACCCCGAGCTTCGAGCTCATCGCCGCCGCGACCGCGCGCTCGACGTGGGTGCGCCCCTCGGCGTGCATGATCCCGCCCACGTTGGCGGCGCCGGTCGCCCGCAGCAGGTCGACCGCAGTGCGCACGTAGCCCCGCTCGAGCACCCCGTGGCCGTCGACACGCACGACGACCGGGCAGTCGCTCACACGGAGGGCCGCGTTCAGCGCCTCCGGCGTGCGGCCCGACGGGTTCGGGACCGTGCGTACCCGCGGGTCCTGGGCGAGCTCGGCGGCGATCCGGTCGGTGGAGTCGCTGCTGGGGCCGAGGGCCAGCACGACCTCGATCGGCCCGTCGTAGTCCTGTTCGAGAATTGCGGTGACCGCCTCGCGCAGGTGCCGCTGCTCGTCCAGGATCGGCATGATCACGCTGACGGCCGGCGCGGCCGGCCACGGCTCGGCGGCATCGGTCACCGCGTCACAGTAGCCGCTGACGGTTTGCCGGATCCGGCGATGCGGTCACGCGCGACACGCGAGCACCGCGGCGGCGCTCTGCCCGCGGACAGGCTCCGTCCGTAGACTGCCGGGCGTGCCTGGGGATCCCGACGACTCGACGGATGTGCGCTCCATACCCGTCGCCGGTTCGCGCCCGGTCCGCTCTGCCGAGGAGCAGGTCGACACCGTCGACACCCGCGGACGGCGGGGACGGCGCGGTACCGGCCGCCTCGACGAGCCGGGGCGCCGCGCCGCCCGGCCCGCACCGACACCTTCGGTTGGGCCGACCCCCCCGGGTGGACCGACCCCGCCGGGCAACCCGACCGCCCCTCGCAACCCGACCGCCCCTCGCAACCCGACCGCCCCTCGCAACCCGACCGCCTCTCGCGGCCCCGACACCGCAGCCACCCCGAACGCCGCAGCCACCCCCACCACACACACGACCGTCCACCGCACCCGCACCATGCCGGTGGCGCCGAGAGTCGCTGCGCCCTCGCGGACGGCTACCGCTCTGCCGCGCGATCCCCGTGGCCCGGATGGCCCGGCCCGCCTGACCACGGCAGCGCCCAGACGCCGGCACCGGCTCCGTTGGGCGCTGCTCGCCATACTGCTGCTGGTCGTTGCCTGGGCCGGTTCCCTGGTCTGGGCGGGGACGTCGGCCTGGGGGGCGGTCAACCGGGTAGCCGCGACACCGGCGGTGAGCAACCGGCCCGCCGCAGGCTCCGGCAGCAACTACCTGCTGGTCGGATCGGACAGCAGGGCGGGCTTGACCAAGGCACAGCGCAAGACCTACGCCACGGGCAACGCGCCGGGCCAGCGCACCGACTCGATCATGCTCATCCACCGCCCGGCCAGCGGCGCCCCGACGCTGGTGTCCCTCCCTCGCGACAGCTACCTGCCGATCCGGGGCCACACCACCAACAAGGTCAACGCCGCATACGCGTATGGCGGTCCGAAGCTCCTTGTCGACACCGTGGAGCAGGCCACAGGTTTGCGCATCGACGGTTACGTGGAAGTCGGTTTCGGCGGGTTCGCGTCCGTCGTCGACAGCCTCGGCGGGGTGCAGGTCAACGTCAAGCACGCGATGAACGACAAGAAGGCCGGCATCAACCTGAAGAAGGGCAGCCAGCTGCTCGACGGCAGGAACGCCCTCGGCTACGTGCGGGCGCGGTACTCCGACCCGCTCGGGGACCTCGGCCGGGTGCAACGCCAGCGGCAGTTCCTCGCTGCGCTGATGAGCAAGGCAGCCACCCCGTCCAACGTCCTGCTGCCGTGGCGGCTGCACAGCATCGGCGGAGCCGGCGCGAAGGCGATCACCGTCGGCGACGACGACTCGTTTATCGGGACGGCCAGAGCGTTCCTGGCCCTTCGCTCCGTCGCCAAGGGGGACGGCCAGTCGCTCACCGTCCCGATCAGCAATCCCGGTCTGGTGACGCCGGTCGGCGACGTGGTCAAGTGGGATACTGCCAAGGCGCGCGCCCTGTTCGCGGCGCTGCGCGACGACACCCCGCTGTCGGTCAAGCCCTGAGCTGGTCCGTCCTGCCTCGAGCTGGTCCGTCCTCACCAGGCATACCTTGCGCACGATGGTGACGCCGATACAGGTCCGGTAAGGCGAGTCGACCACCGTTTCCTGCGCAAGGCGCGCTGGCAGCGGCCACGACCCGCGCGAGGGCCGACACCAGCAGCCGGAACCTGTGCAAAGGCCTGACGGCAACAGAGGCGCCTGGAACCACCCAGCGCTGACGCCGGGATGCCTTGCGCAAGATTGTGACGCCGATACAGGCCTGGTACGGCGAGTCGGCCACCGTTTCCTACGCAAGGCGGGCCGGCAGCAGCCACGACCTGCGCAAAGCCGGACAGCACCCCGTTCTCGAGCCAACGACCAGCACGACACCGGAGCCAAGCGGCCGGCTCGCTGCCGGAGGCGAGCCCTACTTCAGCAGCTGCCGAGCCATGACTAACCGCTGGATCTGGTTGGTGCCCTCGTAGATCTGGGTGATCTTGGCGTCCCGCATCATCCGCTCGACCGGGAAGTCCTTGACGTATCCAGCGCCCCCGAGCAGCTGCACTGCGTCCGTAGTCACCCGCATGGCCACGTCGCTGGCGTGGCACTTGGCCGCGGCGCCGAAAAAGGCCAGGTCGGGGTCGTCCCGCTCCGACTTGGCCGCGGCGACGTAGACGAGCTGCCGCGCCGACTCCAGCGCCATCGCCATATCGGCGAGCATGAATTGGATACCCTGGAAGTCTGCGATACGCGTGCCGAACTGCTTGCGCTCCTTGACGTAGGCGACGGCGTAGTCGAGCGCCCCCTGGGCGATGCCGACCGCCTGCGCCCCGATAGTGATACGGGTGTGATCGAGTGTCCGCAGCGCGAGCGGGAGGCCCTTTCCCGGTTCGCCGACTAGGCGGTCTCCGGGCACCGGCGTGTGGTCGAAGAAGAGCTCACGCGTCGGACTGCCCTTGATCCCCAGTTTCCGCTCGGGCTCGCCGAACGTGAAGCCTTCGTCACCGACCTCCAGCACGAAAGCGCTCACATTGCGTCCGCGGGGAGCGTCGGGCTCGGTGACCGCCAGCACCGTGTAGTACTGCGAAACACCGGCATTGGTGATCCACGACTTCTGGCCGGTCAGCATCCAGCCGTCGCCGGCACGCGTCGCCCGCGTCCGCATGGCCGCAGTATCGCTGCCCGCTTCGCGCTCGGACAGGGCGTAGGAAAACATCGCCTCCCCACGAGCCACGGGCGGCAAATACCGCGCCTTCACCTCCGCCGAAGCGCCGAGCAGCAGCGGCATGGTGCCCAATTTGTTGACGGCGGGAATCAACGAGGACGACGCACACGCGCGAGCGACCTCCTCGATGACGATGCACGTCGCCAGCGCGTCGGCGCCGACCCCGTCGTAGTCCGAAGGGATGTGCGGCGCGTGGAAATCACCCGCTCGAAGCGCGTCATACGCCGCCTGGGGAAACGCGCCCTTGTCATCCACCTCGGCCGCGTGGGGAGCGATCTTGGCGTCGGCGATCGCACGCACCGCCTCGCGGAGCGCCTCGTGGTCCTCGTCGATCCTGAACAGGTCGAACGCCCGGGAGGTCATCGTCGGAGTCGCTTCACGGGTCGCCTCACAGCCTGCGCGGGGGCAGCGCGGACAGTGCCGGGATGACGTGATTCTCGAAAAGGTGCATGCCCGAGGTGTCGTAGGCGGCCTCGGCGAAGTACGCGATCGCATACGTCATGCCTGCGGACTGGAGCGCGGACAGGTTCTCGATGATCTCCTCGGGCGTGCCGACCGCGGGCCCGGAGCCGAGGCTGGCCAGCTGCTGGTCGATCTGCGCCTCGGACACGCCCGCCTTGACGTAGTGGTCCCGGATCCACGCCAGCCGGTCGCGGACCTCCCTGTCGTTGGCGCCGATGACGACGTTGTAGTTGGCCGAGCGCACGATCTCGCCGTAGTCGCGCCCCAGATCCGCGCAGTGGCCCTGCAGGATCGCGCTCTTGTGGGCGAAGCCTTCCAGCGAACCGTCGAAGTTCGTGTAGTCGGCGTACTTCGCCGCGATGCGCAGCGTGCGCTTCTCGCCACCGCCGGCGATCCACATCGGTATGCCGTTGTGCCGGCTGCCGTCGAACGTCGTGCCCTGAAGCGGTCGCGGGTAGCACAATGCCCCGTCGACCTGGTAATGCTCGCCGGTCAGCGTCGCGCTCCCCGTCGTCCAGAGCTGGCGGAAGATTTCCACGCCCTCCTCCAGCCGGCCCAGGCGCTCCCCCGCGCTCGGGAATCCGTAACCGTAAGCGCGCCATTCGTGCTCGTACCACCCCGCGCCGATACCCATCTCGACGCGCCCCTCGGAAATACAGTCGATCGTGGCCGCGACCTTGGCCAGGTAGACCGGATTGCGGTAGCTCATGCAGGTGCACATCTGACCGAGCCGGAGCCGGCTCGTGACGGCGGCCAGCGCCGCCATCAGCGTCCAGGCCTCGTGCGTGGCCTCCTGCGACGGCACCGGCACCGTGTGGAAGTGGTCGTAGACCCAGAGCGACTCCCATTCGTGCAACTGCTCGGCCCGCTGAGCCAGCCCCGCCATGACGCCCCAGTGCTGGTCGGGTTCGATGCCCGCCAGGTCCATCCGCCAGCCCTGGGGAACAAACAGACCGAACCGCATACGACTCCTTGAGTACTGGGGGGCTCTCCGCCGAGACCCACGATCCTGCCACGTCGGTGCAGCCGTCACGCCGCTCGTGGCGCTCGTGGCGCTCGTGCACGCTCCTGAGCTGCGTCCGGGTTGATCGTCGACGAGCTGACCGGATCCCGGGTCCACGGGCACGTTGACCTGAGCCAAGAGCACCACGCGCCCTGGGGCGTCGTCCGCGGCGCCGGTAGTCCTCCGGACCGTGACGTACCGCACTCCGGCCGGCCGTACAATTCTCGCGGCCCGAGGCTGTCCGTCGGTAGAGGCCGGACGGGCAGCGGCAGAGGGCGGACAAGAAGAGCGGCGTGCAGGGGCGCTCAGCCCGAACACCTGAAATAGTGGGTGCGAACGAGGTGACCATGGAGCTGAATCCGAACAGGTCTGTCCCGTGAGCACGTACGCCACGCCGTGGTCGGGGTTCTCGCCCGCGGCCGAGGCGGCGGTGAGGCAGCTGAACCGGTCCGTCCCCGGGATGGACCTGTGGCTGGCGACACACGTCGTCGACGACCGGCAGATCGTCGTGGCCAGCGCAGGTGCCTGGGCACAGACAGCGGTCAAAGGGAGTTCGTTCTCCTGGCAGGCGTCGTTCTGCGCGCTGATGGTGCAGCGCGGCCCGACGGTGGCCTACGACATCCACGAGGAGCCCGCCTTCCGCGGCATCGCCCGTGGTCCCCTGGCCAAGGTTCGGGCCTACCTCGGGGTGCCCCTGGTCCGCGGGGAGGACGAGCTGTTCGGCACGTTGTGCGCCTTCGCCGGCTCGCCCCGGCCGGCGTCGCTGGGCGACGGCCTGCCGGCGGTGTCGCTGGTGGGGCGGTTGCTCGGCTCGATCCTGACCGGGGAGCGCACCGCGCACGAGCGCTCCCAGGAAGCGGCCGCGGCGTACGCGCTCGCGCAGCGGGACGTCCTGACCGGCCTGCTCAACCGCAGGGGGTGGGCGGAGCTGGTGGCGCGCGAGGGCGATCGCTGCGTGCGCTACGGAACGGGGGCAAGCGTGCTCGTCGTCCGCGCCGACGACCTCGCCGATGTCCCGGAGCGCTCAGGTCATCTGGTCGGCGAAGAGGTGCTGCACCGTCTCGCCGACGTGTTGAGCGACGTCTGCCCGCCGTGCGACGCGATCAGCCGGATCGAGCGCGATCAGCTTGCCGTCCTGTCCGTCGAGACCGATGTCCTGGCCGCCCGAGACCTGGCTGCCAGGATCGACGGGCGCTTGCGCACCGAACGTCTGTCGGGGTCGATCGGCGTCGCCAGCCGCCGCGAGCAGGAGCCGCTGGAAGCCACATGCGCCCGGGCCGCCGAGCTGGCCACGCTCGAACAGCGGCGGCGCCTGGCCGGTCGGGACGTCAGCCGTCGAGCTCGTTGATTGGTCGGCGAACGTAGGGCGGGCGTCGCGGGGCCAGATGGCCCCGGACCCGTCTCGGCGGCGATGAACTCACCGCGACCACCGCCCCGGTCACCGATGATGGCCATGTCGTCCGGTCGGTCGGGCGCAACGCGCTGGTCCGGGGCGCAACGCGCGAGCGTACTCACTGGTCTGCGGCCGCGGGAGGCAACCGCTGGCAGCGGTCCCAACCGGGAACCGGCCTGCGTGACGTTAGTGTTTCGCGGATGGCGCTCACGCTCTCGGTCATCGGCACCGGATATCTCGGCTCGGTGCATGCCGCCTGCATGGCCGATGCCGGGCACAACGTCATTGCCGTGGACTCCGACGCCGCCAAGATCGCCGCGCTGGCCTCGGGCCGGGCTCCACTGTTCGAGCCGGGACTCGACGAGCTGCTCGCCCGGGTCCTGCCGACCGGCCGGCTGCGATTCACCACTGACTATGCCGAGGTCAGGGACGCCGAGGTCCACTTCGTCTGTGTCGGCACCCCCCAGCGCAGGGGCGAGTTCGCTGCCGACACGTCGTACCTGTTCCAGGTCGTGCGCGACCTGGCACCGCAGCTCACCTCCTCCACGCTGGTCGTGGGCAAGTCCACGGTGCCGGTCGGCACCGCTGCGCAGCTCCGGGCGGCGCTGCAGGACGCCGCACCGGCCGGCACGCAGGTGCACCTGGCATGGAACCCGGAGTTCCTGCGTGAGGGCTTCGCGATCCAGGACACCCTCCGACCGGACCGGTTGGTCTATGGCGTGGCGTCCCCCGGCGTTCCGGGCAACTTCGGCGCCGGCGGCAACGCCGACGGCATAGAGGGGTCCGGCGACGCAGCGGACGTCACCCTGCTCGACGAGGTGTACGCCGGGGCCCTGGCCAGCGGTACGCCACGGATGGTCACCGACTACGCCACCGCCGAGTTGGTCAAGGTCGCCGCCAACGCCTTCCTGGCGACCAAGATCTCGTTCATCAACGCCATGTCGGAGGTGTGCGAGGCGACCGGCGCCGACGTCGTCCAGCTCGCCGAGGCGATCGGCCGCGACGACCGGATCGGGCCGAAATTCCTGGGCGCCGGGATCGGGTTCGGCGGCGGCTGCCTGCCCAAGGACATCCGCGCGTTCATGGCCCGGGCAGGCGAACTGGGCGCGGACCAGGCACTGACCTTCTTGCGGGAGGTCGACGCGATCAACCTGCGGCGACGTTCCCGGATGGTCGACCTGGCCCGCGAGGAGTGCGGCGGAAGCGTCATCGGCAAGCGGGTCGCGGTGCTGGGTGCGGCGTTCAAGCCCAACAGCGACGACGTACGCGATTCCCCGGCGCTCGACATCGCGCACGCGCTGCACGCCGATCGCGCCGTGGTCACCGTGCACGACCCCAAGGCCATCCCCGTCGCCCGGGCCGCGCGGCCGGAGCTCGGCTACGCGGACACGGTGGAGGAAGCCTGCCGGGGCGCCGACGTCGTCCTGCACCTGACCGAGTGGCAGCTCTACCGCGACCTCGACCCCGCAGCACTGGCGCCCCTGGCAGCCCATCCCACGGTCATCGACGGGCGCAACGCGCTGGACCCCGCCCGGTGGCGCGCCGCGGGGTGGACCTACCGCGCCCTCGGCCGCCCCAGCACCCCGGCCCGCGAAGCCAGCGGCCGAGGCCCTGGAATCCCACCGACACAGGCACCGTTGACGACGGCATGAGCGAGCCGACCCTGAACGACCGCACCGTCATCCGCGAGGTCCTGACCACTCCCTCGACCTGGGCCGTGGTGGGACTGTCCACGGACCGGTCGCGGACGGCGTACGGCATCGCGGGGTGGCTGCGAGAGCGGCTCGGCCATCGCGTCATCCCGGTGCATCCGCGCGCCGAGCAGGTATGGGACGAGCCGGGCTACCCCTCCCTGGCCGACATCCCGGACGGTGAGCACGTCGCGGTCGTCGACCTCTTCGTCAACTCCGCACGGGCGGGGTCCGTGGTGGACCAGGCGATCGCGGAACGCGGACGGCTCGGCATCCAGACGGTCTGGCTGCAGCTGGGGGTCATCGACGCGGCGGCGGCCCAGCGCGCTGCCGATGCGGGACTGCGCGTGGTGATGGATACCTGCCCGAAAATCGAGTATCCCCGCCTCGCCGGCTAGCGGCCGTCGCTCAGGAGGTCGGCGACACCGGCGGCTCGGCGCCGCTGCTTCGCTCGCGGAGCCGAGCGCCCTTGGCCCGGGCCCGCGCGGCCAGGTCCTGCTGGTAGGTGAGCATGCGCCCGGTGAGTTCGCCACCGAGCGCGTCATCCCCACTGGCCAGGATGCGCACGGCGAGCAGGCCGGCGTTGCGAGCTCCCCCGATGGACACCGTTGCCACGGGCACACCCGCGGGCATCTGGACGATGGACAGCAGCGAGTCCATCCCGTCCAAATGGCGCAGCGGCACCGGAACCCCGATGACCGGCAGCGGCGTGACCGCCGCGAGCATGCCCGGCAGGTGGGCTGCACCACCAGCGCCAGCGATGAGGACACGCAGGCCGTGCTCCCGCGCCGCGCGGCCGTAGTCCAGCATCTCCTGCGGCATCCGGTGCGCCGAGACGACGTCCACCTCGACGCCGACACCGAACTCGGCCAGGGCCACTGCCGCCTGCTCCATGACGGGCCAGTCGCTGTCGCTGCCCATGACCACAGCGACGAGCGCAGCCGTCGAGGGGATCTGAGGCCCGGCTCCCGTCATTCGGTCACCACGCCCTGAAAGTAGTCGGCGGCGTGGCCGGCCCGCTGCCGCAGCTCGGACAGGCGCGATCCGCTGAGCGTGACGTGGCCGATCTTGCGCCCCGGTCGCACGCCCTTGCCGTACAGGTGCACCTTGAGCGCCGGGTCGCGGGCCAGGACGTGCCGGAAGGCCGGGTACAACTCGGGAAAGTTGCCGCCGAGCACGTTGGCCATGACAGTCCAGCGGGCGTGCGGGCGGGGATCGCCGAGTGGCAGGTCGAGCACCGCTCGCAGGTGCTGCTCGAACTGGCTCGTCACCGAGCCGTCGATCGTCCAGTGCCCACTGTTGTGCGGTCGCATCGCCAACTCGTTGACCAGGTACGACGCCTCGCCGGTGCGCTCGTCACGCACCTCGAACATCTCCACAGCCAGTACGCCGGTCACCCCCAGCGCGCCGGCGATCCGCAGGGCCGCCTCGGTCGCCGTCGCCGCCAGCGCGGAAGGCAGCGCGGGCGCGGGTGCCAGCACCTCGGTGCAGATGCCGCCGCTCTGGACGGTCTCGACCACCGGCCAGGCGGCGGCCTGACCCGACGGGCTTCGGGCCACCAGGACGGCGATCTCCCGGGCGAAGTCGACTCGCTCCTCGAGCAGCACCCCCGACCCGAGCGGCGCGCCCGGCGATCCGGCCGTACGACCAGCCTCCTCCAGCCAGTCGGCCACGTCCGCCGGCGAGGACACCACCCGGACGCCCTTGCCGTCGTACCCGCCCCGTGGGGTCTTGGCCACGATCGGCCAGCCCAGGGCCGCGCCGAAGGACTGCACATCCGCCACGTCCACGGCCCGCTGCCAGCGGGGGCAGCGCACCCCGATCTCGACGAGCCGAGCCCGCATCGCGAGCTTGTCCTGCGCGAAGAGCAACGCGCCGGGCGTGGGGTGGAGCGCCACGCCGTCTGCCTCGAGCGCAGCCAGTACCTCGGCGGGGACGTGTTCGTGGTCGAAGGTCACGACGTCGCACTCCCGTGCGAAGGCGCGGACGGTGTCGATGTCGGTGTAGTCGCCGACGGGCGAGGACGGTACGACGAGGGCGGCCGCGGCGTCGGGCGCCTCCGCCAGCACGCTGAGCGTCACCCCGAGGGCGACTGCCGGCGGCTGGCACATGCGCGCCAACTGTCCCCCACCGATGATGCCGACGACGGGGAATCCCCCGGGAGCTCGCTGTGGCGTCGGCACCCGCCGAGCCTATCCGGGGGCCGCCTTGACCCGGCGTACCGTCACGGGCGGACGCCACGCCGGGCCGTGGGAGCGAAGCTGGGAACCGTTCCGAGAAGTCGGGGTTACCCTCTGCCGAGTGCAGCCAGCCGAGTCCGAGCTCGAGCCCCGCCCGCCACTGGCGCGGCGGCTGCGCGACGCCTACGAGGTCTTGGTCCGCGAGGCACTCAAGTTCGGGCTCGTCGGGGCAGTAGGCGTGGTCGTGGACGTGGCCGTGTTCAACTGGCTGCTGTACGGCGCGGACGTCCTGCACGGCCGACCCATCCGGGCCAAGGTCACCGCGTCGGCTGTCGCGATCCTGGTCAACTACCTCGGCAGCCGGTATTGGACCTTCCGCCACCGCCGGCAGGCGCCGGTGCACCACGAGGTGGCCCTGTTCGTCTTCTTCAGCCTGATCGGTGTCGGCATCCAGCTGCTCTGCCTCGGCGTCTCCCACTACGTCCTCGGCCTGCACAGCCAACTGGCGGACAACGTCAGCGCCAACCTGGTCGGCCTGCCGCTCGGCACGCTCTTCCGGTTCTGGAGCTACCGGCGGTTCGTGTTCGGCTCGGAGGCGCTCGCCCCACCCCCGCCGGGCTGAGCCGGGCTGGGCCGGGCTGAGGCTGGCGGAGCCGGTGCGGCCGCTGCTAGCTGGCCTCGCCCTCGGAGAGGAACAGCGAGAACACCGCCGGACGGGCCTGGCGCAGCTCGAGCCGCCCACCGTTGGCCTCCGCGAGGTCCCGGGCGAGCGCGAGACCCAGGCCGGTGCTCTTGCCGCTACTGACCGAGCGCTCGAAAATCCGTGGCGCGAGCTTGGCCGGCACGCCGTCGCCCTGGTCGCTCACCTCGAGCACGACGGACGGGCCGCTGCGGCGGGCCAGGACGTCGACTGTCCCGCGACCATGGGCCAGGGCGTTCTCCAGGAGCGTGGACACCACCTGGGACAGCGCCGAGGGGGTCGCCTGGACCCATAACCCGCGCTCACCGTCGACCCTGACGCTGCGCCGGGCATTCTCGAAGGCCGGCTGCCACTCCCGCTGCAAGGACGCGATCACCGAGTCCAACGACACGGACACGCCGGCGCTCTCGCTGGTGCGCCGGCTACGGACCAGCAGCTCGTCGACCACCTTGGTCAGCCGTTCCACCTGCGCGATGGCGATGGCCGCCTCCTCGTGCACCACGGCGATCTGGTCGGTGAGGTTGATCTCCTCCAGCCGCATCAGCAGCGCGGTCAACGGCGTGCGGAGCTGGTGGGAGGCGTCGCTGGCGAAATCGCGTTCCGACGCGAGCGAACGCTTGAGCTGCTGAGCGCTGCGCGAGAGCACGTCCGAGACGCGGTCGACCTCCTCGATACCACTGTTCAACGGCATGAATCGGGACTCACCGTCGCCGAGACGCTCGGCCCGTTCGGCCAGCGAGATCATCGGCTCGGAGAACTTCCGCGCCTGGGTCGAGGCGACGGCAATACCGGCACCAATGGCCAGCACCGAGTGCAGCGCCACGAAGCCGAGAAGCAGGGCAGTGCCGTGGCCCTCCTGCTGTTGCTGGTCCAGCCAGGTCTGCACGCCCGTCGGGGTAGCGCCGCGGTAGAGGGCCAGCGCGCCCAGCACCATGACTGGCAAACCGACGATCGACACCGACACCGCGATGGCGAGGACGGTAGAGCGCAGAAGCTGCCGGCGCATGGTGGCAGATCAGACCCGCTCTGCGCGCTCGAAGCGGAAGCCGACACCTCGCACAGTCGCAATGTACCGGGGCTGAGTGGCGTCGTCACCGAGCTTCCGTCGCAGCACCGAGATGTGCATGTCCAGGGTCTTGGTGGACCCGAACCACGACGTCTCCCAGATCTCACGCATGAGCTGCTCGCGGGAGACGACCTTGCCCTGTTCGCGCACGAGCACGCGCAGCAGGTCGAATTCCTTGGCGGTGAGCTGCAATTCCTCGTCGTTGAAGAACGCACGGCGCGCCTCGGGGTCGATCCGCAGGTCGGCGTTGGAGGAGGCCGACTCCGAGGCCTGCCGGCGCATCAGCGCCCGGACCCGAGCCAGGAGCTCGGCCAATCGGAACGGCTTGGTCACGTAGTCGTCCGCACCGGCGTCCAGCCCGACCACGGTGTCGACCTCGTCAGCGCGCGCGGTGAGAATCAGGACCGGGATGGTATGGCCGTCGGCGCGGATGCGCCGGCACACCTCCAGCCCGTCGACGTAGGGCAGCCCGAGGTCCAGGACCACGACATCAGGACTCTCCTTGGCGCCTTCTATCGCCGCCCGTCCGTCGGCGCGGACGTCGACGTCATAGCCCTCGCGCCGCAGCGCGCGCGCCAGTGGTTCGGAGATCGCGGGATCGTCTTCCGCAAGCAAGACTCTGGTCATGGAGTCATCGTACGCAAATCACAGCATCCGCGCAGCAACGTTCGTATAGCGGTCATAGCGACCAGTGCGGCGGCCGCTTCTCGACGAAGGCGCGGATGCCCTCGGCCCGGTCGGCGGAGAACGCAGCGCGCCGCCAGGCGGCGTCCTCGACGTCCAGCGCGCCGGCCAGCCCCAGACCGGCCCCGTCCCGCATCGCCTGCTTGGCGGCGCGGACCGCCGTGGGAGAGTTGGCGGCAATACCGTCGGCCATGCGCATCGAGTGCACCCTGGCGGTGCCCTGCCCCACGACCTCGTCCACGACGCCCAGGCGGGCCGCTTCGGCCGCGTCCACGCGCCGGCCGGTCAGGATCAACCCGGCAGCTCGCGACCAGCCGACCCGGCGGGTCAGCAACTGCGTGCCGCCCCCGCCGGGGACGAGCCCCACGGACACCTCGGGGAGCCCGAGCACCGCGCCGGATCCCGCGACGACGAGATCGCAGGACAGGGCGATCTCCAGCCCACCCCCCAGCGCGTAGCCGTCGACTGCCGCGATGGCGGGCATCGGCAGGTCGAGAACCGCACGGTATGCCGCCCGTGTCACGTCCCGGTGCGCGAGCAACTCCTGATCGGTGAAGCCGTTCCGCTCCTTGAGGTCCGCTCCGACGCAGAAGGCCTTGTCGCTCGTACTGGTCACGACGACGCAGCGCACCGACGTATCCGCCGCCAACGCCATGGCCGCCTCGGTCAACCGGGTCGCAAGCTCGGTGGACACGGCGTTGAGCGCCTCCGGCCGGTCGAGCGCGAGCTCGGCGACATACGAGCCCTCGCCGTGGCGGCTGACCGCGATCATGGCGGCGCCGTCCCGGCCGGCACGGACGCGGCAGGGCGCAGGTGTACGACGTCTCCGGCGGAATGCGCGATAGGACCATCGGCACCGTCTGGGCCGTCGGCGCCGTGCGGGCTGTCGGCGCCGTCCAGGACCAGTCTCCCGGTGTCGTCCACGCGGACCGCGGTGCCGGTGACCGCCGACCCGTCGGCCCGGTGCAGCCGCACCTGCTGGCCCAGAGTCAGGCACTCCTGCCGGTACTCCTGCCGCAGCGCGTCGAGCCCTCCTGCGCCAGTCGCCCACGCCCGGTGCAGGTTCGCCAGGTGCACGAGGTAGCCCGCGATGAGGTTCTCACGGCTCACCGGCGAGGCGATCCCGCAGAGCGCCAGCGAGGTTGCCGTGCCGACCGGGAGCTCCTCAGCGCGCTGATCAACGTTCAGGCCCACGCCGGCGACCACCAGCCGCCGGCTGGCGCCGCCCGGCGCAAGCAACTCGCACAGCACGCCGCCCACCTTGCGCCATTCGGGCCCGCCATCGACGGACTGTCCCAGGGGCTGTCGGAGCAGTAGGTCGTTGGGCCACTTCAACCGTGGCGTGGCCCCGGTCAGGTCGCGCACCGCCCGCGCCATCGCCATACCGGTCAGGAGTGGTAGCCAACCCTGCATCGACGGCTCGGCGCCGCCGGCGGGCAGGACGGCTGACACCGCGACGGAGGCGAACGACGGTGCGTCCCAGCTGCGGCCCAACCGTCCGCGCCCCCGGCCCTGATGGTCGGAGCAGACGACGGCCCACGCTCGCGGGTGCCGCGCGGCCTCGGCATTGGTCGAGTCAACGTCGACGTGAACGGCGACGCCCTGCCACGGTCCGCCGGCCGCTGACACCGCCGCGCGCAGCGTCGCGGCGTCCAAAGGTCGTCTCACGGCCGGATCACGGGACAAGGCTAGGCTGCCCGCCATGGCCGATGTGGTGGATCGCGACAGCACCCTCGACGGCACCGTCAAGGGTGCTGTCGAGGGTCCTGTCGACGGCGCACCACAACCGGGCACCGCGACCGCGGAGATCGACATCCATAGCACTGCGGGCAAGCTGGCCGACCTCGAGCAGCGGACCTACGAGGCCGTGCACGCCGGGTCTGCCCGGGCGGTCGACAAGCAGCACGCGAAGGGCAAGAAGACCGCGCGCGAGCGGATCGAGCTGCTCCTGGACGACGGCTCGTTCGTGGAAACCGACAAGCTCGCCCGACACCGCTCGCGCAACTTCGACCAGCACAAGTCGCGCCCGTACGGCGACGGTGTGGTCACCGGGTACGGCACGGTCGACGGTCGCCAGGTATGCGTCTACGCGCAGGACTTCACGGTGTTCGGCGGCTCCCTCGGAGAGGTCTTCGGCGAGAAGATCGCCAAGGTCATGGACCTTGCGGTGAAGACCGGCTGCCCGGTGGTCGGCATCAACGACTCCGGCGGCGCGCGCATCCAGGAGGGCGTGGTCTCGCTGGCGCTGTACGGCGAGATCTTCCGGCGGAACGTCCACGCCTCCGGCGTCATCCCGCAGATCTCGCTGATCATGGGCCCCTGCGCTGGTGGGGCGGTCTACTCTCCCGCGATCACCGACTTCGTCGTCATGGTCGACGGCACCTCGCACATGTTCATCACCGGTCCGGACGTCATCAAGGCGGTGACCGGCGAGAGCGTCGGCATGGAGGAACTCGGCGGTGCCCGCGCGCACAACAGCCGCAGCGGATCCGCGCACTACATGGCCACCGATGAGGACGACGCCATCGAATACGTCAAGGCCCTGCTGTCGTTCCTGCCGAGCAACAATCTCGAGGATCCCCCGGTCTTCGACAGCGAGATCGACGACACCGTCAACGAGGACGACGCGTTCCTCGATACGTTCATCCCTGATTCGGCGAACCAGCCGTACGACATGCACACCGTCGTCGAGCACGTCCTGGACGACGCCGAGTTCGTCGAGGTGCAGCCGTTGTTCGCTCCCAACATCGTCTGCGGCTTCGGGCGTGTCGAGGGCCGCTCGGTCGGCGTGGTCGCCAATCAGCCGCTGCACTTCGCCGGGACGCTCGACATCGACGCGTCCGAGAAGGCGGCCCGCTTCGTGCGCACCTGCGACGCCTTCAACGTGCCGGTGCTGACGTTCGTCGACGTGCCGGGGTTCCTGCCCGGGACCGACCAGGAGTGGAACGGCATCATCCGCCGTGGGGCCAAGCTGATCTTCGCCTACGCCGAGGCCACCGTCCCCAAGGTCACGGTCATCACGCGCAAGGCGTACGGCGGTGCATACGACGTCATGGGGTCCAAGCATCTCGGCGCCGACATCAACTTCGCCTGGCCGACCGCCCAGATCGCCGTGATGGGAGCCCAGGGCGCGGTCAACATCCTGCACCGCACTGAGCTGCGCAATATGGCGGACCAGGGCGCCGACGCCGAGACGGTGGCCGCGGCCCGGCAGCGCTTCATCACCGACTACGAGGACACGCTCGCCAACCCCTACATCGCGGCAGAACGCGGGTACGTCGACTCGGTGATCCCGCCGTCGGCCACCCGCAGCTCCGTCATCAAGGCGTTGCGCGCGCTGCGGGGCAAGCGCGAGATGCTGCCACCGAAGAAGCACGGGAACATACCGCTGTGACTGCTTCCGGCAACGGGGGCGACACCTCAGCCGAGGCGCCACCCGACGCACCGGGAGACCCGGCGCCCGACGCCATCCGGGTCGTGCGCGGCGAGCCGACGCACGAGGAGCTGGCGGCGCTGGTGGTGGTGCTGGCCGCAGTGGCCAACGCCGGTCCGGCGCCCGGCGACCGAGGTCACGACGCGCCGCCGGCCGGCGCGATACACAGCTCGTGGACCGACCGCTCCCGCCTGATGAGCAGCTCCTGGACGGCCGGCCGCGGGAACTGGCGCGCCTCCGCCTCCCGCCGCTGACGCTGCCGAGGGGCTACGCCTCATCGTCGGGCTCGGCGCGCTCGGCGGGCTCGGCGGGCTCGGCGGGCTCGGCGGCAAGTGATCTCCCGATCCGCTGGAACCCCGACGCGGCGTACACCCGCGCGATGTCCTCACTGCCGGCCGACAACACCACGAGCGCGGCGCCGCCGGCGAAGGCGGAGCTGGCCAGCAGCGCGCTGACCACCGTCGCCACCCCCTGGCGCCGGACCACCGGCAGCGTGGCCACCCCGACGATCTCAGCCACCTCGCCGATCGGTTGGTAGGCGCCGGACCCCACCACACCGTCGGGCTCGCGCTCGGCGATGGCGAGCACCATGCGACCCGCCGCTATCCGCTTACGCATCTGCTCGACCACGACCGGGCTCAGGCCCTGCAGCATGGCGTTCCGCTCGTTGATTCCCACCGGCCCAGGAGCCGTCCCGCCGACACCGAACGCGACGTCCGCGACTGCCCGGGCTGCCGGTACGGCGGGGTCGTCAAGGTCGTCCGGGTCCACCAGCCGCACGGTGACGCCGTGCGGCAGGGCCACCGGCCCCCGCGTCCGGTACCCAACCGGGCCGACCGCACCCGTCGGCCGCTCCTGGTCTAACGAGTTCGGCCGGAGTGCCATCAGCACGTATTCGTGCACCGCCAACCCGTATTCGCGGACCACGGCCTCCAGGCTCGGGCAGCAGTCGGGCAGCCATTCCAGCGCCAGCGGCAGGGACAACTCGCGCCGCACCCGGTCGAGCTCGGCGAGGTCCGAGCCGGTGATCGTCCGGCTGATTCCGAGGGCCGGGCGCGCGTAGTAACTCCAGGCCCCGTGGGACCGGAAGAGGGTGAACGGGCCGACCGCGAGCGCGTCGGCATCGGTCCGCGGGACGGCATCGAGGTAGGCATCGGCCAACCGGATCACACGCATCCGGTCGGGGACCGGACCGTCGGAGAGGGAGGGGACGTCGTCGGGCATGCCCCATTTTTGTCCGTGCCGGTGGCAGGCGTCATGCCGGTTTCGATATCTGCCCGACCGCACCAGGCCGTGTCGCCCGCAGGAGGTACGTTGCACGACGTGACCCCAGACAGCCCAGACACGAGACAGACCCCCGCACGAGCCCCCTCGGAGGTCGACCAGATCGCCGACGGCTACGTCGAAGCGGTGCTGGAGATCAGCCCGATCACGGCGACCTACCTCGGCATCGCCGGCCGCGACGGCGAGCTCGACGACTTCTCGCCCGCTGGCCTGTCCCGCCATGCCGAGCTGCGTCAGCAGACCCTCGAGGCGCTGGCCGGCGCCACACCGGTGGACGACGTCGACAGGGTGACGGTCGCGGCGATGCAGGAGCGGCTGGAGCTGGCCCAGGAGACCTACCGGGCGGGGCTGGAGGAGATGTCGCTCAACGTCCTTGCTTCGCCTCTGCAGGGCATCCGCTCGATCTTCGACCTGATGCCCACCGACACCACGCAGGACTGGGACAACATCGCCGCTAGGTTGACCAAGGTGCCACAGGCCCTCGAGCAGTACGCCGAGTCCCTGCGCCTGGCCGCGTCACGCGGCGACGTGGCGCCCCGCCGGCAGGTTCTCAAGTGCATCGAGCAGTGCGCCGAGTACACCGCCGAAGACGGGTCCTTCCGCCAGCTGGCCGCGACCGCTGCGACAGGCGACGGGCCACTGCCCGGCGCCCTCGCCACCCGCCTGGAGGAGGCGGTCGAAGGCGCGTGCACGGCATACACGACTCTGGCCGAGACGCTGCGCCGCGAGCTTCTGGACATCGCCCCCGAGTCGGACGCGTGCGGCCGCGAGCGGTACGCGCTGCTGTCCCGGGACTTCCTCGGCGCCACCGTCGACCTCGAGGAGACCTACGCCTGGGGCCAGGCGGAGCTGGCCCGGATCACCGCCGAGATGCGGGAGGTGGCCGAGCAGATCAAGCCCGGTTCGACCGTCGCCGAGGCGATCGAGGCGCTCGACCAGGACGAGACCTACCAGCTGCACGGCACCGACGAGCTGCAGGCCTGGATGCAGGGCAAGGCCGACCAGGTGATCGAGGCGCTGGCCGACACCCATTTCGACATCCCCGAACAGATCCGCACGATCGAGTGCCGGATCGCGCCAACGACCACGGGCGGCATCTACTACACCGGGCCAAGCGAGGACTTCAGCCGGCCCGGCCGGATGTGGTGGTCGGTGCCCAAGGGCGTCACGGAGTTCGGGACATGGCGCGAGCTGACCACCGTCTACCACGAGGGGGTCCCCGGTCATCACCTGCAGGTGGGCCAGACCGTCTACCGCTCCGACACGCTCAACCGCTGGCGGCGCATGTTCGCCTGGACCTCCGGTCAGGGCGAGGGCTGGGCGCTGTACGCCGAACGGCTGATGGCCGAGCTCGGCTACATGGACGACCCGGGCAACCGGATGGGGCTGCTGGACGGGCAGTCGCTGCGCGCGGCCCGGGTCGTGTTGGACATCGGGTTCCACTGCGGCTTCGACGCCCCGGAGGAGGTCGGCGGCGGGGCCTGGACCTACGACAAAGCCTGGGCGTTCCTCACCGCGCACGCCAACATGGCCGAGGGGTTCCTGCGCTTCGAGCTGGACCGCTACCTCGGCTGGCCGGGCCAGGCTCCGGCGTACAAGATCGGCGAGCGACTGTGGCTGCAGCTGCGCGCCGAGGTCAGCCGCCGCGAGGGCGCGGACTTCGACGTCAAGGCGTTCCACCGGCGCGCCCTCGACATCGGCGGGGTGGGCCTGGACGTCCTGCGCGCAGCGGTGCTCAGCGAGGTTTAGCCCACGCTCAGGCCCGCGACCGCGGAGGCCGGAACTCACCGGCGGCCCGTCCGCACCGTGGGGACCGTCCCGGCGCCGCTCAATCGACTGGGAGAATCGGCTCATGCAGATCGCGGCGACCCTCCTCGCCCTTGTGGCCACCGTGACCCTGGTCGCGGCGGTGGCCGGACGGTACAACCGCTCGGCGCCGCTGGTTCTCGCCGTCGTCGGGGTTGCCGCGTCCTACCTGCCGTTCGTCCCCCAGATCAAGCTCAGCTCCGAGCTGGTCCTGGTCGGGTTCCTGCCTCCGCTGCTGTACGCCGCGTCGATCCGCAGCTCGCTGGTGGACTTCAAGGCCAACCGCCGGGCGATCGGGCTGCTGTCGGTCGGCCTGGTGGTGTTCACGGCCTTTGCCGTAGCGCTGGTGACCTGGTGGCTGCTGCCGGTCGGCTTCGCCACCGCGCTTGCGCTCGGGGCGGTCGTATCGCCGCCTGACGCGGTGTCGGCGACGGCGATCGGCCGCCGGATCGGACTCCCGCGCCGGGTGGTGACGGTGCTCGAAGGAGAGTCGCTGCTCAACGACGCCACCGCCCTGGTGCTGTTGCGAACGGCAGTGATGGCAGCCACGGGCACGGCCGCGGTCACCTTCGCCGGTGTTGCGGTCGACTTCCTGCGCGCCGCCGTGGGCGGAGTCGTCATCGGCCTGACGGCGACGGCAGTCATCGGCTACGTCCGGCGGTACGTCACCAACTCGGTGACGGACACCTCGCTGTCCTTCATGGCCCCGTACATCGCCTACCTGCCGGCCGAGGCGCTGCACGCCTCCGGTGTCCTCTCCGTCGTGGTCGCCGGCCTGCTGCTCGGCCACAAGGCGCCGGTGCTGCAGAACGCCTCGTCCCGGCTCGCCGAGCGGATCAACTGGTCGACGGTGCTGTTCCTGCTGGAGAACGCCGTCTTCCTGCTCATCGGCACCCAGCTGCGCCCGATCTTGGGCGACGTGCGCAGCTCGGGTCTGCCCGTCTCCCGAATCGTCCTCGCCTGCGTCGCCGTGTTGCTCACCGCCATCGTGGTCCGGCCCCTGTGGGTGTTTCCCGCGCGCTACCTGATCGTGAAACCAGCACCGGACCGCAGCGGCCGCCCTTCCCCCTGGACGTCGTCGGCGATCGTGTCGTGGGCCGGTATGCGCGGTGTGGTCACGCTCGCCGCCGCCTTCGCGCTGCCGCCCTCGAGGCACCGCGAGGTCCTGATCCTCGCGGCGATGGTGGTCGTGGGCGGCACGCTGCTGATCCAGGGCCTGTCACTGCCGTGGCTGGCGCGCCGGTTGGGGGTGCGCGGCCCCGACCCGCGCGAGGACGCGCTGCAGGAGGCGACCGTGCTCCAGACGGCGGTCCAGGCGGGTATCGCCGAGCTGGACCGGTTGGCCGGCGACACCCATCCGGACGTCGTCGACTCGGCCCGGGCCAGGGCAGAGTCGCGGACAAATATGACCTGGGAGCGGCTGGGCAACCCGGACGCCGCAGAGGAGACCCCGAGCGACGCCTACCGCCGGCTGCGGCTGGCGATGCTCAACGCAGAGCGTAAGACTCTGCTGGAGATTCGCGACTCCGGACGCGCGGAGCACGAGGTCCTCGAGCAGGTCATGGCCGCCCTCGACCTGGAGGAGGCGATGCTCGAGCGTTTCGAGCGGCGTACCCGGGAGCTGGAGGACGAACCGCTGCTCTCGCCGGACCGCTCCACCGGCGAGTGTGACCACCTGGAGCGGGCGGACCACCACATCCAGCCGAAAACGCCGGCGGGATGCCCCCACTGCGAGCAGGAAGGCACCCGCCCGGTACACCTGCGGCTGTGCCTGACCTGCGGCAATGTCGGCTGCTGCGACTCCTCCGAGGGACGCCATGCCGAGCGGCACTACAAGGACACCGACCATGCCGTCATGCGCAGCTTCGAACCGGGCGAGGCGTGGCGTTGGTGCTACGTCGACGAGCTGGTCGGCTGAGTAACGCCGTGCCCCACTCCGACGCCCGTCCAGCCCGATCTCCGACCCAGCCCAGTGCCCGGCTGGGCGCACGGCCGGCCGCACGACCTAGCGTCCGGCTGGTGCTGGCCTCGGCCTCCCCCGCCCGGCTCGAGACGCTGCGGCGCGCCGGCATCGAACCCGTGGTCGCCGTCAGCGGGGTCGACGAGGATGCCGTCGTCGCCGACCGGGAGGCCCGGTACGGCGCGCTGGCGCCGGACGAGGTCGCGCTCCTGCTGGCCCGCGCCAAGTGCGAGGCGGTCGCCGCCTCCCTGAACGGGTCCGACGGGCCTGGCCTGCTTGTGCTTGGCGGCGACTCCGTGCTGGATCTGGACGGCGAGGCGATGGGCAAGCCGGTCGACGCCGCCGAGGCGGTGAGCCGATGGAGGCGGATGCGCGGACGCAGCGGGACGCTGCACACCGGGCACTGGCTGGTGGACGCACGACACACCCGCTCCGGGGGCAGCGGCGCCTCGATCGGCGTCGTCGCCTCCGCCACCGTCCACTTCGCCGAACTCAGCGATGCCGAGATCGACGCGTACGTCGCCACCGGCGAACCGCTCCGCGTCGCCGGAGCGTTCACGATCGACGGGCTCGGCGGCGCGTTCGTCACCGGCGTCGAGGGCGACCCGCATACCGTCGTGGGGCTCAGCCTTTTCCTGCTGCGCGAGCTGCTGGCAGAGTGCGGGGTGGCGTGGTTCGACCTGGCCACAGCACGTTGACGAGGGGCCTTCGACTGCGTTAGCTGACGTTTGCTTGTGTTGGACCGCGTATGATGGGCGCCACGCCGTCACTCGGTCGCCGTCGCCGTGCACGTGAAGAGCCGGCCGGCCCCGCAAACCGCAGGAGTTGCCCATGCGAGTGTTCCCCCGTGCTGCGCTGGCTGCGGCCGCTGCCGCCCTCGCCGTAGCAGCGGCAGTCGGGACCGCCTCCACCGGCTCTGGAGCGCCCCAGGCGCAGCCGCGGTCAGCATCGTCGTCGACCACGCTGCTGCCCGCGGTGACCGCCTCGGCCGTCGCGCCGACCACCAAGATCCTGACCATCATTGTCGAGAACCACAGCCTGGCCCAGATGCAGGTCGGCATGCCCTATCTGTACGGGCTGGCCAAGACCTACGGGTACGCCACGGACTACCGGGCCGTCACCCACCCGTCACTGCCGAACTACCTCGCGATCGCCTTTGGCACGACGGCCGGGGTCACCGACGACAACTACCCCAGCGCCCATCCCATCAGCGGCGACAGCGTCTTCTCGCTCGCAAACGCAGCTGGCACCGGCGGCCGACTCTATGCCGAGTCGATGCCCTCGAACTGCCTCAAGGTCAACGCCTACCCCTACGCGGTGAAGCACAACCCGTGGGCGTACGGCTCCGCCGGGTGCACGACGGGTGACGTCCCTCCCGGCACACCGCAGAGCGGCTCGCTGCGCACCGACGCCGCCGCTGGCACGCTCCCGTGTGCGGGCATGCTGGTGCCGAACCTTATCGACGACGCGCACGACAGCTCGCTGGCGACGGCGGACGGCTACCTCAAGAGCTGGCTGCCGACCCTCATGGCCGGCCCGGACTTCACCAGCGGCCGGCTGGCCATCGTCGTCACCGCCGACGAGGACGACCGCTCGAGCACCGCCAACCGGGTCCTCACGGTGGTCCTCAGCCACTCGGTATCGCACAAGGTGGTCACGAGCACGCTGACGCACTACTCGCTCACCCGGTTGTACGGCACCACCTGCCACGAGGCCACGCTGCTCAAGAATGCGGCGACCGCCCCGTCCATGCGTGCCGCGTTCGGTCTCGTCACCGGTTGACGGCGGCGAAAGGTCCGCGCCGGCTCATACCGGAGGTATGCCGTGCCGCCGCTCGGGCATCGAACGGTCACGGCCGGCGGCATACCGCAGCCGCAGGATCAGCTCCCGGCGTAGGTCTTCGACCTCGACCACCGCATCCACGACGAGCTCCGACGCGAGGCGCTCGAGGTCCACGTCCTGCAGGTAGTCCTGACGCCGGTCCTGGACGAACCGCTCCCGCTCGGCCGGGTCGGCGATCTGGGCGATGCGCGCGGCGTACACCGCGTTGACCGCGGCCTCCGGGCCCATCACGGCGATGCGGGCGGTCGGCAGGGCCAGGGTCGCGTCGGGGCCGAAGCCCGGTCCGGCCATCGCGTAGAGCCCCGCGCCGTAGGCCTTGCGCACGACGACGCAGACCTGCGGCACGGTCGCCTCGGCCACCGCCGTGATCATCTTGGCGCCGTGCCGGATGATCCCGCCGCGCTCGACCTGCGAGCCGATCATGAATCCCGGCACGTCGGCGAGGTAGACCAGCGGGATCGAGAACGCGTCGCACAGCCAGATGAAGCGGGCCGCCTTGTCCGCACTATCCGAGAACAGGACGCCGCCCTTGACCGCGGAGTTGTTGGCCACGATGCCCACGCTCTCGCCACCCAGTCGGCCCAGGCCGACGACGAGCTCAGCGGCGAACAGTGGCTTGATCTCGAAGAAGGACCCGTCGTCGAGCAGCCCCTCGACCACCTCGTGGACGTCGAACGGCTGGCTCTCCACCTCGGGCACGCTTGCCCGGGTGAGTGGGCGGGCCGGTTCCTCGGGCTCGTACGCCGGCCGCTCGCCCCGCCACGACGACGGCAGATAGGAGAAGTACAGCCTTGCCAGGTCGATCGCCTCCGCGTCGTCGGCCGCCAGCAGGTCGCCGCATCCGGAGACCGTGCAGTGCATCCGCGCCCCGCCCATCTCCTCCAGGGAGACGACCTCGCCCACCACCATCTCGGCCATCCGGGGGCTGCCGAGGTACATGGAGGCGTTGCCGTCCACCATGATGACCAGGTCGGTAAAAGCCGGAATGTAGGCGCCGCCGGCGGCCGAAGGCCCGAACAGCGCGCAGATCTGAGGAACCTTGCCCGACAGGGCGATCTGGTTCGCGAAGATCCGCCCCGCCCCCCGGCGACCCGGGAAGAGGTCGACCTGGTCGGTGATCCGGGCTCCTGCGGAGTCGACGAACCAGAAGACGGGCAGCTCCTCCCGCAATGCGAGCTCGGTCGCGCGCACGATCTTCTCGACCGTCCGAGCCCCCCACGAGCCGGCCTTGACCGTCGGGTCGTTGGCCACGACGATCGCCGGGCGCCCGTCGACTGTCCCCTGCCCGGTCACGACGCCGTCGGCCGGAAGGCCGCCGGCCCGCGCGTTGGCGTAGCGGCCGTCCTCGACGAACGACCCCTCGTCGAAGAGCAGGTCGATCCGGTCCCGCACGTACAGCTTGTGCTGCGCCTCGAGCTTGGCGGCGGCCGGGCCCGTCGGTTCGGCCGACGCGGCGAACGCTGCCGTCAGGCGCCGCCGCACATCCTCGACGCGCGGATCGGCGGGAGACCCACCCAGGCTTCCCCGCATACCGGCTCGTCCTACGCGCTCGGCAGGCCGAGGCCGCGGGCGATCACCATGCGCTGGATCTCGCTCGTGCCCTCGCCGATCTCGAGGATCTTGGCATCGCGATAGAACCGGGCGACGGGGAATTCCTCCATGAAGCCGTTGCCGCCGTGCACCTGTGTCGCGGTCCGGGCAGCCGCGACGGCCGCCTCGGTGGAAAACAACTTTGCCATGGCGGCGGCCTGCTTGACCTCGGCGACCGAGCGCCGACCGGCACGCATCTCGTCGGCCAGCCAGGCCGCCTGGTAAGTCAGGGCGCGGGCCGCCGCGACCGATACGGCAAGGTCGGCGATCGGGAAGCTGACGCCCTGGTTGACCCCGATCGGCCGTCCGAACGCGAACCGGCTGCTGGCGTAGCCCACGGACGCCTCCAGGCAGGCCTGCGCCAGGCCGAGGGCCAGTGCGCTGATCGCGACCCGCCCGTCGTCGAGGGTCTTGAGGAACTGCCGGAACCCCGACCCGCGCTCGCCGAGCAGATGGTTCGCGGGAACCCGCACCTCGTCGAACGAGAGGCCGTGCGTGTCCGAGGCATGCCAGCCCAGCTTGTCGTATGCCGGGTCGACGCTCAGCCCGGGCGTTCCCGCCGGAATGAGGATGGTGCTCACCTCGGCTCCGCCGTCGTCGGCGGTGCCTGTGCGCGCGGTGACGGTGAGAACGGAGGTGATCGGCGTACCGCTGTTGGTGATGAACGTCTTGGCGCCGTTGACCACCCACTCGCCGCCGTCGAGCCGGGCCGTGGTCCTCGTCGCCCCCGCATCGGAGCCCGCCTCGGGCTCGGTAAGGCCGAACGCCGCCAACGCGCGCCCCGCGACCAGGTCGGGAAGCCAGCGCTGCTTCTGCTCAGGTGTGCCGTAGCTGAGGATCGGGTTGATCCCGAGGCCCACGCCGGCGGACAGTGTGATGCCGACTGACTGGTCCACCCGGCCCAGTTCCTCGATGGCCACGCACAGCGAGGTGAAGGCACCCTCGCCCGGGTCACCGCCGCCGTACTCCTCCGGGACCACCAGCCCGAACAGTCCGAGCTCGCCCATCTTGGGGATCAGCTCCACCGGGAATCGGTGCTCGCGGTCCCACCGGGCGGCGTGCGGCGCCACCTCCGCCTGGGCGAAGTCGCGCACGACCGCGCGGAAGTCCTCCTGATCCTTGCTCAGCTCGAACACGACTCTCCTCTGGACGCGCGCACCGGTGACCGGGAAATCGCCTGCCTCCGGCACACTGCGCTGCTTGACGTTGACGTCAACGTAAAGCACGATCGGCCTCGTGACAAGCGTCGAACCTCCGGCGGGACCGGCGGATGCGAGCGCGCTGGACGCCCAGTCGCGGGAGCAGTCCTGGTCGATCGCCGACGTTGCCGCGGAGTTCGAACTGACCCATCGCACGGTCCGGCACTACGAGGACCTCGGGCTGATCCACCCGGAGCGACGCGGCAACGCGCGCATCTACCACCGGCGCGACCGCACCCGCCTTGCGCTGATCTTGCGCGGCCGGCGGCTCGGCTTCCCGCTCAAGGAGATCGCGAAGATCCTCGACATGTACGACGAGCAGCCGGGCGAGGCGGGTCAGCTGCGCTATCTCCTAGGCCAGATCAGCGTTCGCAGGGCGGCGCTCGAACGCCGGCGCCAGGACATCGAGGACTCGCTCGGCGAGCTTGCCGTGCTGGAGCGCCGCTGTCGACGTGCCCTGTCGCCCCGCTAGTCCGACCTGACTAGTCCCGTTTCTGTTTCGCTGGACGTAAACGCAAGCAACGCCATGTCATTGATATTAAATACAGGTTCTTGACTCGTTATTCCCCCGCAATATAGCGCACGTGAGCCATGGTCGTTGAAGGCAAGTGGACGCAAACAGAAGGTTTGCACCCATCGTTCGGGTGGCTCACCCACTGCTTGAGGCGCGCTTCACCGCCGCCCAACCGCACGACGTTCGGGGGAACACCAAATGATTCATTCCACCCAGCACGACACCACCACCGCTTCCACCACGACCGCACGACCGACCAGCATCCTGCGACGGTCGGCCCTGTTCACCTCCGCTTTCGTTCTGACTGCCGGCCTCGCCGCAACCAGCGTCAGCGCAGCCGACGCCGCCGGACACCGCAGTTCAGGCAAGTCGCAGACGCTCGTGGGCGGTCATCGGACCCCCACCCCCACCCCCACCCCCACCCCCACCTCGACGCGCAGCCTGCTCGTCGGTGCCCGGTCATCGGACATCTCGTTCAGCAGCATGACCGCGCAGCTCGGCCCGGTGAAGATCACCCGGCTCTTCTATACCGGCACGCTGCCGACGAGGTTCGCCCAGGGCGACATCCCCGCCGGGGTCAAGATCATCGTGTCGTACAAGAAGGCGTCGGCGAACACCACGTCATACGTGCACTCGGTCCCGGTCGGAGTCGACGTGGAGCTGGCGTTCCACCACGAGCCAGAGGGCCCGAACGACTACCTGGGCGATCCGTCCGTGGCCGGCCCGGCGTTCGTGAAGGCCTTCGACGCCGAAGCTGCGACCGTCCACGCCGCCAACCCCAGCACTCGCATCGCGTTCATCGGTGGCGCCTACCAGTACCAGGGCGGACACGGCGGCGACCGAGGCCTCGGCGGATACTTCATGCCCACCACGGCTGACGACTACTACCTGGACTCCTACCAGCGCAACACCATCGTGGCCGCCAGCGAGGACGTGCGCGTGCAGAACTTCATCAAGGAGCTCGCGGCCAGGCACCACGAGTTCAACGGCTTCACCGAGTACGGCCGCGGCGTCATACCCAACGGCGGGTCGGCCAATGCGGACGTCGCAGCAGCTCGGGCCGCGGTGATCAAGACCGACGCGACTTATATCAATACCCTGCCGAACGTGGACGTGTGGGCCTACTGGTTCACCACGGACAAGGCGTCCAACGACCAGTGGCGGTTCACCGACGATGCGTCGCTGAAGGCGTGGAACGTCGTGGAGGACGCCAACAAGTAGGGGTCACAGCTCGCCCTCGGGCCAACGCCCGAGCCGCACCAGACGCCGTACAGCCGCGAAGATCCACTTCGCGGCTGTACGTGTCTGTCCCCCTGGGACCGGCGGGCTGTCACCTAGCCGTCTCAGCGGCAAGGCGGGCCGTGCGCAGGTTGTGGCTACAGCGGCGGGCAGCCTTGCGCAGGTTGTGGCTACAGCGGCACGCCGTTGCGCAAGTTATGACCCGGGAATAGGCCCAGGATCCCGAATGGACGACCACGTCTTGCGCAAGGGCCGCCGTAGGCGCCGCCGCACGCAAGGGCCGCCGTAGGCGCCGCCGCACGCAAGGGCCGCCGTAGGCAGCCGCCGCACGCAAGGGCAGCCGTAGGCGCCGCCGCACGCAAGGGCCGCCGTAGGCAGCCGCCGCACGCAAGGGCAGCCGTAGGCGCCGCCGCACGCAAGGGCCGCCGTAGGCGCCACCGCACGCACGGGCCGCCGTAGGCGCCGCCGCACGCACGGGCGGCACCGGCGACCGCGGATCAGGAGCTTCCGTTGAAGTGGTCGGGGTCCGGGCCGGTGCGTTCCCCGCGGTCCAGGCCTTCGATCGCCGACATGTCGTCCCGGTCCAGCTCGAAGCCGAAAACGTCGAAGTTCTCCTCGATGCGCGACGGCGTCACCGACTTGGGGATCACGACGTTGCCCAGCTGGAGGTGCCAGCGCAGGATCACCTGGGCAGCGGTCCGGGAGTGCTTGGCCGCGATACCGGTGATGACCGGATCGGTGAGGACGCCACCGCCGGATGCCAGTGGGCTCCAGTCCTCGGTGATGATGTGGTGCTCGGCGTCGAACCGGCGCACGGGCGACTGCTGCAGGTAGGGGTGCATCTCGATCTGGTTGATCGCCGGCATCTCGCCGGTCTCGTCGAGCAGCCGCTGCAGGTGCGGCTGGTGGAAGTTGCAGACACCGGCGGCGCGGATCCGCCCATCCGCCCGCAGCTGCAGCAGCGCACGCCAGGTGTCGACGTACTTGTCCTGCTTCGGGGCCGGCCAATGGATGAGGTACAGGTCGACGACGTCCAGACCCAGCCGGTCCGCCGAGCCCTCGAAGGCCCGCAGCGTGCGGTCGTAGCCGTGGTCGTCGTTCCACACCTTCGTGGTGACGAAGATGTCGTCGCGCGGGACGTCCGTCGCAGCCAGGGCCCGCCCGACCCCGCTCTCGTTGTGGTAAAGCCGGGCGGTGTCGATGCTGCGGTAACCGACCTTGAGGGCCTTGGTCACCGCGTCCGTGGCCTGGTCGTCGGGCACCTGCCAGACCCCGAAACCGAGCTGCGGGATGTCGATCGTGGTGCTGCCGGTCGAGAGCGGCAGCGTCGGGACGGTCGGGGTAGTCGTCATCGCCCGAGCGTATCGTCGGGGCGCGATCGGCGACGGCGGCCGTGACGACAAAGGCACTAGGCTCCGAACGCATGGGCCCCATCAGCACCGTGTTGATCGCCAACCGCGGCGAGATCGCCGTCCGGATAGCCCGTGCCTGCACAGACTCCGGCTTCAAATCCATTGCCGTGTATGCCGATCCGGATCGGGATGCGCTGCACGTCAAGGTGGCCGACCAGGCCTATGCGCTCGGTGGGAGCACGCCCGCCGACTCCTACCTGGACCAGCGGAAGCTGCTGGACGTCGCCGCCAGGTCCGGAGCGGACGCGGTTCACCCGGGCTACGGCTTTCTCGCGGAGAACGCGTCTTTTGCTGCGGCGGTCCTCGACGCGGGGCTGGTCTGGATCGGCCCGTCACCGGCGGCCATCGACGCCCTGGGCGACAAGGTGACGGCCCGTCACATCGCCGCGCGCGCCGGCGCACCGCTGGTCCCCGGGACCTCCGACCCGGTGGCGGACGCGGACGAGGTGGTGGCGTTCGCCCGCGAGCACGGGCTCCCAGTGGCGATCAAGGCGGCATACGGGGGCGGCGGCCGGGGGCTCAAGGTGGCCCGCACCCTGGAGGAGATACCGGAGCTGTTCGCCTCGGCCACCCGCGAGGCGGTTGCCGCATTCGGCCGCGGCGAGTGCTTCGTCGAGCGCTACTTGGACCGGCCCCGCCATGTGGAGACCCAGTGCCTGGCCGACAGCCACGGCACCGTGGTCGTGGTTTCGACCCGCGACTGCTCGCTGCAGCGGCGACATCAGAAGCTGGTCGAGGAGGCGCCTGCGCCGTTCCTCACCGACGATCAGCGCGTCGAGCTGGTGCGGGCGTCCAAGGCCATCCTGACCGAAGCGGGCTACACCGGCGCCGGGACGTGCGAATTCCTCGTCGGACCGGACGGCACCATCTCCTTCCTCGAGGTCAACACCCGCCTGCAGGTCGAGCACCCGGTCAGCGAGGAGGTCACCGGCATAGACCTGGTCCGCGAGCAGTTCCGCATCGCCGCCGGCGAGGAGCTCGGGTACGCCGACCCGGCACCCTCTGCGCACAGCATCGAGTTCAGGATCAACGGCGAGGACGCCGGCCGCGGGTTCCTACCGGCCCCTGGAGTGGTCACGTCGTTCCGCCCGCCGTCGGGTCCCGGCGTCCGGTTGGACTCCGGGGTGGAGTCCGGTGACGTGATCGGCGGTGCGTTCGACTCGATGCTGGCCAAGCTCGTCGTCACCGGCCGCGACCGGGCGCAGGCCCTGGAGCGCTCCCGCCGGGCGCTGCGCGAGTTCGTCGTCGAGGGGATGCCGACCGTGCTGCCGTTCCATCGGGCGGTGGTCGACGACCCGGCGTTCGCGCCGGCCGATCCGGCCGAGCCGTTCACGGTGCACACCCGGTGGATCGAGACCGAGTTCGACAACACGATCGCCCCGTATGCCGGGGCGGTGGGCTCCGCCGAGCCAAGCGTCGCCCGGCATACCGTCGTGGTCGAGGTAGGCGGAAAGCGGCTGGAGGTCGTGCTGCCCCGGGAACTGCCGGTCGGTGCCGCTGGCGGCGCGAGAGGAAGCGGTGGCGGTCCAGGCCGCGGCAAGGCACCCCGGCGCTCCGGCGCGGCCAAGCCTGGTGCGGCGGTATCGGGTGACGCGCTCACCTCGCCGATGCAGGGCACCATCGTCAAGATCGCCGTCGAGGAGGGCCAGTCGGTCCTCGAGGGAGACCTGGTCGTCGTGCTGGAGGCGATGAAGATGGAGCAGCCGATCAACGCCCACCGCGCCGGGACGATCTCGGGGCTCCAAGCGAGCGTCGGCGAGACCGTGGCGAACGACGCAGTAATCGCGCGCATCGTCCAGGCGTGAGGGGCCGCCACTGCCGGCTCCGCTGCGCCGTGCTTCCTGAAGTTCGACCTACCGGCTGCCTGCGACGTCGCGGCGGGCAGCCGACGGCGCGATGAGTCGCCCCGGAAACGGCTGGGCCAGGCGGCTGATCGCTCCCCTTCCGGTCACGCGACGGCCTGCCCGGGCGGCCCTGCTGCTCGCCGGCCTGGCCCTCTACGGCTTCAGCGACGGCCTGTTGATCCTTGCCGACCTCGGTCTCGACCCCTGGGACGTCCTGCACCAGGGGCTGTCGCGCAGCATGGGCCTCGAGGTGGGCACCTGGGCGATCCTGATTGGGGCGCTGGTCCTGCTGGCCTGGATCCCCCTGCGCCAGCGCCCAGGCCTGGGAACGCTCGGTAACGTCGTCGTCGTCGGGCTGGGGATCAACGCGACGCTCGCCGTGCTTCCGGCTCCGCACGGGCTGCCGCTGCGCGCGGTAGTCCTCGTCGTGGCCGTGGTCCTCAACGGCATCGCGACCGGCGCATACATCGGCGCCGGGCTCGGGCCTGGTCCCCGCGACGGGCTGAGCACGGGCATCGCGGCCAGAGGGGTGTCCCTCCGGCTCGTCCGTACGGTGGTCGAGGTCAGCGTGCTCGCGCTGGGGTGGCTGCTCGGAGGCAGCGTCGGGATCGGGACCGTGCTCTACGCCCTGACTATCGGGCCTCTCACGCATTGGACGATTCCCGCGCTCCGGATCCGCGAGGCGCAGGGCCGCGGTGAGCCGCCGGACGACGAGCGGCCGGCCACCACTCCGGGCGACCGGCCGCCTGCCGATTAGCGCCCCGACGCCGTGGCGCTCCGTCGCGATGGCGTTCTCACGCTCCTACTGCGGTGGCTGCTGCTCTGCTCCCTCACCGAGGCCGAGCTTGTCCCCGAGCAGCTTCTCCCCCTTGGCGATCTGGTCGCCGTGGGCGCCGCCGGTCTTGTCGTTGGCGAACTGCTCGGCTTCGTCCAGGCCGTGCTGCGCCTGGTCGGGGTGCTCCGCGGCCAGCTCCTTGCCCTTTTCGAGGAAGCCGCCGATTCCTTCGGTCATGTCGATGCCTTTCGTGGTGGTGTCCGATCCGGTTCGGACCCTACCCCGCGGGACGGAGAGGCGGAGCGGGCAGCCGCCGGAGCGGCGCTCAGCCCAGCGAGTCCATCGGGTGCAGTCGTCGCGCGGCTTCGGCGATGGACCCCGACATGGACGGATAGACGGTGATCGTCTGCGCCACCTGGTCGACAGTGAGGTTGTGCTGGACCGCGAGAGCGACGGGAAAGATCAGCTCGGACGCCCGAGGCGCGACGACGACTCCGCCCACCACCACGTTGGTCCCGGTACGGGCGAGCAGCTTGACGAAGCCGTCGGTGACGTTCTGCATCTTCGCCCGCGGGTTCGTCGCCAGCGGCAGCGTCAAGGCTCGTGCCTGGATGCGCCCCTCGTCGATATCCCGTTGGGTGTGTCCCACCGTCGCGATCTCGGGATCGGTGAAGATGTTGGCGCTGACCCCACGCAGGTTGAGCGGGGCGACGGCGTCGCCCAGCGCGTGCCACATCGCGATGCGGCCCTGCATGGCGGCGACCGAGGCAAGCGGCAGGACCCCCGTGCAGTCGCCGGCGGCGTAGATGCCCCGCACGGATGTCCGCGACACGCGGTCGACCTCGACGTGGCCCGCGGGGGTCAGCTCGACCCCCGCCTCACCCAGCCCCATACCCGCCGTCTGGGGCACCGACCCGACCGCCAGCAAGGCGTGCGAGCCGTGCAGCAGGCGGCCGTCCTCGAGCCGGACGACGACCCCGGATTCGGTCCGCTCGACCGCCGCGGCCCGGGACCGGCTGAGCACCTGCATTCCGCGGCGGCGGAACACGTCCTCGATCACGGTGGCCGCATCGGCATCCTCACCGGGCAGGACGCGGTCGCGGGACGACACCAGTACGACGTCGCTGCCGAGGCCGAGGTAGGCGTGGGCCAGCTCGGCACCGGTCACTCCCGAACCGATGACGATCAGTCGCTCGGGCAATTCCGGCAAGGCGTAGATCTGCTGCCATGTCAGGATCCGCTCGCCGTCGGGCCGCGCGGAGGGCAGCACCCGCGGCGTGGCGCCGGTGGCCACCAGCACCACGTCGGCGCGCAGCTGCTCGGTCTCCCCCGTCGGGAAGTCAACCCGGACGGAGGTCGGCGAGGTCAACCGGCCCAGCCCCCGGCATACGCGGACGCCGTCCGCCTCCAACCGCGCGGCGATGTCGTGGCTCTGCGCGTCCGCCAGGCCGAGCACCCGCTTGTTGACCGCCGGCAGATCGGCCCAGGCCACGCCGTCCGGCACGCTGCCGGGCTCGGCCTCCGGGGTGGCCCCGCTCGCGCTCCGCCGGCCCGGCGCCGCGAACCGCACGCCCAGACCGGCCGCCTGGCCGAGCAGTGCCATCGAGTCGGCGGTCGAGATCAGCGTCTTGCTGGGCACGCAGTCGGTCAGGACCGCGGCCCCGCCCACGCCGTCGCGCTCGATCACCGTCACGCTCGCACCCAGCTGGGCGGCGACCAGCGCCGCCTCGTAGCCGCCGGGTCCGCCGCCGAGGACAACCACCGAGCAGTGTCGCTCGCTCACGCCCCAATCCAACCATCCGGACCGGTCAGGTCACGTCCACGCAGTCTCCCGCAGCGGTCGCCGGGGGGGTCTCGTCGTTGCCGGCGAAGGACCAGCGGTAGCACCCGTCGACGGTCGCGGTCGTGGTGGTCCTGAGCTGGCCGGTCGAGTCGGAAGTGACCGTCTTGACGCTCGCGTAGCTACCGGTCAGCGTCCGGAACTGCAGGGACACGGGCTGGTAGGCGTTGCCGTGGTACTGGTTGTCGCTCCAGTTGGCCCGCGCCAGCTTGCCGGTGACCGTCTCGGTGGCGCCCTTGGGTGTCGGTTCCGTCGCGTTAGTGGACTCGATCCGCGAGAAGCGCCGGAGCAGCAGGGTGTCACCCGCGAGGTCGGTATTCGCCGTGCTGCCGGCGATGCGCACGATCGAACCCCAGATACCGGCGAAGTCGTTGGTCAGCAGGGGCAGGTCCGAGGCGCTCGAGTGCAGCGGATCCACGGTGAACGTCGCCTGCCAGACCTGGTAGCCGCCCTGCAGGCCGGTGTAGGTGGCGGACCGGTCCGCGTAGCCGACGCCGTCCTTGAAGACCTCGACGGTGACGCCCCCGGGCGATGTCGCGAGGCAGGGATCGTCTACGACAGCCGTGTAGACGATCCGCTGCGGGTCGTGCACCCCCGCTGCGACGTCGGTTGCGCTGCTGCTGACCAGCCCGGGTGCCGCGCAGGTCGCCGTCACGACACGCGGCGCGGCGGACCCAGCCGCCACTGTCTGCTGCGCCGAGGCGGGCGCCGCCACCATCAGGCTTGCGGCGGCGGCCAGTCCCACGCTTCGTCGCACGACTGCTCCGATCGATCAGCGTTGGCGGCCTTCGCGGTGCTGCATACGGCCCACCTCCATCTAGCCACAGATCGGCGTCGAGCGGGCAATCTTGATGGGCACCGGGCCTTCCGGTGGCCATCACCGGACCGGTGTGATGGGTGTGCGGTGCTGTGCACGGGCTGCTCGAGGGCTGGTTCAGGGCCGGTCCGGACCCGCTCGCGGGCTGGTCGGGGCTGGTCGGGGCCAGCTTGCGGCTGGGCCGCTCAGCGGGTCGCGAGCACCAGGGCGGTTGCCAGCGGGACGACGAGCGCCGCGACGACGCCAGGCTGCCACCGCACCCGCACCGAACGTTCCTGCACCGGCGCCAGCCGACCGGAGGCGACCTCGGCGGCATACGCGTCCCTGGTGGCCTCGATGGTCTCCGCGACGGCACGCGAGGTCACGGCCACCGACCGTGCCTCCTGGTGGCCGGCCGGTGGCTCGGTAGTCCCCCCGCCGGTGAGGCCGCGGCCGGCGCGACCGCCCCCGAGGCCACCCAGGAGACCGGTCGACAGCCCAGATCTGGGGCGGGCGATCTGGGTGGAAATCGCCCACGAGGTGTAGCTGCGGTCGGCGGTCAGCACCTCGAGGTTCCACCTCGTCCGCACCTCCTCCACCAGGCCCCAGGGGATGAAGACGTCCCGCAGGACGTTCGCGAGCGTCACCCCCTCCGCCGCGAGCCGGACGTGCGGACGCAGGAACAGCGACCAGGCGAACCCGATCGCCACGGCGAGCCAGGCGACGAATGCGGGGTTCGGGTCACGGCTCCAGGAGCTGAGCGCGCCGATGCCGAGCATGGCCGCAACCCCGATACAGAGCCACCCGAGCAGCTGCGCAGAGCGCTGACGGTAGGTCTGCGAAGGTGACACGGTCCCCCGTGTCGGGGTGCTGGGCATGGTTCCCAAGATACGTGGACAACTGGCGCAGCCGCCCGGATCCGGTCGGGGGTGAGTCATGATGGTCCTCGGCGCACGAACAGCAGCGGGGGGACGCGTGAGCACAGGGGGTGGTCTGACACCACCGGGTTGGCAGGACCGGACGACCCCGGCTGCCACGCCCGAGCCATCGGCCGCGTACCCGCCCGCTTCATACCCGCCCGCCGCGTACCCGCCCGCTTCGTACCCGCCTGCCGCGTACCCGCCAGGCACCGGCCACAACCTGCCTGCGGGCATGTCCGCGCACAAACCCGGCATCATCGCGCTGCGGCCGCTGGCGCTCGGGGATATCTACGACGGCGCCGTGAAAGTGATCCGCAGCAATCCCCGAGCCACCGTGGGACTGTCCCTGATCGTCAACCTGATCACCCTGCTCACGTCCGCGGCGCTCAGCATCGCGCTCGTACGACTCATCGGGCAGTCGTCCTACGGGGGCGCGAGCGCGAGCGTGCGGACGCTGGTCCCCCTCGCGGTGCCCCCCCTCTTCGCCCAGCTTGCGGTCGTGCTGCTCTCCGGTCTTCTGGCGTATGTCGTGAGCGAGGCCGTCCTCGGTCGCAAAGCAGGCCTGGGCGAGACGTGGCGGAAGGTCCGCAGGCGGATGGCTCCGCTGCTGGCTGCCACTGTGCTGGTCGGTCTCGCCGCTTCCGTTCTGCCCGTGGCAATGATCGCCCTGGCTGCTCTCGGGGCGGCACGGCAGCAGGTGGCCGTTGTCGTCCTGGCCGTCATCCTCGCGGTCGGACTCGCCGTTCTGATCGTCGTGCCGGCCGGCGTCGTCACGGCGCTGATGGCCCCGGCCATCGTCCTGGAGCGCCAAGGCCCGATAGCCGGTGTACGCCGGGCCCTGTCGCTCATTCGCGGAGGCTTCTGGCGGCTGCTCGGCATCCTGCTGCTCACGGGCTTGGTCACCGGCGTCGCGTCCTACGTGCTGCGGTTGCCGTTCTCGATCCTGGCCGCGGTGGCCGCGAGCATCCTGGGGGACCGCTCCGCCAGTGACTCGGCGACGGTGGCGGTGCTCTCCTCGACCTTGGCGTACCTCATCTCCGGGTCGATCGTGACGCCGTTCGCGTCAGCCGTCGCCTGCCTGCTGTATGTCGACCGCCGGATTCGCGTCGAAGCACTCGACGTCCTGCTGATCCGCTCGGTCCTGCAGGACCAGGCGTCGGGCGGGACGCCCTCCCCGGTCCCCTACCGGGACGCGACGCCACGCCAAGCGCCCGGCCTGCCGGGTCTGGGGGACCCCGGGGCACGGGGCGGCTGGGACGGCTGGGACGGCTCGGGCGGCCGCTCGTGACCTTGGCGGCGGCCCTGCTTCCTCGTGGGCTGGACCCCCAGCCCGACCCGGCCCGTTCGCTGCTGCGCAGGGAGCTCGCCAAGGCGCAGTACAGCCATGACGGCACGCTGATCGACCGCATCGTGGAGTGGCTTCAACGACACCTGACGCAGCTCAACCACCGCGCCAACGACGGCTCGGCGCTGCTCTCGCCGGTCACCACCGCAGTCCTCGCGATCGTGGTGATCGGCCTGCTCGCCTACGTGCTGCCTCGCATCCGACGCGAGCGGCGGGCGGCCGCGGGCGGCGGAGCGGTCCTGGATGATCCGTTTACTGCGGCGCGGGACTACCGCCTGCGGGCCCGGGCCGCGATGCGAGCGGGACGGCACGGGGTCGCGGTCGTGGAGACCTTCCGCGCCGTCGCCCGGGAGATGACCGACCGAACCGTCCTGTCCGGCCAGGCCGGGCAGACCGCGCACGAGATCGGTGTCCTCCTCGCCGCCGCCTTCCCGTCGTATGCCGAACGCCTGGGGACCGCTGCCGACCTGTTCGACGCCGTGCGCTACGGCACGGCGTCAGCGACCCGGGAACAAGCTGAGGCGCTGATCGGCCTGGACGCCGAACTGGCCAAGGCGCGGCCGGTCCTTCCCGAAATCGGACTCACCCCGGCCTCCGCGGCGGGCGGAAGGTCGGGCGCGGGCAGTAGCTCAGATCCGGCGGCGGCGCTCGAGCGGGTGCACCAGTGAGCACGGTGGTTGCCGGTGCTTCCCCCACCAGCACCGGAGCCGGTCCGGACGAATCCAGCGCCGGAGGCCGGGACCGATCTGGGGCTGTCGGCCCGACCGGTGGGCACCGCGGGGACACTTGGCGTCGATGGTGGGCACGGGCAGTCTGGATCGTCATCGCGGGGCTGATCGTCGTCACCGTCGCTTGGCTGACGGCGAGTTCGGCCAGCCCCCAGGGGCTGCTCGACCCGGACAGCTCGCTGGACGACGGCTCCCTGGCGGTGCGCTCGGTGTTGGCGGACCACGGCATCGAGGTCCAGGTGACCCGGTCCCAGGCCGACTTCCTGCGCGCGAGCGTCGCTGCGGACACGACGGTGCTCGTCACCGCCACCGAGAACCTGTCGGACACGACGGCGCAGATCGTGCGGCGGCACACCGCCGGCGCCGCCCGGCTCGTGCTGATCGGCCCCGATAGCCGGGTCCTGACCGGCCTCGGCCTCCCGCTGCAGCCCAGCTACGACGCGACGTACTCCGCGGTCGCGGCGGGCTGCGCCGACCCTGACGCTGCGCGCGCGGGCGAGATCTCGGGCGGCGATATCGCCTACACGCCGCAGGCGTCGGCACTCGGGGCGGTCAGCTGCTTCCCGGCGCCGCACGGCGGATACCTGGTGGATCTGGGGCCACGGCCGGGTCGCCCCGCGGTCACCGTCCTCGGCGCACCGGACGTGCTGGCCAACCACCACGTGACCGACTCCGGCAATGCCGCCCTGGCGCTGGGCCTGCTGGGCGACACCCCGCGCCTGGTCTGGTACGTCCCCGACGTGGACGACACGCCGGTAGGCGACCAGAGCACACTCGCGTCCGCGCTGCCGCGGTGGCTGACACCGGCGCAGCTCCTGGGGTGGTCGGCTCTGCTTGCTCTGATGTTGTGGCGGGGGCGCCGCTTCGGGCGCCTGGTCCCGGAGCCGCTGCCCGTGGTGATCAAGGCCATCGAGACGACCCAGAGTCGCGGCAGGATGTACCGCAAGGCCGGTGACCGGGGACGGGCGCTGGCCGTCCTGCAGGCGGGCGCGCGCGCCCGGCTCGCCCGCTACCTCGGGCTGCCCGCCGGCGCCGCTCCCGCCGCAATCGTCGCCGCCGTCGGCGCCGCCACCGGTCGGCCGGTGCACGAGGTCGACTCGGTGCTGGTCTCGGCCACCGCCCCCGACGACCCGACTCTGCTCGCCATGGCGGGACACCTCGCCAGCCTCGAAAAGGACGTACGCCGCCGATGACCTCCACCGCCCGCCCCGCCGGCCCAACGGTGACCGATCCGCAGGCCACGCCTCCTCCTGCTGCCGACGGCGTACCGCTCGGTGCTGCCTCGGACGTGCCACCGCACGCACCGGAGCCCGACCGCCCCGATATCGAGGGAGCCGAGATCGAGGGAGCCGAGATCGAAGGAGCGGCGACGCCGGCGAAGGCCGCGCGCCAGGCGCTGCTCGCCGTCCGGCAGGAGGTCGGCAAGGCCGTCGTCGGCCAGGACGCCGCAG
>JAABUK010001242.1_pt1 | contig 49501 bp, 49 predicted proteins | sample 5559141 | NCBI WGS metagenome assembly JAABUK01 (sample SAMN10711869, study PRJNA513367) | rock metagenome | isolation source: Antarctica rocks | place: Antarctica: Victoria Land, Pudding Butte nord | collected 2016-01-03 | reverse complement strand
GTGGCTTACATTATATTCTTTGGCTTCTCTTGCATCTAAAAAGGTATAATTATTTTTATTTGCTGCTGCCTCTTTTATATTAATGACTGGTGTTTTAGCCGATAAGATGGTATTCAATAAAAATTGAAAAGATTTGCTCTTTACCTGTGGCATAGTAGTTTGATATAAGCCTAAAAATAGGAGAAATAAATACATTCGCATACCTGATCTTTTATTTATTCAACACGTTTTTATTCGCATTTGTTTTTGGTATACTCAATGTGGTTCCTTCGTCTTTCCATTGCCTGATTTTTGTAAAGGGAAGTTTTAATAAATAACCTGGTGTTAACTCTTCAGCATTTTGATAAGATGGTACGCCTATTACTATCGTATCCTGTGCAACATTGAGCCTTGCAGTAGAATGCAACCTGTCCCAAAAAGAAAAGATTACGGAGTAGTTGCTATCTGTTTCATTTCGTACCTGGGAATGATGAATGCCATGCATACGAGGCGTAACAATGATTTTATTTAAACCTTTTTCCAGCTTAAAAGGAAGCCTCCCGTTGCTGTGATGAAATTGGGTTGCTGCTTCAAAAAGTATTTCATACAGCAGTACATTCATCGGTGTAGCACCCGATAAAAAAACAAATGCACCCCGATAAAATACAGACCCGATTAACTCGCCAAAATGAAAGCGGAGCGCCGTAGTAACATCAAGATCACGATCTGAATGATGAACCAGATGAAACCGCCACAGAAAAGGAACTTTATGATTCAAAATATGCCACAAATAATTGGTGTAATCCATGATTAAAAAAGCAACCGCCGCTTTGATAAAAGGAGGGGCATCATATTGATAATTCAGACCCCATTGCAGTTGCTGATTTTTCATAGCCAGCTTAACCATTATTGGAAGGAACACAAAGCGCAAGAGACTAAAAGATGGAATGGCTACAATAGAATTAACGATTACCCTTTCAGACCTTAGCTACTTTCGCTTTCGTAGCGCTAGCCTGCCTTCGGCAATAAATAAAGCAACAAATACTGCTGTTAATAAAGGCGCACCCTTAAAATCAAATACCCGCTTAATTACATTCATAATAATCACTTTAAGAAAGTAGGCGTACAATTATTAAACCATTACTTTATTCTCTCTATTTCTCACCTGTTTTATCGTAAGCCTCGCTCATATCAGGAAATCGTGGATCCAATTTGTCATAGTTCTTCGCAGTCAAGGGGTTTCCGGAAAGTAAATTGATATGGTCATCAATTAAAACCAGGTCCTTTTTTGAAGTTGAGATTAATGCCACCTGCCGCATTAGAAAGAAAAAGCTTTTGTACTCCTAATAGCTTTATTACTCTAATCTTTGCTCCAGCGAGCTAAAGTGTTTAAAGACAGCGGTACATCGGTTTACCCAAAAAAGAAATTACATAAGCCATAGATATCAATCAATAAATTTTATTTCCTCTCTTTAACCACCTTCCCCAAGAGCGGTTGTACACATGAACATCATCGGTTTGTTCGCAGCCTTTATAAACGGCATAACCCTGGTTCGCCCATTCAAACAGGCCACCAACTAAATTCTTTACGTTAGTGTAATTGGCGGCCATCAGCCTTTTCGTCATCACATCGCTTCGCTTACCAACAGAACAATACACAACAATGTCGGTGGATGTATGTATGTTTTGTAAACGTGAAAGCTCAAAATCAGAATAGCCAATCCACAGAGTGCCGGGCAAATGGCTGACGTCATACTCCGCTTTTTCGCGGCAGTCTAAAAACAGCAAATTCTCCTGTTTTTGAAAAGCTTCTTCTACAAACATCACAGGAATACCTGGCGAAAGCATCGCGTTGACAAGCATGCGGAACGATGCACTTTTTATGCCTGCATTATCTTTCACAAAACCCTGGGATTTTGTGTTGGCAATGGTTTGTTCTTATCTTCTTCGGTCTGAGGCGCTAATTTTTTGGCATCATAATAATGGTCAAAGAACTCATCGCACCAAAGGCAAATATTTTTTAATTCCTTGCCTCTTTCACGGGCAAATTCTTCGGTAAGACCAACGCTTTCGCCCATCTTGTACGGTTCTCCATCATTGAGCTTTTGAAAAATAGGAGAGCTTTTCATGCGCAGCAATACGTCGGCCACCTTCTCTTTACGGGCATCGCCCATGGGGTGACGAGTACCAGGACAACACGGGTTGATGGCCCACAATTGAATGCTCACTTCCTGTATCACGTCATCATACCCACCCAAAAAATTACGGGCACCGGATTGGATGGCACAGAAATTATGCGACGGGTCTTTCATCCAGATATCATTGTCCATTGCACGGCCGCGGGCCCAGTTGCCACCCAGCCACATATCGTCGTTGGCGCCGAAGTACGTGTAGGTACGCCACGAAGGATCAATCTTGTTTCCTTTTTTTTGACCGATAGTAAAGTAAGGCATCGCATCTATCATTCCTCTTGAGTTAAACAATTCTTTTAACGATTCCAGTTTGCTGCCGGCATGCTTATGAAAGCGGTCCAGTGAGGCAATGGAAATTCCTTTCACACCTTTCTCCAATAACGTATCCAATATTTGCCCCGTCATCAGGTCGCCGTTGGTTTGCAGGGTAATGCGCTGCTGCGCCCCGTATTTTTGGATCAACCGGTCAAGGATGGCATACAATATTCTTCGTTCAGCCAGCGGCTCACCGCCACTCAAAATAATCTTGTCAACTTTTTCGGGAAGGTTGCCCGCTACCTGCATGCACTCTTCTTCGGATATGCGCTGCCCGTGGGGGCCGGAATTGTTGTAACAGTGCCCGCACTTATCATTACACAGTTGCGTAAACACCCAATAGATGGTTTCGCAATGATTGAAATCCTCTTTGATTTTCGTTGTTTTATTTTCCATGACCGCACTGAATTTTTTAGTTTATGTTCTTCCAAAAAAATAATTCTTTTTGCACACCAGTTTTTACATCACCAATAAATTCTTCTTTGGTAGCGTACACCTGTAATCGGCCTTGCTGCATGTAACTCATCACATCACCCATGATCAACGCCTCTTTTACATCATGCGTTACAAATATCGCCGTTAACCGGTAATGGTTCGCCACTCGTTTGTATAAGTCCTGCATATTGGTTCTTGTTTCCGCATCCAAACTACTGAAGGGTTCATCTAAAAGTATCAATGGCGGCTGAATGATGAGGGCACGGCCAAAAGCCACTCTCTGCTTTTGGCCGCCTGATAACTGGTGCGGCATTTTTGCCAACTCCTTTTCCAGTTCAAGGCTCTGCACCATTTCTTCCACCTTTCGTTTTATGTCGCTTTCTTTCTGCTTTCGGATGCGCAAGCCAAATGCAATGTTTTCTGCTACGTTCAGGTTGGGAAACAACAATGCTTCCTGAAAGAGATATACGATATTTCGTGCCGCTGGTTTTAAACCGGTGCTATCTTTTTCCTGTAGAAAAATAGCGCCGGTATCAGGCGGCTCTAGTCCTGCAATAATTTTTAGTAAAGTAGATTTGCCGCAACCGCTTTTACCCAAAATGCTAAGTGCCTGATGCGCCGCTAGCGAAAACGAAACATCGCTTAAAACCGAATGGCTGTTATACTTTTTGGCTATATGTTGAATTTGTAAAAACATTATTTGTCTGCTCTGAAAATAATTCGTTTGTTTATCAAAAGAAGTAAAACGGGTGGCAGCACTAACAAGCAACTGCTTAACGCCGCATAAAAAAGATTTGCTTCCGTAAGAAACTGGTACACTTTAATGGTAAGCGTTTGCACTTTACCATAACCAATTACGGATGTAAGCCCATACTCGAACCATGCAATCAAAAAACATTGGAAAAAACAAACAAGCAGCATTGGTTTGGCAGCCGGTACAATCACGGTGCGAAAAGCATCACGGGCCGATCCGCCAAGCGTTTGCACCACCATCTCATAATGTTGTATTTGCCGGTTCCAAAAGCCTGTAAAAAAAATTACGCTGTAGGGAAAGGCAATGATCAAATGCGCCAACATCACACCACCGAAGGTTCCGGTTAGGGTCAATTTTATAAAATAAAACCTGAGGCAAACCGCGAAGATCACCGGCGACAAAACAAATGGAAGGTAGGCCAAAAGCAGCAAAGCATTTTTGTTCTTATGATACGCAATCAGCTTGCTGCAAAAGAAGCCGGCAACGGTGGCAAGAGCGGCTACGCTGAGTGACAAACATAGCGTAAGAAAAAGACTGTGCGCAATACCGCTGCCGGGCGCAAAGGCTTCTACCCAATTGTTGATGGAGAATTGTTGCGGTAATACCGCAGGAAAAATCCAGTTGCGTGACACAGATAGGAACAACAGCAACAGCACCGGGAAAGTACAAGCCACGGCAATTACTGTATAGGTAATATGGCGGCCCTTAACTGTCATGCGATGCTTTTTGTGTCCGTAAAAAAAGAACCAGAATACAAAGCGTTACTAATGTATATAGAATAGCAATCGCATAGCCTTGCGGAATATCGTACAGGTTAAACTTTTGTAGCTTGCGCACTGCCAGCACCGATACCATTTCGGGGTTGGAACGACCCAACAAAAGCGGGATCTCGTAGGAGCCAAAAATAAAAATGAAATAAAGCAAAATATTAGGAAAGGTCTTTTGCAATAACAGAGGAATTACAATACGACGTAGTGCTTGTCGTCGCGATGCGCCGAGGCTGAAGGCAAGTTGCAGGTACCTTTCAACGTTTTCTGTTTTTATTCGACTGATATAAAGCAAAAGGAAAAATGGAGCGCAGATGAAGGTTTGTGCCGCTATAATGCCGAGGCCCCATTTATCATTTATAAGGTCGGGGAAATCAGCAATGGAATTGGTCAATCCTATCTTATAAGCGAGGCGTGAAAGAAAGCCGGCTTTTGACAATGCCTGGGAAAAAAAGAATGCGGATACCATAGCGGGAAAAGCAAGTGGCAAATAAATAACAGAAGATAGAAAACCTTTGCTATAAGCTTTGTGATGCTTTATCGCAATGCTTAAAGAAATACTCACGGCTAATAACAAGGTTACGGCAGCGATGGCAGCACTGTATAAAAAGGATTGAACCGCCGTGACATCGGAAAGGAGTTTCTGCCAGTGTGCTGTTGTAAAGCCAGTATTTAAGGCGCCTACAATTCCAAAACTATAAAGCAAGGCATAGCCCAAACTTAAAAAAAGCGGAAGTGCAGCAAACAGCACCAGCCCTGATACCGAGGCTATTTTCCAGGTCTTATTCATTAATCACATTTGATCTGAAATCATCAAACACACGCAGCATGTATTCAGGCGCAGGTTCTTTAATAGAACGGCTCTGAATCACCTCTTTGCGTAAGCCGTACTTTCTTTTTGGCAAGGCCTGAAATGCTTGCTGCCACTGCGGTTCCAGCTTGTCCAGAGCCAGCACTGTTCGACTGCCCCACATCGTAATATCATTCTTTTTTACCTGAGCTTCCGGCGAGATTAAAAAATTGCAAACCACCATCGCCGCTTCTTTATTACCAGAGTTTGAAGAGATGCCTATGTAGTGTGTATTGTGAATAGCGCCTGCCTTTAAAATGTAGGCCTTTGACGTAACAGGGAAAAGGCCTTCGGCCACTTTGTTATCAATCTCCGCATCATTAAAGCTCATGGTAAAATCCAGTTCGCCATTGCTGAACATCTGGGCTATATTGGTAATGCTGGCCGGGAAAGTTTGTCCTTCTTTCCAAAAATATTTTTTGTTACTGTTTATCCATTGCCACAAAACTGTAGCGCAGCTATCGTACCTCTGCTGGTTGAAAGGTCCATCGAGTTTAGTTGTACCACCTGCAATTTCTACGAGCCATGTTTTTAATAGAGTCATTCCGGAAAAATCATTGGAAAGTGTAAAGCGGCCGGGATGCGTTTTCCAATAGGTTTCAAAATCCATCATACTGACAGGTGGCTGTATCAGTTTGGAAGAATCATAAATTAAATAGTAAAACGATTCGCCCCAGGGCGTTTCATAACCTGCTACTTCCTGCTGAAAATCATATTTGATAATGGGATTGCCATAGTCCACATATTTTGAATTCGGCAATGCATTGGTATAAGGTCCGTACAAGCCATCAATCTGGCGGAGCTGAAAAAACGTTTCGCCATTTATCCAGCAAAGATCTATTTCACCTTTTGCTTTACCAGCCTCTTTTTCGCTCATCAGATTACTCACAATTTCCTTTCCCTGCCCAGGTACAATGTTCAGGGTAATGCCATAGCGCTTCTTTACTTCGGGCACTACGTATTCATTCATGTAACGGTTTACTTTTTTATCGCCCTGGAACATCATCATGGTTAACGTAGCACCTTTTGCTTTTGCTTCTACCTGCGTCCAGCTTAAACCCGTGATGGATTCATTCTTTTCTGCTCTATTGTTGTTACAGGAGAAACTGATAATTGAAATTAGTGTAATGAGTATATAGTTACGCAACATATCTTTTTATAATATGAAAAACACAAGTAAAGTCTAATAAACCTGTACTTGTATTGAAAAAGTTTTGAACAATTTGTTTACCAAACATATCTTAAGCCAAATTGAAACTGCCGTGGTGGCGCAGAGCCGCGTTTGGTAATAGTATTGTTGCTACGTGAACCTACCTGCACGGTATTGTTGGACGCACGACCAGTTGCATAGCCCGTAAGGTTTTCGGTGTTTAAAATATTATACACATCCGCCGAAATTTCTATACCGGATTTTTTATTAATGTTGATTGTATAGCGGGCACTGAAATCAAATGTGGTAGCAGATGGTAAACGTCCTCCGCCATTTCTTCTTTCACCCGGTTGGTAGTCGGCCGGACCGGCTCCGGTATAACTCAGTTCTCCATTGCCGTTCAAATCGGTTACACCACCAAACTTTGTCGCATCAGAATACCAGGTAATGGGCTGTCCGCTTTGAAATAACATCGCCGGCGTTAGTGTAAAATTTTTAGCCACATACCATGTTACCAATCCACTTAACACATGCGTTCTGTCGTTATCACCATATCCATATTCAAGGTCATAATTATTATCATCATTAGCTCTCACGTTAATGCCTTCGTCATCGGTTTTATAACTGCTAAGTGTATAAGCAAAGCGATAGGCAATGTTGTCATTCGCACCTTTATTTTTAGTTATCGTCATGCTGATGGCTTTGTATCTGCCCTTGCCTTTTGTTTCGGTCATAAAAACATCACGACCGATGCCTTTATAGCTGGTGCCGCCAATGATGGCTTCAAACTGGCCGTTCAAGGTTTGTATGGGTACAGGCCTCGTAAGATTAGCCGCCGTGGTAGTGCGGGGTACTGCTGTTGCCGGATCGTTAAGCGGGTACGATGAAGCAGCATTCAGGTTGCGTATGCGGAACAAATTTTTTGTGTTGACAATTGTTCCATTGAGTTCAAAAACCAGGTCTTCATTTATCTTTCTTTGATAGCCTAAAGCAAACTGGCTGCTGTAAGGGTTTTGATAACCATCGGGATTCTTAATACGGAAGTTGGCTCCCGATTGCAACGCTCTGTTGCCTTGCGCCTGTTCCGATGTTGGTCCCTGCAAATAGGCGGGTGTGGATCCCTGATCGTAATATGCCTTAAGGTTTCCCGGATAGGTAATGCGGTCCAAGTCGGCATTCGGGTTTAGTATTCCGAGGCGTTGCAGTTCTTTCAACTCTAATTTAAAGTTGGGTGAATTGTTGCTGAACTGCAGGTTATCGCTGGTAACAGAGTATTTTATCTTATCGTAAAAAATACCCCAGCCACCACGGATGATATTGTTGTTATCAATTTTATAATTGAAGCTTACACGAGGTGCAATGTTGTTCCAGTCGCCCTTTGTACCACCGGCCTTAGAAAGGTTGTCATAATCAAACCGAACGCCCAGGCTAAGATTTAATTTTTTGGTCACTTCAACATTATCCTCCACATATACGTTGAAAACATTTTGTCTGGTACCGAATATTTTCTTATCCAAATCCACTTGGTAATTGATGACCTGCACATTTGAAGGAATATTTTCAACATCCAACTTGCTACCGATGTTTTGCGCTTTTAATGCATCTATCTGCGCCTGTGTCAGCCGAACTGTATAAAAGCCATAGGCATTTCCGGCTCCGAGTAATTTGAAGTCTGATGTGGTGAACTCAGCGCCTGCTTTGAAGGTATTTTTACCGGCGATGTATTTGAATTTCTGCTGGATTTGATTCGTGTATTCATCATCATCAAAAATATAATTCTGCGGCCCTATGTTGGCAATGGCAATACCAGTTGGTCCTTGAACGGTCACGCCGGGTTTGCCAAACAGAGGATTGTCTCGGTAGTTCCAGCGGAAGTAAGAATTCTGGTAATTGGTTTCACCGCTTAATTGGTTAGATAATTTGTAATCATTTTTTACCGCTAACAGATACGTCCTGTTTTTTTGCGTGGAAGAGGCTGATGGAAACAAGATGCCGCCTGTTAGTCCGCCGGCCTGTACATCAATATCAAATTTGCCGTAGTTACCCCGAACACTAGTATGGATATTTTTGTTCCAGTAGTGGTCAATCTTGGCGGAGGCATAGCTGAAATAATTATTGCCCCGAACCGTTTCGTTAACGCCAAGCAACGATGAATTCAGCAGATTATCTTTTATATCATTGGTTTGCTCAAAGTTGATATAGTAAAAGGTTTTATCTTTTTTTATAGCGCCGCCAAAACCTACACCGAGTTGCTGGCGTTGAAAGCCGTCTTTCACCGGGTTGCCGTATAAATCCAATGCAGCAAAAGATGATTTACTGTCAATGATTTTTCCCGGACGGGTAACATAAAAAACCTCGCCACTGAAATCATTGGTGCCGCTGCGGGTCGTTACATTCACAATGCCATTGCTGGTGTTGCCATACTCTACCGAATAGTTATTGGTAAGAATGGTGGCACTTTCGGTAAAGCCGAATGGTGTATTAAATTTTACGTTCCCTAAAAAGCGTTCATTGTTATCCATGCCATCTATCAGGTAGTTGGTGTAAATGGAGTTGCCACCGTTGATGGCAATCTGTGGAGACTCATTATAGCCCAATGTAGCAAACGTGATGTTGGGCAAACGAATAAAGCTCTTGGTAATGTCGCGGCCTTCCAATGGAATTTTGCTTAATTCTTTTTTATCGATGTACGATTGAGCCGTTGCATCAATGCGGTTGAGCGGTGGCCTTTTGCGGCTGCTAACAGTTACAGCATCCAGCAAGGATAAATTTTGAGGCGTTACATAAGCTGTATATAACTGATTATCTTTTTGGATTGTTACTTCTTCTTCCGTTTTAAAAAAGCCGGCTTCTTCAGTCGTTGTTATTAGATACTTTCCTGCAGATAAATTACTAAAGCCGGCTACTCCGTTTTCGTTGGTAACAGACTCGACTACAGCCTTTGTTTTGACTTCCTGTATTTTAACGGCGATGTTTTTTGCCGGCTTCAATTCTAAACTGTTAAGGACTTCCACTCTGAAACTTAATTGTGCCTGGCCATAAATTGTTAAGCAGACACTTAGCAAAGCCAATAAAATTTTCTTCATAAATAATGGTTTGAATACTGCTACATGAGGTAACAAAAAGACGAAGGGATTAACTGTAAATTTTTACTCGCACCCCCATCATAGCAGATGAGTAAGGTGCATTATGAATCAGCTTGCTAAAATTTAATTAGCAAAGTTTGATGGGAGGCCCGCGGCGGCCGCAGGGTGAAAACGAATCAACGCAGAGAACAATAGTTGTGTGGATAAAATATCTGAATGTACCGGCGACAAAAAAATTAATAAGAAGACTTAGCAATGAATTGTTCGATGATGTTTTGTTAGCGACAGAAATAACATCTTTTGTGGTGTTGATGTCATCAAGTGCTTGCAGGCAAGAATAGCTAACACCAGTTTTTGTTATGATCCCCTGCAAACTTGCAAAAACTTCTGATGTTTGCCAGCTTATTTTTTCAAAACCGGTTTTATCAAATGAGGCAGCAGAAATACCAATGAGGTAAACGCCGCCTTTTGATGTTGGCCCCAGCACCCAATCATGATGCTCTAAATCCGTTACTGCTTTTTGCAGTACATTTTGAGTTAAGCCCGGACAATCATTGCCAATGATGATTAGCTTGCGGTAGCCTTTCGCCAATATCTGAGAGATGGCATTGCCTAATTTTTTGCCAAAGGCTTCGCCGGTTTGCGAATGCTCGTCAGACAAATACCAGGGCAAATTACACTGAGTGGCCAAACGGATGGTATGGTGAATGAAGCCCTCGATTACTTTTCTATTCTGCTTGACACGGCAAAAGATTTTTTTGCTACTGGCCTCGGCAGCAGCAGAACGGGAGAAAACTAATAAGGCAGTTGATGAATTCAAATTATACTACGTTGAACATATTACTAAAAGAATGAAAATCAAACCGGTTAATTTAGTTTCAAATGTACCGTTTGATATGTTCTTGCATCATCCGTTTCCAATCATGCATAATGTTCGCTCATATTTTTTTATACATATTTTTAAAAATACTGTACCGACCGAAAGCGGCTCAGAAAACTACATTTTGGCTGGCATATCAGGGTCTTTGGTATTAGGCTGATTTGCGGAAAACTTCAATCCTGCACATAAGGATCCCTCTTACCCTGCATAAAATCCAGTGCAGCCCTTGCATAGTAAGTTCTCGCCTCGTCCACTGTTTTTTGCCGGCAGCCACATCATTTGCAAGGTTTAACGCTAATAGATTCATTTCCTCTTTATCACAACGTACAGATATTTCATCTTTTGTTCTTTCCACAATAACACTGCCGTCAAACATGGCTAAGTCTTCATATTTGTCCATGGTGTTTTATAATCTACAAACTGCATTTATAATTAATTGGTCGCGACACTTTTCTAAACCTGACAATACTAAAGTAATTTTTTTACAAGTTAGAAGCTATTTGAAATTTTATAACTGTGTATGCAATTAAAGCTAAAGTTGTCTATTGTGATGCAAATAAAGTTTCGCAGCTTTTATCGGGAGATGATGCTATGAAAAATAATGCCGGTATCATTAAAAATATTTGTCAGAGCACTTTTATTGTTTTATAAATTTTTTAGTTTTGACTTCTCCCTGCCCATTCAAAACCTGCAACCAATAATAACCTGGAGGTAAACCACTCGTCTGCAAACTATAATAAGACAGCCCTTTAGGAACCTGAAGTTTTATCTTTTTTACACTTACGCCACTTTGATTGATAATCGTAGCATAAAAAGTTTTATTATCTGCACTTGATAAAGTGAAATTCGCAGATGAAGTAACAATTGTTGGATAGATAGCAATTAGGTCAAATCCCTTTTCTTTAAGATATACACGTCTTACCGCAGAATTATAAAAGATACCATCTATATTGCCAACATTAATCCTGTAAAAAATATTACCCTGATTAGCACTTAAACTATCAGTAAAATCAAAAGGTTGCTGACAACGAAGCCGGTCTGCGGTAAATGAACTTATAGTATTATAATCTGTGCCGTTAGCGGATTTTTGAATCTGGAAGTTTGCATATTGCAAAAAGCAGATTGTTTTCCAGTGAAGCTTTGTAATATTATTAGTAACACTTACGTCGAAAGATGATAGCCGTACTGTATAATAGGAGCTGTCGCTTTGAGCTGAAGCTGCATGGCAACCTATAATTAGAATAACGATGGCTAAGGCTTTTTTCATACGCTTTAAGTTTGAGGGAATTGAGATGAAGATTTTTGCTTTTGCAATCATCCTATGAAAGATTGTTAATAATCTTTTCTTTCAATTTGTGGTTTTGATAAAAATCTGAATTATTTAAATCAGAAGTATGAATATGTCTCTCCAGCAATTCATCAATTTTTTTACTTTGTTTTTGGTATGCCGTACATGCATCACACATTGTTTTATGAAGATGCAATTGTATTTTCTCTTTAGAGGAAAGCCCTACTAACGACCTCTTTTCTATCAACTCTGTTGCTTTTTTACATGGAAGCATTATCAGGTACATTATTTTCTTCATCTTATTAATTTTTAAACCAGTGAACCTCCAAACATTTTCTAAGCTGTAACTTTGCCCGGTGCAGTATCTGCCAGAAATTAGTTGGAGAAATTTCTAATTCCTGACAAATTAATTCCCCGCTTTTTTTTTCGATATATTTTAATTGCACTGCTGCGAACCAATTGTTTGGTAATTTACGCATACACCCCTGCAGCACATCTACAAATTCGGCATTATCAAGAAGGTTTTCCTCGTCTCTATGCCATTCTTTGGGCCGCTGTTCTTTTTTCCAATTACCATCGCTATCAAAAAAAGTGTCAACTAATGATACTTCTGCATCAACATTTCTATCACTTTCATTGATGGTGGGGTTGCGATAAGCTTTTCTAAAATGTTCAGCAATTTTGTTATTAAGAATGCTGAATAACCAGGTTTTTGGTTCACTTCTGCCTTTAAAATTTTCGATAGATTGAAAAGCAGCTAAAAAAGTGTCCTGCACCAAATCTTGAGCGGTTTCCTTACTGTTCGTTTTATATAAAGTCCACAAATACATTTTATCAGAAAATGCTTCAACCCAGGACTTCATTACAATGGCTGTGTCACTTTTAGGCATTCTACTTTCATTTTATGAGGATACATTAAAGCGGGGTGAGTTTTTTAATGTTTGGCTCTTCCAGCTCTTCAGTATTTTCAACAACAACGGATGTGCTCCGGCTTTTATTTAGCAATTCGTTAATCAGTTTACTCTGCTTCATATAATCTCTGCAACCTGAACACATGGATGTATGTATCTTCAATTGCAGATTGTTTATAAAACTTAGTCTTTCAAACTCCTTCATGTCCATTAGCTCTGTTGCCTTTACACAAGACAACATCATAGCATTCATTAAGTTCATATAAAAAATTTAAGGAGCAGTTCGTATGCTGTTATTTGACGCTCTATCGCAATTAGTCGTAACAATCCTCCATACCTGACAAACATCTTTAAATATTAATCTATTCCACTTTAATTCAAAACATCCCGTTAAACTGAAGTTAGCTTGTTATAATCTGCCGGAAATACGAAATCGTAATTTCCGGTTTTTAGCAGATGGTTTTACTGTCAAGCCGCCGTCCGCCCACTGGGCCTGTTGCTCTTCACTGCCTCAATTAAATGCAGATGCTGCTGACTTGAAGAGATATGATGAGTTGATTTCCCTATCTTCCTGCTTAAATTGATAAGTTGTATTATTTTATAAAATCTTGGGTAAGGTTAGGGCTGTTATTTTTTTGTAGCAAAATTGTTATTAGTAACAGGAACGTACTTAATGAAAGAGGCCCTTTGCTATTAACCTGCAATCATCCCAATTCTTTTTTTGACGCAGTATTATTAGGGGCTTTGTTTAAAAATCCGGTACACTTTTTAGCACGGGGAGATGCCTTTAAAAGTCCTATTGCAAAAAAAATTCTCACAGCTTTAAAAGCCATCCCCATTTACCGTTTAAGCGAAGGAAAAGAATATTTAGCATTAAATGATACAGCATTTGAACGGTGCAACCGGATATTGCGAGATGGAGGAATAGTGCTCATATTTTCAGAAGGACTTTGTCTTAATCAATGGGAGCTACGTCCATTAAAAAAAGGTTCTGCAAGAATAGCAATCAATGCATGGAAGCAAGAAGCCATTTCAAAAGCTTTCAGGGTTTTGCCTGTTAGCCTTAATTATAACTCGTTTACCATTTTTTGGAAAAAAATAATTATTGAATTTGGAGAACCTATTGCTAGCAGTGAGGCATGCATTGCAGCTAATGAAGCACAGCAAATAAGGCATTTCAATAAGCTGCTTTACTCACGCCTTAAAAAAGGAATACTTATGGATGATAACAGCTCTGTTGTTCAGTTTTTATTGAGTAATACTGCTTTGGTAAAGAATTCATCAAAACCGGTATCTTATTTAAAAGCCTTAAAAGCGAAGCTAACTTCTGATATTTTAAAAAAAGAGCTTTATACTTTATCCAATACAAAAAGGCTCGCCTTAAATACAACCTCTTTTGTCAATAACCTTTTGCTGTCTGTACTATTATTTATTCCTGCATTAACAGGTGTACTTATTCACTTGCCTGTTTATCTGCCCTTAAAAAATTTCATCAAAAACAAAACGAAGCGAACAGTGTTTTATGACTCCACTTTATTTGCAGCTTTATTAATTATATATCCTTTTTATGTATTGTTACTTGCTGTATTGAGTAGCATTCTTGTAAGCCCTGTTTGTCTCTTACTGGTTATTGCAGTTCCCTTTTTTGCATTGATATATTTGTATTGGAAAGATGGCTTTGTGAGCACCATTAATTATTTCAAAATGCAAAAGAAGGAACGGAAAGCACTTCAGGCGTTGTTGCAATAATTATTTCACTTTATTAAACCCAAGCATTCCAATCATCCAGCCCGGAAGAGGTCCTTCATTTTTGCGTGTCTTCAGGTTCAAATGCCAGCTAAGCTTTTTTAATATTGGAATTTTATGAGTCTCAACCAGCTCTATCAAAGTACCATCAGGGTCTTCTACATAACAAAATCTTCCAGCAGAAGAACCCATTGAAAATGAATTAGCGCTATCTACCGTAAAATTATATCCCGCTTGTTCTGATTTGTTTTTCAATACATCCATATTCAAAACATCAAAACACAAATGGATAAAACCACAATCACCCCAGAAACGATCCTTATAAATTTTTACGGCTTGAAAGTCTAATGCTTCCACCAATTCAATTTGTACTGACCCTAACAGCTTACTGAAAGCCCCTTTGTTAGCTACTTGCTTTTTCAACAATACTCTTCTAAACTGTTGCCCTTCCTGCTCTTTTAAAGGAAGATCGATTGCAGGAGCAGTACCACTGTATATTACCTCATCTATACCTAAAACATCCCGGTAAAATTCAAGTGCCTTATCAAGATTAGACACACCTATTACAGCCCCAACTACCCCGCCGCATATACCCTGTCTTGTTTTAAACCACTCATCTCCTTCTACAATATTAAAATGATTGCCGTAAGGATCAGTAAGCCAGAAATGATTTCTGTCATCTGGTGCATCCATTAATGCAGATACATTTATTAAAGGCATTTTGCTAAAATGCATATGAGCAGCCTTTACATTCTTTGACTTAATTTTTATAGCAAAAATTCCTAAATCGCCAAACCTGTTAGATGCACTTTCTAAAGGAACCCTTGAAGTAAATTGCCAGATTTCAAAACCTCCTCCGCCGGAAAGATTCATAGATAAGATAGCATGCCGGTTATGCACCTGGTAACCTGTATAACGTGTCATTAAAGAAGCTTCAGCCTTGTCGTCAAAGATCAAAACGTTCATACCAAAAAGATCTTTGTAAAGGTGCTTTGCTTCGTTTGCATTCGTTACACCTATACCTACCTGTTGTATACCTGTAATTAAATCTTTCATAACACTAAACAGTTTTATCTTTTTATCTGTATACCAACATTTCCTGATATTTTTCCACCATTTCCACTTGTGACGCTCCTTTGTTGTACATTTTTACAATAGTACGGTTTGCCAGCTGTACGGTTAGCCAGCTATTCGTATCATATTTCCTTGCTGAAACCAACGCTGCCTTTGAGAATATTTTATACTTCCTCTTTTTTCGTGCCCTTTCTACAATCTCGTAATCTTCCATTATGAGCATATCCTCTTTAAAACTTCCAATCTCTTTAAATAGTTTATCGGTAATATATAAAGTTTGATCGCCGCCATAACAAATGAACCAATCAAAGCGGGTAAAAAAGGCATTAATACGTAGAATGGTTTTATTGCTATTGAATCTTGTTCTATACCTGCCCAATTCATAACCTTCTGCAAGAGCTTGTTCAATATCCTCAACAAATGTTGGAGGGGGGAAAGTGTCAGCATGAATAAAATATAATACTTCACCACTTGCTATTGAGGCTCCATAATTCATTTGAGATGCCCTTCCTTTTTTTGGAGATAAAACAGCTTTGACACTTGTCTGTTGGGCAACCTCTAAAGTTTTATCCGTACTGCCTCCATCCGATACAATTATTTCTTTGACTTTGTTGTTAGAATTATCTTTTAAATAATTAATGAGGCAGGTAATGCTTTCCGCTTCATTATAAGTTGGAATGATGATGGTTATCAATTATAGAGGTTTTGTTTGCCCGATTGTATTCTATGTTTTAATAACAAAATTTGTACTGTAATGAAATTACCTCTTCCTCTTCGTTCAGTAATTATGAAAATGCTTTTCATAAAGCTTCTTCTATTAAAGCTCAAAAAGAACTTATCAAGGTATCCTATTGCAGGAGCTAAGAACTATATAAGCGTGTCATTATCTCGTGACAACGTGCTGTGATTGTGCCATTTTACTTTTCATAACAAATAGTTTTGATGGATTAGTCGCAACAATCGTCAATACCTGACAATCATTTTTAAATATTATTTTAACCTCTTTATTCTCTAAAAGAAACTGCTAAGCTAAGTCCTGACAGGTGAAGTATTTGCAAAGGAAGCTTTAAGCAATACCAACTAATAAGGCGATAGCAGGATGGAGTTTGAAATAAGTAAGTGTTATAATACATTGTTTTACTTCTGAAAAATATTCCTTTTTAATAGTACTCTTTTATATATTCATAAGCTCTATTATAAAGCTCTTCATCCTTGATCTGATATTTTACCCAAAGAATTTTTCTTAGCTCTTTACCTATTAATTTTTCTCCGGTTGTTGAGTTTTGCCATCCGTCAAAACGAACTATTCTTACTATATCATCAATGTCGTTTACTATTCGTTCAACAATTGCAGGGGTTTGATCTGTTTTCATTTCTAAAAACAATTCTGTCAAAGCTGCTTTAGCAGTTTTTTGTACTTCGGCTGGTTCTGTTTGCTTTTCTGCCTGCAAGGTTTCTTTGGCAAGCTCACATAATTGCTTAATAAATTCTATACTGTTTATAAGACCTTTCTCCGCTTTATCCCTTAACGCCTCTAACCGTTCACTTAGTTGTTTGAATATTGGATTACCACCATGCTTAGCCAAACGACTTTGCAAAATCTTCATAATTCTCTTTGCTTCTCTCGGGTCTTTCTTACTCATCAAATCATCTATAATATCTGCATTCAAAACAATTTTTTCCATGTCGTGATTGATACCGGAAACATGAATATGTTCATGAATGAATTGTGTAGTTTGAGCTCCCAAGGCGTACCACAATAGTCTTCCGTGATCATCGGAAGATGGCTTAACAGAAGTGTATACTTGTGTTAACCATTTATAATCCTTTTAATAAGTATTCAAAACATCATCCGGTGAAAGTGCTTCCCATAATTTTGATAATGCACTAAAGTCTTTTGCAAACGCATCTCTTTTTTCATTTGATGCTATGCAATCCTGTGCTAACTGCAATCCTTCAAAGCCAATTATCGAGCTATCAATATTGATAAAGTGAGCAAGGCACTTAACCATTAATTCAGGTAGTTTTTCTCTTAACTCCTGAAGGTTTGTGATTACTGTTTTAACCGTTTCTTCATCGAATGCCAATGCTTTTGCTGTATCATCAAATACACCAAAGTAGTCTACAATTCTGCCAAAGGTTTTATTCGGAAATAACCGGTTCGTTCTGCAGATTGCCTGTAGCAATGTATGATCCTTTAAAGACTTATCTAAATACATTGTCTGTAATATCGGAGCATCAAAACCGGTCAGGAGTTTAGCAGTAACAATAATAAATTTTAAAGGACTATCGCTATCATTGAATTTTTCTACTATTTTTTCCTGCTGATCTTTATCTCATTGTACCGAAAAATAAAGTGACATAAAGATAAATAAATTGCTGCGGAATTTATAAACGTAAGTTCTCTATTTTAGTAAAGATTACAACTATTTGCAATGCTTATTCTTTTTGTAAAAATGAATTTCTTCAATTTTAAAATTTCACCACAGCAGCATGCTCCGCTCCATCATCTTTCAATGAAATTATTTTATCTTCCATGATAATTCCATCAACTGTTACAATCATTTCTTCTGAATTATTCACCTGTATAATATCAATATGATACATAGTGTTGTTGTACCTGTAATGCACTTTAAATGATTCCCATTCTTTTGGAACGCAGGGAATAAATTTCAACTTATCTCCTTCCTGCTGCAAGCCAAGAAAAAATTCTATTATCAAGCGATAGAGCCAGCCGGCTGAACCAGTGTACCAAGTCCATCCACCACGTCCAGCATGAGGCTCACGTGAATAAACATCAGCTGCGAGTACATAAGGTTCTACTTTGTAATTAGCAATTTTTTCGGCGGTGTTGCCGTGATTAACAGGGTTGATCATTTGCAATAATTCCCATACACGTTCTTTGTTGCGCAACTTTGCAAAAGCCATGATCATCCATACGGCAGCATGCGTGTATTGTCCTCCGTTTTCTCTTACACCAGGAACATACCCTTTTATATAACCCGGGTTTATATCAGACTTGTCGAAGGCGGGTTCCAACAATTTAATGATACCCATATCTTTTTGTACCAAATTTTTGTAGGCTGATTCCATAGCAGTATGAACCAGACTTTCATTTCCTCCACCAGACAAAACCGACCAACTTTGGGCAATAGAATCAATCTTACAATCTTCATTGCTTTTGGAACCCAGCGGTGTTCCGTCATCAAACCAGGCACGTTTATACCATTCACCATCCCACGCATGTTTATCAATGTTTTCCTTTAACTTCTTCGCTTCATTTTTACAGGTATTCGAAAACGTTAAGTCGTTATGCAAACTGGCGGTCTCTATAAACAAATTGAGTATATCATAAAGAAAAAATGCAAGCCAAACACTTTCTCCCTTTCCATGCTGTCCTACTTTATCAAATCCATCGTTCCAGTCGCCGGTACCAATTAAGGGCAATCCGTGTTCGCCAAAATTGAGCCCTTGTTTTATCGCCCGAACACAATGATCATAAAGTGTGGCAGATATGCGGGAATCAACAGGAAGATCAAAATAAGATTCCTCTCCCGGATTTAACAGGCGCCCTTCGAGAAAATCAGTTGAAACATCCAGTACTGCAATATCCGCTGTATGTTTAATATAATAAGCGGTTACAAATGGTAACCAAAGATAATCGTCTGATATCCTTGTTCGCACACCACGGCCCACCGGCGGATGCCACCAATGCTGTACATCACCCTCTTTAAATTGCCGTGATGCGCAAAGCAAAATTTGTTCACGGGCAAGTTCAGGCCTTGTATGAAGCAAAGACATTATATCCTGTAACTGGTCCCTGAAACCAAATGCCCCTCCTGACTGGTAAAATCCGCTTCTGCCCCACAGTCGTGAGGAGAGGGTTTGATAAGTAAGCCAACCGTTGGTAATAATATTGATGGCAGCATCGGGAGTTTCCACCTGCAAAGCGCCAATCGTATGTTCCCAATATTTTTTTACTTTTTCCAATGCCTCTGTTGACACTTCCTTTCCCCTAAATTGTTTGGCTATCGAACTTGCTTCATTCACATCTTTACCTGCTCCAAGCCTGAAAATAATTTCCTGTTCTTCGCCGTCTGCTACGTAAAACGGAACCTGGATAGCCGCACAAGGGTCTAAAGCAAGCCCGATTTTTCCGGAAAGTTTTAAACGGGACATGGCATCGGGATTCTGCAAATTGCCGTTGCGTCCCATAAATTCTGTGCGATCGCCGGTAAAAGTTTTTTTCAAATAATCAACATCAAAAAAAGCCACCCTGTTGTTAAACTCCGTGTTGAATTGATTTTTTGCAAACAGCGCGCCGCTATCAGGATCAGTTTCTGTATGAATATGCATGGCGGTTTTCGTTCTGTTATCGCCTAACACCCACTCAATATAACCCGTAGCAGATAAATTACGTGGCCGTCCTGATTGGTTTCGTATTTTTAAAACGGTGAATTTAATAGCCGACACCATATCAACATAAACGGTCATTTCAGTGTAAATTCCATCTTCCACATGTTCAAAAACACTATAACCAAATCCGTGACGGGTAATATATGGCGACTGACCACCTGCAGGCAGCAATGCAGTTGACCAAAAATGTCCGCTCTCTTCATCCCTTATATAAAAAGCCTCTCCGCTGTTATCCGATACAGGATCATTGCTCCAGGATGAAAGCCTTAATTCGTGTGCATTTTCAGTCCATGAATAAGCCGATCCACTTTCTGAAATAACGGTTCCGAAATTTGGATTCGCTATTACATTTACCCATGGCGCAGGCGTTTTATTATTGTTATCTGTTATAATAACATATTCTTTTCCATCGGGTGAAAACCCTCCTGACCCATTAAAAAAGATAAGATCTTTTGGCAGCGCAATGGGTTTTAAAGACGGTGCAACTGTTTGCGTTTTTTCAATCAATGGTATTGCCACCTTTGCAATTCCTTTCCTGTTTACATGGTCTGCCAATGTGCCGCCACTATCTGAAATAATGATACGGGCTACCGTTTGAAATAAAATACGATCCTCATTGGATATCTGGTCGGAGGCTCTTACAAAGATGCCTCCCTTTTTGCCATTTAATTCTGCCGGAATAAGCGCCTGGATGTCGTTTTGAAAAGCCTGCCTGTAGCCGTCATGCGTTTCGTTCCAGATCACCAGGTCCAACACGAGCCCTTTCAAACGCCAGTAAGCATGCGCCTGTATCATTTGCTTTACCAATTGTATATTTTCCTGGCTTTCAACTTTTAAAAGAACAATGGGTAAATCGCCTGAAATAGCATATCCCCATAAACCAGATTGTTGCCGGTGGTTGTTGATGAGAATAGCAGGATCGGCACGAAACGTAGCATTCGCAAACAGAACAGAACTTGCCAAACGGCCATATAACTGTGCATCCGCTTCGGAGGCATTTATCTGGTGAAGCACTACCTGGCTATGCGACCAGGCCATTTCAAACACCCGGTCTTTGTGAGATTTATTATCCTGGTATTTATTTATCAAACCCTGGCAGATTTCCTTTGTTTCGGCAACGCCTGTAACCATATTAATAGTTATAGTTTCTTCAGGCTCAAGGGTAATTCTGAAACGGATGGCAACAACAGGATCTAATACCGATCCCTGGCTGCCGCTAAGTTTACCCGGATTGTTCATGGATTGCGGATTGACTATCGAATTGCCATGACCAATAAATGCCATCCGGTCTGTTTCAAAGGATATTTCTTCAGCAGCTTTTCCTTCTGTTGCCATCAAATGAAACATCCACGGGGATTGTTCTTCCGCAGATCTCGGCCTGCGGGTACAAAGGATCGTATTTTGATGAGGAATAATTTCTGTTTGAACAAAAAGATTGCTGAAAGCCGGCGCTATTAAGTCCGATACGGCAGAAGCCAGTACTACTTCTGCATAACTGGTAAACTCAAGTGTTTTGCGGATACCGGAACAGTTTGTCACATGTAATCTACGCATCTCTATATCGTCCTCAGGCGAAACAACAATTTCTGTGTGGACATCTATTTCATGTTGGGAGATATGAAAATCTACACGGCCCTGCGAATAGGCTACTTCATATTTATCTGCTTTTTTAAGTGTGGGCTGGTGGGTATTGGACCAATAGGTTTCATCTTCCAAATCACGGATATAACAAAAAGTACCCCAGTTATCGCAGGTAACATCTTCATGCCAGCGGGTAATGGCAGTATCTTTCCAGCGACTGTATCCACCTCCTGCATTACTTATCATCAAATGATACTTTCCATTGGATAATAATTGCACTTCAGGCATTGATGTGTATGGCGTATTGAGTATCCTTGTTTCCTGGCCACTTGCGGTATAATTAATATCCGCTATGTCTGTAGTATGTGCAAAAAAGGAAGTTGCTTTTGGAATCCTTTCCTGTAATAATAAAAGTGTTGCGTTAAACTGTGGTTCCGATTCAAACAGTTTTTGCATCGGTTTATCCTGAAGGAGGTAGGCTAATGATAATAAACTCATCCCATGGTGATGCGCCATGAAAGAATAAACAATAGCGCGGGATTGCCCACGTTGTAAACGTGACGGGGTATAATCTATCGCTTCATAAAATCCATATCTTCCCTGTAATCCTTTTTTGTTAAGCAGCTCCAGGTTTTCACATGCCTTTTCAGGCGCTACCATCAGTGCCATCACAGATGCATAAGGAGCAATTACGGTGTCTTCTTCAAGTCCGCGTTTCAACCCAAGTCCGGGAACGCCAAATGCACGGTATTGATAGTTGGAACTGGCATTGATCATATTGTAACCCGATTCAGAAATTCCCCAGGGCAAACCCGTCCTTTTTCCATATGTGATCTGGCAATGTACTGCAGCTTTATAAGTCTGATCAATAAGTGTGTTTTCGTATGTCGGCATTACCATCAGCGGCATAAGATATTCGAACATGGAACCACTCCACGAAAGAAGAATTGGATTTCCATCCATACTGGTTAGCAAGCGTCCTAATGCAAACCAACTGTCTTCCGCAAGTTTTCCTTGCGAAATGCAAACAAAGATGCATAGCCTTACTTCGGAAGCGAGCAAATCATAATAGCTGGCATCTAAACGGTGTTCCTGCACATTGTAGCCAATGGAAAAAAGGTGGCTTGATTTATCGTATAAAAAATCCCATTCCATGTCCGCTAACTCGTTGCATTGCTGAGCAAGATTCTCTGATGCAGTAATTAATTCGCCTATCTGCTGAATTGACTTTGTTAAAGCGGCTTGCATTATTTCAAGCCAATGATTTTCATCTGAAGTATTATTTTCCTTTTGCCTGGCATTCACCTCAGCCTGCAATTCTTTTGTCTTTTTTAATAATTCATTCCAGGTAGTGTTTACATCGGGGCAAGCAATATCTTTAAATATAGCAGGAGCAGACTGCAATAAAAACCAGGGTGAAAAAATCAGAAAATGTTGATTTACCTGTTCTGATTGCGCAATAAGCAGTTGCTTCCATCGGTATGTTTCACTGTCTGGGTCGCCATTAAGTTTTTCAACTAAGAGATTCAATTTTTTTGCAAAATCTTCGTAAAGTTTTTGGATATCATATAAAGCAGCTACTTCAGCATTACAGATTGTATCCAGGTCAATGGCAAGTTGTTCCGGCAACTTAATATTATTTTTGGCTATCGTGTCCACTAGTATACGGAATGTATCACGAAGACCCTCGAATAACTTTATACTTATAATTGTTTGATGAGGAAATCCTAATAAGCCTTGTCTTAGTACCAGCACATGACCCGCAAGGTTTCCACTGTCAACAGTAGAAATATATTTTGGTTGCAGTGGAGTCAGGGATTCGGTATCGTACCAATTATAAAAATGGCCATTGTACCGTTCCATTTTCTTCATCGTATTGATCGTATTCCCTGTTCGTTCCATAAACTGGCTGGTAGTTATATATCCAAAATTGCAGGCACTCAGGTTGGCAAGCAGTGAGAGACCAATGTTGGTAGGAGAAGTGCGATGTGCTATTTGTTCTATAGGTTGTTCCTGGTAATTATCAGGCGGCAGCCAGTTGTCTTCAGCAACAACGAAACGTTCAAAGAAACTCCAGGTTTTCCTGGCAAGCTTTTGAAGAAAAATATTTTGATCGCTGGTAAGTATGGCAACCTGTTTGTCTAAAGGTTTACTCGCAAACCAGGTAATAAACGGAGCAATGAACCACATCAACAATACGGGCCCTGCTATCAACAACTTTTGAGGTGAATAAATCGCTAAAAATGCAAAGACAATTACCGTAAGAACGGGTTCAATCCACATCAATAAATAAGAAATACGTAAACGGGATTGATCTGCATGTGCCACATGGGAACTCGGGTTCCATTCCAGCAGATTTTTTCTTGTAATGCTCATTCTCCACATCGTCAGCATGATGGCACGCGAATTTGCAAATGCTTCGTAGGGAAGGCAAATGAGGGTGAACAAAGTTTTGACAGTAATGTCCCTGAGATTTTGTAAAGAATTTTTAACGTGGTATTTTAATACAACATCTTTTGGCTTCCTGAGGGTATCCCAAAGTACGGTGATGAAGACGGGAAAAACAATAATTCCGGAAACTGCAACGGTCCAGAATAAAGCAGAGGGAAGAACAAGCCAGGCCAATAACAATAATACTGTTAGCGCAATTGGCACAAGACTGCGCCGCATGTTGTCAAATATTTTCCAGCGTGATAATGCAGAAATGGGGTTTTTATACAAATGTTCTTGTGGGCCGGTAACCCAGGGCAAAATCCAGGAAAAAATCTGCCAGTCGCCACGTATCCAGCGTAACCGCATTTTCATATCTGCACGATAGGTTGTTGGGTATTTCTCGAACAGCTGAACATCGCTTAATAACCCTGAGCGGATATAACAACCTTCTAAAAGATCATGGCTGAGAATGCGGTTTTCTAAAAACTTACCATCCAGCACTTGCTGAAATACGTCAACATCATAAATGCCTTTGCCAATATAAGAACCCTCTTCGAACAAATCCTGATAAACATCTGAAGATGCACGTGTATAAGGGTCAATGCCTGGTTCATTTCCATGCATTCGGGTATACCTGGAACCGGTTATGTCGGGCAAACTAACGGTTATCCTTGGCTGCAATATTCCATATCCTTTTGTTACCCGCTTCTTTTTTTCATCGTACCAGGCACGGTTTAATGGATGCGCCATGGTTCCAATCAGCTTCCATGCGGAATTAAGCGGCAATAGCGTGTCTTCATCTAAAGTAATTACATATTTTATTTTCTGAAAAATGTATGGATTACCTATAATCAATGAAAAATGTTCTTTTGTAATTCCCTTTAATAACGAATTTAAATCTGAAAGTTTGCCGCGTTTTCTTTCGTAGCCCATCCATACATTTTCCTGTTGATTCCATTTGAGGGGGCGGTGAAAAAGAAAGAACAGGTCATTATTTTCTCTTTGATATTTTTTATTCAGCGCTTCAATTCCATTCTTTACCGTATCTAAGAGCAGATGGTCTCCGGGAAGTCTTTCCTGCGAAGCGTCCGTAAAATCTGTTAATAAACCAAAATGCAGATGATCTTTCCTGTTTGCCAAAAACCTTACTTCCAAAGCCTCTACTAAATTTTCTATTTCAGTAACAGTCGTAAGCATTGCCGGAATTACAACCATCGTACTGGATGATTGAGGTATTTCCCCGGAGTAATCCATTCTGGGCAGGAGATTTGGCTTAACCAGTAATGTAGCAAAAAAATTAACAACCGAAATGGCAAGCTGGCTTGCACATAATAAGGCAAGAATACTAACTAACAGGAGCAGCCATGTATTTTTTGTTTCTGTATGGACTTTAAAAAAAATAGCAGCCCCTATGCCAGTGGTAATTAATAGAATTAAAATTAAATAAACCGGGAAAGCATGCCTTTTTATGTTCTGCAACATCTTTTGCATACCAGTCAACCGCATGTTTGCCAACTTCTTTGTTTGTGCCGTACCCTGTCCTACCAGGTAGTATCCAACATGCGAAGCGCTTTGATCACTTCCTGGTGGCGGTGCATTCTTTTGCGTTAATTGTATAGTAATACGGGCTACTTCCTCCTCGCTTAAATCGCTTTTCTTTGAAATGCTTTCCACGACATGCCGATAGCGGTCACGGGTAGCAAAATCCATCAGCCCATAAATTCCATCATAATCCTGTAACAGTATTTCTTCAACAATGCTGTGTGATTCAACAAAGGTTCTCCAGTCCATTGCTCCGAGTAACCGAAGACTTCCAATGCTGTTGCTTATAGAAACCTGGTCTGCAGCCTGTTTTTGATTTTCAGCATTTACCAATTCGGTACCCGTTAACCCGCTTCCGGATAATTGCTGTTCTATCCAGTTAAGCACTAATGCCAGGTCAGGACCCTTTCCGCGTAACTGGCGTATTAATTCAGAAACAAATGGGCCCACAATCGGCGGGTTAGACCGGGCCATATCCGCTATTACCAGTATTAGATTTTTAGGTTTTTTTTCAGCAGTGTCAATCATTTTTTCCGCCCAATAATCGGCAAGGTTCCTGTCAACTTTATCAATAGCGATACGGGCAGACACACGCCTGATATTTTCAATTAACGCCAGGCGAAGCATAATGGGAATAGACCACAATTCACCCAATTTTAAATGTGTAATGGTCTGATATGCCTTCACAAAACGGCCAAGGCTTTCGATATTTATTCTTCCATCACTGTGAGAAATTATCTGGAGAACAATGTCGTAACTGCGTGTAATCCCTGAAGATGTTCCATTTAGAAGCTGGGGTAAATCTTCACTGTAATTTTTTGGGAAATGTGTTTTAGCGATCAGGATATGTTCTTCTATCACGTAGAAATTGTCTATCAGCCATTCGCCGGCCGGCGTTACCTGATAGTTTTTTTTAATTGAATCTGTTAGCAGTTTTCGTACTTCCTGTAAAGTGTTTTCATTGTCTGCAAGCCGTCTCAACAATTGTTCTTTAGCAGGGTTGGTACTTAGTTTATGCCTTGTTGCCAGTTTTTTACCGAAATGTTCCATTTGATCAGAACTGAATAGTTCTTCCCGCATGGGTTCCTCATTTAAATAGTTGAGATTATTACCACTTACCTGAAAAAAGGTTCTCATATTGGATATGAGCTCATGTGCCGAGGGAATCAATTTTAATTTCATACGTTCGTTTAATTCATCTATAATGCAGCATTGACAAGCGTTTGCGCCTCATCAATAATTTTTTTCAGATGATCTTTGCTTAAAAAGCTTTCAGCATAAATTTTATAAATATCTTCTGTGCCTGAAGGACGTGCAGCAAACCAACCGTTTTTAGTACTCACTTTTAGTCCGCCAATATCAGCACCATTGCCCGGAGCTTTCGTTAGTAAGTTAATAATCTTTTCACCGGCTAAATCTTTTTGTTTGATTATATCAGGTGAAAGTTTACTTAGTTTTTCTTTTTGTTCTGCACTTGCTTTTGCTTCAATGCGGTCGTAAAAAGGCTCACTAAATTTTTTCGTGAGATCATTATACAATACACCTGGATCACTTCCTGTTTTTGCAGTGATCTCTGCTGAGAGCAATGCCGGTATAAATCCATCTTTATCTGTAGTCCAAACACTTCCATCTAATCTTGAAAAAGATGCGCCTGCACTTTCTTCGCCGCCGAAGCAAAGCGATGAATCAAACAAGCCATCAACAAACCATTTAAAGCCAACTGGTACATCATAAATCTTTCTTCCCTGTTTGGCAGCAATGCGATCAATTAGCTGAGTGGTGACAATAGTCTTTCCTACAGCCGAACTTTTATTCCAACCCGGACGATTTTGCAACAGGTAAGAAACCGCCACAGATAAATAATGATTTGGGTTTAGCAACCCGGCACTTTTGGTAACTATTCCATGCCGGTCATGATCGGTATCGCAGGCAAAAGAAATATCATAATCGTCTTTCATCGCAATCAGTCGTTGCATAGCGTAAGGGGAGGAAGGGTCCATGCGGATTTGCCCGTCCCAATCTACGGTCATGAAACTGAAAGTTGGATCAACCATTTTATTTACAACGGTCAAATTGAGTTTATAGCGGTCTGCAATTGGCTCCCAATAACGCACACCTGCGCCGCCAAGCGGATCAACACCTATATTAATTTTCGAATCACGAATGAGATCCATATCAATAATATTTCCCAGATCGTTTATATATGTATTCAGATAATCATGTTGATGAGTTGTAGAAGCTTTAAGCGCTTTGCCAAAAGAAATTCTTTTTACTGTTTGAAGATTATTTTGCAGCAATTCGTTTGCTTTGGCTTCTATCCAATTCGTAATAGTACCTGATGCCGGGCCACCATTGGGTGGATTGTACTTGAAGCCGCCATCATCCGGCGGATTGTGCGATGGTGTAATCACAATACCATCTGCCACGCCAGTTTTTCGCCCGATATTATATTGCAGGATAGCGTGAGAGATAACAGGCGTGGGTGTGTATTCATCTCCCGTAGCAACCATCACTTCAACATTATTTGCTGCCAATACTTCCATGGTAGTAGCAAAAGCAGGCGCCGAAAGTGCATGTGTATCAAAGCCAAGGAACAATGGCCCGTCAATTTTCTGTTCTTTGCGGTAAAAACAAATGGCTTGCGTGATGGCAAGAATATGATTTTCGTTGAAAGAATTTTTTAATGATGATCCTCGATGACCGGAAGTGCCGAATGCAACACGTTGGCCAGGTACAGAGGGATCAGGTATTCCCGTGTAATAGGCTGAAACAAGTCTGGGAACATTTACTAACATCTTCTGTTCTGCCGGTTTTCCGGCAAGGGGATTTATTGTCATCTTTTCGTTTATTTATTTCTGTTTTCAATAGCTGCCACTTTAGCCAGCCGGCGATTGTGTCTTTCCGCGTTACTGAATTTTGCTTTCAGGAAAATATTTACCAGTTCCCCGGGCAAAGTCTCTTTTATCACACGGCCGCCAAGGCAGATCATATTCATATTATCATCTTCAACGCCCTGATGTGCCGAAAATTTTTCTGTGATCAGGCAGCCTCTTACACCGGCAACTTTGTTTGCTGCAATACAGGCTCCAACTCCGCTGCCGCAAACAGCAATGCCACGTTCCACGGTACCCTTTGCTATTGCATCTGCCAGGGGAATTACAAAATCCGGGTAATCATCATCGTTCATCAACTCGCTGTTGCCAAAATCAATTACTTCATAGTTTGCTTCGAGCAGCATTTTTACCAGGAATTCTTTCATTTTAAATCCTCCATGGTCTGCTGCAATACCAATACGAACCTGTTCAGCGGTTGTTTTGTCCTGAGCTTTAATCATTATCATTTCGTTTTAATTGAGTAAGGGCACGTTCATAGATGATTTAATTATTTGTTCATCTATTCAATATGAATTTTACTAACCTCTGCTTAGAAAATGCCCAGCTGATATTCCTGATTGCTTTTTGTCATCTTTTAACTCCACTTTTTTTTGGATTAACTAAGGGTTGTGGTTTCATATGAATATCCATGCTTCGCTGTTCTTCATATTCTTGAGGGAAGCTTGAATTTGCGCGCCCCTGTTCAAGTTTCTTTTTAGATGTTACAGGTTCCAGTTTTATAGCCTCACTATTTTCGGAAGATCTGTCCTTGTTATTCTTTTTCATTTTTTATACGTTTTAAATTAATATTCTTTTAAAGTGTTTCGTTTGCACCACTATGAAATCAAAGCTTTCGCTTTCTTTACTACATTATCCACAGTAAAGCCATACTCTTTCATCACTTCTTCACCGGGCGCAGATTCCCCAAATCTGGTAATGCCAATTACATCGCCTTCATCAGTTACATATTTATGCCAGCCCAATGGCGATCCGGCTTCTACCGCTAATCGTTTCCGTAATGACACTGGAAATATTTGTTCTTTATAAGCTTTATCCTGTTTTTCAAATAGTTCCCACGATGGCATACTCACCACCCGTGCGGATATGTTTTGTTCTTTTAATTTTTGCTGAGCCGCCAGCAACAATTGAACTTCCGAACCTGTGCCAATCAAAATAATGTCCGGCTGTGTTTCTGGTTCCGAAAGAATGTAAGCCCCTTTTTCCAATTCAATGGCCTTTGTATATTTTTCCTGGTCAATTACCGGAATACCCTGACGGGTTAATATTAATGCGACCGGGCCGCCGGAATGTTCGATGGCTACCCGCCAGGCTTGTACGGTTGCATTGGCATCAGCCGGGCGGATCACTGTTATGTTAGGAACAGATCGTAAACCGATCAATTGTTCTACAGGCTGATGGGTGGTACCGTCTTCTCCTAAAGCTATACTATCGTGTGTAAAAACATATATGGCACGGATTTTCATAATCGCTGCCAGCCGGATGGCGGGCCGCATATAATCAGAAAATATCAGGAATGTGGCGCCATAAGGAATGATGTATTTACTAAGCGCTAATCCATTTAAGATAGCGCCCATGGCGTGTTCTCTGATGCCAAAGTGAAAATTACGGCCCTCATAATTTGTCGCTGAAAATGATTTGTAGTTCGTAAGGTTGGTGTCTGTGGATGGTGCAAGATCAGCTGAACCACCAATTAAACCAGGGAAATAATCAGCCACTGCATTTAACACTTTGCCGGAGGCTTTGCGTGTGGCCATTTCTTCACCGGCTTTAAAAACCGGCAACTTTTGTTTCCATCCTTCCGGTAATTTACCGCTGCTCAATAACTCATATTCTTTGGCCAGTTCCGTATATTTTTCTTTGTAACTTTTATAAAGATCGTTCCAATCCTTTTCTTTATTTATTCCTTTCTTACCCGCTTCACGATAATAATTCAATACTTCGTCAGGCACTACAAAATATTTATCAGTGTCAAAACCAAAATTTTCCTTCACGAGCTTCACTTCCGCTTCACCTAACGGAGAACCGTGTGCCGCGGCCGTATCTTCTTTATTGGGACTACCATAACCAATATGAGTACGCACTTTTATCAGGGAAGGACGATGGGCTTCCTTTTGCGCATTTTTTATTGCTGCTGATAAAGCATCTAAATCTTTGGCATCTGCAAGTACCTGTACGTGCCAGCCATACGCTTCAAAGCGTTGCGCCAGGTCTTCATCAAATGTAACATTCGTATTTCCTTCAATAGTTATATGGTTATCATCATACAAATAAATCATGTTGCCTAACTGAAGATGACCGGCTAAAGAAGCGGCTTCGGAACTTATACCTTCCATCATATCGCCGTCGCTGCAAATAGTGTAAATCTTATAATTGAAAATGTTAAAGCCAGGTTTATTATACCGGGCTGCCAGATATTTTTGTGCAATGGCAAACCCTACGCCGTTGGCAAATCCCTGCCCTAATGGGCCAGTCGTTACTTCAATGCAGGGTAACAATCCGTATTCAGGATGCCCCGCCGTTTTACTGTGCAATTGCCGGAATTTTTTTATATCGTCCAGTGTGATGGGATAACCTGTTAAGTACAAAAAACTATACTGCAACATGCAGGCATGGCCGCAGGATAAAATAAAGCGATCCCTGTTTGCCCATTCTGGATTTCGGGGATTATAGTTCATGCTTTCCGCCCATAAAACATGACCAACAGGTGCAGGCCATCGGCGTTCCGGGATGACCGGAATTTGCTTTTTGTACTGCATCTGCAGCGAGTATCCGAACTGTATTGATCCCCTGCTGCTCAAGTGTTTCTGTTTTAAGTTCCATGTCGATAATTTAAAAGTGTTCTATAGATTTTAATTGTTAAACAACTGATTATTCCAATACTGCATTGTATTCTCCACGCCGTGCCGCGGAATCAAGTTTTGCTCGCTTATATAATAATTTCTGCGCTTCTTCTACATTAGCATCCTTTCCTTTCCAAATATCTAAAGCAGGTTGTTGAATAGCTCGTGCAAATGAAAAACTAACAATCCAGGGCAAGTGGTTTTTAAACTTCGTGTGTATAGCATTCAAATGGGCAGCCGCATCTTCAGGCGATTGTCCGCCGGATAAAAATGCAATTACAGGCATAGACGCAGGAACGGATGCGAGCAAACAATTCACTGTCGCTTCGGCTACTTCATCAATGGAGTTTTGCACAGCGCTTTCTGTTCGCGCAATTACCATATTCGGCTTTAAAATCATTCCTTCCAGATCAACCCTATATTTATACAATTGATAAAAAAGTGCTTTCAACACCTGCTCCGTTGTTTCATAACAACGCTCTAAACTATGGTTGCCGTTCATTAATACTTCAGGTTCTACTATCGGTACAATATCAGCCTCCTGGCATAAAGCGGCATACCGTGCAAGTGCATGTACATTGGCTTTAAGACAGGCTGTGGTTGGAATGTCATCGCCAATCGTAATTACTGCACGCCACTTGGCAAAAAGAGCGCCCATTGTTTTATATTCCTCCAAACGTTCACGTAATCCATCCAAACCTTCTGTAATTTTTTCATTGGGAAAACCAGCCATTGGTTTAGCCCCTGTGTCAACTTTTATTCCCGGAATAATTCCTGCTTTTGCCAGTACATCTGCCATCGGCATACCATCTTTTGTTTGCTGACGAATGGTTTCATCATACAAAATGGCGCCGCCGATACTTTCATTCAAACCAGGCGTTGTAACAATCAGTTCACGATACCTGCGCCGCATCTCGACTGTTTGCGGAATGCCTGCTGCCGCAAAACGTTTGTTACAGGTGCCGTTGCTTTCGTCCATTGCCAGCAATCCTTTGTTTGCGGCAAAAAGTTGTTGTATGGTATCTTTTAATATTTGCTTATTCATTTCATGTTTTTTGATTTTTTATCACCAGCATTGTTTTATTATTCTTTAAGTCATCTTTATGAATTAATGAGGGAGGTCTATTGTTCTTAAGTGTCCGCAAGATTGCTTGCTTCTATAAAAATCTTTTTTACATCAGGAAGTTTTTCTCTTATATTTTTTTCCAGCCTTTGCACTGCTTTTGTAAGATCTCCGCTGGTCAAATCATTTTTAAATTTTACATCAAGAGCAAGCAGCAATTCATCAGGGCCCATCTGCATTGTAAGCGGACTGTTTAATTTGATAACATCAGGGTCTGCATCAACAATCTCATAGATTGTTTTTATTTTTTCTTTTGTGGCGCTTTCACCTATTAATAAATTCCTGCTTTCGATAATTAAAATGATAGCTACAAATGCAAGCACCAATCCTATGAATATAGAAGCAGCACCATCTAAAACAGGTAAATGAAAATAATGGCTGAAAAACACACCGCAAAATGCGATGAACAACCCGGCTAGCGCTGCACCATTCTCGAAAATAATTACAAAAAAAGCAGGGTCTTTACTGGCACGTAACTTATGCCAAAAATGTGCTGAACCATTTGCCTTTGTAAATTTTCGCCAGGGTAATACAAGTGATATCCCCTCAAACACAGCCGAACATCCGAGAACAATATAATTCCATGTAGGGTCTGCAGTCACTACCGGGTGAGTGATATGCATTACGCCTTCGTAAACTGACATGCCGCCACCCAAACCGAATATTAGCACAGACACGATAAGGGTATAAAAATAAAGCTCCTGTCCGTAACCGAAAGGATGCATTTCATCCGCAGGCTTTTTACTTTTATGAATTCCCCACAGTAATAATAATTCATTGCTGGAGTCAACGGTGCTGTGTATTCCTTCAGAAAGCATCGCAGAACTGCCGGTAATGGATGCTGCTATAAACTTTACTACTGCAACAGCAATATTAGCTGCCAATGCGCCATACAGGCCTATTTTCGATCTTTCTTGCATAAATATCCTTTTCCCAAAACATGTATTCTGATAGTTTGCAATCGCTATATAAAATCACTACTCTGCAGAATCGATTTTTAGATTTGGGCATTCTTAATTGGTTTCATCATACAAAATGGCGCCACCAATGCTTTCATTCAAACCTGGCGTTGTAACAATCAGTTCACGATACTTGCGACGCATTTCAATTGTTTGCGGAATGCCTGCTGTGGCAAAGCGTTTGTTGCAGGTGTCTGTGCTTTCATCCATTGCAAGCAACCCTTTATTGCCGGCAAAGAGTTGCTGTATGGTATCTTTTAAAATTTTATTATTCATTAGTTTAAGTGTTTGATAAACGCGATAATTAGAGCCTATTCTCTCACTTTGAAAAATAATCTTTTACAAAAGCATGCTCCTGGTTTTCCGTCATTTTATCGCTTGGTTTTGTTTCAATTTTTATTTTCGAAAAATGAAGATCCGCTTGTAAAATATTGAGTAGTTCAACTCTCGCATTGGTCGGACCAAATAACAAAACCTCATCGTAATCTTTAATCGTTTCACCTAATGTTTTATAGTATTCAGATTGTTGTTGCTGCTCTTTATTGTGCATCATACTTTCACCCTTTTGCAATGTTTTTTCTTTTTCTTCATGCGTGGAATTTGAAGTCACAGTTTTTGTAACGATCGGATTCGCATATTCCATTACATGTGCATTTGCATGATCCATCCAGATGCCTAATTTTCTTTCAGTTGTCATTATTTGTTTAATTTTTATGTTGAATTAATTTTATTAAAATTTTACTTTTAAAATATTTCGGCTTTGTTGTACTCAATCTTGGTTATATTAAATTTCGCATAACTGAAATCACCTTTTTCTAATCTCCATAATACTTCAAACTTTAAGGGCACCATAACATTATTGATTTCTTTATACTCATCAAACTTAATAACCCAGGTTTCTAATTTTGTCTTATCCATATATCGTTTAGTTTCCATCTGGATTATCTCACCAATTTCATTAAAGGTGATGATGAAAAACAACAGAAGTCCCTTATAGCTGAACGTTAGTTTTGCAGAGTTCGAATCTATGCCAGCCCATTTCAGCCTTTCATCGGGTAATAAGCTTGTAGGATACAAAATACTCTCGCCAAGCCACCTGAGCAGTTCACCCTCGTCATATTGTTCCCCTTTTGCATCAACCACTCTATACAAAGAAAACAGTGAAACAATAAGCCTTCCTTTATCAGCAATATACATGTCACGGGCAGTAAACATAGCGGTAATGCCTTTCCAGATAAAGCCCGGCTTTTCTGTTGTAGCATATTGCTCTCCTTTTATATCTATCCATTTTTTATCCAATCCCATTTTAAACTTTCCATCGTGTGTAATTCTTGCATAACTAATATAGAGTTGTCCGTCTTTTAAAATGTGTCTGAAATAACGTTGCACGGGTTGGGGTAAGCCATAAAGTTGTTGCTGTTGAAATCTTTTACCAGATATGTCTTTTGATTGACCAAAAAGCTCTTTTACTTCTTTACTGAATTGAATAGACAGGTCTACTTTTCCAATGACCAGGATCAAAATGAAAAGCCCCACTATGACAACTGCAATTATCAATGATTTTTTATTTTTTGTGACATTCTCCGACCTGGGAATAAACAAGTTTAATGGCTTTTAATTTAAGCGATGTGTTATCATCATTATCTAATCCTTTTCTGGCACTTGTGTTTTCCATTTCCAGTTAAGTATTTCCGGCAGATCTTTTCCATGCTTGTTTACATAGTGCTTGTGTTCTACCAACTTGTCTTTTAATTGCTGTTTCAGGTAATCGCCTTTACTTCCCAATTGCGGCAAACGATCAATCACATCAATCACCAAATGAAAGCGATCAATATCATTTTGAACTCTTAAATCAAACGGTGTTGTAATGGTTCCTTCTTCTTTATAACCTCTTACATGAAGGTTGCGGTTGGTGCGGCGATAAGTAAGGCGATGCACCAGCCAGGGATAACCATGAAAGTTAAAAATGATGTGCTTGTCTTTGGTGAAAATAGAATCGTAATCTTCATCATTCAAGCCATGCGGATGTTCTGAACTGGATTGCAGCTTCATCAAATCAACTACATTCACGACTCTTATCTTAAGTTCCGGAAGATGTTCCCTCAATATGGAAACAGCAGCAAGTAATTCAAGCGTTGGCGTATCACCACAACAAGCCATCACCACATCCGGTTCAAAGCCCTGGTCGTTACTCGCCCACTGCCATATACCAATGCCTTCGGTGCAATGCACCACTGCTTCATCCATCGTAAGCCATTGCGGTAGCGGATGCTTGCCGGCTACAACAACATTTACATAATGGCGGCTGCGTAAGCAATGATCGAATACAGATAAAAGGCAGTTTGCATCCGGCGGAAGATATACTCTTACAACATCCGCTTTCTTATTGATAACATGATCCATAAAGCCCGGATCCTGGTGCGTAAAACCATTATGATCCTGTTGCCATACATGCGAAGCCAGTAAATAATTTAATGATGCAATCTTTCTGCGCCAGGGCAGTTCCAATGTTACTTTCAGCCACTTTGCATGTTGGCTAAACATAGAGTCAACGATGCGAATAAAAGCTTCATAACTATTAAACAACCCATGTCTTCCGGTTAACAGATAACCTTCGAGAAAACCTTCACACTGATGCTCACTTAACATGGAATCTACTACCTGTCCTGTAGGTGCGAGGAACTCATCAAATTCTTCTGTGGCTGCTTCCCACTGGCGATTGGTTGTTTCGAAAATAGCACCCAATAAATTTGAAAGTGTTTCATCCGGACCGAACACGCGGAAATTATGGTGATCGCGATTTAGATTGGCTACGTCTCTCAGGAACTTGCCAAGCACCATCGTGTCTTGTCCGTTAACAGCGCCGGGTGAAGGAACATGCACCGCATGCTTGTGAAAATCGGGCATCCTTAAATCTTTCAACAGCACGCCACCATTTGTATGAAGGTTTGCGCCCATCCGTTTGTTTCCTTTTGGTGCGAGTTCAGCCAGTTCTGGCATAAGACTTCCATTCTCATCAAACAATTCTTCGGGCTTATAACTCTTCATCCAGTTCTCTAATAGCTTCACATGATCGGGATGATCAGCATCTACCAAAAGCGGTACCTGGTGCGAACGGAATGTGCCTTCTATCTGCAACCCGTCCACCACTTCAGGACCTGTCCATCCTTTAGGTGATTTTAAAACGATCATTGGCCAACGCGGACGAGTGTTATCGTTGGTGCTTCTTGCGTGTTCCTGTATGTCATGAATTTCTTCAATCACCTTTTCAAGTGTGGAAGCCATCAGTTCATGCATGGTTGCCGGATCATTGCCTTCTACAAAATGCGGCGTCCAGCCGCAACCGCGAAAAAATTGTTCTAACTCATCATCTTCAATACGTGCCAATATGGTTGGGTTACTGATCTTATAACCATTCAAATGCAGGATGGGCAACACAGCGCCATCGCTGATTGGGTTTAAAAATTTATTGGAATGCCATGCCGTTGCCAAAGGTCCGGTTTCAGCTTCGCCATCGCCAACGATGCAAGCAACTATCAGGTCAGGATTGTCGAACGCAGCACCAAACGCATGACTGAGTGAATAACCCAACTCGCCACCTTCATGAATGGAGCCCGGCGTTGTTGGTGCTACATGACTTGATATTCCGCCGGGAAAGGAGAATTGTGTAAACAATTTTTTCAATCCTTCTTCGTCCTGTGTAACATTTGGATAAACTTCACTCCACGTGCCTTCGAGATACACATTGCCAACAAGCGCAGGTCCGCCATGACCCGGACCGGAGATGTAAAACATATCAAGATCATATTTTTTAATGATCCTGTTGAGATGCACATAAATAAAATTCTGTCCCGGTGTTGTGCCCCAATGACCGACCACCAAAGGTTTTACATGCTCCAGTTTTAGCGGCTCTTTTAATAAAGGGTTATCGTAAAGATAAATTTGCCCTACAGACAAATAATTGGCTGCGCGCCAATAAGCATTTATCTTCTGTAATAATTCCGGTGGTAAAGTTTCAACTTCGGTTTCAATCATTTCTGCTTGCATAATATTTAATTTTATTTTTTGTTTTTATAACTCATTTTACTTTCAACCTACTTGCATTAACGGCAACAACGATAGTACTCACAGCCATCAAAGCTGCACCTGCTGCAGGGCTTAATAATATTCCCCAATGATATAATACGCCTGCTGCCAAAGGAAGCGCCACGACATTATAGCCGGTTGCCCAGATTAAATTCTGAATCATCTTGCGGTGAGTGGCTTTGCCAAATAAGATTAGGCTTACAATGTCTTTTGGATTACTGTTGACCAACACAATTGCTGCGGTTTCTGCGGCTATATCGCTGCCACTGCCAACCGCAATACCAACATCTGCCTGTGCAAGCGCTGGAGCATCGTTTACACCATCGCCTGTCATCGCAACAAACTCGCCTTTGCTTTGCAACTCTTTTATCTTTTCCAATTTTTGATCCGGCAGTACTTCTGCGATAAAACTATTCATGCCCAATGTTTCGCTTACACTTTTTGCTACTTTACTGTTATCACCGGTTAACAATATTGATTTGATGTTTTCGTCCTTCAATGTAGCAATGGCACCTGCAGATTCAGGATAGGCGACTGAAATAGCAAATCCTATCAGCGTCATCATGCCGGGATTCTTTTCTTTCAACTCACTTACCAGCCCTTTTAAAAAAGGCATTCCGCCATAAATAAATATTATGGTTGACAAGGCAAATAAGATATATGATGAGCCGGCAAACTGCCAGTGAATGCCTGCAAATTGCTGTATCATGGGCGATAACAGCAAAACGGGAATAGTAAGTATCAACACAACATAAAACCGCTTTTTAAAATCAGCAATCATCATGGCATGATGATTATGCCCGGCATGATTCATCTGTGGATCAGGTCCATGATCCATGCTGCTATGGTTCATTGTAGAATGGTTCATCATAGTTGTATATCAGGATGTGTTTTTAATTTTGCGATCAATACATCAGATACATTATCTGAAGAAATACCATAACCGTTTACCAGCAATCCCTTTACATTAAACTTTGAAGATGAAATTGCATATAGTATTGATTCATCATCAGGATTTGATTCTCCTTCAAACCGATAAACTTTATCAATTTCAAAATCATCGGGTGATAATATCATGTCTGCCTGATGACAGCCCAGATATTCTTCATAGATATTAAAGTCCAGCGTATAACCTTCTCTTTTTAACCCATTGATGGTTTCTGATAATGTACCATAAGATTCTTTCATATTTAGCGGTTTATGCATTTGAAACGCCATCCCTGATTGTATAATTCCCCGCTTGGTTAAGTTGTTCCTGTAATTTTTCCAATGCAATTGGTTTATTCATGGTAAGCACCGCAGTTGGCGGATTCAACTGGATTTCAGCGTCTGTAATGTCCGGGATTTGCAGCAGAATTTGCTTTACACTGTTCACACAACCACCGCAACTCATTCCTGATAATTCATAATTCTTTTTCATTGTAGATTATTTTAAAATTGTTTCATTCAAACTAATAGGTTAAGCCTTCTAATAGGTTAAGCCTTCTATAGGCATAGGAAAAATAAAATCCACGAAAACATTGTGGTGTGCTTTTGATACATGCTCCTTAAATGACTTCATACTGCGATGCATTACGGTGGTATATTCCTTTCCCAACTTCAGTACAATTTTTTCGAGATCCGATAATTTATTTTTGATAGCTACATTCCTTTCTTCTTTCCTTGATGGTAAATCTTTATCCATTTGTTGAATGTTCTTTTCAAAGACTTTATCTGCCTCTTCGTAAAATGAAGTAAGCAGCGGATCACAGGAATATGTTTTTATGTGAGAAAATTTGATCGCTGATTTTTTTTCTGTTTCATCCAGTTTACTGTCACTGTTAGCGGCAAGCAGGGAGATGTACACAGGAAATTTCAGCAGCGCCTCATATTCTCTTTTAGTAATATTTTTAATCCGGTTCATTTTTTATATTTGATTGTTTCATTGCCAGGAATTACGATTATTACAACGGTCAAATTATTCAACCCCGCTGATGACTCTTTGTCCGTCCAAGTATTGTATCAAGGGAAGCCTTTAACTTATCAATTGCACTGCTAACAGCAAGCTCATAAGTTTTGGCTAATCCTGTAACAGCAATTGGCTGCCTGCCCTCAAGACGGGCTTCAAGCAAACATCTTTTATCATTTATTCCTTCTTTGGAGCCGTTCTCGTCAGACAGATGAACTTCCAAACGTGTGATATGTTCACTGAACCTGCTTAGCTCGTCTGATAGTAAGTCGTCGAGCTTAGTGCCAAATGCTTCATGTACGCTTAAATTCTTGTCTGTGTTTAACTGAATGGTCATACTGTTTTTTTTGCTAATTGATAAATTTGAGGAGTACTTCTGATAAGTCCAATTATTCTTATAATTTCACATCTAAAAGGAAGGTACTCGCTTTAACTGCTTTATTTGTTATAGAATTGCCGGTAAAAGTTATATCATTCACACATTTGATTTTCGATCTCATTTTATGCTCAAGCTTTCACTTTTAATTGAGTAATTCAAAATATCGCAAACCAGTTTTGCTATCATCAACTCTTCATTTGTTTTAATAACTCGAACCTTCACTTTACTTTTCTCAGTAGAAATAACAGGTTCATTATTCATATTTTGTATTTCATCTATTTCAATCCCGATAAATTCAAGCCCGTCGCATATTTTGCTTCGCACTTCCGGCGAATGTTCGCCAATACCACCTGAAAACACCAATACATCTAAGCCGCCAAGTGCTGCCGCAAAAGAACCGACCCATTTTTTTGTTTGATAACAAAACAATTCAATGGCTTCAGCAGCACGTTCATCAATGTCTTCAATCTTCATTAATTCACGAATATCGGAGCTTGTTTCCGATATACCAAGCAACCCGGATTCATGATTAATTAAATGACTAAACTGTTTTGGGTTGAGCTTTTCAAACTGCATTAAATACCATGCAGCACCCGGATCAAGATCGCCGGTACGTGAGCCCATCATCAAACCTGATGTGGGCGTAAATCCCATGCTGGTGTCAATACTTTTACCATCTTTAACCGCCGCAAGGCTTGCACCACTACCGAGATGTGCTAAAATTATTTTGCCTTTTGCAGTTTCCTCTCCGGCTACACGTTTAAGTTCTTCTAACAGGTACGCATAAGAGAGACCGTGAAAACCGTATCGCTGAATTCCTTTTTCATAAAAGCGGCGTGGGATGGATAATAATCTTGCAACAATTGGCATAGAAGTATGGAAGGACGTATCGAAACAAGCAATTTGTTTTAATGAAGGGTAACGCTTGCTAAATACTTCTATCAATTTAATTTCTTCGGGTAAATGTTCAGGATCGAATGCACTGATCTTTTTTAATTCAGCTAATAAATCATCACCAATAAGTTCAGGCTTCGTGTGTTTCATTCCGTGAACTATACGATGACCAATAGCTTTAACTGAATCAAAGTGTTTTTGTTTTTCAAGCCAGTCAATCAAATGATTCGCCGCCTGGTCATGATCAGATGCTTTAATATCAAGGCTATTTTTTTGTTGGTCTGTAGCATTATTAAAATTGAGTTTTGCTTTTTCAGTGCCAATATTTTCTATCTCTCCATTAAACAATTGTTCCAGCGAATTACCCGCTTTAAATAAAGCAAACTTAATGCTTGAAGATCCGCCGTTAATAGCCAATATCATTATATACTATTTATTCCGATTAACATTCTATCCGATCTTTAATGAACGCTATCCGTTAGTTCATCAATTTCAAAATCCCCGTCTTTACTCCTGGCTTTAGGGTAATCGTTATCTAATTCCTTTTCAAACTTTTTTTCATCTTTTTGATTACGTATTACAAGAAATACAATTAAGGAAATTGCCAAAATGCCAACTATTATTATAATTAACCAGTTCATTGATTTGATTTTAAAGTGATCAATTTGTTAGCAGATGAAATATGATGGTTGTTAGAAATATTTTCCCGGATTATCAACTCCAACTGAGCTAATGCTTTGGCTGTTGATAAATAATCTTTATGGCAAATACTTTTGATACCTAACCCTGTGGCGACATCTGTAAATATTTGCACATCATCAATGTATATTACTTCGTTCGCCGTTACATCTCCTAGATCAAGCGCCAATTTAAAAATTCTTGTATCCGGTTTTCTTATATGAACATAACAGGAGGAAACAAAAAAGTCAATGAAACTATTCAGCTTAAACGTATGTATCCGATAAGCATTCAGTTCTCTTGCTTCATTGCTTACGGCAATTATTTTTAAACCGTATTGCTGTTTTATTTTTTTTATGAAAGCAATCATTTCTTCATGAGGCGTAGTTAACGAGAACATGAAATCACGAAATTCATTGAACGTAAAATCCCGTTTTTTATAAAAGATAACACGATCAAGATATTCGTTTAATGTTATTCTGCCTTCTTCATACGTAACAAACATAATGCTGTGCCGCTCTTCCATTTCCTCTTTATCGAGATGAAATTTATCTACTGCTTTTTGCCTGAAATCATGTCCCCAACCGTTGCTCAGTAACACGCCTCCGATATCAAGAAACAACGTGCTTATTTTTCTGTCATCCATCTTTTAATTTTTAATGTAGAATCAATGTTGCCATGCAATAAGATTATTTTCTAATGGCACTGATATGTTTTCATAATTGGGAATGATACGGATTGTATAGTCGCTTGCCGGTCTTGTTGTAATTATATCGGCTTTATATAACTGCAATCCGTTACTATCAGATTGTACAATCATTTTGATTTGCTCCGAATGCGCTTCATCTTTTCCATCAGCGTATAACTCAACTAATACTTTATTGGTGTCAATTCCATTCAGAAAAATGGTCGCGGTAGAGGCAAAACCATTTTGAATGTTTTCTGATTTTACTTCATCAATCTTTATATCATTCCATTTATTTTTTAGTTCATGTTCTGCATTCATTATACTCACACCTGCTGAACCTTTGTTCGCAGCACGTTGCAAATAATTTTCAGCCGCGGGCAAATAGTATTTTTCTGTGTATTCACGCACGGTTCTGTTAGCCGAAAACTGCGGCGTTAATATTGCCATGCTATGGCGCATTTTTTCAATCCATTTTCCAGGAATTTCCTTTTGGTTGCGTGTATAAAAATCAGGTATCACCTGTTGTTCAAGAATGGTATATAAAGCTGATGCTTCCGCTGCATCCCATCCCGGATCCTCGCCATGTTCCTGCATATCACCAATCGCCCAACCCACTTCCGGTGTATAGGCTTCGGCCCACCAGCCATCTAATTCAGATAGGTTAACTCCTCCATTCACCAAAACCTTCATGCCACTGGTTCCGCAGGCTTCCCAGGGGCGGCGTGGCGTGTTCAGCCACACATCAACACCTTGCACCATATTTTCCGTCAGCAACATATCATAGTCGCTTATAAAAACAACATGCTTATATAAATTATGACGACGAATAAATTGCAGCCATTCGCGTATCAATGCTTTGCCGCTTTCATCAAACGGCGGCGCCTTACCGGCAATTACCAACTGAACTGGTCTTTCCTGGTTGGTAAGAATGCGGATGAATCTTTCTTCATCATGCAGCAACAAGGTTGGTCTTTTGTAGGGCACAAAGCGGCGTGCAAAACCAAGCGTTAGCACGTTCGGGTCAAAAATATTTTTTGCAACTTCCATCATGCCAGGCTCGCCTGAAACTGATACCTGCATCCCGAATCTTTTACGCACATAATCAACAAAGCTGCGGCGTGAAGCCGTGCGCATTTCCCAGAGCTTTTCATCTTCCACTTTATAGATGTGATCCTGCAACGTTTTCAGATCACCTTTCCAGCGGTCTTTGCCACACGCTTCTGTCCACAATTGATCGGCAAATTCAGAATCCCAGCTTGGCGTATGCACACCGTTAGTTACCGAACCGATCGGTATTTCCGGCGTCGGCCAGCGTTCAAATAATGGTTGAAAAAGATGCCGGCTTACGCTGCCATGCAAACTGCTTACACCATTCACCGAGCCACTGCCGTGAATAGCGAGATAAGCCATATTGAAACTTTCAGATGAATTATTTGCATCCTGTCTGCCCAATGCCATCAGGTCATTGAAAGAAATATGGAGTTCATCTTTTGCATAAGCGCTGAAGTATTGTTCCATCAATGCAGGGCTGAAATGATCAAATCCCGCAGCCACAGCCGTATGTGTTGTGAAGAGATTACCAGCTCTCGTAACAGCCAAAGCTTCTTCAAAAGAAGTTGCTGTTTCTTTCATAAAATCACAGGCTCTTTCAAGAATAAGAAAGGCAGCATGCCCTTCGTTCATGTGACAGACTTCCGGCTTCAAACCCATTGCCTGTAATAATTTCCAGCCGCCAATGCCTAACAGCATTTCCTGCTTGATGCGCGTCTCCGGTCCGCCGCCATAAATTTCGTTAGTGATGCCGCGATATACAGGAAGGTTAGCAGCATCGTTACTGTCTAACAGGTAAAGCTTTAATTTTCCTACCTGCACCTGCCAGGTGCGAAGCCAGATGGGATAACCGGGCAAAGATATTTTTATGCGCAGCCATTCGCCATCTGGCAAACGTAAAGGCGAGATGGGTAACTGACCCGGATCATTGTAAGGAAAGAGTGCCAGTTGTGAACCATCTTTATCAATTTCCTGCCGGAAATATCCTTGCCCGTATAACAAGCCAATTGCAACAACAGGTACATTCAAATCACTTGCAGATTTTAATTGATCGCCTGCCACATTTCCTAAACCGCCAACATAAATTGGCAACGCTTCACTCAGCATATATTCCATACTAAAATAAGCGACGCATGATAAAGACGAGTTGGGATACGCCTGTTGAAACCAGCCTTGTTCAACAGCTAACTGTTCTTTTAATTTTATCAGATCATTTATTTTTTCACTGAAAGAAGGGTTTGCAAGTTGCCGTTCCAACTGGTCTCCTGAAACAGTTTGCAACACGATCCATGGATTATGCGTGAGTTGCCACAAAGCAGGATCAAGTTGTTGCCATAATTCATCTGCTTCATGGTTCCATGACCAGCGGATGTTTAACGCCAGTTCTGCGAGAGATTCTACGCCCGGAATACCAGTGGGTAAAAGACCGTATATTTCACTATTAAATTCCTTTTTCATTATCTAATTTTTTTATCGTTCAATGCTTCAAATCCCGAAACCACATCAAACAATTCTTCATCAATCGAACTTTGACGTAAGCGATGATATTTTTTGTTGAGATCATCCAGCAGGTCGCCTATGTTTTTTTCGGCTCTTTGCATAGCATCCAAACGACTTGCATTTTCACTTGCCAATGATTCAATGCAGGCTTTGAATAAGGAAGTAAAAAGGTACCCGTTAATTAATTCGGTCAGCGTAGCTTTTGCATCACCTGCAATCTGCGGAAGCAGTTTGGTAGGCCATTTAATTTCCTCTAAAGATTGCTTCCATTTTTCATCCAAGGGCAGGAAGCGTTGCTTTACCTGCGTGTAACCTCCGCCGGGTTTTGGCTGGTTATGAAAGATATAAAACTCCTGTATGTCTTCTTTGTCCTGGTGTTCCTGGCTTCTCTTTAAAATCTCTGTAATAAGCGGAGTGATTGAATTCACGTCATTCGGAACAGGATATAATTTATCAGTAGTTAAACTGGCATCTGACAACAGTAACTGAACACGTTCACCAATACACCATATTTCTTTTTTGCCCGGCAGCGCTTTGAGCGAAGCCGTTACAAAATCTGCCATTGAATCATTAAAGCGGGCAACAAGTCCCTGGTCTGATCCAAAAACGATTGCACAAACTGTTACTTCGCTGTTCTTCTTTGCCTGCTTTTTTTCGCTGATTGCTTCAATCTTTTCCGCTTTAAAATATGCAATGATGCCCAAAGCCACGGTATGATAATAATCACCTAATGCACTTACTGCCGTTTCATATTGAACAATATTAGAAGCGGCCATCGCCTTCATGGCGCTTACAACAGATTTGAGGTCTTTTGCACCTTCTGTTTTGCTTCGTAAATTTTCTAAGGTGTCCATTATTTCTTGTTTTGATCGGGCTTTGGCTTGTCCGGATTTTCTTCTGACTTAGGTTTGTCCTGATCCTGATTCGATTTTGGCTTATCCTGATTTTGATCTGGTTTTGGCTTATCCCGAAATGGCGCAAGAATATTATCAGCAATTTTTAGAATCGCTTTTTTATCTTCATCACTCAATGGTTTATCTGCATACAGCCGTTTCTGCAAATCAGCAGGAAAATCACTGCTGCTTTTTAACAGCGCATCTTCTGCTTCCTGGATTTTTTCAACCGGGATAGTATCCAACGAACCGTTTGTTAATGCAAGGAGAATAATTAACTGATCTGGCACAGACATTTGTAATAGTTCTTCCTGCTTTAAACATTCGCGAATGCGTTTGCCATGCTCAATGGTTTTGCGGGTGTTTTCATCGAGCCTTGTTCCAAAACGGGCAAAGGTCTCCAGTTCTTCAAACTGCGCATATTTTAGCTTTAAATCAGCGATGGAACGGTAAGCAGGCAACTGCGCTTTATCTCCTACACGCGACACAGATTTTCCAACATCAACTGCCGGTAAAATGCCAAGCTCGAATAATTTCGGTGATAGATAAATCTGTCCGTCTGTGATAGAAATTAAATTAGTAGGAATGTAAGCTGAAATATTTTGCGCTTCTGTTTCAATGATAGGCAAAGCTGTTAACGAGCCACCTTTCAGGTCATCACTTAAGTGTGTTGATCTTTCTAATAGGCGGGAATGGATATAAAAAATGTCCCCTGGAAAAGCTTCACGTCCGGGCGGTCTTCTCAACAATAATGAGATCTCGCGGTAAGCACGTGCATGATGTGTAAGATCATCATAAACGATCAATACATCTTTTCCCTGTTCCATAAAATATTCAGCAATGCTGGTGGCAGCATACGGCGCGATATATTCCAGACCGGGAGAATTATTTCCTTCAGCCACAACAACAGTTGTATAATCCATCGCACCTTTTTCTTCGAGGTTGGCAATCACTTTTGCAACAGCCGATGCACGCTGACCAATGGCGCAATACACGCATAAAACATTTTTATCTTTTTGGTTGAGGATGGCATCAATTGCAACAGCAGTCTTACCTGTTTGGCGATCGCCCACAATTAATTCACGTTGCCCGCGACCAATTGGGATGAGTGCATCAATCACTTTTATTCCTGTTTGCAACGGAACGGTAACTGCATTACGATCCATGATAGCGGGCGCTGGTCTTTCAATCGGCAACTGTTGCTTGGGTGCAACAGCGCCTTTATTATCTATCGGTTCGCCCAACGGATCAACCACTCTTCCAATCAAAGCATTACCAACCGGAATATCCATCACGCGACCTGTGCGTTCTACTTCATCGCCGACGGTTAATAATGAATCTTTGCCTAACAGAATCACACCGATTTCACTTTCGTCAATATTATAAGCAATGCCAAACAAACCGTTAGGAAATTGAAGCAATTCTTCAAACCCAACATTTGGTAAACCTGATACTTTTACAATGCCTGTTGATACACTTGTTACAATACCAATTTCACGCGGTGCAAAAGGGAACACATAATTATCTATACTATCGTCTGATTGTTCGATTGTGCTTATAGTGCCTGTATTTTTCTCCGTTTGTTTCATACTATACTGTTGCTAGTTTGCCATTTATTACAGGCTTTGCATTTTGTTTATCTTTTGTTGCCGCAGAAATATTGTTTTGAAGTGATTGAAGGTATTCAGCAAAACTCCAGGCGAGTTTATAACCGTTTGTTGTAAGCTCAATGCCACTGATCAATTCAGGCGATATGGTAAACTGAAGCGTTGTTTTTGTTCCCAGCGTTTCATTCACAGCATCATTCATCGCAGCCTGTTGCGGTGCAGGTAAATCAAATGCGCTTCGCACTAAAATGGTATTTGCATCGGATGTAAAAGCTGTTATAAACTTTTGTTTTTCATCATCATTCAATGTATGCAAGCGCTTAATAAAAGTGTTGACTGATTGTTCTTCGAGGCTTGATGAAGCCATTTCTTTCAATGCTTTTTTTGTGATGGTAAAAACCTGTTGTTGTGTTTTAGCTTCACTTGCTACCGCATCACTTTCCTGTTTTTCTTTTATTGCTTTTTCAAGATTAGAACGTAAAGTATTGGCTTCATTTTTTGCATCTTCCAGCAGCTTATCGCGTTGTGCACTGGTGTCGGCAACAGCTTTATCCATCAATGCTTTTTTTTGTGCATCGAAGTCATCATTTCTTTTTTTGAAGTCAGCCTGTTCTTTTACAGCCACTGTTTTTTTATCATCTGCATCTTTTATTTGGGCGGCAATTTTTTTCTCTCTTTCATCAATGGCTTTGAGTATGGGTTTATATAAAAATCGTTTCAGCAACCAAACCAAAATCAGGAAATTAATTGCCTGTGCAATTACTGTGAACCAGTTAATTTTCATCTGATAATTTTTATTTTGTTTTTGCCAGATGGAATTCGCAAAGACATTTGTTGTTGATACCCTTTTGTCTTTGCTCATTTCATTACTTATGAGTTGCGATGATGTGATTCCAAAAGGGATTAGCAAAAATGAGAATCATCGAAACCACGAAACAGTAGATCGCTGTTGATTCGATCATTGCTAATCCCACAAACAATGTTCTTGTAATTGTAGGCGCGGCATCGGGTTGTTGCGCAATAGAGCTTAATGCCGATGATACCGATCTGCCTTCACCCAACGCAGGCATCATGCAACCAATGCCTGTTGTAAGTCCGGCAGTAATAATTGAAGCCATTGCTATAAGTGTTGTACTATCCATTATATTTTTATTTAGTAGTTCCTGTTTTTGTTTTACTTATTTTTTTTGAATCATGCACAGCGGCGGTTATATATACTGTTGCAAGGATGCTGAAAATATATGCCTGCACAGTGCCGGTGAGTAAACCCAGCGCATTCATAATAATAGGAAATATAAAAGGCGATATACTTAATAGAATCGCAACGATCATTCCGCCGCTCATGATGTTGCCGAACAGCCTTACTGCCAATGCAAGTGTGCGTGAAATTTCACTGATAAGATTAAACGGCAACATGATGAAAGTTGGCTGCAGGTATGATTTTAAATAACCTTTTAAACCACTTTTGCTGATACCAAAAAACGGTACTGCTATAAACACACAAAGCGCAAGTGCAGTAGTGGTAGAAAGAGAAGCAGTCGGTGGCGTATAGCCTGGAAAAATGATACAGATATTAGCAACACCGATAAATAAAAACAAGGTGCCGATAAAGCCTATATATTGTTCCGGTTTGCTTAAACCAACTTCTTTAATTTGCTGGTTGATGCCTGTAACGATCATCTCTAAAAAACATTGCCACCGTGAAATATGAATATCGGTTTTGAGTTTGCGTGTAACCAATTTTGCTGCTATTACCAGCACCAGCATTAAAGCCCAGGTGGTTACCAGGGTGAGATTAATGGTAATAAAACCATGTTGCCAGAAAATAGTTTGATCAGGACTAAGCTTCATGTGCCGCCTCCTTTATTAATTGGATGTGCTTTTCATCTATTAACTTTGTGAAGTGAATAACAACAAACCTTGCTGCTATAAAACCAAGCAAACAACTAACAAGCCGTTGCCAGTTTCCGGAACTGATAAAATAAAATCCAAGCATTACAATACCAACACGAAAGACGAAGCTTCCCAATACCCATAACCACGGCACTTTAGCGGTTACCGATTTTTTTACCGTAAGCCAAAGCCCGCCAAAGAATAAAGTGCCCAATGCCATTCCTGCGACAAAGGCTGCTATTATTAATATGATTTCATTCATCGTTTTCTTCTTTATCGTTATGCATTTCTTTATCTTCTTTGGCAACCCAATACCAGGCGATAAGGCTGCCGCTGAATAATCCAATAATCAGGCATGTCAGCGTCCATGAAAAGGTTTGCGGATATTTTTTATCGAGCCAAAATCCCAACGCTGCGCCCAATAATGTAGGCACAACTACTGACCAGCCTACCATTCCCATCATACCTAAGCCCATCCAAACGCCTTTATTTTTTTCACGCAACGCCTTTAGTTTTTGCTTCTCTTTTTCAGCAATTTGCCCACTAAAAAAATCTTCGTTCTTTTTGTTTTTAACAGGTTCCATAATTACTTGTTGCGAAATTTATCAAAGCTGTAAATGAATCCGCTTTCCAGCTTTAGTGTAACAGCACGCATACTGCTTTCCATTTC
>JAABUK010001241.1_pt1 | contig 49503 bp, 54 predicted proteins | sample 5559141 | NCBI WGS metagenome assembly JAABUK01 (sample SAMN10711869, study PRJNA513367) | rock metagenome | isolation source: Antarctica rocks | place: Antarctica: Victoria Land, Pudding Butte nord | collected 2016-01-03 | reverse complement strand
CCATTATTCACAATGTTGACTGCTGACACAGGTGCCAACAGCACAACCACAGCTGATAGAGAGCAAAGTATGGGATCAGAGGGTACAGACAAGCAGCAGACTGACGCTGTCATCCAACAGGAGGTGAGGACCAGCGCTGCAGCCCTTCAGGCAGCTACTGCTGCACCTCAGACGCCGCTAGAGCTGGCAGCTTCTGTGGCAACTGCTGTGCCTGGACCTCATCATGGTCCTGCGCAAGACCAGACTTCTGCAGGTGGGCCTTGCATTCATCTGCAGTCCAAGTCTAAAGCTCAGCCAGTCAGTATCACTTGATGTTGGTAAAGGGACAGTTCACAATATCACCCAACAATCTTGCGCGTACCTAGGCAACATGAGCTAGAAGGCATCGAAGTAATTGTTATTCTTGATCTTTGTTGTTGTTACCATTATTCTTAATGACCCAACCGGCATTTGATCATGTGACTTCCCCACTGCCAAGCTTGATTGATGGTGGTCTGTTCATTCTATTGTGCGTAAACTAGCACTGTGCATTCTCCAGATGGCTCAGGAATGCAGCCAAACATCAGACAGGCGCCAAAGCAGCAGAACAAATCTTGCTCAAACTGAGCAAACTCTCGTCTGATTGCATACTGTCTGTAATGCTTGTCCATTTCTTCACATTGTACACCAGCAAGGGAAGTCAGGAGTGCAAACAAAGCAGGCAAAGCAGTGATGAGAGGATGTCTCAAGTTGAGAAGGGAGCACTGTACATTGAGCTGAACCTCATCCAACTGAGTGTAGTTTGATGTCTGTTCTTTTTGTGCGTTTTGAGCAGTCTGTTGGCCATGCACAGGTGACTCAGGCGCTCACACCAAGAACAGGACAGAGGCAAAGCAATGGATAGAGTATGACTCAAACGTTGCTGAGGTGGACGGCACACTGCATGTCTTCAGTGATGCAGCTGTGAGTGATGACGAGGCCCCGGGACCGCCTCAAGTGAGGGAGAAGTATGTTTTGCTGGACAGCGTGCCCCAGGTCAGTGCAACTGTCAATTTCAATTCAAAATTCAATTTTGCATGTCTTGTGTTTAGGACTCATCGGGGGAGTCAACAGACAACGACAGGGAGAGTTCTGAGAATGTTCTGGTTACTGGTCATGCGAGCTATCTGCTTGTCTCGCGCATCCAGATCTCGTTTCAACAGCCAGCCAAAGATTCCAATTCCCGCCGCATCAATTGCTAGACCCTGCAATATAGATAACACACTACTTGAATGACAACTGTCATGGAGAATGTGCGCTGCATGTGGATGAGCATACAAAAGTGGAATATCACACAACTGTTTAGCTAATGAAATAGCACCAAGGCTGACCTGGGCAACTTCCTGAAGCGGTAGATGCCTTGGAGCATTTGCTAGAGCAGACACTAGCTGTGTTGAACCAATGACAAATGCAACACCAGCGCTCAGGACCTGAAAGCCAAACAGGACAACCCGAAGAGACCTGCAATACAATACAGTCAAGAATAGACAGATAGGGCAGAATACGCCAGCCCTGCTACAACAGGTGTGGACTGACTTCCTGCTCACCTGTATGGCGCTTCTGCTTCACTTCGCAAACCCAGCTGACGCTTGTCAAGTGACCTGAAGGTAACACAGTCTGATACAAAAGTCAAGAGCATGCCATGTGGGCATCTGAACAACTTCGGTGCCAGCAAGGCGTGTGATGTACCTGTCCTGACCTGTACGGCTGAGGTTCTGGGTCTGATCCAGCTGCCACGGTGAGATTTCGCCTTGCGTGCCGAGCTCTGCCCGGGTGTCTTGCGCTCCGGAACAGATGCTGAGGTGCTTTTGTTCTATGAAACATCACCAACGGCGCAACCGCAATACAGCCACAAGCTGTAAGTCTGGTAGGCTTGCTATAACTGCAGGTAGATGCTTGCATGCTGAAGACTCTCGCGGCCAGGCGACAAACTAATCCAGCGTGACAGGCTTGCAAGCTTTGCTCACGTTTAGTGCCGCTTCACCAATGACCTTGCTACCTTGTCGTCGTCAGCAGCGCTGCGTAGAGAGGAGCTCCAGATCGACCACACGTATGGGAACTCAGCCAGGAGCAAGAAGAGGATCGGAGTCGCTCCATTCATCCATTACCAGTAGTCTGAAAATGTCAACAAATTATCCAACTGTTCTAAAGCACTTATGAAACACAATGTTCACAGCTGACACACTCTAAGCTAAAACTAAAGGCTATGTCCAGTTGTGCTGCCACCAGGGTGTTCCTATGTTCAAAACATTCCCTAAAAAACATAGCTATGACTTTCGGATGAAAAAGGAAAACAGTGCGGGAGCTGGGCCCCAAAATATGTTTGTGAACTTGTTCCTGATGGCGCAGTATGCCGGACAATCAAAGACAAAGTGATGTTCATCCTCTGCTGAACCAGAAGCGCAGAAAACACAATGACATTGTTCTACAGGCACCTGCTGTGCCAAAGGCAAAAGCCTACCAATATCTACATGAAGACCATGACAGCCACGAAGGCCATGAAAGCACAGCTGCTCTAGATGCTTGGAAAGTTTTGGGGCAACATGCTGATCTCAGTGTGCAACAGCAGGAGCTGTGCTTGGGTCCTGACCTTTCTGTGCATGTGTTTGACCACGCAACAATCGGCAATGCCAGGCTGGCATGCACTAGGGTTGAGAAGTCCAAGTTTGCTCTCGACAGTGTGGTGCTCACCAAAAGCAATGGCAAGTACTGGGCTGGACGGGTGAATGCATTCTTGTCACATGCACCACCTGGTTGGGAGGACTGCCATCTGTCTGAAGAGGCAAATGTTGCCGAGGTGGACTGGTTTGCAGATGCAGTCCCAGCTGCAGGCATCAGCGATGGTTTGTCCGTCTGCTTGGGCTGCCCAGTATTCAAGAGAGACTTTCAAGATGACCGTACTGGCAATCTCTGGCCAATGGAGAGGTTGACCCCCTGCAAGCTAGCTTCTTTGCCTCACAGCTCTCAATCAGACAACCTAGTTGTGCTCAGCCACTTTGCCTCTTTCATGCATCAGGTTCCCGAAGTCAGTTAAGCAGCCACATTCTCATTCTCTCTCAGACTGATTCTGTGTACAGATTTTGCTGATGTGACTGGCTGCTATATGTGTATTTTGCTGTTGAAACAGTTACAACTAATTACTTTAGGATTCAGCTTGCAAGCTACATTTGACTTTGCAGGTAGGCATGTGTATCTTTGTTACCTTTTTTGGTTACAATTGTTGCAACTACAGTGCTTGAGAGGCTCAGGCACAATGATTGCAATAGGTGATGAGACATGTAAAGTAGTGGTTACAGTGAAGTTGTATTACAAGCCTGCAAGTCAGTTGATCATTACTGCAGTGTCAATTAACCTAGCATTTAGAATGTTGACTCTTTGAACCACTGGCAAAGTCTTGCTGCTTTACTCAGTTGCCGGCAAAGTCATATTGGCAAACAGCCGTAGCCATGCTTAGCCATCACTTTGCCACTTGCGGCTAACTTTCGGCAAAGTCATTTGGAAAACGGCAAAGTACCGGCGAAGTTACCCCACTGAATTTGTAGTGCACATCTAAATCTGCTGATGAAGCCCTTGACTGCTGAATGACAAGGTGCTAGGACATATTCTGGCTGCAAGGGTTGGTACCTAGCAACACTGCTGAGACTATTCTGATGCCATGTCTGTGCATAATTGTTCTTGTAACAGTACCCTTATCTGACTCATCCTCAATGCTCAAACCTACAGATTGACCCTGGAGCCAAGTGTGAACTTATGGCTCCAAAAAAGGTGTGCTGGATCATGCATGCAGACAGATCGTTGATGCGATTATGATATCGCGCAACTTGTTGCCACCAATGGAAACACAAAGGGAAATGGCCTATTTCAGCTAGTGGAATAACATTTGCAGTACTGTCCCTAACACTAAGTAAGTGCTTCAAAAGCTGTCTATGCAGTAGCTCTGCAGCGTCACTCTTTTGCCGCACACAGATGTAGGAAGCGTAGCACATCTTTAGTAGGCTAGCCATGGGGAATATCGAAGAGGCTCTCAAAAGGGCTGGTGCTGAAGATAATTTGCCGACCATCCTGCGAGTGCTGGAGGACAAGAACGTTGGCTTCAACCGCCAGGAAGCTGCTGCTGGTCCATTTGTAAACATGGACACAGCAGTGTTGACTGGCCTCAATTTTAGAATGCTTAGCGTCATAAAGAGGGCACAGCACTAACAGGGACATCCAGGTAGGCTCTCAGCACCACTTCTGCTTCACACTGTTGAGTTTTTCCACATGAGAATTTACACTTCACCTAGCAGAGTCACTGCAGACTGTCAGCATTCATTTGTGGCTTGAGATTTTGCTGTTGGTCTCACAGCATGTCTAGAAGGCATTATTGCACAGCAGTATAGCAGAATCAGCATAACTTCTCTGCTTGGTCTGTGGCTTGAGGCATGGCCAGCCTGCCTGTACGCTCACAAAGAATTTGAGAACAGTCATTGCTCTAAGCCTTGTCTGTGGCTTGAGGGTTTGCTGTTGATCTCATAGCTTACGTGGTGCTGCCACATTCTGACGAGGCAACGTTATAGGTCCTGTGCTCCTGTGCTAGTAGTCGCCCATCAACACACATTATCAGCACACCGCTGACAGGCAACTTTGCAGGTCTTTTGCAGGCATAAATCAGACAAAGTGGCTGTAAAGTCCACTTCCTGTTTTTTAGGCACCGCAGCGAGCGATAAAGCAAACACATCTAGGCTGCCTGGGTTTGTGCAGTGCAGCTCAGGTCTAGATATGTTGTACTGTCAAGGCATTCTGATGTATGTCAGTGTCACTTAGTTGCGTGACCAATGTTATGACAGTTGATTGCAACTTTTCATTCTGTGCAGGACTTACCTGCTAAATGGATGACTGGTTGTTGAAGCTGGACCAACTTGACATCCCAGATGGAGCTGTGCCAGGCCTTAGCAACACAGACAAACCAACCCTAGAGGGTAAACTGGTCCAGGTGTCTGCTGAGGACAGGCTTCTGTTCTTTCGTGGCCAGCACACAAACGTCCTGAAGAGATTACGCACACTTTTGCCAGATCACCATTCAGGTTAACACTTCCGTAACACATCCTGAGTGCAGTTTTTCACCCTTTTCTGTGGCTTGAGGGTTGCTTTGATTTCAGTGCGCACCTGGCAAGGTTTAAAGCACTGCATAGTTGTTGAAAGGACATAATGCATGTGTATTGCTGATACCAATGCCGTGTTTGCAGATGCTTGTGAACACATGTTGGCAGTAGCGCAACTCAATATGCTGTCTCAATGTGTTTCTGACAGGGTTTGCTGCTGGCTGTCATGCATATTTGTTTCCATGTCAGCCACCGCTATTCTGTTGCTACAGATGCAAGAGCATGGACAGGAGTGCCACAGCAGCCTTTGCCAAGGTGAGTTGCTACAGTACACTTGCCTTGGAGGTGCATGTCCTCCAGCAGAACTGAGTTCTGATCTGGTAGTTCACAGTTGCTCTGGAACTTTGCAAGGCACTTTGCTCAGCAAGTGATGGTGTAGTGGACTGACTGTGATTGTATGTGCAGTGCAACACTGGAAGAAACGGTGGAACAGGTGGACATTGAGTTGGAGCGGCATGGTATTTCTAAGTCTTGGCCTCCAGAAAGGGAACCAAACAAACATCCATACACCAACAATCGCGTTGATGATTTCATTGGTCTGGTGAGTCCTTGCAAAATTGAATTCCAGAACGCATTTTACAGACATGCTTACCTATTGCGCCATGATCATTGTACTCAACAACATTGCACATGGTGGGTTGACACTTCTCTTGTGGCTGCAGGTTGAGAACAGGGCAGATGACGTCATTACATTTACCTCGCAACCTGAATACAGGAAAGATATTGAGTTCCACCTGATTACTGGTGGTTCTGGGGCAGGTAAATCTAATGACCAAACATTCTGGTCATGTTGAGATGGCAACCAAGTCTAGCTTGTAAGTGCGCACAAGTTCGTTTGGTTCTACAGGCAAGACTCGAATGGGAATAGAAATCCGGCGTATGGTTGCTCAAAAGGCAGCTGATTGTCAAGACAAATCTCTTTGGGCCACAGGTGCACATGATTTTGCTCAGTCTATGCAAGGGAACAACCTATCCCGAGTATCTTTGGCATATGCTAGACCACGGTTATGACTGAAGTGCTGTGAACGCCAACGTTGCTAGCTCTCCCTGAAATCACTGAAGGCAAAGTGTGTTTGTTGCAGCTCAAGCGATGCATATTGACTTCAATGTCAGTGGAGACCCTCTGGATTCAGCTGATGATCACATTTCTGCAGAGTGCATCCTTGGTATCAGGGTTGCTGCCAGAAACATTTCCCACTGTACCTTGTCCCAGCTACGGCAACGTTCAACAGTCTTGCGTCAGCACTTGTTCACACTCAGTGAGGTCATGAAGTATCTTGCGAATCAGATGCGCAAGTCCTTGGGGCTGGGCATTGACGCAATAGTGCTTCAGGTCCTAACAGTTGATGAGCTGCAGTTGGTCGTTGGACAAGCTGAAAGGCTGCAGAACAATTCTCGAGGCCTTGTGAACGTCCTCATTGGCTATCTGGCAAGTTGGATGATATCAGGCAAGTGGCATGCACATCAACATGAAGCTTTTCTAATCTGTCCGCAGGCTTCAATTTGCTTTGTGCATGTCATGCGCTGACACTCTGCTCCTTCTGGTGCTTTCCCCCGCAGTCACTGCCTTGATCCTCGCAATACTCTCTGTAGTGCAAAATATTGTGCACACCATGGCTCACACATGTGAAATGGCTGCAGGAGGTGCTGACAGATGTGTCTGCGTATCTGTCCTCATTGGCACTGGCCTGGAGTATGCAAAATTAGGTTTGTCAGGTTATGAGATGTCATCTAGGCAGATCCGTCATCTTACTCCATCACAAGTCACAGACTTGATGGCACACTCCATTGCAAATTTCAACAGGCTCACAGTCCTGCAAGCAAACAACCTTTTAGACCATAGAGTCATGAGGTTGCAGCTCAATCTGCTCATGGGGCTTCCTGGCTTTATGCACATGGCCCTTAAAGTTCTGCATACCAACCTTAAAACCGGTCTTCCTCGGACTGATGAAGAGTTCAGGTCAGCAGCAGACACTCAGTGCTGTAGCAAACAATCATTGCTGCCTTTCTGGACTACAGATACTGCCTTTCTGGACTACAATACAAATATGCTTGAAAAATCAACATACGGGCAAACAATAATTTTGCAGGCAACTAGCAGGTCAAGTATCATCAGGTGTGAGGGATAAGGTCAAAAAAAGGGTCAGGGATGATTTTTAGGCTCTTGGTGCAGAGGTGGTGTTTCGGCTGCTGCTCATGTCATTGTCAGGAGTGACAGTCAACGAGTAAGGCTTCACGCCAATTTGTTGTCTCCTATTCTAGAATGACCGAGCATGGATAATGCATTCTAAAAAACTTGACACTGGATGTTGACCAGCACTGCTTTGGCTTTCGCAGTCTTCTTATTTTACTTTCACGGTTGCTCCTGCAGGATCACACTTATCTCGACTGGCATGACCCTGTTGGACGCCAGCACATGCTCTGGTATTGTTTGGACCCTGCAACATGAAGATGGTGTACAAGCAATACTGCAGCCTGTTGTGCAATACCAGGCAGCCTTTCGGCGACGAGAAGCAAAGTGTTATACCGGGCTGCCCAGGGATGTGCCTACCAACCTCCTTGCCATCATCCTGGTGGGTGAGAGAAAGAAGGCACGAACCTGTGTGGATGACAGGCTCTGTTGACTGTGCTTCAGGTCTGAAGTCATTGTGGCATTTTGTGACTGCAGATCGTCACATCTTTGTTTGTGCTTGCTGCCCTCAGCTTTAGCACTGGCCAGCTCTGCCTTGACTACGGTCAACTCCTGTATTACACAAGTGCACCATCTATGAGAACAGTATAATCTGTGCCGGTCAAAATACAGAAAAGCCAAGGATTTGATCCTGAAAGTGGAACCAATGCCGAACACACCCTTTTGGCATTAGCAGCTTCTTTCTTAGAGCTGTCTGCTTGCTTGCTGGATGCCAGCTGGTCGTTACTGGCTCGGTCACCTGCTGCATGAGCTGCTGTGACATCTTGCTGCAGCTGTGCTGCTGCCTCCTCAGCATCATGTGCTCTTGCACTCAGAAGCTTGACCAAAGCTTCAAGGTCCTCCAAAACCTGCGACAAACATGCCAGGGGTAAAGCCACAGTGCTGAGGATACTTGCAATGGAGGTTGCAAATCATGACTGCTTGTCACATGACACACATCAAATGCGTGTCTTTCAGAAGGGTTGGCTGTATGACATGTGTTCAGGTCTTGCACCCTTTTGTTGCTGTCTAGTACTCCTATTGATACAGACAGGTTACAGGTCCTGCCTAAGAGAGGACAAGCAATATACCAAGCTAAGTCCTGGCCAGGTCAAGGCTGTCTCGTCAAGTATAGTGAGGGCTTCAAGCTGATCACGCAACCCCTCTACTGCTCCTGATACTGCCTGTACGATCTGCGGAACAAGTGAACAGCATTGAGGGTGGTTGCCTTACAGCATATGTCGCAGCATATACAGCAGATGGGCTGGCAGTGTTGAAACTTCACTTGTTTTGACACACAAAGGGCAGACAGGGTGGTTGCAAAGTGAGCCACCTGCTCCAACCCGTAGGACTGTTTGGCGCTCTGTATCACCACAGAGTCCCGTCCAACCTTGCTCTGCCGCGTCCGGGTGCCGCGTACCTGCCTTTCTCTAGATAAGGAGGAGTCTGTCAGAGGTAGGTCGTGCCGGTTCAAGGTCGGTGACGCTGCTACAGGCATGCAGAGGCACCAGGCTAGCCAGGCTTGGTGTCAACCCCTGAAGACACAAGCCCAGGTGCTCTTCACGCAAGCGTCTGCTCTTTTTGCAAGCAACTTCCTTCAGTTCATGCGACGATTAAACTTCGAACCTGCTTTTGACCTATTCTGACAGCTCGGCTGCAGGAATCTCCTGCCCTGATCAGTCTCCTTGCTTGCCACACTTAATGCATGATAGCATCGCAAAACAGACAGCTGCAGCCCTGTGCAATTGTATCGAGGACGCTTTCGTTGTCAGCTCGTTTTAGTCAACCATACAGTCGTCTATCACAAGTGTCGTGTTTGCGTAGCTTGCGGGTTCACGGCATGGCCGAGCGTGATAGAAGCTATGATAAACGCTGGAAAAATATATGGGAGGCTGGACTTGAGCCCGGCCAGGTGTGTGCACAGCTGTATAGTGGTCAGCCCAAAAATTGGCAAAGAAGACTGAACAAAAGCACGGAGCCTCGCACCTTGTGCAAGGCTGCTTGCGACAATTAGCTATATCTTACACCAGTAGCGTTGCCTTTAGGCTTTTGACGCGTCAGCAACGTCTCCAGCTTTGCTGGCGCTGATTGAGCAAGGCAAGCTAGAAGTCAGAGGCAAGAAGGTCCTGGTTCCTGGCTGTGGGTGAGGCAGCAGCATGCATTTGACGTGTAACATGCTTGCACGCTGAGGATATGCAAATGAATCTTGCAGCAGCAACTGACAGTGTACAGAGATTGCTCTGCTGACCTGCACCAGGCGGGGCTATGATGTTAGTGACTTTGCAAAGCAAGGAGCACTCTCAGTAAAAGGCATGGAGCTGGTGCCAGAAGCTGTGAGTAGTATGGAAGCTTCATATCAAAGCTGAGATCCAAGTGCAAGCATGTGGTTGAGTGGTACTGTGTGTTAGGCTGCAGCTGCGCAAGCATATGTGAACCAGAGTGAGCTGGATCACATACAGCGAGAAAGAACAGAAATTGTGACAGGTAAGTCATCTGCAGGCACTGGAGCCTACTGCCAGCCTATATGCAATGCGCCTGCCTGTTTGTCCTATATTTGCGTCACACCGCCTTTTTCTGTGCAGGTGACTTCTTTGAGATCACTGCTCGACATGCTTATGACATTGGATATGACTACACGTAAGTCTAGTGCAATATTGCGCACTTCTAGCACAGCCAACTATGACATCACTCGTCATCCTGTATAGTAGGAAAACAGTGCATGGCTGACACTTTGTGACCGCCACTCATTTGCGTGTCAGCATGAGACCTTGCCCATGCAGAGCGACAATTGAATGTGTAAAACTGCATGCAGAGTATCCTGGACCACTTCACCTGTTTCCTGTTCAGACTGCACCGTTCTGCTGTGCAGGTTCTTTTGTGCTATGGAGCCTGCCATGAGGAAAAAGTGGGCACAGACCTGGTCCAGCTGGCTGCAACCTGGAGGTGAATTAGTCACCCTGATGTTTCCTGTAGAGTCACAAGGACGTGAAGGGCCGCCTTGGCCTGTTCCTGTGGAACTATATGATGATACGCTGAAGCCTGAAGGTCTGTAAATTTCACTGGGTGACTGTCAGCATACCCTATGCATCCACAGAATCATGTGCTGATGAGCAGAGCAATCTGGACACTGGCCAGCTTGAGTGCATCATGTTGGTGAATGTCAAGCTTGCAGAATGGCAAGCATGCAGAGAGCTTTGCAGTATCTGTGGACACAGCGCCTGCTGCTGTCCTATGAAGCATGTGCTGTGATAGGACCTTGATCACAGTTGCACTGAACTGCCAGTATCATGTCGTCGCGTGGTCTGCAACATCCCTTTTCTGTAGGCTTTACTCGCACGTACTTGGAACAAGTTCCTCCAGAGCAGTGCCACAAGGGTCGGGAAGGTAGAACGTGGATAGGCAGGTGGAGAAATAAAGACGATGGAAAAGAACAAAATTGAATCAATGTACTTGCAACATTACTGATATATACATGAGTACTAAAACTCCAAAAAAAAATGCATTGTAATAGCACAACCTGCTACGCAAGTGAGCTCAAGCTAGGTCGTATCTACAGAGCAGTATTAGTTGATTGTCCCAACCTTACAGCTATCTGGCGTGTACTTGTGACTCACTCTTGACACCCCTACCATGCTGAGCATTCACAGATCCATTTCATTGGCCATGCCGTATCTTGTGACAGTGTCTTCATCATTGTCACTATTGTATGTGAGACCAGAATCTTCAGCTGCAGCGTTGCCAGCAACTGACTTGCTTATGCCGCGGCAACTGAAGTACGCAATCCGTTTCATCTTCTTGTTATAAAAGAAGAAGTTGAATGCCCAGACATTACCGTCTTCACCTGTAAAACATGCAAGCACAATGAGAAGGGGCAGTCAGCGGCACCATTCGGCCATGCAGTAGGCTTTGCATAGATGCATGTGGTGTGTTTTGATGATAATCACACACTTCTTGTGTAGCAGATTGAATGTGTTGACATACCAAAAGGGTCGGTCTCCAAATCTGACTTGTAGCTGTAGACATCACACTCCTTGAGGACAATGGCCTGCGAAGCAAAGAAGCCATGCCCTTTGGACTGCAAGGTGGCATGTGATCATGGTGCGCAAAATACATTATATATGAGCGTATGTATGACACAGCCTTGAACAGGACGGTGCATATGTTCTGCAGCCTATGCCCTGCCTCATACACAATGAGCAGCGATTTCACAATGTGTTGTTGCTGATATCTGATATCAATAATGGAATACGGCAAGCAGCACAGCCCACACAGCTTTACTTCTCATCGTAAGAGAAGGAGGTCCTGACCTGTGCTGCAATGTTGCAAAATAGCACAAACTCCATACAAAATCACCAGCAATGATCAGAATGCAAGTTGCAGAGACTTCTCAGCATAACAACATTCTGTGATGTAGCATACTGCAGCCAACATATCCTTGGCAATACAGCAAACAATGCTGCAGTGTGACAAGTTGTACCTCATCCAGTGCAGTCCAGATGCTGTCCAAGAAAGGCGCCTCTCCAACGCTTGGTGTGTTGTCCCACACCTGCCAGGATGCACTCACCCCTCAGACAGAAATGTGACAATCACCTGGATGAGAGACTTCACAGTGCTATACAGCTATGATGCAAATGTGGCACACTCCTCAATGGTGTCAAGAATGACAAGCTTAGGTATGATTGCAATGCTATGGCCTTTGTGAAGCTTGCTTGACAGCATGTTGTGGCACTTATGCACTGCAAAGGCTGTGCTGTAGTGCACAATCTGTAAATGCATTGTGTTGAGCTGCAATGCTACTCAAGAAGTACAAATGTTGGATCGTGAGCACCACGCAGCCCATGTTGAACAGACATATGCTGGCACGCAGGAGGACACATACCTTGGAAACCTCTAGCAAGTGCCCATCAATGGCTTCCTCTACAGCTTCAACTCCGCTCTCCTTCTTGAAATGGTGAGCGCGTAACAGGCTGAAATCATAGTCTGGGTAGATATGATTCAATGTGAGGATCAGGTATATCAGAGTCTTCCGACTGTGTGAGCAACAGCCAGAGACTCAGTAAAGATACAGAGATATAGAGCAATCGGGTATAGACTGGACTGTCTATTGCATTCTTGACACCTTGATGATTCTGCCAGAGGGCCAACAGGAGACTTTGAAAGCTGCAGTGGAGAGCAATCAGCCTCTACATCTTCCTCTAAGTTTTTGCAGAGTTTTCTATCCAACCCAGCAAGTTTGCCTGCAGTTATAGTGCCTCGCTCAGGTACAAATCAGGTGTCTTGCACCTCACTTAGGGGTCACAGGCAGTATATGACCATAGGCATGCCAGCTTTGCATGGCAGCAGTCATTGTCTTACAAGAGTATGCTTCCAGGTCCCCATGCACATAGTATTCGCCAACATCAACGTTGTCCAAGAAGGTATTAATCCTGTAGTGGAGAAACCATCAGCTAGTCTCACTGGTATTCTTGGACACACAAGAATCCATGCTTGCTTAATAAGCAGATGTGCAGAAGGTTGTGAGCAAGCTTAGACATAAGATTGAGTCGAACTGCAGAAATAATACCTAGAAAGGGATGCAAGGTCCAGGAATTTCATTCTAGCAACACAAGGGACTTTGTCGAGCCATGTTCTTTATCTGGAAGCTATCCACAGTACCAATGTACATCTGGCCTGCAGAGATCACACACGACCACACGTTGCAGCTTGTCGGAGAAAAGAAGTGCACATCTTGTGAGGTGGATGTTACAAGTACTTCGACAAGCAGGTTGCGTTCATTTTGGTCTCGCATACACCGCATCTTGCTGACCTGCACTCAGGCTGGTCGGAGCACTGCCGGTCTTCAGCACTGCCGTGCGCGATGTTGATTCTTCCTAGTCCGTGTCTGGTGAGTTGCTTTTCAAAGGGATTGAGCATCGATGAGGAATTGACCCGAATCTGCAGCTGGGGTCAAGGTTCACAACAGGCAAATGTCTGGCGCGATTGGCTTTGGCTATAGCAGGCAAGATGCGTGGCGCTTTACAACAAGTCAGCAGTGTCTTGCATTGCTGATCCACGCTGTACTCACCGAGAGGCAGTAGAAATTGCCTGTCCCATGCAACCGCATGCAATACCCAGAACTTGTCCACCTGTGGTCAGTAGTGCCGTTAGGGCCTCAGCCAACGAAAAGCTTGCGCTCTCACCTGGCAAATGCTGGCTCGTAGGATCTGGACCGGGCTCGACTGACCATTTGACTGTGAGTGTTCCAAGCCTTGCACAGTTCTGGGCACACAACCAATGGCCATGAACATTGTCTGTGCCTGCAGCTCAAAGCTGTTCAGCTCATCAAGCGAGCAGAGGTCATTGTGTATGATGATTTGGGAACCCAGGTAGCTTCAAACAAGTGAAGTGACTGAGCCTTGCCCATCGGCTTGCCTGACAACTGCATGCGTGTGTTTAGGCAGCTCTTGATGAATTTGCAAATCCATCAGCAGTGCGCAAATATGTTGGCAAAAGGGGACAGAAGCAGTCAATAAAGCAGCCTGACATTGACAAGCTGCTGGTGGATTTGTGTCAGCAGGTAGTCTGCTTGTTATGAAGACATGGAACATGCGGATGATTCTGCTTTACTGCATCCTGCTCCATCAACCTTGTTCCATGACTCCTGTCAGCAGTAAGCCTTGATTAAAGCATTGCGAGCACTCACCATGCAGCAACTCAGCATACAAGTCATACAACTCTGACTATGCTCAGGACAGGGCAAGGATGTGGTGAGGCTCAAGGGCGGTTGCCCTTCAACATTTTCAAGAGTTGGCAGTGAACTGAGAGCTCTATCAGCTGCCAGCATCCCTCATGAAATGGTACCTGGGGTCTCATCTGCACTAGCAGCGCCTGTTCTAGCAGGTGAAAGCCTCAGATTGTTTGTCATGCTTGCCCTAATGCCGTTTGTACCTTGTTGCTGTTGACACCACAGAAGTAGTTTTGCTGGCAAGCTACATGACTGCGGACTGTACTTGAGTTGTGATTGTGATGACTGGTGGTTAGGTCATTGGCTGGCTGCAGACAGTTGTGCATGCACATCAGGTACAGCTGTGCCGTGAGAGCACTTATCTCATGAAAAAAAGTGAGCGCACATTGTGTTTGGCACCTCAATCACTGCTTCACCATTACTGCAGGCTTTCCCTTGACAGACGCTGTACTGAGTACAAGCTACACGGTGCTGACTGCGCATGCTCCAGACAAGCTGGAATGGAGCAAGTATGCTCAGCTGGATACAATAGTGCTGCTCATGGCTGCCAGCAATCTAAGGGTCATCATGCAACACTTGCTGAATACTGATTGGCCTTCAGAAACACCGGTGAGCATATACCCTGCACTGCAGAGTACACATTGCAATCAATGTTTGAGATTGGGCCATGCTATATGGAGCTGCTGATTACCTGTCAAGGCATATGCATGAGCCGTCAGTGATCATTCCTTGCTGCATTTTAGGTGGCTGTGATCAAGTGGGCTGGAACAGAGCAGCAGCAGACCTGGCACTCCAGTATTGACTCTGTGGCTGACAAGTTGCATGATGAACAGCTGTCTCCCTGTATCATTGTTGTTGGCAAGGTCACAGCCTTTGCATCATGACTTTGTGGACCTGCTTCTGTGTGCGTCCTGCTTTTGGGGTGTGGCACGCCCACATTCAAGCCACAAGTCTTGATGGACCCACTGTATCAATATCACATTGAAAATATTTACATTACCCATTACCATGCGATGGCAGAAGAAAAGCTGGTGCTTCTGGACTAAATTGAGGAGAACATATACCCATGTACTAGTGTGCATCGGTTTGTACACTGCTTCAGAACAGATCTGCACCTCATTGTCACATTTAGCCCTAGTTTACGCACTTACCTGCTAGCAAGTTCACCTAAGTGGATGTTGGGTTGCCACCGGCATTGAGCAGACACTGCAGCTTTGCACAGCATGTTTCGATGGATGGCAGCCAGGCAAATCTCGTGGAAAACATGGAACGTCGCGGAAGACAAGCAACACACATGTGCAAACTGCAAGGCGCGACATTGCGTATAATCAATAACAAACTCACTCAGCAGCATGAAGCACGTATGCTTGGCTTGTGTGCACAGCGCACGTTGAGCTGTGTAAGGACAGGCACTTGTGCTGGTAGTTGACATGCTGCTAATGGTAGATTGCCCTACCTATTTGCATTGCACAGACTGCCACTGCAAAAACCTACATCCACAGCTCATGCATGTGGTAGAATCTACTGAGAGTACAGACGTAAGCTCTAAGTACAGCACAGTGACGCTACATGGCTCTAATATACAGCTCAGGAAACTGCCCCCTCTGATCTGTTGTGCCATTTGGAGACTCCCAAGCATGAAAATGTACTCGCACACCTGCTGCAACTACTGTGGTTAAGCACTCTTCACAGCAGAATGACTCGGTGCCCTGCAGAACCAAACGAGCCTCATCATTAGCCAGACGTGAGTGCCTTCAAGAAGCATGCAAACAAAGCTGCAAGCTGCAGCCATGTACAAGCAGTCAAACCTTCTGACATACAGCCATCTGTGCAAAGTCTCAAAGGTGCTGCACTGTACAGACAGATGCCTCACAACACAGCTGACACATGATAGACATGGCCGTGATAGAGGTACGCTGGCTCACTTTGATAAGGGCACTGAGCATGTAGCATTTTTTGGGTGCCAGCAAAGCTGGTCTCTGCAGCATCAATCGGACTACCTCTCCATCACTTTTGGTGTAGCTCTGAACAGCATCTTGTACCTTGGCAATTTCCTCAGAAACATTGCTTGGGTCAACCTACACGCAGCTTATCTTATGTCTAGACTGAGATGCAGAATCTGAAAACACATTGTATCATGTAGATGCGTGTGTACAACCTTTGCGTGAATGAATGCAACTACAGATGCCTGTGCTACAACAACCCAGCTATCAACTTGGCAGCATATGCATCACAGCGGTGTTATGTCATCAGGAACAGACATACAAACGCAAAGATCAGCTGCTCAAACCTGCCAGAAGCACGCAGCACAATCACAAGGGAAGCGCAAGCACATCATACAAAGATGTTTCACCTCCAAAAGCTCCAGCTCTGCTGTATATGCACCTTCAGTGCCGCACAGGCCGACCCCAAGTAGCTGGCACGGCTGGTCAACGCTGAACACAATCTCATCATGACCATCCTCATACATCCAGCTATCTTCTGTATTGAGGCTGCTGGTGCGCTGAGCACGAATCAGAGCGTACTGCATGCAAGGTGGAAAATTCACAAATGTGCCTACTGTTGTTGGGCGAGGATGCTTGCTACTGCGGCATGGCCATCAATGCAACATCTTACTACGGCAACGATGCTTTGCATGTCATGGTTGGGAAGCTGTGTATGAATGCTTTGGCCAAACAGAACAGTGCACTCACAGGATATCTGTCAATGTTCTCAAGCAGTCCAGTCAGGCCGTAGTACTCTGCTTCTGCTCTGAGCTCCAGCAAATACTTGTAGTCAGAGCCATCAGGCGGGTAACTGAAGGTGCCATCCTACATGACAGCTCAGACTGTTCAGCTTCAAGCATGCATCTGATCAATGCATGACATCATTACTAAAGCTGTCACTAGCAATACTTACCCGAAGGTAGTTGAGTATGTCATGAAAGTGTCTGCCATCTCTGTCGATGAAGTAGTGACCATTCTGCATGGCCAGCAACGCTTTATACGAACAAGCACTTATCATCAGTAGCAGAAGAGCACGCATCATCATTGGCAGGAGAGCGCGTATCAGCATTGGCAGAAACATGACAGTGATTGGAAACATACTGAGCAACCACCAACTTGCCTGGTCTGCTGTCAAAGTATGTCTTCCGCTGAACATTGCAGCAAAGAGTGATGGAGCAGGTGCATTTTGTAGTGTAGTTTGAGTGGTTGTGAAATTGACACCGCCCACGTTCAATATGACCTTGTCGTTGCCTGAGAAGACCTGGATTCAGCTGGATCTGTTTGAGCAATTATCGCTGACAGGACATGCCGTGCCAGAGACAAGGCTGAAACCATAGCACACCTGGGAAACACGTTGCTTTTCTTCCTCGTAATCTTGCCTTTCACGTTTCAGTTGCTCGCTGCTTTCTGCCAAGATGGTGCGCTCGGCGGTGACGCTGGCTATCAGAGCGTCCAGCTGCTCCTGAAAGGTAGACACGCCACCCTGAAATTGTTCGACGGCTGTGTCCATCAACCGGCCTATCGGTGGCTGTGTTCCAATGCTGACACGCACCAGGAATTTGCTGCTGCCGTCGCGCGTGCAACAGCGCGATCGTCGCTTTGATCAATTCCCACTCTCACAGAAGCACAAGTCAGCATCGTAACTTCCAGTGACGATGCTGGGTAATACAGTGCGTAACAGTGCAATTGACCAGGCAGCAAAGATTGGCTGTTTCTCTTCGTAGTAGCCGTGAACGAGCAGCGATCACACCAAACATGCTTTGCAAGTGACTGCTACAGCTAGTTCAGACAGATCCAAGTGCAAATTGCTCACTTATTGTTGGCCAGCTCTTGGAGAATACAGCATATATGAGCCATATAGCTATGCTTGCATACCTACAGGTATTCATGTATGTATATGCGATGAGGGTCAATTCAGCTTTAAACCGCTAAGACATACGAAATTCAAGACCCATTTTTGCTGGAAAGCATTTATGCACTACAGTCGTGCTTGGCGATGCCACAAATCGCAACACTCCTCAGGGAGCATGGCTACTAGTAGCACTGTGGATCCACACACCAGTACTGTGGATCCACAGTTCAGAAACCACTCAAATAAATGATGGAACAGCAGGAGATGTTTGCAGCACATGACCAGAACTCAGACTTCTGTGATAGCCAATCAAGTATTGCTATGATGCCATGTTGACAATTTAATGCTTCTGCAAGTACAATGAAGATCTATGCCAAATCAGGGCTGGATGATTGCTGCTGGGGACCTGGTAGCTTCTTTTTCAGACCTCAAGTTGGACCACAAACCTGCAGGCAGTGCATTTTCCTGATACTCTGGTAAAAGTACCAGGCATGCAGATGCATGGAGGAATACATATGCTGCAAACTCACTCTGTTAGATGCTGCAGATGATCTTGGGATTCCTTATGGGTATCCGGTTGCACTTTGCGCTTCACCTACAGAATTCGTCAACATGTCAGCCATAGTGTTGACACGATACACACCCACAAAATTACAGAGCAAAAATTGATCAGCAGCCACAAGACATGGAACAAAGACAGCATATCATCAAATGCACTGCGTTATGTAGACTTTCTAGCCAAAAAGCTTGCCATGATAACATCCCCATTCATTTGCCATCCCTCTGACTGGGCAACTGCGTATGCACAACACTGAGTTAGCCAAACAGTCAGGAGACCAACCCCGCAGTCACAATGCAAAGGCGCAACTGCGCATGTAAAGATGGTGACTGGACTATACGCTGAAGAGCTTCTTGAGGGTTGGTGCCAGTGAGGGATGCCAAGCGATCAGGCTGTATGCTAGAGTAGGCATATGACACAAGCCTGACTGCATCCTGCCGCTGTTTGGCAGCAATAGCATGGACTAGAGGCAATATGACCTCGCTCCACTGTGTTGTGGTCAGCAGAGGCCAAAAACCCTGCAGCATTCAGAGAGTTGGGTTTGACATGAAGAGGCTTTGCCACACACTGAAACATGTCTGTGCCATGAAGCAGACATTGTGGGTCTGAGCGCAGAGTTTGCATACCTGGTAGTCCTTATTCCACAGGTGCTGTAGTGTTGCAAAAGCAGCCTTGAGCTGTGGATCCTATGAGCAGTGCATGTCGGGTAAAGCGCCAGCTGGATATGCACTACGACAACGACCTGCCAAATAAGCTTCACCTGTTTGTGAGTGCTTGAAGCTCTTTTATATACAAACCTGGCATCTTCTCTGCACAAAAGTGGGTGGCTGGTGGTCAGCGCCTGGTGTAACGGGTTCTCAACAAAGCATGCATTAAAGCTCGTACAGATTGCTGTTGTACAGGTGTCCAAGAAGCTGCACGGCGTATGGCCAGTGATCAAGATCTGCTTGGTCTACTGTCTGCATACAACACCAGTGTCGAGAACAGCAGACTTAGGTCTGCATTGGTCGCCTTCAAGGCCATACGTACTTGCAATTCGATGGCATCCAACTGAGGGGCCACATCGCCGTAGTGACCGCTCGCAAGCAGCTGTGCGACCACTTGGAGCAGACTTGCGCTCATAGAGTTGAAAGCAAATCGGTGCTTCGAAGCCCAATTCACCGCAGTGGGGTAGTCAATACTACAAGCAGATGTTCCTAACGCGAACAGATGCGCGCGATGCTGCCAAATAGTATGCCATGAGCCATGAGCACCAGCTACGCACACGGAAATTGGCACAACACGGAAATACGGAGCACGAAACGCTCGCAGCTGTCAACAAAGTTCAAGTTTGACTATGCACAAACAAAACGAGATACTATCCCCGGCGGGCAGCATGCTTGAGCTTGCTGGGACAAGACTCTGCTATTGAAAAAACGGGTGACCTGGTCAGGCCCCGGCTTGTGCGGCTGTCATGGCGTGGAGGGAAACCTTATGCAACATATTAGATGCTACTGACAAGAATTTGAGAGTGACCTCCGTCGGCTCCAGCACCCACCCCTCAGCAATTTTGCAGAAGGTTGCTGTTGGTTTCTTCAGCAGTTCTTTGGTATTGTATCATAGCTTACATTGGAGACAGATCTCGTCTACCCTGTAGGTGACCGAGCAGACATACAAGACAGATGCAAATGTCGCCAGAGCAGAATTCTCGTCACTTGTCAATACTGTGCAGGTATAAGTTGCAAGGTTGTCCATAGACAAGTTACACTTCGCAGACAGAGACGCAAGAACTTACAGTGACCTGTAATAGTGGCGTTCTTGCTTGATACAATGTATGTAGCTTGTATGGATTCTTGCTGGATCAGGCAACCACACTTGTACACCTCTGATCTTTTTGGCGCACAGCAGCACATCACTTGTTGCACTGCTTGCAGTCTTCCCTGGCTGAGCTCAGGCTGGAGGTCAGTGCAGCCCAGCAGATCAGCAACCATGCTGCAAGTCAGCTGCCGCATCTATCCAAGTCTGCAGATCACCAGCACCTGCAATGGGATCTGTATGGAGCTTCTGCTGCTGCAGCCAGTCCTCGGATCCCTGCAAGCATGCCAGGCGAAGTGAATGCAGGCAACGGCATCATGAGGCAACATGCACTCATGCGGCACCTTCAGGAATCTGTGGCAAGCCACACAAGCCAAATAGCTTCTGTGGAAGGTGCACCATGCATGCATGCATGCATGCATGAAAGCTTTCACTGGTGCCTCCAGTGAACGATTTCACTCATCATCTGTGGCTTTTGTTTGACAGACAATGGAAACAACCAGAGCTCCTGTGTCCAAACTTGTGCCCTGAGAACATGACTTCCATCTTTTGCACAAGATAGATTGCATGCATAACCAAGGACCACCATTGCATCTGCAGGGTCTCTGAACGTCAGCACAACAGAGGTGGCTCAGCTGAAAGCAAAGCTGACTGAGTTGGCTGCCTCTGCACAGCAAACACAGGCTAGGACAACCATGCTCGCTCAGCAGCAGTCAGAGGTGCCTGCCAGGTCAGACATGGTGCAGGTACAAGACAGCATGCGCAGTGTAGAGGCCAGTCTACAGCACTTGCAGACAGCCCAGGCTGCAACTGATGGCCGCTGGCAGATCGCTGAAGCAGCAATGGCCCGGATAGAGACTGCGGACGGGGTTGAGCAGCGAATGTCTCAGCAGGTGTAGGCTGCAACAGACACACCTTCATGCTGTTGTTTGTCACTCCGATTGCTGCTTCATTCCTTGCATTTTTAAGTGTTGCAGTGGCAGGAACACAGTCACATTGAAAGCTTTCAGGTTTCAGCAATCTTGCTCATGTTCTCATGTGTCATGCAATGCAAACCTCCTGCACTGTGGCGATGTGCGTAAGAGTCCTGAGGAGGACAATGCCCTTGCCAAATGGTGTTCAAAACTGCAGGGCTTTTGTGAGTGTTGTCTTGTGCATCTGCTTCCCCCTCACACAAAGGAGTAACCCCTTATGGCATGTGCAGATGCATCAGCTGGATTCAGCAGTCACAGGACGCCTGGAGGCTGTGGAAGGACACCTGCAGTTGATAGCAGGTGTGCTTGGGACCAAGCTAGCAGGCACGCCTGATGCACAGCCGCTTCAGGCTGCAGGGCTCCAGACAACGCCAGGTCAGCTTGCAGCTAGTGCTGCCTGGGACCTATCTGGGATCAGCATCATGCAACAGCTGAGTGATCTGCACATTGAGATGTCAAGGCTGAGTCAGGATCAACTCCAGGTCAGGTCAGATGCTCAGACCTCAGAGACTGTCAGCTCAGATCTGGATGAGCTCAGGCATCGGCTACATGGGCAGGAAGCAGAGACACAACAGTTGCAACAGGCGCACAGTGATGCTCTCCTGCAGGCTGCCGTGCTGCAACAGGGCTTGTCAGCTCAGGAGAACCTCACAGATCAGATGCAGCAAACACAGCAGAGTCTGACTTTGACTGTGGATGGTATGGCTTCTGATCTTGCCAGACACGTCAATGACATGCAAGACGCACACAGTCAGCTTGAGACACAGCATGCCAGCACATCAAGTCAGATCAGCGAGGAGATGAGTCAGCATCATGTGGACTTATGTAAGCTCAGGGCAGCCTCAGCAGCTCATGATGAGCAGCTCAAGCAGCATGGTGAGACTCTGAGGCAGCATGAAGCGCAGTTGGCAAGGAGCGCGGCTTCTCAACAGGAAACGCAGGAGGCATTGAGGAGGCTGAATGAGCACACAGGAGCAATCAGCTCACACAACACAGGATTGAGTAAGCTGTCACTGTATGCTGTGTTGAGTATCACTGATGGGCCACGGGTCAAAGCTTTGCCATCAGCAAGGCAGATGCATCTTGTTGCTGACTTTAACTCAATCCTTGGCTGTGCATTTCAGCCCATAACGCATCTCACTTTATTGTTGTGGATCTCAGTCACCTAAGGTTTGCAATTGCTTAGTGTGGACCTGCGTGCAAATTATAAGACCGCCAGTGCCTGGTTGAAGTTACATCTGCCAACAGCACATTCTATCATCATGGCATAATCCAGGCTGCATCACATTCCCTGTGAGGGCAGCACAAATGACACCACTGCGTCAAACTTATTCAACAACACCTTGATTGAAACAGTGCCAAAGAGGACTGCCAGCCTGATTTGACATGCTTGCATTTAGTTGCTGACCGTCTGGGTGACATCATGAACAGATGAACAATCGTGAAAAACAACACACACACACACACACACACACACACACACACACACACACACACACACACACACACACACACACACACACACACATTCCTGAGCGCTCCTGCTGTTGACTCTGTCAGGAGGATACCAGACAAGCATTCTCAAAACATGATATGTCTTGTAGGAGGTGCCAGCGAGACTGGGAGCAGAGATCCTGGCAGCCGTGTTGAGGACAGGCTGACTTCTCTGGAGGCTGATTTGGCCCACAGCACAGCTGCCACTGATGCCATGAGCAGCATCATTGATCAGGTCACACAGTCTTGACATTTTGACACTGCAGCAGAGTATGTTGGTTGATGTGGCTGTCATGCAAAAGCGAGAGTCCATGCTGTCAGCTGTGACAACATTACACGATTGTACTGCATGTCAGTAGCTGGCAGTCAGTACCACAGACCAATGCTTGACATACTGTCCATGTGGATGCCTGGTTTACACATGTCACCTCGCCCTCTAGCGTCCTGCACAGCATACAATCAAGCCTTGCATGCAGCAGTCGTACAGTGCCTGCGTCTCCTACTTCCTGAAACATACCTAACAATTGATAGCAGCGCTGACTACAGAATCTGCCAGTAGCATGACTGGCTGCAGGCCTGTGATGTTCAGGTGGCGCAACTGGGTGAGCAACAAGTGCAGGGATGCACGACTCGCATTGTCCACTTGGAAAGTGACTTGGTGCGTCGGGTAGATGGCCTCAGGCAGCAGCAGGACAGGCAGGCAGCCACCATGTCTGACATGACAGCTCACATAGCACGTCTGCAAGCTCAAGTGAAGGATGGGGACAAGAGCCCAAGCAGTGCTCAGATTGCTGCACGATTGGCAGAACTCGATGGTGCAGTACTTGAGCTGCAGACTGCCAGTGCTGGAGGCAGTGCCAGGGAAGCTGACTCAGAGCTCAAGGCTGATGTGGATGCCCTCAGAGGGCAAGTGAGTCAGCTCAGAGCAAGTCAAGCAGAACAGCAGTCAGCTGGTAGCAGTCTTGCCAGCATTGAGCATGATGTTGCTGTTCTCAGAAGTGAGATGACTCAGCTTCAGAGCAGCCAGGCTGCTCAGCGTCCAGCTGACCCAGCTCTCTCAAAGCTTGAGCAGGATCTGGCCGCCCTCAGTGCTGAGTTGAGTCAGATGCGGAAGGACCATGCTACTCAATTCTCAGTCACTAGCTCTGCTGTTGATCAGAAGGTTGAGTCCCTCAGGTCAGAGCTGAGTCAACTGCATGATCAACAAGCAGCTCAGAGCTCAGCTCACAAGTTGTACTCACACCTTGAACAGGATGTGGCCGCTCTGAAAGATCAGCTGAGTCAGCATGATAGAACACAAGGGTCCCAGCTTGCTCATGAGCAGTGGCAGGAGGAGACTCAGCGGCTGAGGGATGAGCTGGCTGCCTGTCTCAAGACTGAGACAGATACTGGAGCAGCTGTGGCTCAGCACGCTACTCACCTCAGCAGCTTGGAGAAGCGTTTAACAGAACTGCATGCTGAGATGCGATCCTCAGCTGCTCAGGTGCATTCTGCCCCCAGCATTAGATTTGCTGCATTGCTGCACAGTCCTAGTGCGTTGCTGATGATGCACAAGACCTTGACACACCAAAGTTGCCATGCCAGATGCTGTTACTTTGTAAAGCACAAGTCTCTGCCCTTATTTGCAGTGTTTGTCAGTCTGCTGGTTTGGGCTTGAGGGCATGATCTGCTTTCCCATAGACTCCTCTTTGACTAGTCATCAACCTTGTGTGTCATCATTGGCATACACTGCATGCAAAGCTGTACAATAAGCACCATCAAATATGTATCAAACGCTCAGGCTCATGTTGTGGCTTGCAGGCTCATCACAGCAGCAGCAAAGATGCAACAGGACAGAGTGGGTCTCAGAGTGAGGTTGAGGAGCTCAATGAGCGTTTGTTTGAGCTGCGAGTGGAGCTGCAGAATTTGGCTGATGACACCACTATCAGCGTTGCCTCCATCAAACGCAAGGTATGCCCTGAGTTTCAGGAAAACTATCACCTTAGAGGCACCATTGGCATCATTGGCAAGTCAGAGTGCATCATGCCATTCCTGGCACATTGCCGCAACGTCATTGACCCTCGCTTAGACTTTGACTCGCTGACTAGCGGCTGAAGCTGTCTTTTGCTCTTGCAGGCTGAGTTGGCAGAGCAGCATGCAGAGGAGGCTTCAGAGGCTGCTGCCTCCTGCAAGCAAACTTTGGAGGTTGCCCATGCCACAGCTCCAGAAGCATCAACGGCACTGTCCATGCCAGCTGACCCCCAGCATGCACAGCAGCAGCTTCAGGAGCAACTGCTGGAGCAGCGTCAGCTTCAGGAGATGCTTCAGACCCAGCAGCAGCGGTCCCTTGATCTTGAAAAGCACTGCGCAGACATGCAACGGGTGTTGGACGCTCTCCCAAGCAGTATCAGTGGTTTGAACGCTGAGGCACAGCATGCCCAGCAGGCTCATGTGCAGGAGCTGGCTAGTCAGTGCACAGCTGTGCAGCATCGGACTGAGAACCTGCAGGTGCAGTTGGACTCTGAAGCACAGCAGCACGCTGGACTCCAGCAGCAGCAGCAAGCACAGCATCAGCAGCTGGCGTCTCAGCATGATGCTCTGCTACGGCAGCTCTCGAGTGTACAGAGCAATACAGACACTGCTGCACACCTACAGCAGCAGCAGCATCAAGACCTGGTCATGCAACACAGCAACCTGCAGGAGAACCTGAAGGCTGTGCAATCACAAGCTCAGACAACAGCTGTCCAACAGCAGCAGCAAGAGCAGCAGCAGCGGCAAAGTCTGTCGCAGGAGGCATCTGGTCTACATGCAATTGCTGATGTTCACAAGCAGCAGCTGATGAGCTTGCAAGAGCAGGTTGCATCAGTCCAGAGGGCATCTGAGGCTGCCAGCAATGGTGTTGCCACCAGCAGTGCTGGCTGGCATGAGGTTCAGCAGCAGGTGCATGGCCTGCAGACTCAAGTTGATGCCAGCAAGGAGACCCAAGCTGAGTTGCAGGTAAGGGTTCTTCTGCAATTTTGTTTTTGGGTCGTGTCCCACAGTTCTGCTACGATGTTGGCATCAGCACATTTTTGACTTCTCAGTAGCGACTTGAGTGGTTAATTCTGAGTACCATTCATCTGTGTTTTCACATGCATCTGTTGCACGAGCAAGAGGTCAAGCCATCAACCACCCAAAACAGAGCATGTAATCATGTCACTAAAACTTAAAACAACAGTAAAAGGGTGTGGCATTTGTCATCATGGGAATTGCACAGCCCATTCATACGCATGTTAGTCATCACATGGCTTGTCAGCAGACCAAGCCTTGCTGTTGTTGTGACCTAACATCAATCAAGTACTCCTTCTCAACACGTGCCCATGACCATTCCGACCTCCCATCTGTTGACACGGTGCAAGCAGGTACTCAAGCAGCAGCTGGACAGCCTGCAAGGAGTGACAACCGAACTGGCAGCTCACCTGACGAAGTTGGCAGAGAAGCATGGTAGTGCATCTGAGGAGGGCCAGACAGGCCAGGCGGCCCTGCAGCAGCGCCTGCGCAAGATTGAGCTCACTGTAGCTGGTATGCCCTCATCCTCACCCTCTAGCTGCTGCTAGGCCATTGTTACAGCCCGGCAAAACTACACCTGTGTTGAAGCTGGCAGATCAGGCTGTCAGCGAAGGATGTATTTCTACCGGTCGGGGAGCCCAGGAGGAGACCCTCATGCAAAGCCTTGCGATCTGCATTGTCAAATCGCATCTGGTAGCATACATGATCCTGCAGAAAAGAAAAGACTACACCTTTCAAGACCAATTAAAGTTAATGAGAAGACAAGCATTATAAATGGGCTGCCCAGGTGCGGGATCCTGAACAGGTCTGCTCTGAGGACCAGCTTGTGGCTTGATGGTTGTGCCTGTTTCCAGAGCTTATGTGCAGGATAGAGCCGCTTGCCGCCAAAGGGCTCCACGCATTGCCTGGACATGCAAGGCAGCCCCATACAGCTGACTGCAGCAGCCTGTGATGCATAGACCCTTGCTCACTCCAACTTCATGGTGTTACTGCCAATAGGTCACAGCTGTTGTTGCTTTGTCTGATTCAATGGCAATGATGATGTGATGATGGAGATGGAGATAATGAACTTTTACAAAGACACTGTAGCCAGGACAGCCATGCGTCCTGTTTGTCAGTGGGCGATCCCAACTGCAGGGTTCTGGAGGTGCAGGAGCAAACCATAGCGCAAGTTCACAGCAGACTGCAACGGATGCACAGGCTTTGCTGAACTTCATTGTGTGAACCTCAGTGTGTGACAGGTGGCAAAGCATTGCTCTGATGCGTAGTGACGCCATGTGTGCTTGGTGCAGATGCTTTGGTGGAGGTTGCATCTCAGATGAAAGCCTTAGAGGCTCGTGTGACTGCATTGGCTTCACCTCACACCTCCCCAACATCTGCAAGCTCACCAGCAAGAGATGCCACAGCATCAAGGCCAGCAGCAAGTGTTAGGACTGCAGAGACAGCAGCAGACACTGCATCAGCCAGCACAGCAGATGCTAGACTTGGGAGCAGACAGGCTCAAGCTGTTCAGGCTGTTGACACCAGTACTGCTGCATCCTCTGGCAAACCTGCAACCAGTTTGAGTGGTCTGCCTGAGCATGAGCAGAGCATGGTGGCAGTATCTGCAACAGAGTTGCTAAGGGCAGCTCCGAACAGGCCTGCTGCTGCCCCGCAGGCCAATCCCAGCGGGGCCATTGCAGACAGCCGCGTGCCGGTGCCAGATCTGATGACATTCAGTCCTGCCATTGGAACTCGCCCACCAGGACTCAACCACCAGCCAGTGAGTCATTCCCTGCTGGCAACAGCAGCTGCCGCAGCAGCTTCACATGAAGCTGATCCACTGCAGCAGCACGCACAGCCAAGTACTGCTTCTATGAGTCAGCAGCTGCACACAAACCTCTCCACAGCTATGGTGCGACCAGCGCAGCCTGTGTTAGCAGCAGTGGCTAACCCACAAGGCAATGTATTGCATGGTGAGCGTGGCGTAGACTCCCAGCCAGACAGTCGCCCTGCTAGTCCCATGCCTGGCATCAGCTTCTATGACAACGCAGTCTTTGGGTCCCCAACCCCCACTCCCTCCCCCCAGAGCCGGCTGCATGACCCCAGCCCGCCCCTGTTGAGTCCTGGCAGCAGCCCTCGCCCTCAGCAGCAGCAGCAGCAGCAGCATCACTCTGATTTGCTTGTCAGCAGGGCAGCAGATGGAACGACAAGCCCACAAGGCAGCATGTCAGGCTTGTCCCTGCACCACAACCAGCTGTGGATGCATGAGACAGCAAGCATCAGCATACCCACCACTGCTGCAGCTGCTGGACCGGCTGTGGCATATCCCCTGGGAACAGGTGTACATCACACAGTGGCAGGCTTGCAGTCTGGCTCACACTCTGCCATGGCGCCTCTGCCTACCGTGCCTGCTGGCAGCTCAAAAGCTGCACAATCAGTGTCTAGTGTACAGCAATCCCTGAAGCCAGGTGAGCAAGCAGTTGAGGTTTGCCTCTACCTGCCCCTAGCAGGAATGCGACAGTTTTGAAGTGTTGCAGTGATACTTCTGGACACTGTATCTTCCCTGCCCAGTCCTAGCTTGAGTAAAGCATGTCAACCCATCCTTTGGTGTGGTAGGAATGGTTGGCACGCTGCTTTCTTGTAAGCCAGAGGTGCAGCAGCGCTAGAGCAGGGTGCACAGATGCTACATGTCCTGGAAACATGAGTGTGTGTTGTTCAGGTGCTCAGCACAGCACAGAGCACAGCCCAGGTGTCAGCTTGAATACACATTTCCAGCTGAGTGGCAGCAGCTTATTGGATGAGTCTGACAATGGTAGTGCCGACGAGGAAGAGGTATGCTGCAGCGGAAGACCTTGACTGAAGAGCCATTATTGCGTGTCATGCAAGTGTCAGCTGGACCGATGTTCAGCTGTGCCTTGAGGATATGCATGATATGCTGGCTTATGTAAAGTGGTGAATCACAGTAAAGCTGTTGCTCATGCACACCCCAGTTTCTCACTCAGTGTAAGTTGATTAGCCTGCAATTAGTTACAAGTGTCTGTGCTGCTTGGCAATCAAGGGTCATGCTCTTCCCTGAAGGGATCACTCTGCCGAGAACCAAGCCTTCATTGGCAAGATCAGGGGCATCAAAGTTTACAGGGTGGTGGCCTGCTGTGTGCACTTGCATTTTGTCACTCACATCATTTAATGATTCAAGTATGTATTGTTGTGACAGGTGGGCCATCAGTTGACAGTGATACAGCAGCAGTTGGCTCGGGATGATATAGATGAATGGGAGAGGGATATCCTCATGAGTGAATGGGACCTTTTGAACAAAGTCAAGCACAATGAGACACCAAAGACCTGACAGTGTTGTCAATGTCAACAGATTGACAGCAGATTCGGTCTGTCACAATGTTTCCATCCTAGTTGTGTTGCTTACAGTGCGTGAACCATTTGTCAAGAGTCGTGCTGTCCTGTTGACCACCTTTAGGCATCTGCGTCACCTGCATGCTTTCATGGTGTATTAAGTGTCTTTATTGGAAGTTTGACAAGAACAACCTTACGAACATCTTGACTACTAGAAAATTTGACCAGTAGACTTTGCACGACGCACCACTGAAAGCCAGCAATAACAACATTTATTTTGTTGATGGCTCCTTGGACTGCAAGGATTGTCGCCACTTTTCTTCCGCCCTGGTAAAGCTGCCCATCGCATTTGAAGCAAACTTCTTGCCCTGCAGGCACAATCTTCAAGATCACCCTTTATTGAATGTAGCACACTCAAGCAGTAAGTCCATCTAGCAGCAGCAACATCCAGTAGCACACCAACTTGCATACCTTCTGCTGTATGTCATCCTTTTTGGCTTCCCAAGCTCTGCCAGCCAGGCCGGTGTTACCTTTGATTTGCTGACCAAACCTGCAGACCAATTGCAGGTCAGCAATGTTGCCACACGCATTGCAGCATTGACATTGAATCACAATAAGTACAGTAGATCCTAAGAGGCCTCGTGACACACAAAATGCTGCTCACTAGTGCACAATCAGCTCAAACCCGTCATTCATCAAATGCTGCGACGGCCCCCCTATTCCTTGGCCAGCACATGGAGTTCATAATGATGCACCAGCAGTCGGAATGAAATCTATACACTGTAGATCTGTCAGAAAAGAACATACCAGCTCTTTGGCGAGGCTGTGTAGCCGCCAGAGCCCTCGCCAGTGAGTGATGAGCGCTGAGGCGCAGGGCTTGACGGCCCTGCCAAGACTTCCTTCACTGCACCACCATCACTTCTGCCAGGAGACGAGATTTCTGTGTGCTCTGTTGCCGAGGCTTGTGGTGAGGGCCCAGGTGGCGCTGGGTATGCTGCAGACCCTTGCACAGCTGCTTCAAGCTGCTGCACTGGCTCATCCAGCCTGCACATACAGCTACATCTTGACAGTGTGGTTATAGGGTGTAGGCAGGTGTGTTACAGAGTATACAGTTGCTGCCCAATACACAGGCCTTGATCTCAACGCCAGCACTGCATTGACTTTGCATGTGCCTATGACCGGTAAATTGGAAGCAAGTCCATCTGACATTACGCTGTTACATTGTATGACTGCAAGCAGTAAGTTGTGCAGGTGATGAATGCCCATGCACAAGGATCTGACCTGTCTGTGACAGCTGCCTGTGGGAGTTGCGCAGGCTGTTGAGGAGCAGCAGCATGATCAGGTGGCGAGACAGGCTGAGACTGCTCTGCCTCTGAGCCCGGCTCCTGGTCATGGTTGCGGCTGCGCACCCTTTCAAACATGGGGCTGCCTGTTGGCATGGGGTACGCCCACTTCTTCTCGCTACCCACCCTGCCCAATGCAGCAGTCCTGGCGGAGGTTACATCAGGCTGGGCAGAGGTTGTGCCGTGTCCGGCAGGGGTTACGCCAGGGGTGTCTGAAGGGAGTGGCCTGCCTGTGGAGACAGCTGCTAGCCTCTCTTGATGCTGTGCTGCGCTGTCAAACCCACCCTCAGCAGCACTCTTGAAGGGCGACTGTGCCTGTGTCTGTGGTTGCCTTGAAGCTTGCCCAACACCAGGAGCACCAGCACTAACAGCCTCGCCAGATACAGCATCTGGCGCATTGCTGGGGTTTGCCTGACTAGCATGCATGCTAGCTAGGGCAGCTAGCGACTGGAATGACACTGGCTGAGTTGGATGTCCACTGACAGACATCTGCTGAGACTGTATGCCATCAGCTCCGGGAGAGCCTAAGGCTTGTGAGTCTTGCATTGGCTGCACCTGCCCATGTGTAGTTGCAGAACTGCCTGCTTGTGCTTCAGCAAAGTCTGGTGCAAAGGTATGTAGCTCTTCAGCAAGCAAGTCATCCCCAATGTTTTGGGAGCTGCCCCTCATCATCCCCAACTCCACCCCCTCATGTTCATGATGACCCTTATCCCTTGCTGAAGCCACTGGTCTCGTGAAGGAGTCACTCTGGTTCCTGTCTTGACTGGTTGAGGCTGGACTGCCAATGGGTCCGCTGCCATGGGTGCTGCTGAAGCTGACCCCCCGGGTGAAGCTGGGAGCCTGGGGGCTGACTCCTCTGCTGAAGCTGTGGCCAGACTCTTCTTCAGACAGGCCATGGAGGGCAGGGTCGTTTGGATCAGCCCCAGCTGTCTTCATTGTGGCTGATGCTTTCGTCACTTCCTTCGCCGCCTGTGTCATTCACCAACAGGGTCAGACATCATGGCAGGCTCAAAGTCAAGCTGATGACTCAATTGTTGCTGTCATGTATAGGACAACATTCCATGCACGGTGTGACTGCGGCCGTAGAGCAGTCATAGAGCACAGTGTGACAGTTCTTGAGTAATCTAATGCTGAGGCAATGTCATACCACAGACATCAAAGTACAGACTACAACCTGTCGTTCTTGTGTCATATACCAAGGAGCAGCCAGTGAATGGTCATCTCATTCATGCTCCTGGGCAGCTCGGTATAATACTTGGCTTCTCATTAACTTGATGCCAAAAGGCATAGTCTTTGCTTTTTCTATCTCATTCATGCTAGAAAAGCTTGTATGTTTCACCTGGTGAGACGGTCCTGCAGTCTGTCCGTCAGACTGAGCTGAGTCAGCAGAAATATGCTGGGAGGTGCCTGGCAAGGATGCTGACAGAGCAGAGGCCTGAGCAGGGGCCGTGGGGCCTTGCCCCTTGGCAACGGCCTGACTCAGGGCAGTTGCAGCAGAGGGCGGTGGAGGAGTGGCTACTGTGGTAGTGCCTCCTGCTGATGTTGTCCTGCCGTACCTCTTCACCACTGCAACGAATGCATCAGGCTGATGAGTGAGTTGCACTGAGTGCTGTACATACAGTCACAGCACGCGGGATTGAGACTGCACCAGAGCCCGATGTGTAAGGCAAATCAACCTGCTGAATTTGGCCTCTGAGATGCGTGCAAACATGTGAGCAATCTTGGAAAGGATGCCGCCAAGGGGTCACTCAGGTCCAGTTTGGAGAAGGCAAACCACCGCCTTTGGGTCAAAGGTTGACCCAAAGACTATGCAGAACAAAAAGTGCAGAAACATGACAAATGCATGCAACGATGTTGCACATCGACTTTGGTAGATCAGGCTCAAACTGATTGAAAAAGAGTATTTGGCTCACTTGGCAAACTATTTGGCTCACTTAGCAAACTATTTGGCTCACTTAGCAAAATGGGCAGCAGAGATCCATTCTGGCAAGGTCGGCCACTACTCAATAAGCTTGATTAATGAAATCACTCAATTCTGACACATAACATGCTGCAGGCCAGATTACCTGTTCTGGAAGACAAGAGGCTGGCTGCGTGCAATAGGTTCTGGAAAGCATACCTGGCTCTGCCTTATGACCAGCATCAGGCTTGCCAACATCTTCAGTGGCAAACACAGCAGCAGTGGTGGCAGCAGCAGCAGCAGGTGAAGTCCTTGAAGTGCTCAGAGATGGGATGGAAGCTGTCACAGCCTCGTCTTCCAGTGACTGCATGACAGCTGGCAAGGTTTAGTTGCTCATGAATCATGCCATGTGGCTTCAAGGACAGCCCTGCTATACATTGCTTGCATATTTAGACTGCTTGCTAATGTAGACTACATGCATCAATGACCGCCGAAACCTTCTTTGCACTGGGAAAGTTGAAACTCAGATGGGGGGATAGCATGGCCAAGTTGGAGGACATCACCGATGCAGGTGTTGCCTGCTTTGACTGCGTCTCAGCAGCATTGCTGACCTTCGTTTGCATGGACAGGGAACAAAGGCTCAACAGCAGGGATAGGACACATAGCAAAGCTGACGCTATGCATTTCCCTCAATGATCAAATCTCAAGCTACACAATCAACTGCCCACTGGCACACTCTATCTTTGCAGGAGCACATCATCTCAGCATGGCAACCTGTGTTGCTGGATCTTGGCACATCAACATGTGCACTGCTGATACACTGGCATGACATGTGACATGCAAACAAGAGCTGATGCCCCCTCATGAAGTAGAGCCTCAGCCTCAGTAGGACTTGTAATCTATGCTGGCGACCATTTGGGTATGCCTTGTACAATAGGCTTATCAGGGCTAAATCATGTGATGTGCATACCAGCAGCTGCAGAATCTTGATGTCCCCACAGCTGGGGAAGACCAGGTTCTTGGTGACGCTGCTCTGCATCTTGCTGGCGATGAAGCTGGAGATGCGTGCAATGTAGTAGCTGTACTTCACCATGCGTCCAGCTACCTGCACACCACCTTGCATCTCTCCATCTTGTCATCAGAACTGTACAGTCACTCAAGACATGAGGATCAGACAACCATTTACTAATGACATGATGATTGGACAACCAAAGAGGCCATATCAAGACAATGCAATAACATGGCACGGCAGGGATCCGATGACTGATGCTGGTTGCATGTCACAAATGGCGTCTTTGACTGCTGGGCTGTTTGTGCGTGCAAACAGGTTCCAAGCATGACAAATGCACGCTGCCTGTGATGGCCGGTTGCATCACATCCAGTCATTTATCTTCATGTGATGAATCTGGCAATTGTTGCAGAAGTATCTTAGCCAACAAAGTGGCTGGACCATATCCAACAATCCCAACGGCGACGACAGTTGTCTTAGCAGATTTCACCATCCTCAATGGAAAAAACACCTTAATATAGCTAGTATTTTCATTTCTCCCCCCAGAAAGAATGAGGCCTACCAGAGGTGAGGCAGTGACTTGAAGTTGAGGAGCCTCCAGGAAGGAGAACCACATCCGGTCCCCCGGGGGCGGGGGTAGCCACACATACAGGGGGCCCCTCAATGCCTTGATGTCCATGCTGAGCTTCAGCTCCATCCTGCATGCACAGCAGGCATCCAAATGTTGTTTGCCATGATTCCTTGTGTGATACATGAAATGCTTCAACGGTACTGGGTGCTAGACTCAAATTCTGCTCCATTTACAACAGTACAACAGTATCTGGAGCCATTGCATGTCAGGTAATGTCCAGTAGGACCGACAGATATGGTGGTGCTGGATGTTGCTCAGCCTCAACACAATGTGCTGTGCAGAGATTTGAAGCCTCAGTTCAGAAACTTTTGCTGGTTTCAGATGTGACCGAGATGGGCAGTGATGTAACAGCAGCGTACTTGGAGATGGAGTGAGCTGTCTGTTCTGCCAGCTGGCGGATGCCTCCAGCCACACGCTTGCGCAGCTGCAGCTTGCCCAGAAACTGACTCACCCGCCCCAGCTTCTTGGTGGGGTCATCTGCGCTTGTTGGGGTGGAGCCCAAGACAGGGCTAGACCCCAGTGCATCTGCTTACACATCAAGCACATCTGTCAAGAAACAAGACTGTTGCGGGACTGCCTAGGCTGCTTTCTGTTGGCTTGCATGTCTTGCTATGAGCTTTAGTGTCCATATGCCTTGCAAAGGTTTACCCTGGTTCATATCCACCCGCAGAGCAGGGTTTGGCCAAACCTAGATCACAGATCGGTGAATGCAATCCCGGAAATGCAGCAATGAAGGCAAGGAGGGCTATGAAAGTCCAAGATGGTGGTTCCTGGACTTGGGCCATGTATTTGCTTTGAGCCAGAGGCTAACCAGACATTGGGCAAACATCTGTCACATCACTTGTGGTGCATTCAAGGCTGCAAGCAAAATGCCAGAAGACCAGCAGGGTCATGCAAGACAGAACACAAACCGCATGAGAAAGCCCATATAAGGTGAGCCTGCCCAGAGAACACCGATCTCTGCTTACTACCAGCTGCGCAACTGGCTGCAACAGCATCAACCACGATCATGACATATCAGTCCGTCTTCTTTTGTATCACACCCAGTACATACTGACTTCACATGAAAGGTGATACCTGCATGTGTGTCTTCTTCGCTATCAGCAACGCCTGCAGCAGTGACAGCTGCAGCAGCATCGTCATTGGGGTGGGCTTGCAGGCCAGCTGCCCCCGGCCCCCCGCCCTCAATGTTCTTGATGTATTTGTCCAAGGAAGACCAGGCCAGACCATCGCGCACATCCACCTTCGCTGCTAGTATCAGCTTGATGTCACCTGAGGAAACAATGGTGATGTCATTGCACAAGAGACTGTCGTAAGAGGTGAAAGAGTGTACTTGCTACATGCTGAGCCACACAAGCTGAGATGGAAGTGTTCATTGCTCTGATCAATGAGCATTTGGATTTAGCCCCTGGTAATTAACACATAGCATCATGCATAGACACTCAAGATACCCTGCTTTACAATGATAATCACGGCGAGATAGGGCATAGTGCCAACCTGGCATACTCTTCATGCACTGCATTGCCTATCAAGTTCAATTTTGACCTCTGCAGTCCTGTAAGCATTACACCCGCAAGGTTGCGCACCCTGCTGAGTGCCACATTTGCTTGGCCATGAGCAAATACATTTTTGCCTAAAGTCAATAACTGCCTTATCTAAGCTCAAGCCTTGCACCTTAAGGAATGGTGATGCACCATGCCAATACTAGGGGAAATTGGAGCGCTCTAAGGTGCGTCGTCCATTAGAGCGCTACCAGTTTCCACTAGTATTGGCTTGGTGCATCACCATTCATAAGCTGCAAGGCTTGAGCTTAGATGAGGCAGTTATGGACTTCAGGCAAAAATGTCTTTGCTTATGGCCAAGCAAATGTGGCATTCAGCAGGGTGCGCAACCTTGGGGGTGTCATGCTTACAGGACTGCACAGGTCACAGTTGAAGTTGATAGGCAATGCAGTGCTAGAGGAGCATGCTAGGTTGGCACTACGCCCTATCTCGTCATGATTATCGTTGTAAAGCAGGGTATCTTGAGTGTCTGTGCATGATGCTATGTGCTAATTACCAGGGGCTAAATCCAAAAGCTCATGGATCAGAGCAACCAGCTGGTTTGTCTATGAGCAACTTCTACAGGACATGCGCGTGCCATCTATGCCCTCATGCATGCTTCAAAGCTACTGACTCTGGTTTCATGCCACCTGAGTGAACCTCTTGTAGATTGAGAACACCGGGGTTTTTGCCACCTTGAGTACACTGACTTGTGCATAGTGGGGACGTAACATGCATAGTGAAACAAGCCAAGCGTAAAAGGCAGACAGCTCATGTTTGGACCCAAAAAACTCAAAAGGGAACAAAACAACTGAAGGACCCCCCCCCCTGTATTCTGTGTACGAATGGACATATTACCTGTAAAGTCCAGGTCAAAGAGGGCCTGAGGCCAGATTGTGGGGGAGGGGGAGGCCAGGGCTTGCAGGTTGCTGATGTGGGGTACCCCACTCCCCAACTCCACATCCACCACCTGTTCACATGCACACAGCATGACCACCCATGACAGACATACGGACTCAGCCACAGAGCAGACACAGCATACGACCACTGATCTGTGTTCACCAATGAACATTCCGCGCTCAGAGTGCATAGAAGCACTTGCCACAGATTTCTGACTTGTCGACCACCAAACCTTGAGGGAGCCTACAACATGAAAGCAACAGTCATCATGCAAGTAAATCCCAAACGCTGAGAGAGGGACCCTGCAGCATGAAAGCAACAGCAAAGCATGCGCACATGTGCTCTTTCTGCTGCACGGCATGTACAGTTCAGACAGCAGCATTTCATCAGCTGGCATGGTGGCATGCAAGGTGTCCATGGCTCACCTGCAGAGCGTTGATGTAGTCAGGCACCTTCAGCTCGTCCAGCTTCTTCTGTATGTGTGCAATGATCTGCAGCTTGAACTTGGGGCTGCGCAGCAGGTCAAAGGCCACACGGGCCAGCAGCATGTTGATGGCATGCTCAATGGCAATTGTGTGAGCCCCTCCGGTGTCTGCACCATGAAAGGCACCTGCAGTACCAGTACACACTCTTCACACTGGGCAGCCCGGTATAATACTTGGCTTCGATGCCGAGATTAGATTGATGCCGAAAGGCGCAGTATTTTCTTTTTTTGTCTTTTCACCAGTGTAGACACTTTGCAGCTTGTCTTTCAGCTCCGACTGAAGAAGACAGGTGAAGGGCCATTCAGCGGCTGACCATACCATTTTAATTTCAATGCTGAAGCATACTTTCAGTTTGTTTGTTCTCTCTCGGATGTGTTAGTCCGCAGCGTTGTATTCCGCATTCTCTTCTTATGACATAGGTCAGCATAACACAGCAAAAGATAACCCTGGCGCCGAGCCAGAGTTAGCAAATGACGCAAGCTGAGTTAACAGAACAAACGTGAATCCAAGTTCTGCTTTGAAGGTGAGCAAGCTTGGGGTTAAGACAGAAGGTCAGGTGTGTGACAGGGGTGCTGGAGGTGTACCTGATGCATCCCTGGGATTGCCATGATGAGTCAGCGGTGACCCCATGCTGGCCTCACTATCGCTGCGTGCACTGCTGTGGCGCAGCATGTCTGCATCATCCAGCCCACCTGCAAGACAGCTCAGCATCAAAGGTGACAGGCAATGTGTACGTACCACACACACCATGCACAGAAGCTGTTTGGCATGCAGTTTCATGGGATTGGTGCAGACCACAAGCAATGATCACGCTGGTGGTGTGCTTTGCTGGCAGCTCTCAAAAGGTGCACCTGTCATGGTCATTCGGTCATGCAAAGGTAGCAACAGCATTGATGCTTGGATTTGGCACAGTTCAATGACTAATGTGTCAACGAGCAGCAAAGCAAAGCAGTGTTTGCCAAGCAGCAAGAATGAAGGCAAGCAGTCTGTGTAGCAGCAGTGCAGACTGACGAAAATAAGCAGTGTGTAACTCAGCATGACTCAAGCATGAAGCGCAATGGCAGAGGATTAGGTGTCAGCATGAGCTTCAAGGATCCCGCCTAAGTGTGCAGTGCAATGCATACGGTGCGACTGTCATGTTACAATACGCTGCAGATACTGCGGACTGTGCTGCTGTGTGAACTGTTGCTGATGGTGCTTGCAAAGCAGTGTGTGTGTTGAGCAGTGCAGACTGACCTGGGTGGTGACTGGGGTGAGTGGGGTGCAGAGGGCTGCCCTGCAGAGCTCCAACACTGGCACTTGACTTGGACCTCACCACACCAGCCCTGCCTTTCATGCCTGCAGGCGTCATTATTCTCACCGTCAAATCACAATAAAGGGAAGGAAAGAAAAGAAGAGACTATGGTCAGAGAGAAGCTTGAGGTGATCCCATGTTGGGTCCAAGCCTTTCTTGGCTTCTCATTGTCCAATCAGAGGAAAGGAAAGAAAAGAAAATGCTACGCCGCCAGGCTTTCAATATAGAGAAGCTTGAGGTGATCCTGAGTTGGGTCCAAGCTTCCCTTGGCTTCTCACTGACCAGTCACACACACCAGCAAGAAGTGCTACTGATGCCGCCGGCAGTATAGCTGGCCCTCTGGACGCAATGAGAGGTAAGCTGCTAGGATGCAGCAAGGGATCATTTGACACTGATGCTGCGGGCTTGAGTGAGTGCAAGATGTGGTCCCTATGTCTGAGGTGGGCACATGACCCTTGCTTCAGCCAACATATATTATTATTCAAGGGGATAGGTCTGAGTGGGCTTGCTGAGAACGCCTGTTCCAACAGCCAGCGCATGACAGAAGCCATGCTCATTGATACCTGGACAATCATGTTTAAACTCACCAGCAGCTGCGGCATCATCTAGAGTGTCCCCAGCATGATCTACAAAGCCCTCATGACTTGATTCCTTCTCCAGTGAAGAAGGCTGCTGCTGCTGCTGCTGCTGCTGCTGCTGCTGCTGCGGCATTTGCTCCTGTTGTTTGGCAGCAGGTTTGGCAGGCTTGGCTTTGGACTGAGGGGCTTCCATCCACAGTTTGTCCAAGTCCTCAGGGTTGATGAATGCTGCATACAGAGCACAATGCTTGTGGAATGAGATGATCGGAGTATGCTTTCCAACTCAACAACCACAATTGCTAGGGCTCCAGACGCAGTGACCTGACAGACACCGGATCTTGACACAAGCAGGGCCAGCCTGCTTGCCCTGCTTTGGCTGAAAGATATAACCAGCTACAGCATGTGCAGACTGCAATTAAAACTTTGTGCATTTGCAACTACAGTCTACTGCCTGTGAAATGTGCTGTTTGTAGGAAGATCATACAGAACACGCTTCCATGTCTTCCATGTCTGCAGGGTCATCTTCACAGAGGCAGAAGAATGTGCATTGCCGGACAGCAGTGAGAGGAAAACTACCTGCAGATTTGTGCTCCAGTGCTGCAGTGCTGTGACCAAGCTTGCTCTTGCTAGCCTTGACTTGCTTCTCATCTGCACTCTTGTTCTTAGAGCCCCAACCCCTCTTGAATAGGCCCTTCTTCTTGGGCTGCGCCCCAGCTTCAGTCTGACCCCCTTCCTTAGCTGTGTCTGACTCAGCATGTGGTTCATCAGGACTGTGAGCCTGCTGGCAAAGCATGAGGACTCGCTGCAGGTGTGCAGCCAAGATGGTGCATTGAGCAAGAGCAGCAGCTGCTCTGTATAGGCTGGAGCTGAAACGCCCAACAGGAAATTGTCTCTCAGACGGCAGTACATGCTCATAGCCAAATCATGCCATCTGCTTTCAGCAGCAGACGCAGCTGCCTTGCCTGACACAGATTCGTTTGCTTGCAGTCACAATATGCAGATCACATTATGAGACCAAAAAGTGCTTGGGACGATTTCATGCAGACCAAGGGTGCAGGTGCAGGTGCTGCTTTAGTTACGGCTGACTCTGCATGTTTCAAGTCAACAATAGGAGGACTGCAGCAGGATCGACGTGTGTTTTCAAACACCAGGTGCAGGCCAGCATCAGCCTAGCACCTATCCAAGTGACATACCTGTGCCGGTATAATACTTGGCTTCTGATTAAACTGACGCCAAAAGGCAAAGTGTTTTCTTTTCTTTTCTTTTCTGACATACCTGTGGAAAGTGCAGCCTCTTGTTCTCCCTCAGGGCTGAACAGAAAGCAGAGTACAGCTCCTGCACTGCTTTGGGAGGCCCACCAGCGCTGCAAGCCCAGCTAAGAGCAGTGAGCCACTGCTCCTTTGCTGCACTGCCATCACAGAACAGCAGGAAGCTCTTCTGCCTTGCAAGCAAGTCCCTGCTGGGATGACTGATCTCCAACGGGGTCTTGCGCCACCACCTGGTTTTTCCTCTCAGCCCCTCTGTGACTAACCTCACTGTGCAGCCAGCCAAGGGGATTTGCATGACAGGGACTTTGTCACTGTCCTCAAGTGTGTGCTGGCTGGCCAGAAATAGACTGCCTGCCTTGAGACTGCCGAACCACTTTGTAGCAGCAGCCTTGGGCCCTTCTGTTGCTGGTGGCCAGTTTGGTAGAGCCTCTGTTTTGTCGTATCTGGACTCTGGGATGGTCCAAACCCAGCCTGAGTACTCCCCATGTTGAGTGACTTGGTGAGGGGGCCCTGTGTGTCTGGATGTTTGCAGGAGCTCTTGATAGACTTGATCACGTAGTTCCTTCTTACGTGCTTCGTCCATGTCAGGCTCATCAACTGGGTCTCCTTGAGCACCAAAACTGAAGGATACATCCTTGCTCTGGGTGGCTGTGTTCAGGGAGCTGCTTGCTTTGCTGATGACTGCTGGCACTGGCTCACTGATGTAGAGCAGTGCTATTGCCTGTGCAAGCATCACCACATTGTCCAGAGCTGTATTGTTGAAATCTAGAACATAAGCTCTCAAGAGTGCATGATGTAGCATGCAGCTAGACCAACACGGTGAAGACTGATGGCAAGAGTTTTGCTGGCACAGAGTCAAGTAGGTGAGCGCTCACCAGCGCTGCTACAAGAAATAGAATACCATACACGCATCCACCAATAAAGGTCAGCAAGTTGCCCAGCTTATTGTGAGGAGCAAACAGGCACCAAGCTATGAATGTGAGACTCACTGCCCCCCTGCACAGCATTTCACCTGTTTATTTGCTGCAACTCAATATTAGCTTGAAACAGCCAAGCAAAGCGCACACGGTCGCTGTGCCAAACATACCCAGCTACAGCTGCAGCGCTTGCAGTCTTGGATGCACTGAGAGCCCGCCATGGGCCTGCATGTGACAAGCCACTGAGTCACGATCAAGCATGTCACCGCACAGATCAGCGGTATACAGGCGGATGCGTACCAGTTGAAGGATCCGCCATCTTTGCCAAGCTCTGAAGGGTCTCAATCACTCACAAACCACCTTAACTCTTGCAGAAGAGCGTCAGCGCGCTTGGCCAAGGCAAGGCAATCTGATGTCGTTACGACAATGAATCTGGCCAGCAGTCACCCCTAGGCAGAAGCACCCTCCCTGATCACCCCTAGGGGTGTAGGGGATGGAGAGTAACCCTTCGGAAGAGTCACCCCTGGGGCTCTCCCTCCCTTGCACACATCTCGAACATGTCAGGCAAGGTATGGTTTGTGCCGCTTGGCTCAATGGAAACAGCTTTCAGTGCTTTAGGCTGATAATTGTAATTTGCTGCTGGCGCTGCTGAGCAGCGCTTGTCCATCATGTATGTATGTCAGGATGTAACATGTATATCAGGATGTGATGTTTACCAGGAGCACATTGCCCTGTGGCCCTCTCAATATCTGCCAGCAACATCTGATCAGCTTCTCATAGCTGTCAGCCACAAGTTACGCAACGGCATACTCAATATCAGTTTGTCACATTACATCATGTCCACGTCACACAGTTCAAACACAGTTTTGCAGCCTCTGTAATACAGCATGTGTACAGAGTGATGCCTTGGGAGACTCGTGTTCAAATGCTGTTTGCAAGTGCCTGTTGCATCTTGCCAAATTTGCAACATAACAGACAGCTGTATACACATGGACGTGGCTGCACATGTACATGCATCCATGTTTACATCAAATCACGAAATGACACTCAGTGATCACAGCAGGCCATACATAACGTCACCCATCTAGTCAAACTCTTCATAAATAGAAAGTCAGGAGTCCTGCTACACATCCGAGGATCACATCCTGCGCAGACTTGTACTTGTGTAACTGTAAACAGAAGCCCCAAGAGATGTAGGCACACACAAGTCTCTTGACATGACACTCACCGTAAAACATCTCAGCAAAAAAGCTCACTAAGTAGTCAGCTGACTGTGTCATCACCATCATCCCAGCTTCTGGTGATGACTGATCAGGCTTGAGGTGCATCACAAGCCGTCATGATCACTCATGTAATTACCACCAGCTGACCTTACTTGCCAGCAGTAGCAACAGGTGTCGTTGATGTGGTGAGAATGAAAGGCGGCGGCGCATAGTTACCAGCTATCACATAGGCTGGAGGCTCATAAGTTCGCAAGAGGAAGAACATGGGTGCATTGTTGGGAGCTGGCAACCAATTGGCATACTCTGCAGTTGCCGCCGCCGGCTGTGATGCTGACACGAAGATTGTCAGAGTGTTGTTGTTCGTGCCAGTGTAAACCAGCCCAGACGTCTGCACAACACCTGATTATTAGTGAATGCATCAGTGTGTAAATGCATCAGTGTGTGGATGCAAAGAGCCATTCAGTGCCTTGACTGCAAGTGGACAAGTGGACAAAGACAGCGCAGACTATAAGAGAATCAAGATGGCATGCATCACTGGGATCCAGACCATTTCTTCACTGATGCACCAGTGACTTCAGGTCACTAGTGCACTTGTCACTAGGTCACTAGTCACTTCAGTCCAGTCTATCAGTACTGATTGCATGCATAGAAATACTACATAGAGGTATGCTCACCCTGTCTCCAATGGTGTAGCGGTTGATGGTGTTGTTGATCAGGTTCAAGCTGGTGGCGTTGTAGAGGGTGAGAGACCAGAACGATTGTGCTGGCAGAGGAAGAGGGAAGGTGATGGTGTAGTTGTTGCCCTTTGAGGCATCCAGGGTCCGGTTCTGGGAATCCACAAAGGTCTGGAAGTAGATGACCTGCTGAGGAGGCAGGGCTGCGATCACAGTCTGGGTGTCCTCTGCACAAACATCACCAGAGAAATAAGCTGAGTCATGCCAACACAAGATATGAAGAACAATCACGAGGGTTGAGGAGCAGGAAAAAGAAAGAAAAAGTATCAAAGTTTGGGAGACCACGCCTGAGTGCGCAGTCAACTTTGTGGAGCACAAAGTGTCCGTGTGTGAGTAAGGACTGCAGCATGCATGCTTTTGCTACTCTGAAACTAATCTGTACAAACATAGACGTGACTTGTGAACATCCCTTCTCGACCTACTCAAAGATAACATTAGTGCAACAGAACTCCGAGACTGCTTGCAGGGGAGCTATTTGAGCCTGGTTGCACTTGGCTCTTAACAAGAAAAGATGTGTCTGTGGCGTGAACAGATGAACAAAGAATCTTGACAGGAAAGGATATGCTATGGCCTGAAGAGATGAACAAAGAACAGAAAAGGGTTTCTGAGCTGGCATGATGGTGCCAGCATGACAAGTGAGATGGCAGAAGCAGCATCAAGGAGGACTTACGTGCCCGTAGCAGGTAGTTACTGCCATACACGCCAGAGTTGTTATGAAAGGTCCAACCATTGGCAATGAACCCCACATTGGATACGTTGTTGGCATCTAAGATGCAGGTGAGGGCAAGCTGTCTACCAAGCTGGAAAGCTGTGCTGGACAAGGCTGTCGCATTGCTTGCACTGGCACTCAAACTGGATAAGGTTGGGCCCTGAGACCCTGTCCCTAGGCTGGTTGAGTTTGCTGCACAACACAGAAAAAGCGGTTGAGAGAGAGAGAGAGAGAGAGGAGTTTACATCTTCAGCCAACCAACTAGGTTGTACTGATGTGCCAGGGTTACAGCTGGTTTTGCACAACATGTTTCTGTACTCATACCAAGCTGTATCTGGAGTGATATTAGGTTGTACCATGCATGTTTTGAAAGGACATCACTAGGTCACGGGGTCTTGGTCTTACATGGAGCCCGCCTAGTCTGGATCACATGACATGTGTAGGCTACATGGCTCATGAATGAGTGGGTAGGCTATGACATGAACACCAGTTGACATTGCAGGCCCAGTTGCAGCTTTGCATGCTCCTGCAAGTAACCATTCAAAGACAGCAAAATATGCGTCAGCTGTCACCTGGAGGGTCGGTCTCTGCATAGACTGCAGATGCATTGAACTACTGCGGATACTGCTGAGAAAAGCCGCTCAGAAACCCTGGCTGGTTCCCGTACGTCCCATACCCAGAACCATTGACTGCCCTGGATATGATAGCAGCCTTGGATGTGGTGTTGGTCGACCCATTTACTGCAGAGCAGAGAACAAAGGCAGTCAAGCATTTTGAAGGCCTGCACTGAGGTCAAGTTTCAGCTCTGTTGCTTATCATGTGCAGTCATGCTGTGATGGAGGCAGAATGTTGATGAGGGCAGACTTTTGTCGTCAAGTGATGATCCACTTGTAACCAGCAGAAGTTTCAAGTCTGCTGCGTGACACCATATGACAGTCATGCAGCAGCTCATTGTTATATAAGTGGCAGCTAAGAACATGGGTACCAGTGCATGCATGTGTTTAGTCTGCTGACAGCATACACGTATGTGGCGTTGTGACTCACAGGTGCTGCAGCTGCTGTTGCAATGGAGCTTGTGGGCATCTTCCAACAGCAGAATGCAAGGCTTTGTATACAGTTCTGACACAGCTGCAGCATTGCAGGCATGAACTACTTGAATGGCACACAACAATGGACACACTGTGTGACAAGCATGACCTGAACTCACAGACATTGAGCAAAGGGTGTGTGCAGGCATACTTGCGGTACTGTAGGGTGAAAGGGTGATGTTCCCACTGTATGTCAGTGCTGCAGCAGTGTCACTGTCATTGAAGACCAGCACTCTTGCAATGATCCAGTTCAGGTCCGTTGGCGAATGGAAGATACGGTCACTTGTGAAGTTGCCATATGTAGCATTGGCTGCTGCACCTGTATCACGGTCAGACAGAACAAGAGTTTTCAGATCATGGCATGGCAATCTTGACTTGCAATGCTGTGGGGAACATTCAGCACAGAAAGCGCAAAGTGAACTGCAGCAAGGGAAACAAGGCAAGGGCCATGCACACAAGGTCATAAATGCGATTGCAACGCATCTTTTGAAGCAACTTTGAGCCACAACCAGCATACTGTCAGAACAACATGCAGTCAAAGCCTATGCTACACTCTACTTGAGGATGCACTTTTGGCCAAGAAAAGCATGCTTGGGGAAGATCATCATCACAATAGCTCACAAGCTGCAGGCACACTGCAATGCATGACATCATGTCATTCTCACTTCGTCCGACGACCAAATATTGCCCAGCTGAGCTATTGAAGTCTGACCCAATAGCTCCATAGTAGTTGAGGTAGGCATCCAGGAATGGTACAATCCAGTACCTGTTGGAAGGGGAGACAGTTGGTACTGTAACGATTTGAGGGCCCTGCAGCACACAGGGGTGGTACATCAGCTACAGTCATAACGGTCATGAGTCATTAGCCCTGGTGTCTGCAGATTATCGACTGGGTGCAGGCACCCCAAAGATGTCAAACAAACACAGTTTGCAAAGAAATGAGTCCTGGCTCAGTACAACAGCTTGCAACAATATTGCAGAAAAGCAACAACTATGCCAAGTCCAACCTCAGTTGCATAGGTGACTCATCACCTGTGAAAGATCAAGCCAGCCCTGGGTGTAGATCATGTCGTGATTGGGAGTCAAACCATTGTCGCTTGGGATGGATAAGTGGTTGCTGCGGGAGGAGAATGTGTTGATTGCGGTACCGTTTAAGCTCACGCTTGCTAAACTCTTGGCCATAACGGGGAGCGGGTATGAATAAATGTACTCCCAGGCGATCTGCACACCGCACTCAGTTCAGAACAAGTATATAAAGACACACCACCCGAAGGAGGTGCAGGGAGGTCAAATCAGGGGCAAGTCTGACCGTTGTGCATATAAATGCATGCATGCACGCAGAAGTGACGGTGCATCAACGTGCAGAGTCATTGCTGAGCGCAGAACCTGTACAACGGGTCAGCAGCTGCATGAGACTCAGCGTAGTTTGCGCTCACCTGTGCAATTTCTTGCAAGGCATTAGCATTGCTCAGATTGGTAGGAATAGTGATGTTTAAGTTGGCTAAGCTGTTGGAATACCCCAGTAAAGTTGAATTTGCTGTCGCCCCTTGAAGAAGGCTTAGCAATCCTGTTTGGCTTGAGCACAAATTACCCAGACTACCAGTGGTGTTGACAGATGTAGCCACAGTTGAGACAGTTGCAGTCGATGCAGGAGCAGGCGCGGGCGCCGAGGCAGCCAGCACATCTGCAGAAAAAGTCAACGCTGCCGCAATCAGAAGCACGAGACCTGCTTTGCGCATCATGTTCACTATGCCTGGTGCCGATGTGTGATGTACGATATGATGCGGAGCGGGAAATGCGATAGGACGCTTCCTTGCGGCAACGCGAAATATAAGGATAACGATCGTGCCGAGCACGTGGCACGTGGACATGTGCAAGCTCGTGCCATCATGCAACGGTTGCTCTGTCACATGACATATGTCACAAGCGCTACCACCCTCAAGCTGCACGCAAGATGCCAATCAAAACAGCGCACACATCCACAGAACAACGCTGCACCTGACAATACTACTTGTGAGGTTGGGGCACCGGTTGTCGCGAATCAAGCTGGTGCCACAAGGCATGTTTGCGGCAGAGAGATGTCCGAGTTGTGGTGCGCCTTTCCCTGACGTGCGTCACCCTGATGCCAGAAGCAGCGCTTATACAAGCCGACAGAAGGTGTCTGCTCGAGGGGACTCTGCTGTACACGCAAGCAGTCCTGAGACAGCAAGGCAAGCTCCTGCAGTGTACATCTTCACCGAAGAGCTTCTGGACAAGTATCCGCCTTTAGCGCACATGGGAATCGATGAGGAAGACTTTGCTGAGTTGAGAATGGAGCTGTTGGGACAAAAGATGGGTGGACGCTTGCCCAGCCAAGAGCAGCTGAAGAATTTTGAATGTGTTGAGCAGTACATGACCTACAACACATATGTTGGGTGGTAGAGGCAACAACAACTGATCATTGGTGTGAGCTTGAATTTGAACTGTGTCTGCAAAAATCATCAGGGAAATCTTTTCCCTGCAAGTCAACCCACAGCCTGCTAAAAGAAGAAGAAGAAGATATGCTTCAGCTAGACAACAAGTCTAATCGCATGTGCCACAAGTGGCAATGTCTACTTCAAGCACTCGAAATTGTGTCATTGTATCATTGCAAGCTAACATCCAAGCCAAGATTGATACTGCATCAAAGCAGGACAATTGGCTGATGAGCTCCTTCAGGCACTGGCTTGGTGCAATCTTTTGGGCTACAGCCCTTATTCATCTGAAGCCATCGTCTTAGATCAAGGAGGTCAGTCCTGGCAGAGCATTCTGATATCATGCTAGCACTCATCAGTCAGACTGCTTGTATTAGGACAATGTCAATGCTTTGCTGTCATGCTAAAAATAGTCGCTCAGAGTCTGTTGGCAGTGAATTTTCACAGTGTCTCTTGCAGGCAGGACTTTCTGCACAATAAACACATGGGACCACAAGGAGGATAGGCAGGCAACTGCAGCAGGAGCATGAAAGGACTTCAAAACACTAGTTGTGACATAGCAATAGCATGCCCAAACGTAAAATGCTGATCAGACTAAGCAGATCATGCTTTGGAAGATACTGCATTACCTGTCATGCACAACATCAAGTGTTGATTGCAAATCTGTGTAATGATGTATTTGCAAGAGTGGCTGCATGATGATCCTGAAAGCTTGAAAAGCTGCAGAGAAATGTCATCCGGTCAGACTGAGCCTCTTGACAAGCGTCATCAAGTCCAGCCATCGTACTGTCTTGATCATTGCCTGCATATTGCCATGCTCAATAGTGTGGAAGCCTGTCAGAGCTCACGGCTTGCTCATGTGCTGTCCACCACAGGCTGTGCTGCAGACTGCTCTTGCAAATGGCAACTCATCATCACGCGGATGCTGCAGTCACAAACCATTGCTGATCCTGGGTCTTACCAGAAGAAAAAAGACTTGCACGTAGGTAGTTGTGCAGATGACTTGTGCAGCAGCTGGAGGTGAATTGCAATGGCGTGTGCTTGAAAAGCAGGTCTTGGTCATTTTCTCAGCGGCATGGTCAGAAACATAGTACCCATGCCCATGTTTCGCATCTGTTAAGGCCATCAATCTCTTGCAAGACTGCGTACTTTTGAGCTGACAGCAATAAGTTATTGGTCTGAATAACAATATCTGCATGACCAAAACAAATGCAGGCTGTGCAGCCATGTGCATGTTTGCTTACAAGTATATACATGTACACATGCTGTTGACAATAAGACAAGCAACTTGGCCCGCCTGGCAGTCCTAGCTAGCACGCTCAACAGGAACTGTGAATGTCTTGACCAATGTCCAGCAAATCAAACAGCTATGCATTTGCAATCTGCCATCCTGCTGTGCTTGACAGAATACCATGCTACAGTCATTATTGCTACATGACGTTAAAAGCAGCTGCAAAGTCTATATGCTAGATGTTATTTTGTACAAAGGCGTAGTGGGTCCCAGCCTGAAGTTGTCTTGCAAGGCCTTCAGGCCGCACTGTGCTCCTCTTTGTCATCATCTGTGACCCATTTCAACCCACCAGACTGAACTACCTGCCAGCCCTCTGGATGCAAAGTGGACTTGAGACTTGGGAGGGTTTCTGCAAATCTGGTCAATGCACCACGGTGGTCTGAGCTTTGCCATTTGCGGCTGAGTCTAGCCAAAGCTGCCTGGTCATTGACCCGCTCAATGCGCTTGGTACCTGCTGACATTCCAAGCAGCAGCAGCAACACCAGGTGGAAGTGTAATAGCAACCACTACAGGCACTGGAAACAAGCGTTGCAAGCAGCAACAACAAGCATTGGCAGCGACAGCAGCAGCCAGTGATATAGCATCCGTCGCAAGCATTGTAAGCAGCAGTTGCGTCCACACGCACTGCCGGCACTTGCAGCAACGCAAGAGCAATGAGATTCCAGTTGCATGTTTGGACTCAGCAAATGAATGTACCAATCTCAGTCATGTGTACACCACCTTCTTCTTCTCTGCCAAGATCCTCTCTACTCCAGGAAATATGAGGTTGAGCAGCTCTGGAGGTGGTGTGACAGTGCTCCAGGGAGGCAGATGAAGCGCACAGTCATGGCCAGTCCTGACCAGGACTGCAGCAACTGGGACACAGAAACTGGTGGCAGGACAACTTGGTAAGAAAAGCCTGCTTGGTTTGCTGTGAGATGCTTCCAAGACTGACTAACCCCATCTTTGTGCAGCTGATGCAAAGTCACAGGTGCAGAAAGCATGCTCTGAGGCAGCTTACTTTCGCTTCAAGTATGGCTATGAGATGCCAGCTGATTACCTTGCCCAGGTGCTGGCTGATCCAGCACAAGT
>JAABUK010001240.1_pt1 | contig 49504 bp, 39 predicted proteins | sample 5559141 | NCBI WGS metagenome assembly JAABUK01 (sample SAMN10711869, study PRJNA513367) | rock metagenome | isolation source: Antarctica rocks | place: Antarctica: Victoria Land, Pudding Butte nord | collected 2016-01-03 | reverse complement strand
AGAATTGAAAAAATAATGTTTACTTTTTATAACACAGAAGTTAAAATGTTACACCTGATGGCACATGACAATACTTAGTTGAAAAATTAAAACCATAATGAAAAGTCCCATAATTATATTTCTTTCGCTGGCAGTAGTTACTATATCAGTTCATTCGCAGGCGTTAGTAGAAACAGGAAATGGTAAAATGCCTGGTGAATGGATAGATAAAGATACGCATCACCGTATTATTCATCTCACCGGATCGGGTGGAGCTAATGCCAGCTTTTACTTTAATAATAACCCGTTTACAGGTGATAAAATGGTGTATTATAACACTGCCGGAAAGTGGAAACAGTTATATGCAGTCAACCTGAAAACAGGCGTTACGGAAAAGTTAACCACTCAGAACGCACCAATGAGCGGCGAGATTGTATGCGCTAAAACAGGAGAGGCTTTTTATCAGGTAAAGGACAGTATTTTTTGTACGAATATTAATAGTAAAAAAACAAGACTGGTATATGTTTTTCCTGCCGGCTTTAAAGCGGGCGTCAGTACTGTTAATGCAGATGCTTCATTACTGGCTGGCGTATGGAGCACCGATGCAGAAAAAGAGATCCTTAAAAATAACCCCGAGAAGCATGATTACTTTGATAAAATATATGAATCAAGGGAACCCCGCACCATGTTTACAATTAATACTCATAGCGGGGAAATGAAAAAAATATTAACGGATAGTGCCTGGCTGAATCACCTGCTGTTCTCACCTACAGATCCGTCTTTGCTGATGTTTTGTCATGAAGGTCCCTGGCATAAGATTGATAGGATCTGGACTATGAACCTGGTCACTGGAAAGATAGCGCTAATGCATAAGCGCACTATGCCTATGGAGATAGCAGGACATGAATGGTTTGCACCCGATGGCAAAACTATATGGTTTGACCTGCAAAAGCCCCGTAGCGAAAACTTTTTTGTAGCAGCTGCCGATGTTCAAACCGGTAAAGAAAAGATGTACCGGCTTTCGAGGAACGAGTGGTCTGTTCATTTTAATATTTCCCCCGATCAGCAATTGTTCTGTGGGGATGGCGGCAATGAAGGGCAGGTAGCAAAAGCAAAAGATGGAATGTGGATCTATCTGTTCAAACCCGAGGGCGATCACTTTGTATCTGAAAAGTTAGTGAATATGAAACATCACGATTACAAGCTTGAACCGAATGTTCATTTTTCACCAGATGGAAAATGGATTATTTTCAGAGCCAACTTTGAAGGTGTTGAAGATGTATATGCGGTAGAAGTGGAGAAAGCACGATCAATAACAGCTAAATAGCTTCTTGCTTAAATCATGTAAAGTGTTTCCCGTTGTAATTTTTTTTAACCACGGAGGTAGGAATAGGTAGCACGGAGGTTACACGGAGGAATCCTCTGTGTAGCCTTCGTGCTTAAAAAACAGAATAATGCTTATCAACCTTAATAAGTAATCACACTACCAACCAGTTCCTTACTTAAAAATTTAACATTCTGTGGCGGCGTTACAGCCTGAAAGCCTAACGGTAATCCCTGGGCGTTATAACTGGTAGCTCCTAACCTGTTGTTCATGCTATAGTCGCGGTCAAGAAATATCCAGATAGCGTTAGTGCGACGATAGTTGGTTTCGCTATCATAACTGGCTCCAGTTATATCTAAATTTCCCTGGGCATTATAGGTACATGTTGTAACGGCAGGCGGACCGCCTGCATGAACGGCATACTGACTGATCCTATTTTGAGCATCGTACTGAAACTCTGTATAGTGTGTAAGATTGCCTACAGGATTCGGGCTTTCAGACATATTACCAAAAATATACGCAAACTCAAGCACAATACGGCTTGAGGTATCATAAAAATATCGTCTCCATGCCTCATAAGAACCATTGTTGTAAATAGAGATGGATTCGGCAAGCCTTCCATATTTATCATAATTAAATTCAAAATATGGGTTTCCGGTAGCGGTTTCAAGGAAATGAATGCGTATTGGGTTCCCGTTGACATAAATAAAAATTCCAACACGGATAGCGCCTAATGAATCATTAAGCAGTAACTTTTGAATTCGGGTATTAGGAATGATTCCGGGAGGTGGTGGAACTACAGGTTGCATACAAATAATCAGGTTGATGGAATGAATGAATTAGTTAACGGGTTAAATATAAAATAATAATTTATTTATGTCAAGTAACTGATAGTAGTTAGGACTATGTGTATGGTTTCTACTGTTCTTTCATCACCGTGGAGAAAATACAAGGGGGAAAGAAGAGGTTACACAGTGAACTCCTCTGTGTAACCTCTTCTTTCCCCCTTGTATTTTCTCCGCGATTATAATTGTTCCACGAGAATTACCCCGGGTTTTTAACCGGCGCACTTCCTGCTACCGGAATATTCAACTCAAACTCATCAGCAGGAACATCCCAATAATCCAGGAAATTATAGTTAATGGTAGCATTGGTATTTAATACCCCCGTTGATGTAAGAACAACTGCTCCTTTTCTTCCACCGCCGGCTGAGATATCATAAATAATACCCCATCTTCTCGCATCATAAAAAGACAGGCCTCTTAACATGAGTGCCACTCTTCTTTCTCTTCTCAATTCTTCAAGGGCCTGAGCTTGTGTTAAGTTCGTTCCTGCTACTGCTGCCAGTCCTGCACCGAGATACGTTCTTACAGCATCAATACTTTTCAATCCGCTTTCTATATCACCTGAATAAATTTTACTTTCTGCTTTCATCAGTTCATTTTCTTCATAACTACCCGCAATTGCCAACTCATATTGACCAGGAGTTAAATTACTCAACGTTTGAACCCCAGGCATTCCTTTGCCACCATCAATGAGGGCCCATCGTGTACTGTAGGTAAAACCACCAACCTGGTTTAAATAAGGTTTAGGTTGCCCGGCATCATTCAATTGTATCTGGAAATTATTTGCAAAACGTTTATCACCTGTTTTATAATCCTGGATAACCCGCTCACTTATTGTGAAGGTTTTCGTGTTGGGATCACCGGTAGTGCCAGCTGTTACTGAACCTGCACCTGCCGTAAAGAACCCATTGGACGGATTTGTACGTGCGGTAAATATAAATTCACCTGTTTGAATGCCATTTGTTGTAAGCGTTGAAAGGGTGGCCCAGTCAGCGGCAGTCATCAAACTTGTTCTTTTATTAGCTAGCAGATTCCTTGCTTTTAATGTGTTGATGTTATGCGCAAACATTGCGGGCGTTAATATTCCACCATGGCCCTGCTGTAAAAATTTTGGCAGTAACTGTCCCATAACAGATGAATAAGCATCAGGTTTGGTAATGGAATTTACTATTGAAGCTGCCAGGTCGAGATTCCTGTTGGCCTCCCCGATGATGCTGTCATGAATCAGGTATTTGTTGCTTGCGCCGATAGTTGAGTTATTAATAAGACCTGAATAATAAAGTGAGCCGATTTTTGAATAAGCAAATCCCTTCCAGAAATAACACCAGGCTTTAATGGTATTCTTCTTTGTTTCAGCATCACCAGTGTAAGTTATCTGATCTACAATGCTTAAAACATTATTGCAGGCATTGTTTAATGCATACATATATGTCCATTCGTAATAAAAAGGATTGTTAGCTCTTTTATCACGGGCATTACTTATTCTCATGAAGTTTTTTGAATTGGAAGTATTGGATATTTTAGTACCATTATCCAAAATCACATACTCAGGCAGGCTTACAACATTTATAAGCGTATTAGCAGCCTCTGCTGATACTACATCACCTAACAATTCGTGATAGGCCAGTCCGATAAAAAAATAGCTGTTACCCAGGATCGTTAGTCCGTTTACATCAACGGTATTGAAACCATTGGTATATACGGCACCTGTTGCCAGTGAAATGATACCGGTTTCTGTTTCAGCATTAGCAAGGGTAGGATAATTGGGATTTTGAACATCAAGCTGTTTTTTACATGATACACTTATAAAAAGAGCAGCTATTATAAGCAGGGGAAATGTATAGTTATTCTGTTTCATTTGATTAAATTTTTTAGAGAAGAAATTAAAATCCTACATTAATACCTACCTGGTAAGATTTAATATTAGGCATTGAACTATGGTCAACTCCTCTGTCAAAAGCAGAATTCGATGCTCCGGAACTAATTTCAGGATCAAGCCCTGTATACTTTGTTGCTGTCCATACATTCCTTCCTGTTAATACCAATTGCAGTTTGTTTACATGTTTTATAGATTTGAACTTTGCCAGATCGAATCCAATAGAAATATTTCTTAACCTTAGAAAGGAAGCGTCTTCATAAAAATAATCTTTAGTGCCATTTCTCGCAGCATTGCGTGCGCCGAAATAATCTGCATAAGCACTTCTGTAATAAGCTGTGTAGGCAGCAGTTCTACCGTTAATAGTAACAGGTACATCGTAATCACCGCTTATGCCATCCCGGTACATCCATTCTTTTGTTTGGTTGTATAAATGACTTCCATTTATCCAATCAAACTGGAAGGTGAAGAACATAAATTCTTTATAAGTAAAACTGTTTATAAAAGAAGCATTGAATCTTGGATTAGGATCGCCAAAAGAATAAGCCTGGTTGGTGAACTGAATACCTTTGGTAGCGGTATCAACTACATAACCATTTACTATTTGATATTTGCCATAATCAGCCTTGTCTATATAGGGAGTGCCATCCAATTTTCTTTCGTCAAGACTTTTAAATGCTTTGTACCCGAAGATTTGACCTATTTTTTGTCCGGCTCTTAACACCAAAGCGGCGTCACCGGCGCTGGTATTGGTGATCACTTCAGGAACTGCGGCATTTATTTTATCTATTATGGAAGTCTGGTTACTTATGTTAGTGGTGAAATCCCAGCTAAAGTCTCTTGATTTTAATACATTAATGTTTAAAGAAGCCTGCAATCCATGGGAAGAAAGGTTGATAGAATTGTCTTTAATTGAATTGGCACCGGTAGAAGGAGAAAGGTTTATCGGATAGATAATGTTTTCTCCTTTACGTTTCCAGTAAGTTACTCCGATATTGAAATTATGAAACCACCTTCCTTTAGCACCGTTGATACTGATATCGGTTCCAATTTCAAGCTCTTTGGAAACCTCCACTTTCAGATCAGGGTTGCTTTGGATGGTAGGAAGTGAGAAAGCTAAATTGGTTCCGACATTACCAGGGTTAAGGGTGATATACCTATCAAACGGTCTTGGCTGAATACCTGCTTCGCCATAAGCAGCCCTGAATTTAATTTCCGGCAATATATTTCCCAGATTGCCATCTTTCCAGAAATTTAAAGATGATGGCCTGAAGTAAGCATCACCACGGGGAAAAGTGAAAGGTTTAGAACCCCGTCCAAAAGCTGATGAATAATCACTTCTGAAACCTGCAGAAATACCACCATACTCTCCAAAATCAAATTTTTGATTCACTAAATAACCATATGTAACAAACGGCTCTACATAATCGCCCACTTTTGGCACAACGCTTTGCGAAGCAGTTTGATTCATATTATAAATAGGGTAGGTAGGCAGGCTATATCCATAGGTGAAGTATTGCTGATACTTATTGTTACGGTAATCGAAAGAAATTTGTGTATTGGTTGTTATAGGTACATTGATGTTAAAATCTTTCTGGAAATCAGTATGAATATATGCAGATAACAACAGGTTTTGAAAAGTAGTGGTATAGGTAAGGTTATCAATTTCACCGGTAGCATCACTTAAGTTTCCATCAATGAAACCACCATTCAAACTGGAGATGTCAGGAAATTTTCCTGAAACCCACGACGACTGGCTGATCGTATTAAGATTAGCTGACTGATTCTGGTAAATATTATTAACATCTTGTTTCCTGTAATTGATACCGTATTTTCCATCAAGGGTTACAAATTTATTGACCTTGTAGTTTGCCTGAAAGTTTTGAATGATGTCAACCTTAGTATCTGTGCCGCTGCTATATTCGAATACATTATTTGGATTAACGCTGTTTACGCTAACAGTGCCGGCCGTTAGATAATTCGGGTAAGTTCCATCTGCAAGCGTATGATTAAAATCTATAAATGGAGATGTATTCAGTGCACCATAAATCGCATTATGGCTGGAGCCTTCCGCAAAATTAGGATTAAGCGTACTTCTTGTAGATACCAGCTGTGTTATGGAACGCAATGTAAATCCTTTAAACAATTCTGTACCTACGTTGGAAGTGAAATTAGTACGGTTTAAGTACCCGTTTTTCCGGATATTACTCTCCTGGTGATTATTAGATAATGTTAGGGCAAAGTCGGATTTACCCTGGCCACCGGAAATACTCAGGCTGTTATTAGTAGTATAAGCATCTTTAAACAATTGCTTTAAATGATCATAATACTGAAAGTTCCTGTTATAAGGTTTATTACCTGTGTTTAACGGATTAGACATAGCAGACGGGTTTCCATTACCTGCAGGATAAGCCCAGGCTAAACCGGTAATAGTACCATCAGCCTGCACTTTCAGAATATTTCCGTTTGCATCAACGAAATTGTTATCAGCATCGGTTCTGAAACTGTGAAAATGTGCAGCATGAACATCTCCGCTGTTTATATATTGATTAAGACTTCCACTGGTTGAAAAGTTGAGACTTATTGCTCCTTGTTTGCCTTTTTTAGTAAATACCTGGATAACACCATTTGCACCCTGCGCTCCATAAATGGTTGCAGATGCAGCACCTTGTATCACCTCAATCCGTTCAACATTACTTAAATCGAGTGAATTGAGGTCGGTTGCGCCTACTTCAATTCCATCTACTAATACCAGCGGTTGTGTTCCTCTTTGCAATGTATTGATACCCCTGAATAATATGTTTGCAGGTTTGCCCGGAGTTCCATTTACAGAAGAGATCAATGCACCCGGTATTTTTCCAACAAGTGCCTGGTCTATGGAAGCCGTAGGTGTTGAAGGAAGTTTATCCGCAGTAACAGACTCAACCGAGATGCCTAACTTTTTCCGGGAAGTAGCAACACCTACACCTGTTACTACCACTTCACTCAGTGTTCTTATGTCTTCTTTAAGATTGATCTGAACCATAGAGCCAACCCTGGCAGTTAACGTGGTATCAAAAAAACCAACTGAAGAAACAACCAGGGTTTCTTCATTCTTCTTTGTCGCGATTGAAAAAGTCCCTTCTGATGATGAAATAACTGAACCCGCTCTTTTAATGGTAACTGAGGCGCCTGCCAGTGGGGTTCCATCTTTAGCATTAGTGACTTTTCCAGTGATGATACCCTGAGCCAGGATTTGAAAGGACAGGAATAATAGTGCTGTAAGTAAAGGAATTTTTCTCATTTTAACATGATTAAGGTGGATAACAGTGTTTAGATTATTAAAAATTAGATGTTTATCTATTTTTCAAATTGATTTAAATCATTCTTAAAGCACAGCAGTTAATCGTTGGGGGGCAAGAACCTTTCACAAAAAAAATTACAACAAAGGATAAATATTATTAAAATTAATTTTCGTGTTATAAGAACAGACAGCTATAAAAAAAGAAATGCTGCGTACTGTTACTATATAATTTAAGTGTTTACTTTAAGGGTTAGCTCAGTGCTCAGCTTAATGAATTATCTTCCTGATTGCTAATAGCAACATATATGCATTTATTGGCCGTTGGAACTGAACTGGAAAGAATGCTGATGAAACGGAACTACTGCTAACATTCTTATTTAAACATTTATATCACCGGTTTGGACACTATTTGGTTGCATTTATGATAGCAGTACACAAGTACCTGAATACCTCACAAAACTTCTGGCGCAAGCTTTGCTTGTTTGTTAATCTCAATTTCGATCAATTTGAAAGCATTACCCATAATAGATAACGGTGGTTAGCTGGCTAAATTTATACTAGAGCGGCTTAAATTCCGTTGCAATGTTAAGAAATTGAAATATTCTATTAACAATAAAACTGTTCGTTTTAATGGAAATTGAGCAGGGAGTTCAATATCATGAAAACCAAGGATGTAAAAAAGATCATTCAGCGATTTGCTAAAGAAGAATTTGTTCTTTATCCGGACAGTTTCCCTCATAATGATAGGACTATTACCAAATGCGGTATAGATAATATTTGCCAATGGGCAACAAACATGTGGGCAAGCAGGACGGATGAAGAAATTAAAAGAGATTTTCGCTTAGGATTACATGTAGATAATTACATAATCTGGGCATTTGAAGAGTTTAGAAAAATCTGTCTTTAGGCACAATAATATTATTAGGAATTGCTATCAGGCGTCAGCAGATCAATGTATAATAAGTTTCCTCCTGATAGCTGATAGCAGACGGCTGATGGCAAGTACATCATTTTAGAGTTAACATAACACTGGTATTTTGTACATATCAGAGTAAAAACGAGCTGGGTAATGCATTAAACTCTTTTTTAAAAGCATTGCTAAAACTACCTGCGCCTGAAAACCCCAGGCTTAATGCAACATCACTTATAGAATAAGATTTAGACAATAACATTTCCCTGGCCTTTTGCATTCGATAAAATTGGTAGTACTGATAAATAGGCTTGCCATACATATCTTTAAATAATTTCTTCAGCTTTGAAGGGCTCATATATGCCATTTTTGATAAAACACTTAATGGGGGAGCAGCTTCTAAATTTCTGGTTAAGATATGTTCAACGTTGCGAACCTTTTCAATATCATCAGCAGTTGCGCTAACCTGATATTTTAACTGGCTCCTTTTTTTATAGAGGTCGTTAAAAAATCTTTCAACCATAGCCATGATCCTTATTTGTATAGCAGCAATATGTGTAGGATGTTCCTTATCTATATCAATAACTTCCGACATGTTTTTTTTGTATTCAAAATCCATGGCCTCTATGTTTAAAGAAGCTGTTTTTAAAGATAGATATTGCTGCATGATATCATCAATTATTTCCATACGGAAATACTCTCCTAACCATTCTTTTTCAAGTTGAATGGTAAGGCATCGCATAAGGGTTCCTTTTTTTACAAAATAACCCAGGTCAAAAATGCTGGATGCCAGGTAAACAGATGAATGTAAAAAACGAACATCCTTTACTATTTCTCCATCAATTTTTGTGGTAAATGACTCAGGAACATGACTGTCCTCAAATCTTAATGAATATAAATCATGATTGGATTGTGATTGCTCATAATACATATCCGTATTAAGCGTAAAATTCATGATAAAGGCATTCAGGTTATTCGGCAAATGGAGAAGCTGAACATATCCACTTCCTATTGAAGCCGGTACATCAATCTTATCATTCATGAACTTTGTTCCCATTTGCACTGCAAATGCGGGCATAAATTCTGATAACGGTGAAACGGGGTATTTAAATGTAAACACTATATTATATAACTAGTTTAATAGTTTTAAAAGTTGGAAAACTTGTGAACAAACTATAAAAGTACAAAAAATGAATTTATATGTGGTTTATATAGAAATAAATTAACATGCATATTGTTCTGTATTAGAACATAAAGGAGCCACTTTATATGTTCTGGTATCAAGGTCAACAATATAATGGCGAATTTGCTATCAGTCGTCAGCAATCAGCTTTGAGGAGGAATCTTAACTAGCATTTATTCCCTGCCTACTGATAGCTGACAGCTGATAGCGAATACGTCAATTTAGGATAAACATGATAGTGATAATAGTTTTTTACTTTTGCTATAATAACATATTGTTTTTTTATTATTTATATGTCTTTTTGGTTAACAATATTGTCTTTTTGAAAATATTATTTGCATTTATTCTTTGAATATTTGTTTAATACCGGGTAGGTAATTAAATTTTGGAATCTAGGATGGAACAGGTAATAAATGACAAACAGTTATTCATTAATGTAAAAGAAGCATCATTGCTGTTAAGAGCTTTAAACAATAAATTTCGTCAGCAAATATTAAAGTTATTAGAGCAGCATCAGAGGCTAACTGTTACAGAGATATTAATACATCTTCGGCTTTTGCAATCAATAACCTCTCAACATTTGTCTGTTTTACGTCGCCAGGGAATTGTTATAACAAGGCGTGAAGGAAAAAATATCTATTATGAACTTAATCCTGTTAGATTACAGGAAGTAAATCATTTTATTGAGTCTCTACTTAAGTAGGGTAGGTATGAGGTATGAGGTAATTGTAAGTTGTTCGAATTATTAGCAAGTAATTGCAAATAAAAATAATCTGTTCTAAGCTGGAATCTCCGTAAAATAGCAGTAAAGCTGCACCCTCATACCTGATAGCTCATACCTGATACCTACTTAAGTATACCATCATAAGAGCTACCCATGTAGGCTCCCCACCTGATTGGTTTTTTTATTTCCACATCAAGGCTCAGCCTCACCATTTTAAAACCATCCATTGCTGTTTCACTCCTGGTGTTGGTAAGGTAACAGTACACTATATCCAGTTTGCCATCTCCGTCGAGATCGCCGATCCAGGGCGTGGATGAAAGATTTATTCCGGCAAGTTCTGAAGATAACTGGTAGGTGCTCTGCCGGTGGAAATCATATACAGCAAGGAAGTTATGAAAAACATGAAAAAATTCTTTTTCAGTTACTTTAAAGTTGATATTTACCAGGCCATCATCATAACCGTCATTGTTGAAATCGGCCACAACCGGACTGCTTGTCTGAAGTATGCCTAAAGAGTCAATAAATTCTATTTCACCCGTTTTTCCATTATACATAATTTGTTTTGAATCGTTTAAATTCGGCCATACGCCTTTTGTAAACGTGGTAAATAGATCAGGTATGCTGTCATTATTAAAATAGCCTGCTGCCAATGATCCATAAACCTCCGTATTGGCAATGGTTTTTTTCCATATTATTTTATTTGTTTTGCCATCGATAGCCACCGTTGTTCCTTCAACTGCATTATCAACTATATCCAGGCAGCCATCAAGATTCAAATCGCAAAGAACAGGTGGAGCAATAAATCCTTTGTCCTTACTGTTGTATAAACTGGTAGCACTGGAAATATCTCCCCTCATTATATCCTTTAAAGATGTTCTGTATAAATTGCCACCGATCGTTTCACCACCAGTACCAAATATAATTGCGTAGTCATCATCCTCCTTTGATAGTTTTGAAATTACTAGTGACAGGTAAGTTTCTTTTCCATCAGGAACTTTTGCCTGTGCCAGAATTTTTCCATTGCTTCCATCAATGACTAATATATTTCCTGTTGGCCTGTTTGAATTATATGCCGGAACCAGGATGTCCCCACCGTTACTCACTAATATATCTTCAATACCATCGTTATTCTGGTCTGGTATTACCTGCGGATTGTAAAAATTAAACCAGCCTTTTTTGCGGGGTTCCATACTGTTGACTTTTGGAAAAAAGGCCCAGATCACCTTTCCGTTCTTTCCGTTGATGGCTTTGAGTTCTGCTGCCCTACCACCAATAATAATATCCGGAGTTCCATCACGGTTAATATCACAGATAGCTGCGGAACCATATATCTGATCCCTGGCTTCCACTTTCCACAGTATTTTGCCTGACTTGCCATTAACGGCAATAATACCTGTATCTGATTGCTGGAATTCTTTCTTGCCACAGCCAATGATCAGATCTTTTATACCGTCATTGTTCAAATCAACCGCACGAGGAGAGGAGTGTGTACCGATACCACGGAATTCAGTTGTCCACCCTTTTTCCGACTGGGCTTTAGCGGTTGTAGCGTAAAAGAGAAAGACAACTATAAATAAGATTAGCTGATGCAAATTCAGGATGCAAGTTTTTATCACGTGTAAAAATATATACTTGAAACTATATTTCACTAGTGTCATGTCAATCTTAAATTGTCGCTTTTGCTATCAGCCGTCAGCTGTCAGGTATCAGGAGGAAATCTTTTAGGCTCTAATCTGCTGATAGCTGACGGCTGATAGCAAACAACATAATAGTAACAAGGTTTTCATATAGAAGCCCTTGTTATGATAACCGTCTATTGCCAAAGCCAGTGCAACCTATGGCTACAGGAGATCGTAATTATTGCTGCTGCCCGTCTTGCGAAATAAGTTCGTTAGCAGGGAAAAAAGATCCTAAGTGAAGTACAAGTTCCATGATGGGGGTTTTTATTGAAAAGATATTTATTCGTAACAAACGCTATTCCTTTTAAATTTATGCTGGAAAACAATGAAAATTTGCATATTTTTTCCAATTAGTGGAACTTTGAATTCATTCTGGGATTCGAATTATCACAAGGACCAACTTTGGATTGAAATCATAAAAATTCATCAACTTTAAACCTTAAGCTTTAAACATTAAACTTATTTTATGCAGGAAAATTTAAATATGCCCGGGGTCTCTGATAACGACTTATCAGGTGAAAGTAGGATTTCAAACTCTGAAGAAGATGGACGTAACAAAGAGTGGCAGGATCGTTCCCGCGTGAACCTTGAACAGACACCGGAAGGAACACATACTAATATTGAAAGGGATTTTGAACCCGAAAATCTGGAAGAATCTAATAAAACAAAAAAAGATGCCCCTCCGGCTTATTAGAAATTTTTTAAGCTGAGGCTTTAGTAAAATTTAAAAAACAGGTGGTAGAAACCACCCGTTATAAATCAAAAATTAACTGTACAGGAACTTTACTTTTGATGCGAGACATCATATGCAAGTGGTTTCGTACATGAGAAAAAGTTATTTTGTTTACATATTAATTATAACGTGCACCCATAAATAACTTTATCAAAAATATAGTGTTTGTTTTCTTTTAAGTGATAGTTCATACAGTCATTTAACCTTTCATACTTTTTTATTAAAACTATTAGAAATAAGAGGGAGGCAGTAATCATAATTCATTTATTGCTTCGTTATGGAAAACTAACCTATAAGGTTTAATAGCATGGTCTTCATAAAAAGTTAACAGCTAATAACTCAAACAAGAAACCCTATGTAATCTTATCAGAGATTACATAGGGTTTCAACTTAAGTGCGAAAGAGGAGATTCGAACTCCCACGCCAGTTACGGCGCTACCACCTCAAAGTAGTGCGTCTACCAATTTCGCCACCTCCGCGATTTTTGGAATAGCAAATGTAAAAGGTTTTTCTATTACTACATATGAAGATTTTTTCGCCACTAAGGCACTAAGGCACAAAAGAGCAAGAAGGAATTTTCTTTGTATTTCTCGTGTCTCCGTGGCGAGAAAAAGCTGCGGATTATTTCTGTAACACAATCCTGAACGTAGTCCCTTTCCCCAATTCAGAATGTTTTACAAAAAGTGCCCCTTTATGATACTGTTCGATGATGCGTTTGGAAAGGCTTAAACCCAAACCCCAGCCGCGTTTCTTGGTAGTGAAGCCAGGCTTGAAGATGCTGCGGAGATTACCGGAACTGATGCCTTTTCCTGTGTCCCTCACATCAATGAATATTTCTTCGGGAAGGTCTTTAATAGTTACTGAGATTTCACCCCTGCCTTCCATTGCGTCTAACGCGTTTTTTAACAGATTCTCTATCACCCAGTCGAAAAGCGGCGGTGATATTTTAGCCTGAATTTTATTTGCTTCTCCGGTATCAATGTTAAAGATCACCTTTCCCGGAGCTCTTTTTTTTATGTATTCAACCATTCGTTCTATCTGGTCAACCAGGTTGGTGACTTCCAGCTGTGGTATGCTGCCGATCTTTCCAAAACGGTCGGATACTAACTTCAACCGGTCTACATCTTTTTTCAGTTCTTTTATTATTGACTGGTTGATGCTTTCTTCCTTAAGCATTTCTACCCAACCTTCCAATGAAGAAATAGGTGTGCCCAGCTGATGCGCCGTTTCCTTTGCCATGCCCGCCCATACCTGGTTCTGTGTAGCCTGGTTACGTGTAGTGATTGAAATAATAGTAATGATAATAAACAACGCAACAACGAATAACTGAACCAGTGGAAAATACCTTACTTCATTCAGCAGCTTGGTATTTCCATAGAAATATTTATTGGCGATATAAGGTGTATCATTTAACACAAGCACATAAGGCCTGTGATAATATCGGAATTCTGATAATTTTCCTTTAAGATAATTTGAATCCTGTGCAGCCTTTAGCGTATCGAGGTTTATAAAACTTACAATACTATCTTTCTCATTGGTTTCAATGATAGGTATAGAAGTCTGCTCATTGCGGATCATGTTAGGCAGTGTGAAACTGATACCCGGATTATCTACAATGGCTTTAGTGGCAGCAACCCACTGATTTACTTTCTGTCTTTCTTCAAGGTTTATTTTTTTTGCCAGGTATTGTGAATATATAATGGTGCCGCTTACAATACTTATTGCCAAAAGAGCTAGTGCAGTTCGCCAGCTTAACAAAGATGAAATCATCCTACTAAATTAAATAAGGTATGGTTTGAAACCTTATTTTTGAAAACTAATTGAGAACCCCCTGTAATTTGAACCCTAAAGTAGCTATTGTTATATTGAACTGGAATGGTTGTAAGTACCTGGAACAATTTCTTCCTTCGGTGATGGCTTCTACGTATGCTAATGTTGAGATTGTACTGGCAGATAATAATTCAACGGATAATTCTGTTGACTTTGTAAGCCGGCAATATCCTGGTATTGTTATAATAAAATTGTTACAAAATTTTGGTTTCGCCAAAGGATATAACGAAGCATTGAAGCAGGTTGATGCAGCATATTATGTGCTGCTTAACTCAGATGTTGAAGTGAAGCCAGGCTGGATAGAACCTGTTGTTGAATTGATGGAAGGAGATATGACTATCGGTGCCTGCCAGCCTAAAATTTTAACGTATAATAACCCTACCCTTTTTGAATATGCGGGTGCTGCAGGTGGCTGGCTGGATGCATTCGGATATCCCTTTGCAAGAGGGAGAATATTCGATTACTGCGAACAAGACAATGGACAGTATGATGCTATCAAACCTATTTTCTGGGCCAGTGGTGCTGCGATGTTCGTAAGATGCAGCTTGTACCATCAGGTAGGCGGACTGGATGAATATTTTTTTGCGCACCAGGAAGAAATTGATTTTTGCTGGCGTTTGCAATTAGCGGGTTATAAGGTAATGGCTTGTCCGGCTTCAGTGGTGTATCATGTTGGCGGCGGAACTTTGCCTAAAGGCAATGAGCAAAAAGTGTTTCTAAACTTCAGGAATAATTTGATTATGCTGGCTAAAAATCTTCCTGCCGGCGAGCTTGTTTGGAAAGTTCCATTCCGCATCTTACTGGATGTCATCTCCGCATGGAAATCTTTATTTGCCGGGGAAGCCACTTATTTCATTGCCATATTACAGGCACATATAGGTTTTGTTAGATGGTTATTGTTTGTAAAGAAGCATCGCCACTCACTTGTAAAGAAGGGTGAGTTAAAAGGCTTGTATCACAAAAGTGTGGTATGGCAACATTTCATTACCGGTAAAACGACTTTCTCAGAAATTGTTGCCGGCAAAGATTGATTTTTAAATATGAACCTCTATTTTTGCGAAGTAAATTAAAAATATGGAACATAGCGAACTGGCTGAACATCATGATTCCAAAGAAAAAGACATCGCATACAATTGGGTTAACTCATCTGTATTCTTATTTTATCTGCAGGTATTTTGTATGATAGCATTTACATTAGGTGGTTGTTATGCTTTGTACACGCATCATTATAAAGGAAAGCCTGATATTGTGGTACCGGGAAATACGCTATATACACCTAAATATAAATAATAAAAATTTTGCAGGTAGCGCAGTTTCATTAGATTTGCAATCCAAAACAGTTCTTTATTACGGATTATGCGAAAGTAGCTCATTTGGTAGAGCGCGACCTTGCCAAGGTCGAGGTGGCCGGTTCGAGCCCGGTCTTTCGCTCAGATAAATTCCAAACGCAGGTTTGGAATTTTTTTTTGGTTTACCCGGGTGGTGGAACTGGTAGACACGCAGGACTTAAAATCCTGTTGGCAGCAATGCTAGTGTGGGTTCAACTCCCATCCCGGGTACGCACAGGCTCTAGATGACTGATTATTAGTTATTTAGGGCTTTTTTTATTGGCGTTATCTTTGCGAATATTTCAATAAAACTTTTCATCCACGAATATCAGAAACTCATCGCAGCCGGAAGCTATCTGCATAACTAACACTCCCTGACTATGAATTTAAAAGAGATATAGAAAGTAGTATAGGTGCCCGATTAACCAGGTTTATTCAATTCCCAATATTCTCTCGGCGTAACTATTTATGTTTTCTTATAATTCTTTATAGTGAAATCATTAGTGTTGCCGGTCACAAGAAAATCAGCCTTACATTCCAATGCAAGTTCCAAAAGCATATTATCATCCGGATCACGAATTTTCTTAACCTTCTTTCGGAAAATAAAGTGATGCTGTATTATTAATATCAGAAATAACCGAATTTGCCTTCGCTTTAAAATCTTGAAACCGGGAAAACTTATCCCTGTTCAAAACCTCGATATATTCATTCATAAGATTTTCAGAAAGACAAAGCTCGAACTCCCTTTCAAAATACAAATTGAGGATCAGGTATGGAAAGCTTTTCTGGATCAGACCGGAGACAATAACATTGGTATCAAGAATGACTTTTTGCATTTTTCCTGGTAGCCTTTACTTCTTTTGATATTTCTGCTATGGTCAAGTCAGACAGCTTATATTTTTCCACCAGTTCAACAGTATCATTCAGATGTTTTTTTGCTGATCTCCCTGCTTACCAATTCAATCAGGTCAGAAAAAGAAAGTTTTTCCTTTTTCAATCCGAACTTGTTGAACTCCAGATCGGAAATTGTAATACTTAAAATACGTATAAATCTCTCATGTTATTGTTTCAAATATATCAAATTTATCCGGATTAGTAAAGGGCTAAGGCAATATCGGAACTCGATAACCGCATCATTATATCATCGGCATCCTTATGAATAAAATTAGCCTGATAAGGATGAATGGCGGTAGAGTTACTACAACATCTGGACAAGTATTCTATCCCCAGAAATATTCCCTAATATATGGCGTTTTGACTAAATTTTAACATACTTCAATAAATACTTGTGACGTTTTTCTACTCCAAGCATTTTTTGCGGAAGCATACATGGGGTGGCTAAGGTTGATGCTATAAGCCAGTCTAAAACATTAAACTGAGTCTATCACGTCTACTTTTACAAAGGTTACACGATTTTTACATTTGCAATTAACAAAAGAAAATGCCCAAGGTGTTTCAATTGAAGGCACATCCCGAGTACCGGATCATGAGGCAGTTATAAGTTATCTTGTAGATGCTTTTTTGTTTGGTCACACATAGGTCGCACAAGTAATGATCTTATATCTTTCAGCGGAAAGTTTCTCATGTTGAAATTTTTACCTTTATCTTAATTTCTTATCTCGGACAATATTAATTTGAAAACTATTCATCAGCGCCAGTTGTTTTTCTTTAACAACTTCCTCGGCTTTCTCTTCCATTTTACTAGTGCGACTTCGCCACGTTTCGTATCCACCCATTTTAAATTCATGCGCGGGTGGAAGGTAACCACAATTTGCATTAGCGAGACCGACAGAAAAATATTTTTGGGTTGGTGCATTGGCTTTCAACCACAAGCCAGTCTCGGCAAATATCTCGGCGCCGAGACCACCGATAATGCCAGTTCCTATCCTGATCGCCTGAATGGGGAGGTCCAGGGTATCCGGGAGCTCATTCAACAATACCTGTTCGCGGGCATACAGGCTTTTCAGTCCGGCATCATCGATCTCCATATTTTCATAACGGCTGGATGCAACGATCCTTTTAGCATTTTCTAATGCTTCTGCATCCGGCTTACGAAGTCCGATAGTCACATCTTCATAGTTTACCTGAAGTGAAGGTTCCGCCTCCCAATCTATATTGATTACCGCCGGGAAAACCTTTTCCGCAATATCCCATCCAATGAACGCACTTTTTTCAAAATTGCCTGTTGGATAATTGCTCTCCCCTTTGAAATCCCAGATATTAATATCGCCGCTCGTGCCGTTACTCAGTATGCCAACGAAATCACTGCCCGCATTCAATTTTTGTTTTATTGCCGCGGAAAAAAAACCAAAATAATCTGCTGATATTGTACCATTGTTCCAATCGCCCACGTAGTGCAGCGAATAGTTCGCGAACAGGCAGATCCATTTCCCATCAAGGCCCTGCACCGCCAGAAAACTCACTTCGGGATCAGGCTGTGACTCACTCCCCATAATCAGTTTTTCTTTTCCAAAAGGATTTGTTTTCAGCTTATCGAAATCGCCAGATACGGGGTTCACAGGCTGGTACACATTCTGCATAAAATAGCGCCGGCAACGCACATGTTCGGGAACATCGATGCTTCCGAAACCGATTTTAGCAGGACGGAAATTTTTCTTCGCTTCGCTGACGGCTTTAGAAATTAGTGCGGGGAGTTTTCGGGTGTACATCAAATCCGAGGCACACAAATATACCGATGCTACCGACCCGGCGGCATGTGTATGTGTACTAGAGACGAGAACATTTTCACCTGCGATGCCACTTTCCTGGCGGATCAAAGCTTTCACCTCGTCTACGAAATCTTTTGGCATCACACAAATATCTACCACTACGAGCGCTATGATGATCTCATTGTATTGTAACACCAGTGCTTTCGCATAAAGAGGATCGTGTATCCATTGGGCGTAATGCGAAACAAAATCGCCATTAATAAATGTTCCCAATGGTGGCGTTATATCGGTTTTTGCTGCGCCTGCAAAGAGCTGGCCGAACTGGTTTTTTTCTGATCCATTCATGCTAGTCAATTAAATCTGTTATGCAAATAATTTAGCTCCAGGTCTTCCTGATAAAACTTAGCCAGTTTTTTGAAAATATATTCGTTACATCATTCTGAGTATAACCCCGCTTCAACAATATATTTTCAAATTTCTGCAGATCAGCAATGGAATTCATATCCCATGGTGATTGTTCTGTGCCAAAAATGCCATCGAGATCGCTGCCGATGCCTACGTGCAGGCTATTCCCTGCGATCTGGCAAATATGATCCCAATGATCGACCAGATTTTCCAGCCGAATATTTAATTGCCATGGATCCGAAATCGTATCGATGAAGCGCAGATCCATCGCCCAGCAGTCTAACATTCCACCAATTACGGCATCCCGTTCGATCAATCGTTTGATTTGCTCATCATTCAACTGACGTTGGTTGGGCACAATCTTCCGCACGTTACAATGACTTGCCCAGACGGGCCCGTGATAATGTTCCAGCACCTGGTCAAATCCCTCATCTGTCAAATGCGTCACATCCACTATCAGCTCGAGTTTTTCCATTTCTTTTAATAACTCAAATCCCGCCGGTGTCAAGCCACCTTCCATCCTGGTTCCAGGTGCATAACGCCCAGGACCAAAATGCGAAAGCCCTATGGCTCTTAACCCGTAATCGTACGCTTTATGCAGATAGGAAATGTCAACTAAAGAATCTGCACCTTCAAGACTTAATATATAACCAACAGGTTTTTTTTCATCCGCAATGCTCTCGTCTTCCCACAGGTTTAAATGTTTGTCGAGACTTGCCAGGTTGGTAATTTGTACCATCTCGCCCAGGGTTTCCATCTCCCTGTACCAGGCAAGCTGGGCCTGTGTCATACACCAGGCCTGTTGTGGAGAATTCCATCCGGTGAGTGCACTGCCGGGTGGTGTATATCGGGCCAGTTGTGTGGCAACTACCAATCCCATTCTGCCATTTCTGAGTTCAGGCAGACATACCGTTCCCCTGCCGCGATCCGGTTTGTCTTTCATGTGCATCTCCCTTTGCCTTATTTCCCCGATTGGACGGCTCAGATCGCGGTTCCATTCAATGGCATTCATTGCGAGGTCGAGATGCGCATCAACAACAAACAATTTTTTCATGCAGCTAGGTTAAGTCTGTTTCGGGATGATTGAACGGGTATTTATTCATAATTACTTCGATCTGCTGGCTGAATTCATTAAAGACCTTCTTCCAGTTTTTCACTTCCTCGGTAGTGTAGTCATATAATCCCTCACCATTCTTCATGCCCTGACCACCGTTCTCCACTATTTTTGCGAAGAAGCCGGGTAACTCTCGAGCTTTTGAAAGATCAGGATTCAAATCCTTCATCACCATACCGTAAGCATAGGTGCCCATCAGGTCCATATAGCGGCAATTACCGGCAAAAGGCAAATAATAACCCGCATCGTTTCTGCATGCACGGTCAATGTCTTCTACGGATGCATAACCTTTTTCGACCAGGTAAAAAGCTTCACGGATCATGGCGCTCATCAGCCTGCTGCGTACACCGGAATTATCCACCGTGTACGCGTCTTTATTAATTGTTTTCGACACTTTATCAATCAGTTTTTTTACTTCGGACGATACCTGCTCATTCGTAATAATTTCCAAAAAACGGGTTGTATGAGCCGGCTCCGTCCAATTTAATCCAATTATTCTTGATGGGTGCGCAGCTTTTTCCTGGATCTGATTTAGTTCAATGCTTTCGGTATTAATAGCTATTGTAGCAAAAGGGTCGAGAATTTTTTCCAGGGAAGCAATTACAGCCAGTTTACCTAGAAGATCTTCGCCAGTCAAGGCAATGGTCAACTTACTATTTCCGGGGTTTTGACCGATATTATATATTTTCAGGTTTTTATGCCCGAAGGCATTTCCATCTATATCAGTTAAATAATTGCGGATATATATTTCCGCTTCATCCTTATTTTCCGTGCACAGGGTAACGGAATAAGAGGCTTTAAGGAAACAAGTCACAATACTGTATGTAAGGTCGCCCGTGCCAATTACGGCGATCGGTGATAATAAGTGAGCTGATTCTTCCGTTGAATCTAAAGGGAATTGCATCAAAGTGTTTTTAATACGTTTCTTGCTTTGTCGATGGCAAGGTCAATATCATCCTCTGTATGAGCGGTACTGATATACCATAAACCTCTGGGTATGATTCTTACGCCCTGGTCGTGCATGGCAGCAATGAACTTGCCAAGCATTAGCTTGTCACAGGAAAAAGTATCGCGGAAATCAGTAATTTTTGCTAGAGAGGTAAACCCGATATTAAACATTGGCCCGGGGCCCTGAACCAACAGATGATGGTTTGTTGCCACCGCCGCTTCCCGCAAACCATTCATTAGCCTGTTGCCGAGCTGGAAGAGTCGTTCGTAGGGATTTTCTTTTTCTAATACTTCGATTGTCGCAAGGGAAGCCGCAACAGTGGCATTGCTCGAATTCATGGTACCAGCATGAATTACGCGGCCATCTTCGATCAACGACATCCACTCTCTTTGACCCGCGATCACGCTCAACGGATAACCGCTGGCAATTGCCTTTGCGAAAATTGACAGGTCGGGCTTTATATTATAATAAGATTGCGCACCACCAAGCGAGAGGCGGAATCCTGTAATTACTTCATCGAAGATCAGGGCGATTCCATTCTCTGTACAGATGTCACGCAACCCTTTCAGGAACCCTCTTTTCGCTTCAATGCAACCATTGTTGCACATTACCGGTTCGGTGATAATGGCAGCCAGCTCATGCCGGTGTTTTTTAACGGTTCTTATTAGCAGCTCCAAATCATTCCAGGGCAGGATGATAAACTCCTCGTTCGAACCTGCGGGTAAACCTTCAGTCCAGGGAAATACGTTCGGCGCTTCCCGGCTGCCCAGCGCGTCGACCGATTTTGCAGACAGCCCCCAGCAGACATTATCCAGCCATCCATGATAATGGCCTTCAAAACGCAGGAATTTTTGCTTACCCGTTTTTGCTCTTGCAATACGAATAGCCGTTTGCACTGCTTCTGACCCATCGAGGCAAAAGCGCATCAGTTCTGCAGAAGGGATCAGCTTGTTAATTTTCTCCGCAAGCTCTATCTCACGTAGATGCTGCCCAGCAAAAAGCTGCCCCTCTTTGGAATATTCTTCCACTGCTTTTAAAACCTGCGGATGAGAGTGCCCAAGTATCAACGGCCCCTGGCTTAAGGTAAAATCGAGATATTCATTGCCATCCACATCGTACACCCGGCTTCCTTTGCCGTGTGTATAGAATAAAGCGTGTGGCTGGTTATATTTCCTGAATTCGGATGATACGCCACCAGCCAAAACTTTTTTGGCCCTGGCCAGCAGTTCACCTGATTTTTTATAAGTATAAGCCATTGGAAAAAATAATTAGGAATTGATCGTTAAAAACTGCAGGTTCCTGTCCTAAAGAAGAGGATTTAAGACAGGTTTTTCATCCTGTACCTCAGTTTTCATTGAAGGATAAAGTGAAGCCAATTGAAAAATGTCTTTATTAAACAATGCAAACGCATGATCCCATTCTTTTGCTTCCTCAGCAGAATATGTGTACAGGCCTTTCAGATTTTGCGTACCACGTGCGTTAAAATCAACCATTTCCTGCATTACTTTTGGCACCGTATTTTGATTAGAAAGAGTTGGAAAGATCGATTCCAGTATCACCGCCCAATCTGTGAGACCGGTAAAATCCATTCTCCTAAAAATGCCCATTAGTGTGATCCACGAGCCGGCATCATAGCGAAAAGCCCTATCCGCGTCTTCCATACTTATACGCTCTTGTTCAACAAGCTGAAAAAGTTCACGATATACCGCATACATCAGCCTGTTGGTAATAAAACCCCTGATATCTTTTTTCAATAAAGTTGGCTCCTTACCCCAGGAATGCGCAATCGTGAAAATCCATTCCACATATTCCAGGCGGGTTTTTTCGCCGCAGGTAATTTCCATGAATCGGGTAGTATACGCTGGCTCGGCCCAATGTATGCCAAGAAAACGTTCGGGATTAGGTACCAGCTGTTGCAAGGTTGTAATGGAGATAGCCGAAGTATTAGTAGCGATGATGGTATGGGAATTTACTATGTCAGTGATCTTTTTATATATAACCGCTTTGATCTTGATATCTTCAATCACACATTCAAAAACGATTTGGCAACTCCGTAACCGTTGAAAGTCTTGTGAAATTTCAACATTGGATTCATATTGTGTAGCATCCTTGATAAGTCCTGCTTTTTGACAGTGGTTTAGTTGTTCGAAGATCTTTATCCCTGCCATTTCAAAATCTGACGCCTGGGGTGCAATGGCTTTTACTTTATGACCAGCCATTAGTAAAGCAACGATGATGCTGCTACCCATCAGTCCCAGGCCTACAACACCTACTTCGACACCGGAGAGTTGTGCTTTATTGTTCATGGGAGGCCGGTAGTTTAACAATGCAATCAATTTCCACCTTTAGTCCTTCGGCTAAAACGGATTGTACGGTTGTGCGGGCAGGTTTAATGCCAGTAAAGTAAGTAGCATATACGGTATTATAGCGGTCAAAATCATTTATATCGGCAAGATGGGCCGTGCATTTCACTACATCATCCATAGTGGCGCCTGCAGCTTCGATTATTGATTTGATATTATTTAACGTAAGCGTAGTTTCTTCTTCGATTGAGCCCCGCATAAATTCGGATGTCTCGAAAATGACTGACGCCTGGCCGCTTACAAAAAGAAAACCGCCAACGGCCACTGCGTCAGAGTAGGCGCCCGTTTCAAATCCTTCCTTACGTTCCGGATGATTAATTTTCGTTTTTACCATTATTCAGGTATGTGATTTAAAAGATGGGCTGCATTATTTCAAAGTCTCAATCAAAATTAGGCGCCGACTATATGAATTTCTGTTACTTTTCTATTTAATTATAATATTATCTTACCAGGTGTATAGAGTCGTAAATTAGTACCAGTATTTAACCGAAATTACAAGTACGAATAATGAGAAGTTATGAAACCGATTGAGCAACGTTTACCTCAGGAATTTGATAAATCTTTCATCGTTTTCAGAGAAACCGGTAAAAGTTTTCCCTGTCCCTGGCACTTTCACCCAGAATACGAACTGGTACTGATCACCAGCAGTACCGGCAGAAGAATGGTGGGTGATCACATTGGGTATTTTGACAAAGAGGACCTGGTTTTCATGGGTCCGAAACTGCCTCATGTATGGATGAATGATGCACATTATGTAAGTGGCGAAGCAGATACACCAGCAGATGGCATTGTTGTGCAGTTTGTGGAAAGTTTTCTTGGTGACAACTTCTTTTCCATTCCCGAAATGGCAGATTTCAAAAAAGTGCTGCAACTGTCTAATTATGGAATGGTGATAAGGGGGAAGACAAGGGCAAAGATCAATGCAATGATGAAAAAAATGCTTGATCTGAACGGCCTGAAACGACTTTCGGCTTTATTTACCATTTTTGAATTACTTGCTACCACACATGAATATGATTTACTGGCCAGTCCTGGCTTTGTGCAAAATACCCAGCTGCAAATTTCGGATCGGTTTAGTAAGGTAACAGAATACATCATGCGCAATTTTGACAGCGGCATTACTTTGCCTTGCGTGGCCGCCGTTTCCAATATGGCGGTTACCACTTTCTGTAATTTTTTCAAGAAGCACTACCGGGTCACTTTTGTTGAATACCTGAACATTGTACGAACAGGATACGCCTGTAAATTACTAGCCGATCAAAATAAAAATGTGGTGGAAATCGCTTATGAAAGCGGGTACAATAATCTCGCAAATTTCAACCGCCAATTCAAGAAATTCAAAAGCATGACCCCTACCGAATACAGGAGAACCATCAACCTGTAATTATATTGCCGGGCTGGAAAATAATACCGGCAATCAAAAGATTAGTAGCAATCTGCAATTCGGGTGAACCGTAACTTCGATGTGCAGTTCTTCTTCAAATTGCCTTTTCGTTATGAAGTATATCAGTATTGCGCCATCACCCCAAACTTATATTGGCTGGGGATCCATTGAAAAGTTGCCGGAATGCATAAAAATGTTCGGTAGCAGGGTACTCCTGGTTGCAGATCCTATTCTTATTAAGACAGGCGTTGTTGACAAAATTGTCGCTGCGATTAAGTCTAACGGATTTGACTACGATTTGTACACCGGAATTATTCCGGAGCCCATGCTGGAGACGGGTGAAACACTTGTCGCATTTGCCCGCAATGGCAATTATTCCCTTGTCATTGGCATTGGTGGTGGAAGCGCGCTTGATATGGCAAAGCTCGCCGCCGTTTTCACTGGTAATTCCGGAGCGTTAAAGGATTATCTCAACCTTTCCGGCACGTTGAAAATTGAAAAGCCAGGACTGCCAAACATTCTCATTCCAACCACCTCTGGCACCGGTGCGGAGGTGACCAATATTTCTGTGCTCGCTCTGGAAAATACCAAGGATATAATAATGCATGATTATATGTTGGCAGATATCGCGATCGTCGATCCAGAACTAACGCTGACCGTGCCGCCCAGGGTTACTGCAGCTACCGGCGCCGATGCATTAACCCATGCGATAGAAGCATATATTTCTGTAAATGCAAATCCTTATTCAGATTCTCTGGCTCTTCAGGCGCTTCGTTTAATCGGTGGGTCATTAAAAAGAGCAGTTACCAATGGGAATGATAGAGCGGCAAGAACTGACATGGCTTATGGAAGTTATCTCGCAGGGCTTTCCTTTTTTAATGCAGGAGTAGGTGCAATTCATGCCCTGGCCTATCCGCTCGGGGGGCAGTTTCATCTCTCACATGGCGAATCAAATGCGGTACTTATTCCCTACGTGTTACGGTACATCCGTAAAACATGCCCTTCCAGGCTGGGCAGTATTTTGCAGGCTTTAACAGGTGAATATCTTCAACTGGATGAAAACGCAGCTTCTGTCCAATGTGTAGAAACTTTGGCGACCCTGGTGAGCGAGATCGGGATTCCGGCAACGCTGGTAGGGTTTGGTATTTCGTCCGCCGCCACAAAATCATTAACGATAGACGGTATTAAACAAAAAAGACTGCTGGCCCGCTGCCCAATGCAACTGGCGGAAGTTGATATTTTCCGTATCTACGAAGCAGCCATTGCCGGAACATTTGTCGAAGCACAAGACAGCTGATAGATAGATCGGAACTATTATACTTGAAACCAGCAATGCAGGTAGCCTGGCTTCCTGCAGCACCAGTTGCTTCAAGGCACTAGATCCGGTCACCCGGTTTTTCAAACACTTCGGTCGATCAACAGTACATAGGCCGGCTGATTTTACTGCCAGCCGGCGTTTTCCGTGACCAGCGGCTCCTGGCTGATAATGTTTTGCCCGATGGGAAATAGCAGCAGGAATTTCTGGGAGTCTTTACCCTGCAATGACGGAACCAGGTTGAATGCCTGGCCAAAACGCACCAGGTCCCACCACCTCTTTCCTTCAGTGGTAAATTCCAACAATCTTTCCTTCAGAATCGCATCATCGTTCTGCGCCCTGGTGCCATTTACAAAAACATGTGCGCTGTAGTTGCTGCCATACGCACGCTGCCTTACCAAATTAATTTCTGCGGATGGCGCCGTGCCGAGCGCATTCTCCGCTTCTGCCTTCATTAATAACACGTCGGCATAACGGTATAAGATCACATCTGTAAAGAAGTTACGCACACCACCGATCACAGTACCCGCCCCTTTAGTGGTGACAGAAGTTACGTATTTGCCGGAATTATCGTAGATCTCGAAAAATGTGCCTGCGCGACGCTGATCGTCAGTCGTGAACTGATCTCTGACACTCTTCGTTATTTGCATGATGTTATTACCGGTGTTGCCCACTCCCAGAGCGCCAATTAATGTAACGGTCGACACGGGCACATTCGACAAAGTGCTCACATACATATTGGCCCAGTAGTTACTAAAAGCACCATCATTAGCCTGGAACCTCACAGCCATCATCACTTCGTTATTCGTTTTGTTGTTGTAATTGAAAATATCGCTGTAATTCGGTAATAGCTGTGCGGTGGAGGTTTGTGATGCAATGAGCGCAGCAAGTGCAGCAGTAAAATCGGTTGTACCTCCGTTTAAAACCTTTCCGGTCCAGAGGTAAACTTCACCCTTTAACGCATTGGCTGCCGGTTTACTCCATGCAATGCGGTTGACATCTATAACATTTGTCGGATACAGTGCAATAGCCTGATCAAGATCGGCTTTAATCAGCTTAAAAACATCTTCTACGGATGACCTGGCGATCTGAATCGTTGCGGGGTCATAAGACTCTATCGGTTGTGTTCTGATGGGCACGCCACCCCAGCTTCTGGCCAAAACAAAATATACAAAGGCGCGCATGGTGTAGGCCTGGGCGAGTGCACTGTTTTTGGCATCAGCGGAACTGAAAGTAATACCCGGCGCATATTTAAGAACCAGGTTCGCGGCATTGATCGCAGCATAAAACTGGATCCAGCCTGGACCGGGGTTGCCTACATTGAGCGTATTGTTGTAATATTTGTCTAGCCCGGTTGTTCCGGCAGTTGCAGAAGTCAGGATTTCACTTCTGCCTTCGCCGAGAAAATAAAGATCACTGGTCGCCCCCGCAGATGTGGAGCTTCCCCTGAGTTGCAGATACATGCCTCTAAGGCCACCGGTAACGTCATCCTGCTTTGTCCAGAATGAGGTGGCTGTTATAGTGCTGACAGGGTTGGTTTCAATTGCCTTTTTACAGGAAGTAACAAAAACTCCTGCAAGAGCCGTCCATATAAAGATTACTTTTTTCATGCTTATTATTATTAGAATGAGACATTAACTCCAACTGACAATATTCTTGATATCGGGTAATGGCCATTGTCCATGCCGCCATCTTCAGGGTTAAGGCCTGTGAATTTTGTAAAATAATACAGGTTGCTGCCGCTGACATTCACCCGAACGTTGCTGAGATGTGCTTTTTGTATGATTGCTTGAGGAATGGTATAGCTGAGACTTACTTCCCGAAGGGCGAGAAAATCGCCTTTCTCGTAATAAACCGAGCTGCTTATGCCGCTTCTAAATATATTAGCTGACTGGTCCTGCCAGGTATACCGGGAGTACTTCGTCACGTCTCCCTGGTTCTTCCACATTTTGTCGATATAGCTTTGAAGCGGGAGGGCATCACCCTGTGCCTGGCTGTTGGCGATTACTGCCGGGTAGTTAAAAATGGTATTACCCGTGCCGAAATCCGTCCGGATATTTAACCCAAAGCCTTTGTAGTGAAAATAATTATTGAAGCCACCGGTCCATACCGGGTATGGATTACCTACATATACCTGGTCCCTTGAATCAATAATGCCATTATGATCAACATCGGCCCAGATCGCATCGCCGCCGAATTTTGTTTTGTTGGTTGCGGTAGGAACCATGTCTGGCAAACCTTTCGCTGCCTCCGCGTCGGTGGCATAGATTCCAGTTTGCTGATAGGAGTAAAGGTCACCTATTCTTCCGCCTTCCTGCAATCCGCCAAGGTAGCCATAACCACCGATAGCAGGATCGAAAACAAACACACCTCCTTGGCGATTTTTAGCAACGCCATTGTATGGCAGTTTTAAGATTTTTCTTGAAGTATGTGCTGCATTGAACGAGGTGGTCCATCCGAAAGCAGATTTTGGCGAAAGCACATCGATGTTCAATTCAAGTTCATAGCCTTTGTTCTGCAGGCTCCCGTTATTGGTAAATATGCTTGAAAAACCTGTTGAACCCGGAAGGCTCACCGTAGTGAGAAGATCATTGGTACGCCTGTCATAATAGTCCAGGATCAGGCTCATCCTGTTATTGAATAAACCGATATCAGCGCCGATATCAAGCGTTTTAGATTGCTCCCATTTCAGGTTCCGATTCGGAATATCACCGGCGCGTATTGCAGATGCTCCGGCATACAAACCTGTAGTGGTATAACTTCCCTCAGGTTGAAAATCACCCAGTCCGGAAATATTACCATTCACTCCATAACTGGCCCGAAGCTTCAACTGCATCAACCTGTCTGGAATGAGGTTCTTAAAAAAGTTTTCCTTGTCTACGTTCCATCCCACCGAAACACCGGGGAAGAAACCGAACTTACTGGTTTCACCAAGGTTCGAAGCTCCATCATAACGCGCATTTAAAGACACCAGGTATTTGCTATCATAGTCATAATTAATCCTTAAAAATTCGCCCTGAATAATCAGATCGGAGATGGAACTGCTGAGTGCTGTGAACGTGCCGGAGGCATTCAAGGTGGGAATGATATCGGTCACTGCATTCTGACCCGTACCGGATAAAGATGTGTTTTGCCTGTAGTAATGCGAGAACCCGGCTTTCGCTTCCAGGTTATGTTTATTGCCAAACACATGTCCATAAGTTAAAACACCATCCGCCTGGTATTGACTGTTTCTGGCAATACTGGAAGAAGCATTTCGAGTGGTAATTAATGTGCCGACCCCATTTAGCAGGGCGGCCGGTTGAAATGAATAAACCGGGTTGTCGTCACGGTTCACAGATATAAGGGGTTCGAAATACAGGTCGCGGGTTAAGTTCCATTTCGCACCCAGGGAAATAGTGATGGTCTCAAAGGTCGTTTTTCCCTTCGGCGCGTATGGACCTTTAAAATAATAATCCGGGTTGCCGATGGAACTGTTCTGACCCGGGGCCATGGTACCATCTTCAAAAGTATATTTTGCTGTTCCCGGCAGTGAAGCAGAACGGTAAAAGAGGTTAGCAAGACTGGAAATAGTTTTTGTATTCCTGTTGGTGTAAGCCAACCGGCCATAGACGTTCAGATTGTCTTTAACTTTATAACTGCCGTTCATATTAAAGCTCAAACGGTTGTAGTTGGTGATGGTTGCTGTGCCCTGTGCGCCAACAAACCCTAGCCCTGCATAGAACGTGCCTTTATCACTACCGCCAGCCATATCAATATAATGATCGTTGGTAAAAGCGCGGCGGTAAATGAGATCCTGGTAATTTTTATCATCGTAAATGATCGTTTGCGCCGGATCGATGGGGTCTGGCATGCTCTGCCACCCTTCGCCCAGCTTGTACTGGTTTTCCGGCGTAAGGAACATCGTCGTAAATGCGGTATTGCTGGTGAGATTATTACCTGTACCACTTCCGTTCGCCTGGGTTAACCGGCTTAACAGGCTGGCATTGTAGTATCCGGCAGCTTTAACGCCAAGCCGGTTATAGTAGATATAGTCATGTGCGTTGGCGTATTGCAGTAGTCGAGATGGCTCAGCCATCGATCCTGTAACATTATAATTTACCCTTGTCTTGTTCGGTTTACCGCTTTTCGTTGTTGCAATCACAACGCCGTTAGAGCCGCGGGCACCATATATCGCTGTTGAAGCGGCATCTTTTAATACCTGTAAAGATTCAATCGATGAGGAATTGATATCATTTAAACCATTCGGACGAATCACGCCATCGACTATATATAAAGGCGCGGCTCCATTGGGGTTATTTATAGACGTACCTCCACGCAGGATGATACGTGGTGCAGCACCAGGTTGACCACCACCTGTCGACATTACCTGCAAACCGGCAATACTCCCCTGCAATGCGCTGCCGACGTTGGTGTATATAATGTTTTCCAAAACTCTCGTATCCAGTTTGGCAACAGCTGTGGTGAGCTTTTGCCGTGATTGCGACCCATACCCAACCACCACTACCTCGTTTAATTTCGATACCGTTTCTTCCAGCGCAAGGCTCACTGTATTACGGCCGCGGATAGCTACTTCCTGGAGCGTAAATCCTACAGAGGTAAAAATCAGCGTGGTAGCATTTTTTGAAAGGGTTATGGAATAATTGCCATTGTTATCGGTACTGGAAGATACAGAGCCACCCTTTACACTAACGGTAACACCAGGCAAAGCAGTACCCTTCGAGTCGGTTATAGTTCCGCTGATCTTCGTTTGTGAAAAACCCTGCAGGAAAGAAAAAAACAGGAGAAAAAACAGCAAAAACATGTGCCGTTTTTTCACACGAATTTTGTGCTGCGGGCCGGATGATAAAAAATCAAAATGCGCAAGAGGATTTCTTTTCATAAAGTCAAATTTTGGTGAGAAGATGCAATTAGGTAATCCCGAAACTTATAATCTTAAACTATCTTTTTTTTAAAATGATTTTGATAAAGCCGTATTTTTTAATGTATTGATTTAAACTTCAAATTAATGAATAACCAGGCCTCCGCATGATACTATCCTTCTTCATTACTATACTATTTTTTTTACGGTTTTTAAAGTGCATGTTTAAAATTAATGCTGATTTATCTGGCGGGTAGTCGGATTAAATTTCATTTATTAAGTCACCACATATTATGTTGATCCACGAATTGAATGAGGCTTTCCGCCATCATTTGCTGCTCTTTTATCTGTGGATGACCTGGCGTTCCCTTGTACGAAAAAAAATAGGTATAGACCTTTTCATCATGCAGTTGCGCTGTGGCCTGCTTTACGTATTCCGGCCATTTTGACCCCGGTCTCGTAATACCCATATCTCCTAATACGCAGATAATACTGGCCACAGGATAATGCGCTCTTAACTTTGATATAAACCGAGCATAGGCATCGATGATAAATGCTTCCGTTGGTACCTGGGAACCGAATCTCCTTTTGAATGGCTCGCTTTCAGGACGGCCAATTACTGCTTCGTCATTTTCAAGCAGGTTCACCACAACAATATTGGGCGTGTATTTGTCAAAATTCCATTTATCTGTTGAGTCGGCAGGGTTTAGAAGATCGTATACTTCTGGCATGATCGCTTTTCTGAATCCTGATATGAGTCCTATGCCACTAACGGCAACGCAGGAATAACCGGCGTGGAAGTGCCGCGCGGTAAGGGCCGCATAAGACAGGTAATTGTTCTCTACTATAGCTGCACCCGAATCCGAACCGGAGCTGTCTTCAATTGCATGACCGCACGTGATGCTATTGCCATAGAACTCCATCTTTCTTTTTTTAGTTTCTGGCGGCGAAAGTAATCTCCCGTTGTCTAATTGAAATCCATAAAAACGGGTGTACCTGCGGTTATATTCGGCGTTGAATTGTGTCCGTTTAAATAACTCGATTATGTGCGGCCCAGATGCAAGATTTTCCGCCAGAAGGTACCATTTTTTCGCACTGTCTATATTGAGTTTTTGAATGACTTTGCCATCCAGAATAACATTAAAATAATTCTGTCCGTTGTAATCTTTTAGCAGCGCCTTTAAACGGGTTCCTTCAAACCGGATCCGCACTATGGATCCCGACCAGTAAAGCGCTGCTGCGCCTGATCTGCTCATGCCAATCCTTCCTTCATATTGAAGTCGGTTGTCATCAAATGCTATGTATGCGGATGTTTTCAACCCGCCAACCGAGGTCGCTTTTTTTGTACTGCCGCAGTTAAGCAAAATAATCAATAATGGTAGGATGAAAAAGTGCTTCTTTATCTTCATCTCGCACAACAAAATTTACTACTATTCAAAAATACCCCAATTATTTTTTATTCAACACCAACCTAATCGGCCGCCCATAGGTATATCTTCCGCCTTTATTTCCCCAGTAACCGAAATCGTAGGCGACAAAAATATTATTGTCGTCTTTCATTTCCTCCACCGCCATGTAATGCGTTGTAAAAATGCCGGAAGTTAGCTGTGTGACATTTACCCAGGTGTCGCCGCCATCTATACTGAAAGCGACGTAGTTTCCGTTCCATGGATGCGCGGGATTTTGCTTGTAGGCACGTGCTGCAATGCGAACACCAAAGGCGGCGACCAGCACGCCACTACGCAATTGCAGCAATTCGGGATCGACAACTGCACCGATAATTTCATTAGGATTGTCTATAATCAATGCCCCTTTAATTTTCGTATCCCTGAACATCTCTTTCCATTGATCGGTAGCATAAACATCCCGACCCGCAAATACGATTGGTTCAGGTATGTTCCAGCTTTTTCCGTCATCGTCAGACACTGCCTTATACAGTTCCCGACCCGTGCGCATTAAGCAAATGAGCCTGCCAGTGTGATTACCTTTATTTATGTGCGCAATAACAGGCTCACCAAAACCTTCGGTACCCACTTTGGGATCAACGGCAACAGTTGAAACAAATTCCCAGTTTTTGCCCTTGTCTTTCGAACGAAAAAGCATGACCCGGGTTTTCATCATGGTAGGTGTATATCCCGAGGGTTCGTTATCACCTTTCTGCCAGCCGTAAATATTAGTAAGCAAATCACCGTTAGGAAGTTCCAGTATGCGCCTGTGCAGGCGCATGGCAGTATGTGGCCGGCCTCCATCATCACTGGAGCTCCAGAAGTCAGCATTGGGGATATGGAAATTGATTTCAACAGGTCCATGTAACGTGTGCCAGTCATCGTTGGAAGTGTACATCAAACTGGTTCCTTCATCTGCTTTCTTCCCGGGTGTTACATACGTTTCTAACGCGATAATGGTACCATCACGCAATTGATTGATGCCCCCTTCTATGTCAATACCATTCACCATACCCGGAAAAACAAAATTATTCCACGTCTTCCCGTTATCCCTTGAGATGACGTTAGACATGGCATAAGGGTAAAATATGCGGTCCTGAGGAATCGGTTTCTTCGAGTTTTGAGACTGAACGATAAGTGCCCCTTTTTTGGTGCATAACATAGAAGGCTGTAAACCGTCGGGGATTACCATACGTTCGTCACCAAAAATCAGTTGGATCCGTTTGTCGCTCACCAGCGTTATTGGCACATTATGCACCACCGACGTCGGGGGCTTCGTTGTGTCCGGCAAGGGATGCGCATCACATCGTTTTGTAACTAGAACTGCTGCTAACAGAAAGGAATAAGTAAGGAAACAACGACGGAAATTATAGCCCATAATGTATATTTTGTTTGTTAATGACAATCAATTTGAGTCAATCAGGTATCGTATCTGTCCGCAACTAAAATAAGCCTCTCATTAACCTTTAGGCCTTACTATATTTTTTGTTCATGATACTATTTTGAGGAAGACCTTATGAGTTGCATTAGGGTCTCCAGGTAGTGCCTCCAAGGAAATATTTGCCAAATAAGTTAAAATAATAAACGGTCATTACCTCGCCGTTGGGCATTTGCAGCGACTCGGGATAGCCAATGTCCCAATTATAAAAATCATTGCGTAGCTGCACTTCGTTTTTGATATCCCAGGTTATGCCGTTATCGCTGCTGAAGCACGCCCGAATTCCGCCCGGAGTTGTGTGGCGTCCTTCCCTTATTCCATAGGTTGCCATTATGCGGCCGTCTTTAAGCTGGATGAGATCCACAGGGTGCCCGATCATATCTGTTTTCCAGGGTGGCGCCCAGGTTTTACCATTGTCGTCTGAATAGGTCATCCAGATAAGCCCTTCAGGTGCTGCATTGCGAAGACCGGCGATGATGCGACCCGTTTTTGTTCTCACAATACCCGGTTCCAGGAACCCACCGAGTTTCCCTCCCGGATCACTGGCAATGGTTGACAAGTATTTCCATGACATGCCTTTGTCGGTAGATCTAATCATTACCGACGCATAATTTTCTTTGTCACCATTCAACCCGTATCCTATGATCCCCATTACGATAGAACCATCCGGCATTTCAATGGGAGCATCCGTAGGACCTTCGACGCTGCTGAATGGCATACCCCTGGTGTCTATAAAATTCGCTTTCGACCAGGTATAACCGTTATCATGGGAGGTAATGATATGTGCACCCAGGTAGCGGGTGTTAGTGTCACCTGTTTTTTGGATCCTGTGGTCCCAATCATAAGTGCCATCGGCATTATAGAGATTATTATAAAATACGCCTACCACTATAGTACCATCTTTTAATTGAATGCCGCAGCCTTCACGTTCATCAAGGTCTTTGATAGCAGATATCACCTGCTTTTGACCCCAGGTTTTGCCGCCATCTTTTGAACGCAGCATAATTACGTCACCATCATTGGCAAAATGTTCCGTTGCCTCACGCGCCAATACCAGGAGGTCGCCATTTTTCAACCGGATAATGTCGGCGGGATGGAGGTGCCGGAATCCATCTGTATAAATTACCTGGTGCCTGAATTTATCAGTGCCCAACATATTGCTATAGAGTTGTGTGGCCAGGATTTGTGTTTGTTCGCCAATTACGCGGATGTCTGCCTGAAGTGATTCGATCTCACCCTCAAGCGCAGCCATCGACTCTTTAAGCACGTCCTTGTGATTCTTCACCATAAACCAGCCATTGTGCCATTGCTCGAAGGGTAGGATCTCCACTTCAATGGTGGCAGCCTTTCCCCCTTCAACTGCCGATGCCGGAACCGTTAACTGGTACACTCCGCTGTTTCCATGCAATTCAAACTGGCGATGAAAACTCATGTAAGGATACTCGACACGCTTTGAGATGTATTTCAGCTCATACTCACCTTCCTTCCAGGTGAAATCGCGCATGCGGCCCAGCGTGAAAGTGAGCGCATAATTTCCGTTTACAGATAATTTCACCTGTGGCCCAACTGATAACGCCGAGGGCAAAACAGCAGATGACCCGATAAACGCAAAAGTGGTCTGTTTTTTTTCCGGTACCACTGCCGTTATCCAGGATAGCATATTTTTTTGCATTTGGCCGGCTGCCCACCAACCGGCAGTCATAAATCCCTTTGCGGAACCGCGAAAATCACGAACGGAGGCACTTCTGTTTGCATTGTAATGAAAGGCTACCGTATCAAAACCCTCCACCCATTGTTTTTGCGCCACGGCAATAATGGAAGTGAAAAGAAAGGATAAAACGAAACAAAAATTTTTAATTTTCATGTGAGTGTTTCAATTGACTGTAAAAAATTATTTGATAACGGCTATCACTGTCAGCCGTCGGCTATGAAAATTTATTGTTAACAGAAGGTCCAAAAATTCTTGCCATTCATATCCTTTTCCGGTAGAGGGCATTGTTTATCCTGAGTTGAATGACTATTCCGTTTGACAAAGCACCTTTTTTGAGCCGATAATACTAACAGACTGCCGGGCACCAAATAAAGGCTACACTAGCCTCCTTTCAATGCGTCTAACGGCAATTCATTCAGCAGCGGCGCCTGTTTTTGCAGCCGTATCATATTCTGGTAAAAAATATCCCAGGTTCTTTCGAGGAAATGAGGGCTTGCGCTGGATCCCGAAATGTGTGGAGTGAAGATGACATTCTTCATCAGCCAAAGTGGATGGCCCTGCGGCATAGGATAGTAGTAATGCGTATCCAATGCGGCACCCGCAATCCAGTTTTCCTGTAAGGCACGAATCAACGCCTGCTCCTGAATGAGCGGGCCCCTCGCAGGATTCAGGAGGAAGGCCGTTTTTTTTAGCATCCTTAATTCTGCCTCACCCATTATTCCCTTTGTGTTTTCTGTTTGCGGAATGGCCAGGATAAGGTAATCCAGTCCATTAAGAAAGCTTTCTTTTTCCTCCATCAGGAAAACACGGTCAGGCAATATCGCATCCGGATCACCTGTGCCGGGCACGCAATAAATATTTTTTCTCGCTTTCAGGCCGTTTCGTGTAAGAACATGCACTTTCATCCCTAGCGCCTTTGCCAGTCTTGCCGTCTCCCTTCCAATACCACCATAGCCCCAGATTCCGACAACACCGCCTCTTATTTCGTTTTGAAATGCAGCCGGACGTTCCCAAACCTGACTTTCCTGGTTGCGGATGATACGGCGAAGGTCACGACCCAGGTTGATCATCATGGCAATATTCCATTCACCAATAGGTACATCAAAAACGCCCAGGGCGTTACAGGCTGTCACATCGCGTTCTTCAAATTTTTGACCGATCAATTGCGTATAACCTGCCGAACTGATTTGAATCATTTTCAGTTGCCGCATCTTTTCATGATTGGAGGGAGGACAAGTGCAGAAAAGCACGTTGATATCCCAAATCTGCTCTTCAGCAAGAGCACGGGGTTGTTCAGAAGGCGCTACCAGACGCACATTTATACCGGGTATTTTTTTTAAATCCGCCAGTAAGGGTTCAAAAACGGGCATGTCGATCAATATATTCATCTTATTGGTTCTAGGTGGATAGAATTTTGCCAGGTACGCTATTGAATTCACCGGTACCGGCAATGAAAGGGAAACGCCTGATTGTTTCCTCTTTTAATTCGATCCCAAGGCCCGGTTTATCTGGTGGTAATATGTAACCATCTTTTAGTTGCAGGCTATCACCGATTAATTCGCTATGCAACGGGCCATAGGCAGGAGCCACTTCCAGCATAACCGTATTCGGACAAGCGAACCCGCAATGGATGTTCTGCATTTGTGCCGCCCCTGCACCCCAGGCATGAGGGGCGATGTTCTTTCCACGATGGGCGAAGCGCGCAGCGATCTCCATGAACGACCCGAGTGAAGATACAAATGCGGCGTCGGGCTGGCCAATCTGGAAACAATCATTATCGATAAAAGGCTGCCATTCGCAAGGAGCAGTCAGGCATTCTCCCCCTGCAATACTTGTTTCCGTTGATCTGCACAGTTCGGCATAGAGATCGGGCCGGGTATAGTGTAACGGTTCTTCGAGGAAAAAAAGGTTGAAGGGATGAACCGCATTGGCGACAGCAAGTGCGGTATCAAGCCCCCAGGTAGTATTGCTGTGATTGCCCATGTGGGCATCCAGCATCAGCCAAAGATCATCGCCGAAACGCTCCCTGACGAAGCGGAGTTTTGTTGCTTCAAAGTCCGCGGCGGAGGCCGGGTCACCTGAAATTTCGGTTCCTTTGTTTTTAAAATAGGCGCCGACGCCTATTTTTACTCCTTTAAATCCAAGGGAATGATAATAGTCGATCTTACCGGCGAGTTTATTAATAGGATAATTGCTGGGGCCACCGGTCGCATAACAAGGCAGCCGCTGGTGATCTTTCGGTTCGGCAAAATCCTTGCGATATGTTTCCTGGAGGAGCTTATATACAGGAAGTCCCGCAGCTTTGCCTTTCAGATCCCACAATGCCGCTTCGATCCCAGTCAGTACGATTGCGCCAAGGCCGACCCTGCACCAAAAATTGCCGCAATGGTACATCCGCTGCCACAGTTCGGCGATATTATCTATCTCACTGTCAATAAGGATCGGTTTGAAGAAATCAATAATAACAGGGACCGACTCCGGGAAAAAATAGCCCCCATAAGTTTCACCTATGCCCGTTAATCCATTATCAGCTTCAACTTTTATAAAGGCTGCACTCCGCAACTGGCGGGCCTCTGAAAGATAGGGGTCGTTTGTGCAGGGACCTGTTAGTAAAACCGTGGAAACATCTTTTATCCTCATCGAACTTATTTAATAATACCGGTATTGCTGGTTTCTTCTCAAAAGTAGGCGTTCAACCATAGCCTTCCCGGTACTTTTCATCATAGTAATAATATTTTTCTACAGATGACAACAACTATTGAAACCACGATCAATCCCGGAAACAACCAATATTATTATCATGTTAATGAAATCATTTCAGCCAGCCCATCCGATCCCATTTGGGCAAATCGAGGAAATCCGGCTCTGGATAAGCCAGCGCTTTTGCCTCGGAGATTTTCGCTTCATCAAAATAAAAACCGTCCGCCGATTGCACAGACTGCAGTAGATAATCCATACTGTCGATACCAATTAATACGGAACTGACTTCCTGGAAGGACAGGGCGAATTTCGTTGCGAGGGTAGGCAGATCCCTTGCGCGGGCGTCAGTTAATGCAGCGTAGTTTTTAATATGATCCTCTACATTTTTTAGTGCCGGATGCAAGCCTTTCCCTTTATTAGTCAGTAAGCCTTTCATCAGCACGGAACGGATGACCAATCCTACACCTTGTTTGCTGGCGAGTGGGAAAATTTCCTTCTGCCGTTGGTCCATCAGATTAAATGGAAGCTGGATTACATCCCAGTCATGACTTTCAACAGCCAGTCTGGTTTCATCTGCAGCATAAGTAGATGCCCCTGTTGCTCTTATTGCACCCGACTGTTTTAATTCGGCAAATACCTGCCTTACCGCTTCGTTTTGCAGAATAGCCTGGTCTGCCTGGTGCAACATAAATACATCGATATAATCGGTTTGTAATGCCGCGAGACTTTCCTGCAGAGAAGCCGATATAATTTTCTTCAACGTACCATAAGCAGGTATTTGTCCATTGGAATCGCGGAAATGTTTGCATTTGGTAGCGATCAGTACTTTTTCGCGACGATCCCGGAACGCCCTACCCATGATCAGTTCACTCTCGCCATACAAACGGGCGGTGTCGAAAAAATTTATTCCGCCATCGATGGCCGCATGCAATAGCCTGATGGCCTGCGCGTGAGAAAGCATGTCAGCCTGATCCCTAACACCTATCCCGTAAGGAAGACCAATCTCTACACCACCAAATGCTATTTCTGACACTTTAAGTCCGGTATTTCCCAGTGAACGTTGAAGCATAACACACCTACACTTTGCTTGTTATTAGTAAACCCCCGTACGCTGCTTTTTTTCAGCGCCGGTATTGCCGAACTGGTTGACGAGGCCCCTGAAATAATTCGACAGGCCAACCACGTCGGCACCTACGCTGACGAATTTATAGCCCATATCAAGAAATTCAGCAAGCTTGTCAATGCTACCGGTTGTCGCGGCAATCTTCCCGTATTTGTTGGCCACTTCCGCCACTCTTTTTCTTGCCGCCAATAAATCAGGATGATCCCATTGTCCCGGAGCGCCTATTCCCTGGCTGAAATCCCCCGGACCGAAGAATAACATGTCGTATCCCTCAATGTCAGCGATTGCATCGAGTTCCTTTAACGGCTCGGGATCTTCGATCTGCAAAATGACAAATCGTTCGCGGTTGGCCTGCTGCAGATAATCATTAAAGTCCACGCCGGTATATGCACCGTCTGCATTTCCGCCATCAATAGGCCTTAATCCAATGGGATGAAAGCGGGTGTTCCGCACAATATTTTTTGCATCCTGCAAACTCATTACGTGCGGCACCATAATGCCTGTCGCATCGAGTTCGAGCGGTTTTACCAGGTCACTGTAACTGCCGCGGGGTACACGCACCAGCGTGTCGACATCATGGGCCTTGGCAGACCAAACCTGGCTGTTCAAAACGGACCAGTCCTGTGAACAATGCTCCTGGTCAACCCATACACAGTCGAAACCTGCGAGCGCCGCCAGTTCCGTCACCTGGGCGTTGGCAAGATTGATTTTTATACAGCTGGCATGATCTCCAGCCCGCAATTTTCTCAGTACTTTACTCTCCCGCATTTTCATTTCAAATAATTTAAAAGGTGCTTCTAAGTGTTAAGTCAAGTATGAAATGACTCAAAATTTGCTATCAGCCATCAGCTGTCAGCTATCAGGAAAACCAATACCTGCTTATCTTTCCTCCTGATAGCTGATAGCTGATAGCAAAACCGTCAATTTATGGTTGACATTACATTTAGTATTTAATTAAAGAAGCTGTAATTGCACAATAGCGATTAACAAGCTCCGGGAATGTCAAGAAATAGTTATTTTGAACCCATGCGCTCTTTTATTTTGAGAATTGCATAAGCTGCTGCAGCCCGCACATCTGCTGCTTCTTTTGTTTCCGCTCCGTAGATCCCTGAACTGTTTTCATTATTCAAATAAGAGGTCAGCAACGGAATGTCTTTCTCATCACCCACTTCAGCCAGTGCCTGGCTCAACTGGATGCGCTGATCAACAGAAAACTTTACATAATTGCTTCTCGATTCCTTCGCGATTTCGTCGTACGCTTCGGTCTTCTTCATGCCTTTCGGAAAGGTGACTATCACCGTATTCAACAAATTATGTTTGAGTTGTGACTCCGCAGGCTCGGCAAGCGCCTCGCCTGCAAGTTTCGTCCATTCCCCCTCTGTGAGACCTTTATATTGGCGCAAAATATAGGCGGAGATCATGCGCACTATTTGATTGCTGTCGGAAGCCAGTATTTGTAAGAACTGCTGCCTCACTTTACTGGTATCGGTACCCGGAGCATACGAAACCGCCCACTGCGTATATACCTGCATATTCCGGCTGGTATCATGGAGTGATTGATGTGTTGCCTCAGGATATTTCGCCAGCGGTGACTGTTTCATTTTAGCCAATGTTTCAGATGCATGCAACCGGTCGGGACCATTCAGATCACCAAAAGCGTTCAACACTTTTTCATGCCATTCATTTTTCTTCGCCTGATCAGTTTCTGTTTGCGCTAAAACCCGCCACACACCAATTCGATATTTTGGCTGCGATCCATGCAGTTCATTTTCCTGCAGGAATTCCTTCCTTACTTCTTCCGGATGCCCAAGCCAGATCAGGTATTCGGCCGCGTGGACTTTAATGAACTCATGCTCCGTTTTTAGGGTATGCTTTAGCTCGGCAAGGCATTGATCTTTTAATACGTCGGTATTGCAGGCAACAGTGGTCATGATAGAGATCGCAATGATTAAGAAAAGGAAATAGTAATTCGTTCGGCTTCTCATATTAAATTTGGCTGTTAGGTTTATTCGTTCGCACGTACAATGGCAATTCGTTTTATGATCAACAGGATGAATACCGCTAACAGCAGCATAACCGCCGCTATTTTAAAAAGAATGCTCATATCGATATGTGCATCCCTTAATGCACCACTTGCATAAATGCCGATACCGCCTACCAGGCTTGCGAATAGATTTAATATTCCGTAGCCCGTTGCGCGATAACGCCTGTCAGAAATAATGCAGAGGATCGGCATCAGGTTTACATCACCAAAGATGCGGGTGAGGCCATATACCATGAATCCAAAAATGGCCACATACACAGTAGTGGTGCTACTGGCGAGAAAAACAGCAGGTGCGGCGATGGCAAGCCCTATCGCTGGCACAATGATCCGGCCTTTCTGGTCTTTCCTGCTGGCGCGGTCTGCCAGATAACCTCCCAGCAATGCGCCAATCATGGCTACCGGATAGAGATACCCGGTAGCATATAGTCCGGCAACCGTCTGGGAAAGATTGAAATGTTCTGTATAATAGGTGGGCAGCCAACCCATAGTCATCCAGCCGATTACCCCTAGCAGCCCCCAAAAGATCAATAACAACAGGTAGGCTTTCGTTTGAAATAAATCTTTTACCGCCTCCGTAAAATTCAGCCCTGTTTGTTTACCAGCAGTAGTATCCTGACCCGAACTTATTTTAGGTGCGTCTTTCAATACCAGCAAGAGCACAAAAGAAAATGCGATACCGATTATCCCAAAAATGCCGAAGGCATCGCTCCAGTGGTGACGTTCAGCAATCATACCACCCAGGAAGCCGAGACTTTGTCCTGCCATTACACCACCCATATGGATGCCTGTCGCCAAAGAGCGTGTGCGGCCGTGATGATAGTCGGTGATCAAGGCTAATGCCGCAGGAATGTAACAGGCTTCGCTGATACCCATAAGTGCCCTTGTCGCCAGCAATTGATTAAAGGTTGTAGCATGCCCGGTTAACCAGGTAATTGCAGACCATAAAAACAGACTTACGATGATTACACGGCTTCGATTGAATTTGTCAGCGAGGAAGCCTGCAAACGGACTAAGTAGCCCATATACCCACAGGAAAACGGAAGTCAGCAAACCGAACTGTGCATTAGTCATAGGTATGGCTGCTGTGATAGACTGTCGCATCGTTGTTATCATCACCCTGTCAAGATAATTAAGACAACCAACTACAGACAACAACCCAACCACCAGCCAGGCCTGCTGCATCGAAATTCGCTTTACACTAACAGGTGAAGTTATAACCATAGATGAAAAGTAGCGCTTCTTCCATCATCAGCCTGTTACTTTTTTATTGAAATAGGATACTATTTTTTAATAACTGGTGGCTTTGGGATAATGATTACCAGGCGATCGTTACTGACCTTAAAAATTATCTGATGTTAATTACCTTCATAACGCAATTTTCAGGCGTTGAGACCCCCATCCATAAGGATATTTTCGCCATTGATATAGGCACCGGCTCTCGAAGAAAGCAGGACGACCAGTCCTTTAATATCATCGCTATTCGCCATCCTTCTCAAGGGAACTTTTTTAGTATAATTTTCCAAAAAACGTGGTGGCTGGTTATTAAACAGTCCTCCCGGGCTGATACAGTTCACGCGCAGATTTTTTCCTGCGAACTGTTGAGCCATAAATTTAGTAAGGTTAATAAGACCTGCATTATGAAAGAAATAGTCCGGAGGAAGGTTGCTATTCATATCAGTTCCTTCATAGTTTGAAACATCAGGGCCGAACATACCCATCATGGAACTGATATTAATGATGCTACCTCCTTCTTTATTTTCAATCATGATGTCAGCCATCTCCCGCAGAATATCCATCATGCCAGTTGCGTTGACACGCATCGATTCCGAGAATTGTTCTATCGGCGAAAAGTAGTTTTTCATTGGTCGGGAGACCGCATTGTTGACGAACCCGTCTAACTTGTTAAACTGTTGCATGATGTTCTTTTTCAATTGCATCACCGATTCATGATCACCCTGGTCTACCTGCATGGGGTGCACATCAAGAAGCCGGGTACGGAATTCATCGGCGACTTTTTTGATATTATCGATATTGCTGGAAGCGATAATGACTGTGGCACCCGCTTCTGCCAGGCCTTCGGCTATGCATTTACCGTAATTGCCTGCGCCGCCTGTCACCAGTATAATATTACCCTTCAGATCAAATAATTCTTTAACGTTCATGATTTACAAATTAACAAGCTTACCGCCCGCCTGCAGGCTTTCTTCCGCACCAATCATCACTTTGATGATCTGCCCGGTTTTTCTAAAATCGATTCGTGGTTTTCCCTCCTGTACAGAGCGGATGAATTCAATAATGTTATCCCGGAACATCGCATAAGAATTTTTTATTTCGATCATTCTCCACTGCTCCTGTCCGAAAAAAGAGAGCTGCATCGTCGGGGCCAGTTCCATGAAAAGATGCAACATTACCTGCACCTCATTTTCATAAAGTACCTGCACGATATTTTTTTCCTTGCTGCCGATATTTCTTACACTGACGGGCCTTGGGTCATTTAACACAGCAACAATCCCTTCCAGCATGTGAATTCCATATTTCATCCAATCCTTTTTTCCCACTGCTATCACCAATTCCATTTTCCCCAATGCCCGGAGGCCGGATTTTACAGCCATACATTCACCCGCATAGCGCATGGACGAACAAGACATAATAAATTTTCCATTGTCAGCTGCTGCAGAGAAATAGTCAAGGTCCTTTTGATTGGAACAAAGAGGTTTATCGATAAAAATGGGAAGACCCGCATCAATAAAAGGTTTGGCCATCGCCACATGGTTTTCAGGATCGTCACGACACAATAAAATAGCATCCACTTTTGAGATCATATCCGCAGGGTTATCTGCCACATGATCAATGCCTGCTGTTGCCGCAATCAATTCAGAAACTTCCCGACTCTGCGACCATACATGCGTCACTTTTGCCTGCGGTAGTCCAAGCGTTGCTTTATTCGCTTCAAGGTAATCGGCAACGGCCGGATAGCCCATGCCTGAAATTTTATCCCCGTCAAACTCACCGTTGATAATTGCCGACCAGGAGGAAGGGTGCGCATTCCCCGGACTCATTCCTATCACTCCAATGCTTAACATATCCATATTTTAAAGTGCTAAAAAATTTAAATATTTTCCAGGCTGATAATAACCATCGCATTAAGCGGTATGCCCGCGATATAAAAATGTGTGAAAATCGTTGCTTAAACACGGTATCAGTTACGCAGCTGTCTGAGGGGAATCGTAACCAGATAAATTGAGGTCTTTCCTTCGTGAGACGAATAATAAGAGTACCACAGTTTCCCATCATATATCACCAGGCCGGGATAACTGGTGTCACCACCACTCGGCAACTCAATTACCTTTTTGATATTTCCTTTAAGGTCCGTAACGAACACGCCTGATTTGGGTTGTGCAGTTCCCTGCCCGGAGACTGCTGCCACAGGATACAATCTCGACCCGATCACAAGGGTGTTGTCGTCAAGGAAAAGGAAGTTCGGGCCGCCGAGCCTTTGTTTAATAGTGTCGAATTTCCAGTCCTGGTAAGGCGGATTACTTGTCGCCAGTACGCCCATCTTATCAGCTTCTTCCCTGCGGATCAGTACGTACATTTTGCTATTTTTATCAAAACGAATTGTAGATTCATTAGGATAACCTCCGAGGTCTATCTTAGATACTCTTTCAAAGGAAGAGCCGTCCTTGGTTTTCATAAGAAAGAGTCCGCCAGCCTGATAATCAATACCATAACCTTCTCCTTTGTTCCAGGTTACCCTCCAGATCCAATCTGAGAAAGATACCATTTTGGCATCAACAGCTGATTCTGCCGGGGACGAAAAGTTACTTCCGGCTTTGTCGGAAAATGAAACATAAGGTTTACGGGAAATGATTTTGCCGTTATCATTAGCTTCAACATCCATCAGTACCATCAGGCGGTTATCTGGTGTAACAGAGATTTTTGGGTCACGGACATCTTTTGCATTCATAGCGAGCAGGGCAACACTGTTCCAGGCTTTTCCATCTGTTGACCTAAGCACGCGCGCCTTACCATCCCATCCTTTCACATGTGCAGATCCTTCCCTGAAAATACAATAAAAAGCACCATTAAAGCGAATGAGATCCGTGAAGGCATGGTGCGCACCCTGGTCCCAAATCTTCCTCACTTCAATGGCATCGGAGGATTTAGAAGATTTAGAAGATGAGCATCCTGATAATAAATGCAGGAGTAACAAGACGGTCGCCAATATTGAAAAGTTTTTTTTATTAAACATAAAGAAATAGTTTGTTCTTTTAGGAGGAAATTTTTGGGCAATGATCAAAATATAGTAATTGCAATTAAACATGTTAGCACAGAAGATAATTGCTTTATGACGTTATACCTCGCTTGTCTTAAAATCTATCATTTCTCCGGTCAACTACCAACTGGTCCAACCGCCATCAACAAAGAGATTTTGTCCTGTAACAAAAGACGATGCATCTGAGAGGAAGAAGTTCACGGCACCCGCCACTTCATGCTGGCTTCCTACCCGCCCCATCGGAACTTTCCTGGCGAGGCGCTCCACAAATTGCGGATGCTTTTGCTGAACCCGTGGATTTGGAAACGGACCGGGAGAAATGCAATTGCACCGAACATTTTTTTTTGCCCAGTGAACTGCCAGATAACGTGTCATCTGAAGAATTCCCGCTTTTCCTACCCCATATTCGATCGGATTGACGTTCATCGGCGCCTCATATGCGTCAGGATCAGGAGATACGGAACCGTACATGCTGGAGAATAAAACGATACTGCCTTTTCCCTGTTTTTCCATGGCCATACCGGCTTCCCTTGCCAATAGGAAGGTCGAAGTGAGGCCGGTGTGATTCACTTCATCGAAATCCTGTTCCGTAAGGTCAGCAAATTTTTTAGTGGTAGAACCAAATGTTAAGATGACAAGGCCATAAGGCGCAGCCGATAGTTCCGTTCGTTCACCCACAAATTTTTTAATCGCTTCTCCATCCCGGATATCCAGTGTAGCCGCGGCTAACTGCCCGGCAAATTCCGGTAAGGAAGTAACGAATTCATGAGCTTTTTCCAAGAGGTCAATACATAATACGATGGCTCCAGACTGAACTAACAGGTTGCAAACCGCCTGGCCCAGGTAGCCTGCACCACCAACCACCCATATTAGTTTCCCCTGGAGGCTGAATGAATCAAACAGATTTTTGCTCATAACAGGTCACTTTATAAAAAGAGCAGGAATTATGTTAAGACGACTGAAACGCATTCTCACAGGACTTTTATTCACGACATAGGGAATAAAACGATGATACCCGTTCCGACACTATTTTCTGGCCATCCTCTCCTCGGTAAGTTTGTGTTGGTATTTCTTTTTTGCTTCGATGTCTTCTTTTGCAGATTCTCCAAAATAAATAAAACCAAGGGCTCGGCGTGAACGATTACTTGGGTTTCCATCGGCACGGTGAATGGTCAAGGCATGATGAATCAATAAATCGCCGGGTTGGGCAGGAAAGGGTATTTCGGCTGCAAAATCCTGGTCTGCATAATCAGTTATTTCCTGTGAAAAGCCAAGGGTAGCTGTCCTTCCATGTGGCCGCATGCCGGTTAAATGGGAGCCCTTTATATAACGCACACAACCATTTTCTTCATCCGCCTTCTCCAGCGCGAGCCACATAGTAATTGCCTGCGGAGGGTTTAGCATAAAATAATAACCATCCTGATGGGGTGGCGTTGGTTTCCCGATCCCCTTTGGCTTATTGAAATATTCCAGACTCTTTCCTATGACGTTCTCTACCATCAATGCCCTGGCAATTTCCTCGAACGGGCTACCTTTCAAAATCCTTTCAAAAAACGCATTGTACTTATGAATATCCTGCAGTTGTTTAAGTGTCGTCTGGTCGTTTTCATCTTCATAAAAAACTAAATTCGACGGCATTTCAGGTATCGTGTTATTAATGTAAACGACAAGTTCTCGGTTAATATCAACCACTTCCTCCTGGCTTAATAAACCATGAATGAATACGTAACCATCACGGTCGTATGTTTTTTTGATAGACAAGAGATCAAGCTGTTTCATTTCAATTATCCATAAATTAGACATTGTAAATATAACCCTTGGAGAAGCTGGGTAATTCTACTATTTTTTTTACTTCTAATATTATTATACAATGTTAGCCTTGGCCTCCCGGCGGAATGCCTACGGATGTTATTCACAAGGCCGATAAAATTACTGGTCCTTGGGAAGGCAAATTGGTTTGCAGGATATGGGAGTAGCGCAGGGCGGTTTAATTGGTACGCCTGATGGAATAAGGTATGCTTATTTGTTCCGTGACTTTGGGCCTTAGGCCGTATTCCTTATCTGTGCCAGTTAATTGGAAAGATGGCTGGCCTGTATAGGCGTTAATAGCAAAGTGCCTGAAACTCTTGATTACCTGCCAACGAAAGTTTAATACCAAGTATTGCTGCTTCCGATGAATTTACATGGAAGAAAAAGATCCCGCATTGCCGTTGGTAGGCAATGGAATCACATACTGATAACAGTTTATGGTCGGTTACTGAAAAAGAAAAGTTACCTGCGCTTAAAAACAGGCAGAATTGATACATCGCTTTTACTGGCAAGAAATTATTTAACCCAGCACACCATTGGTCCTGTATGCACCGGTGTTACATCACTTGATATCTCAAACATGAAAGATGGTGATTATGCAGGACTTGCATTGCTGCAAAAAATTTTGGCATTGCAGGTGTTAAAATAGATGGTAACAGCAAAAGTATTGTCATGATAAATTCCAGCTTAGGTAAACCTGAACAGGTACAAACCATACCGCTGAATCAGCAAACAGTTTTCTTTAAAGCGGAGTGCGATTTCACTGATAAGGACACTGCTAATTTCTTTTATAGTTTGGCAAAGAAGGACTGTATGAAAGGTATTCGATAAATACCACATAATTGTACATTTGATATTGAAAACCCATCAAATTATGCCTTGTTTTTGCTAATTAGTAGCTTGAGCATAAATAAATCCAAGAAACCCGAGGCGCGACAATGTCTCGTTGTGTTGTGCTAATTGCAGCCCTAGAGGCTATCGTAAATTGGATACTTGAGTCTCTTTTAATCAGGTGAATATAAACCTTTTTGAAGTTGGTGGTGTTGTCAATTTATAGGAATTAAAATTAGTAGAACGTTGAAATAATTTTATTTGGAACATTTTTAAAATTTGCTCTGGACGTATGACGTCCTTATCCCCAGACATGATCATCACAGGTGCTTTGATTTTCGTAAGTTCTGAGTAAGGAATGTTTGGATAGTCAAGCATTAATTTATTTAATGCTGTTTCTTTTGTGTTGTGGTTTTTAGTCACAACTTTTTGCATAGCGGTTATTGCCCATGAAAAAAGCGCCAGGCTGTCTGGTTGTATATTAGGATTATAAGCCAAAGCGCGTTTTAATTTATCAGGGTGATCTCTTGCAAGCAGTAATGCTAAAATGGCGCCATCACTTTGGCCCCAGATAAAAACGGAATCAAGATGTAACTGCTCTAATAACGCATTTACATCGCTTGCCATGATATCATAAGTAAGTGGCTCATTAGTGGTTGTTAACTTTCTTTGCGAGCGGCTATCGATAGCAATTACTTTATATTTGGGTATCAGATGAGGAAAAAAAGGAGTGGCGCTTCGAATCGAACCACCATTGCCATGCAATATAACCAGCGTGGACCTTGACCATAAATTTCTTAGTACAATTTAATCCCGTTAACATCAGCAAATTTTCCAGCTTTCTTATCCATGCCGTAATGAGGTACGTCGAGGCCTTTAACTAAGAGCACTTTTCCTTTTCCATTTGCATCTACCACTCCAACAGTAAATCGTTCGTTGAGAACTGACTATCCAGGTTCAATTTCCTGTTCAAATTCATCACGATTGTTTTCAAAATTTTCTGTAAAAATGTTTTCCCATTTGCCTTTTGATATCTCTACATCAAGTTTAAAATCATCATAGTAAAATTTGCCATCAGACTGGCATAAAGCGCCAAATGCAAACTAATATACAGCGGTATCAATACTTCCCTCGATAGAATTCGTTTTCCCATCTTGGTTTCTGATTGGAAATTTTCAACCGTGATAAAACAATATTAGCGGTAACGGCGACTTTTGAGGATCAAATCTGTAACAAATTGATTATGCGGTTTTTATGTCCGCAATAAGCGAAAGAAATGGGCCAAGGTGTTCAATTGAAGGTCCGCCCCGGGTACTGGTTATAAGGCAGTTATGAAACCTAAATCATAGCTGCTTTTTTGTTTGGTCACATTA
>JAABUK010001239.1_pt1 | contig 49514 bp, 49 predicted proteins | sample 5559141 | NCBI WGS metagenome assembly JAABUK01 (sample SAMN10711869, study PRJNA513367) | rock metagenome | isolation source: Antarctica rocks | place: Antarctica: Victoria Land, Pudding Butte nord | collected 2016-01-03 | reverse complement strand
GATTGTTCATTCTCTGATTCAACTAACTTAAAAAGAGATGATATTTGAATGAGATCAAGCTTGTCAAATGATCTTTGATCATATGAAGAAATGAATGACTGAAGTCTCTATTCTTCGTCATTTTGATCAGAATAGAGAGACTATTCTTGAAACAGACTCATTCAACTACGTCAATGATGACATACTTTCTCAATATGACGACGAAGAAACATTGCATTTAATGATTTACTACAGCAAGAATTTGAGTCTCGCTGAGTGCAATTACGAGATTTATGACAAGAAACTACTAGCAATCATTCATGCCTTCAAGCATTGACGATCTGAGCTGAAATTGATTGAGCTATTCATCAAGATGTTCACTGATCATCAAGCTTTAACGTCATTAATGAAAGATAAAGAGCTAAGTAGACGTCAAATGCGCTGAATACAAAAGCTCGTCGACTTCAACTTTAAAATCATGTATCACTCAGACAAACAAAACAGCAAAGTCGATGCATTGACTCGTCAAGTCAATTCAGTTTCTAGAAGTCTTGAGAATGAATGATGTTGCTATCAGCAAACTACAATTCTTACGTTGAATTGAATGAAAATTGCTGATCTAAAGAAGAAAGAAAACGATGAATCAATTTATTAATTGATTCTAGAAGCTAACAGAATCAACGAGAATTGTATTCTACTTCGTGAAGTCGTATTAAAAGATGAAGCTCAATACAAAGATATTAAATTAAGAAATTGTTGAGTTCAGAACGAAATACTATATCAAGATGATCTTCTATGAATTTTCTTCAATGAGCATCTTCAAATGAAGTTAATTTGAAAAGTTCATGATCAATCTTCTATTGATCATCTTGAAATTCTCAGAACGATGAAGATCATAAGAAGATACTACTATTGATCTTCAATGCGAAAGACAATAGATCGATATATTCAAAACTGCTACATTTGTCAGCGATCAAAGACTTCTTGAGATAAATTCAATGAACTACTACATTCTTTACTCATACTCAAACAGCAATAAAAGAACATAGTCATGAATTTCATCATCGACTTATCTCTTTCGAAAGGCAAAAACGTCATACTAACAGTGATATGTAAACTGTCAAAGAAACGACATTATATTTCTTGCTTCACTGATGACGAAAGAATCACAGCAGAAAAAACAGCTGAGCTAATGCTTCAGTGAATATATTGAATACACGATTTACTCAATTTCATTGTTTTGAATCGAGACTCTCAATTTATCTTCATTCTATGAAAGTCACTTTGCAAAAAACTAAACATTAATCTTCAACTTTTCACAGTCTATCACTCTCAGATCGATGATCAAAGTGAATGAGTCAATCAGAACGTTGAAAGATATCTTTGATTCTTCTGTTTATACATGCAGAATAACTGAGCTAAGCTACTACTCATGATCAAGTTTGTTAACAATAATGCTTTGTTCTCAGTCATCTTCTCGATTTCTTTCTTTCTAAACAAAGACTTTCATTCTCGTATGAGCTTTGAACTCGATGTCAACGAATATGAAAGTTCTTGTGAACGTTTGCAGACAGCTAAAGTCGAGAATATATCTGAACATATGAACAAAACACTGAAGTTTGCTTGCGAGTCACTAGTCAAAACACAGAAACAAATGATGAAACAAGTCAATAAGCATAGAAAAGAAGTTGATTACAAGATCAAATCAAAGATGTTTCTGAATGAAAGAAACTTTGTTACAGCGAGATCTTTCAAGAAGCTAGATGATAAAATGCTCGATTCTTTCATCAATCTAAATCTTGTTGACTTTTCATATAAACTGAAATTATCAGAGTCTATGCATGTTCATGATGTATTTCATTCTGACCTGCTTCGCTCTGCCGTCGACAATTTCTTGCCTGATCAAAAGAATGAACTCTCAGGTTCAATAGTGATAAACGATGAAGACGAGTGAAAAATCGATAATATATTGAATTTTCGTCAATATTGAAGACGACTTCAGTATAGAGTCAAATGAAATGACTATGACAATGATCTCAATTGATACAACGCTGATGACGATGAATTTATGAACGCTCAGAAGATTGTTGACGATTTTCATATTCAATACTCAAACAAATCGCGCTAATTAACAATTCAATCAATCACGATTTAACAGGTCTGAGCCTGTGAAATTATGATTGAGCAATCAATCGAGTTGAGCAGAAAATACATTCATGTGAACATGAATCGTCGAAGAGGAAAAATAATGTCATGATTCTAGTCTTGTCAGACTCAATCTTTTAGTCTTGTCAGATCTATTCTCGCTTCGTCATCTTGACTAGTTTCTATTGAGTCTAACGTTGACTGAGAAATACACATATGTAGTCAGCTTCTTTTCTGTAACTATCTTTCTTTCTTAGCATTTATCTTCTAGTTAAATGACACTTCTATCTGACTCACTCTAGACAAATCTCTAACAAATTAGTTCAATTCAATTCTCTCAAGAATATTCATTTCTATCTGATTCAACTAAATAATGATCAGCGAGTCATTCAAGAGATCAAGAATAAAGTCAATATCATTAAATGAGTTATCTTTGTTGAAGAGACTCATTCAATTTCTTATAAGAAGATTGAATCAACTAGATTCAATGAATCATCAAAATCGCGCAGCGCAGTTTTGACTAGCGCGAAAGATGCAAATCTACAAACCGAAATCTGTTTTATTTGTCACAAGTCAGATCATACTTTTAAGAAGTATTCTGATCAACTCACTAAAGTAAATGTGTTGAATGACAAAGATGAATTCAATCATTTTGATTTTAAGTCAGATTCTGATTCAAAAAACTAGTCATTTCTTCAAAAGTCATCAAAGAAATAAAGATCATATCTTTGTGCAATCTAGACGAAATTCTTTCGAAAGAGAACTACTTTGAAAAGTCATTTCTGATTAAGACATCACTCATCACTCAGAATAAAAGTTTTTCTCTGCGTTTTCTGATAAACAGTGATTTCGTCATCTACACATTAATACATATCAATCTAGCTGATCAGATCTGTCAGAAACTCAACTTGCAATTTACTTTGTTGATCAAGAAGAAACTGATACAAGAATATGATGAAAAGCTATCTCAGAAGATTATAACTCATAAGATTCTATCTAATTTGATCATTGAAAGTCATAAGAAATTGATTGTATCAATGCTAATAACTGACATTGAACATCATGATGTCATATTGAGCAAACTTTGAATGAACAAAAATGAAATATTATTGAACATGCATCATGATACTATCGTATTTAATGATCAATTAAATACTTCTATTTCGATTTTTTTGATCTCGTTAAATTCAAAGCACTCAAGTTGATTATGATCAACTTCAATCTCTTCTGCAATTCACAGCAAATTGCTCAAGATGCTCAAGCACTCAGCTTTTATCATTCAGAAAGAATTATTTTCAATTCACAGCATAAATGCAGCTTTCTTTCAAACTTTGTTAAATTGTTTCAAGAAGAACAAAACTAAGATTTTTGCTATGTTCATTGAAGACATTGATAGAAAGATCATCTACAACACTCAATGTAAGTTAAATGTTCTAAACGTCTTCTCAATCAATAAAATAATTCAGAATCTAGAAAATATTAAAGTCAAGCTATCATCAAAATATCAGAACTTTCTAGATGTCTTTGATCAAGTTTAAGCAAACAAGCTACCGTCTCATCATTCATATGATCATAAGATAGAGCTTACTAGTGATTCAACATCATCTTACTGTTGAGCATATTGAATGTTTCTTTACAAGCTTCAGAAAGTAAAGAAATATCTGAATGAAAATCTTTTCAAAGAATTTATAATCTCTAGCAAAGCTTCGTATTTCTCACTCGTTCTGTTTATTCTAAAAGCAAATGAAGATCTATGATTCTGCGTTGACTATTGAAAGCTCAATGCTATTATCAAGAAAAATTGCTATTCTCTATCTCTGATAAATGAGATGATTGACAAAATAGTTGATTGCAAGCATCTGACTCAATTGAACATCATTTCAATGTTCAACAAACTATGAATGCACTCTGATAGTAAGAACTACACTACTTTTATTATTGCTTTAGAAGCGTATAAATCAAAAGTGCTTCTCTTCAAACTTATTAATGATCTTGTCTTGTTTCAGCAGTATATGAATAATGTTTTATGAGACTTTCTAAATGACTTTTGTCAAGTCTATCTGAACGACATTCTGATCTACAGCAAAACTCAATAAAAACATAAACAACATGTCAAAATGATATTAAATCACTTACAAGAAGCTGATTTACAGATGAATATTTGAAAGTATGAATTCAATGTAGAAGAAACAGTCTTCTTAGAAGTTATAGTATCAGAACAAGATTTTTGTATGAATTTTATCAAAGTGAAAGTCATAGTCAACTGAATTACGTCGATCAATCTAAAAGAAGTTCAGAGCTTCATGAGATTTGTCAACTTCTATCATTGATTCATTAAAAACTTCTCGAAGATAGTTAAATTGTTCACTCAGTTGACTAGAAAGAATATGTCTTTTGTTTGAAATGAAGTCTGTGTTCAAGTCTTTGACAATTTAAAGAAACAAATCAGCTCAATCTTAGTACTACGACATTTTGATTTCAAACGACAGACTATTCTGAAGATCGATGCTTCAAACTATGTAAAAGATGAAATACTATCTTAGTATAATGATAAAAATGTTCTTCACTTGATAGTCTTCTACAGCAAAAGCATGATTCTCGCTGAATGCAATTATCACATTTATGACAAGAAATTACTAGTCATTATTCAATGTTTTGAACATTAAAGACTTGAGCTTAAATGCATTAAATTATTCATTCAGATATTCATCAATCATCAGACTTTGAAGATCTTCATGAAAAACAAACAGTTAACTCAACATCAAGTCAACTATTTAAACATTTTATTTGAGTTCAACTTTCAGATCATTTTTCAATCAGGCAAAATAAACATTAAAGTTGATGCTTTAATCAGAGTGTCTCTGATCAACGTCTTTGAATCAGCTCAGCGCATTGAAGATCACTATCAGACTATTCTGATTCTCGATAGAGTAAATGTTTTATTTATTGAATCAGAAGTTAATTTCTATCAATGAATATACATTGTCAATTAAACAAATGAGCTTTGCGATGAATATAAACAAGCTATAAGCAAAAACAAGCTCAAATTTCATAGCACTAATCTAGAGAAATTCAATATCGTTGACAACATTTTATTTAGAAAAAACTTACTGTGAGTTTCAAAGAATATGCATATGAAATTGCTTCAAAAAGTTCATGATCAATCATCAATCTTTCATCTCAACAATAAAAGAAATGTTGATCTAGTTCAGCACTTCTACTATTGATCAAATTATCAAGTAATGATTAAATAATACATTCAAAACTGTTATGCTTGTCAGCGAAGCAAGACATTTAAAGATAGCATTAATGAACTTCATCATTCTCTTCTGATTTCACAGAAATGCTGAAAAGATATAGCTATGAACTTCATCACTGAGTTATTTCTATCAGAAGAATACAACATCATTTGCACAATCATATGTTATTTCATCAAGAAACATCACTATGTCTTCTGTCATTGAGAAGATGATGACATTTCAGTTGAAGAAACGATTTGAATCATGCTATGAAACGTTTATCAACTTTATAATTTACTCAGTTCTATTATTTCAAACAGAGATTTCAATTCTTATTAATCATATGACAAAGTCTTTGCAAGTGACTAAGAATCATCATCAATTTATTAACAGTTTATCATTCTGAGATTAATGATTAATTGAAATGAGTTAATCAAGATGTTGAACGCGAATTAAGAATCTACTGTAACTACATGCAAAATGACTGAACAAAATAACTTTTAATGATGAAATTCAGCGAGAATTTCAATATTTTCTTAATCATCTCAATGATCTCATTCTACTTCAATAAAAGCTTTCACTCACGAATGAATTTCAATTCAGATATGACTGATTATGAAATCATTCATGAATGTCTTGAAGCTAGAAAAGTCAACGATATTATCATCTGAATGAAAGAACTTCTTATCTTCAATCATCAGCAATTAGAAAAGATGAAGCAAATCATTGAAGCTCAGATTAATAAACATAGATGAGATGTCATTTATGAAGTAAATGACTGAGTTTGATTATTCTTCAGAAACGTCAAAACAACAAGATCATGCAAAGATTTGAAAGATAAACAGCTAAAGCTTTATCAAATCACTGTCAAAGTTGAAATCTTCTATCATTTTTATTTATTAGTAAGCATGAAGCAGCTGCATTCAGTATTCAGTTCGAGACTATTACGTTCTTATTTCGATGATTTCTTATCAGAACAACACTTGAAATCATTTAAATCTTTCACTATTGAAGACAATGAGCATTGAAAGATAGATGACATTTTGAACTTCAGATGCTATTGAGATCAAATACAATATAAGATCAAATAAACAGAACTAGATTAAAACAATGAATGATACTATGTTGATAAAGAAAAATTTAAAGACTTTGAAGAAGTCTTGATTGAATTTCACAAGCTTTATTCAAACAAATCACGCTAGCGCTAATTTGAGATGATGTTATATTAATCAGTCAATCAGAATTTTGCAGATCTGAGTCTGTGAAATCATGATTGATCAATCAAGCGAAAAGAAAACAACATTCATGCAAACATGAATTTTCAAAGAGAGAAGTAATGTTACAAATGTGTCAAGATCAAACTTTAATCAATTCATAATCAACGTTAGCGAGTTAATTGCATATTGATTAGAACTAGTCAATGATCTAGTTGAAATCTGATCTAGATTTGATCAAGATCTGACTCAGCATTTGTTTCGTTTCTCAGCATCTTTTATTCAGTTTCTGTTGTCTTCTAAATAAACACACTTCTTTGTATTACGAGTAATTAACAGATGTCTATAACAAATACATTTCTTTGTGTTAAACATCTTTTGAATCAACATCTTTCTTGTGTTTCAACACATTTTCTTTGAAACTAACGTTGAATTTGAATAACTACTATATAAAGCGTGTTCTTCTTCTCTTTTGTATTTTCTTTCTTCTGTATTCTTAAAGTCTTAGTTCTAGCTATCTTTATTGAATCAAACATTTCACTCACAGCATGATTAGATTAAATATCTAGACATGATTTCAACAATACGAAGCTTTGTTAAAGATTATAAATCTCTTGAAGAGATTTTCATTCAGATATTCTTTTACTTTCTGAAGCTTGTAAAGAAACATTCAATATGCTTGACAGTGAAGTGATATTGCATCACTAGTAAGCTCTATCTTATGATTGTATGAATGATAAGACGATAGCTTGTTTGCTTGAACTCAATCAAAGATATCTAGAAAATTCTGATATTTCAATGATAGCTTGACTTTAATATCTTCTAAATTCTGAGTCATTTCATTGATAGAAAAGACGTTTATGACGTTTAGTTCACATTGAGTATTGTAAGCAATTTCCCTATCAATGTCTTTAATGAACATAGCAAAAAGCTTTGTATGATTCTTCTTTGATCATTTTATTAATGTTCAAAAAAAGATGATGTCTATGTTTTTGATCAAGAATGATTCTTTCTGAATGATTGAAACTGAGCACTTGAGTATTTTAAAGACATTGCTGTGAGCTGCTGAAGAGATCAAAGTTGATTGCAATCAACTTAAATGCTTCATATTTAATGAAATTGAAAAAATCAAAATAGAAGTATTTAATTGATCAGAAAATATGATAGCATCATGTCACATGTTCAATAATATTTCATTTTTGTTCATTCAGAGTTTGCTCAATATAACTTCATGATGTTCAATATCAGTTATCAGCATTAACACAGTCAGTTTCTTATGACTTTCAATTGTAAGATTGAGTAGAATTTTATGAGTAATAGCTTTCTTAGATAGCTTTTCATTATAGTTTTGTATTAACTTTTCTTTTATCAACAATATAAATTGTATTTTAAGTTTCTGACATACTTTATTGACTAGTTTAGTATGTATCAGTGTGTAAATGATAAAATCACTATTTATCAAAGATTGCAGACTGAACGAGTTACTTTGAGAGATGAAAGCTGCATCAATCAGAAATAACTTTTCAAAGTAGTTTTCTTCTGATAGAATTTCGGCTAAATTGCACAAAAATATGATTTTTACTTCTTTAATGACTTTTAAAGAAATGACTAGTTTTTTGAATCAGAATTCAACTTAAAGAAAGAGTGATTGAATTCATCTTCGTCATTTAAGACATTGACTCTGAAAGATTAATCAAAACATTCTTTAAAGATAATAATAATAATAATAAATTCATACACTTTTGTGACATTGATTAGATCGACTCATGAGAAACTTTATGCTATGTATGTCGAGTGAACAAAATTCTCTGAGGTAGAAAATCACTCGCTATCTATACAACTGCTTCACGCAGTCAAAACAACAAGATTAAGACTATGTATTAAATTTGTTCATGTTGATTGCATGTTAAAGAATGAATGTTCTAATCACTTTAAATTAATTCAGAAGCTTCATTTTCATCATCATTCTTGCTGCTGTCTTGAGATCTTTCATGATTGCAACGATTATTCAATAATTCAAAAAGTCAATGTCATGTGACATTCTTGATTGCAGATGCGTTCAGTTCAAACAATGCATGAGTACATGCTTCGCTGTCTGATGACTTTTTTCACAGTCACATTGTAAGCTATTCATGTTCAAAACGTTTCTCAAGTGCAAATAAACATTAAGATCTATGCGTTCAATTCTGATGTAAGTTGCAAGAATTCTTTCAATCTTCTGAAAATCATCACGCATCTTTATCATCTTGTTGAATAAATGAAATCTTTGTGCTGAGATTGCATTGATGTCTGCAATGCGTTTCTTGTATTTTTCTCATCATTGCTTTTATTGATTTTTGTAATATAACATTATTGCAATGTTATTGTTTATTGAAGTTGTCATAAAAGAGTTGAATCATCTGTGTCTAAACTGCATTCTTACATCTTCTTGAATAAATGTGTTCAGAAGCACTATTTTCTTGATGACAGAAGAGCAAGAGATGAGATGATTAATTTTCGTCAGTTGAGTGCATATGAGTTTGCATGCTCATCTAGTCTCTTACGTTCTGTCATTGATTCAACTGTGTAATGTGACTTTATTTTGCAGCATGTTCAGATGAACATTTCGCGAACTTATGTACATTTCAATTTCTAGCGTTTCGATGCTTACTCTTTTGAATGCTTTCACAACGTGATGTAAAGTCTGATTCTACAAAGTTTCTAGTTTGCATTTCTTGTCTGACTGTTCTTTCTCTTTGTCACGCTAATGTCAGACTGATGCTTTGAATGCAATTTCTGATCTTACTACAGCTGAGTACATTTGTCTCACTTTCGTGAAGATTACTTCTTATGTAAAAACTTTTAAATGACTAAGCGTAAGCATTCTTGTGACGTGACTCACTTCTATTTGTTGAAGATGCGCATCTCATTGCAGTTTCATGTTCAGTTGAATTTCTAGAACTTGCACGTCTGACTTTGACTTAATCACTGAGCTTTCTATTTGTATGCTAATCATCATGTTGAATTTTCTCAATTTTCTAGTGAAATGTGTGAACTCATATTTTTCTGATGCAAACGTTGTGTCATGAGTTTAAGCTCACTTTGCACAAACATCATGTGTCTTGCTCAGTGTTTTGCAGATTTCTTTGATGAATCTGTCATATGTTAGAATGTTGATGTCATTTACGAAGTCAAGCACTTCGATTTTGATTTTCAATGCTTTGTATTTTTCAATTAAACTTGCGTTGAAAAATAGAAAGAGAATCGATGAAATGAGAAACTCTTGAGATATGTCTGCATTTATCTTGCACATAGTGCTCATTTGCTCGTTGAATATCAGCAACGTCTCTCTGTTCTTTAGAAAGCTGCATGCTCATTCAACTATATAGCTTGATGTTTTTCTCATTTTCAGCGTATGCAGCAGTTTGATGTGCAAGACTTAATCAAACACTTCAATGATATCTAGACTTAACATGAAGATTATGTACTTGATCTTGCAGTCTCACATGATGTGAACTTGATCTACTAGTAGATTTAACGTCAAGATCACAAATCGCTTGCGTCTCACTCTCATTTGAGCATTTGAAAGCATGTGATGAGTCTTAGTTATGTCACTCAGTCTTTTGATCATAATTGATTCTAAAGCTTTGCTCATGATATCAAGCAAAGCAATGAGTCAATATGTTTTTGAGTCAATGTAATCACTTTTCTTTGATTTGCATAGCACTATTGTTTAAGTCTTTTTGAACTGCTTTGAATGATATTTGTGTATCACGCATGCGTTGAATAAACTCATCAGCATTGAGATCAGTTTTGTGAAATCTGCTTGAAGTGCTTTGTTTGAAATTTCAGAGACGTTTGACGCTTTGTTCACTTTTATTCGTTTGATTACTCACTTCATCTCATTCTCTGAAATGTGTGAATTTGATAATACTGTCAAAGATATGAATGAATCTGAAATGTCACTGACGTCTGCTTGTGAAAGTGAAGAAAAGAATTTCCCTTGCAGCATCTCGATTTTTTCTTCAAACATTGTTATTATGTGATCAGTATCATCTTGTTTCAGCAACAAAAACTGAGAAAGTTTTTTAAATAGCTGACTTTTAATTCTAGCTCATTTTGCAAAGCATCATATTGATTTCAATGCATTGCTTAGCTCATGCATCTGTGATCTGAAGTGTGCGCATTTTGTTTGTCTGATGATCTTGTTTTTGTGATCATTATGTTTCAAATATTTATTTCATGTCTTTAATATATCTTGCGTTTTTCATATGATTTGCAGTCATCTTGATTTCATTACTACTTCGAAGCAGCTCTGATTTCAGAAGTTTCTTGCTTAATTTAATAATTTTGCTCAAAAAGTAAACTTCTCAATGATCTCTTGTAGTACTTTGATGATCTCTGTTGCTCTGTCATTTTTTTTCAAAGTCAACAAGTTGAAGACTGCATTGAGATTGTTTATAAATTTAGCTCTGTGATAATCAAAAGATGATCTGATCTCTGATGTAAATTGATTCGTACTTCGCACTTGCGTGTCATAGACTGTATTTTCTCGCTGCTAAAGACTAAATCTATCATCATCGTAAACTGATTGTGAGTCTCATGAGTGATTGTGCCTGATTTCAGCAGTAGTCTCAGTCTTGCATTTGTAATAACGTTTAGTAGAGTATTAGTCATTATATGTTGAGTGAAGCATCTTCATTTCTCTCAGTGTGAATGATGTAAATTGAAGTTTTTTACAACTAGTTGTTCACAATTATTCTTGAGTAGTTCATTCAAGCGAGAAATAGTTGAGAATTTCTCTGTGAATATGATGAATAGTGAGCTTAAGTTGTAAACATTTAAAAGTCTTAGCGTCTGCGTTTCATTATTTGTGTTACGAGTTAATATTCTGATTAAACAGATGTCTGACTCAACTGTTTCTACTGTTCACTGATTGAGTCTTAAGCATTTGTGAACATATATGCATGTTCTTGACTGAGATGACGAGTTTTTCACTAGATGAAAGAAGTTGTGAGCTGAGCTAAATGATTGTGAGTCGTTAATGTTACATTCTTGCTTCTGTATGATTATTATGTTGAATTTGCGAACTTTTCTGTCAATCAAGAATGATTCTTGAATCTTTAATGACTTTCTGATGTTGTACTGTAAAATTCATAGAAAGAGTTGTTTTATCATAAAGTTATTTATAGCAAGGTTCAGCTTGACTGAAGATTATCAACAAGCGAAGATGATTGCTAGTTGACTTGACTTGATCAATGCTGATCGCTAGAGAACAAGAAGATTAAGCAGGGAAAAGAGAATAAATAGATCGTTTTTCCTTCTGTTTCTCTCATCATCTCTTTCTGTTTCTTCATTTCTTAAAATTCAGTCAGAAACGCGCTTTTGCATCTGCTACTCACTTTGCTACTCACTTTGCTACTCACTTTGCTACTCACTTTGCTATTCACTTTGCCATTCACACTGCTACTCACTGCTGTCACTGCTATTTACTGCTGTCACTGCTACTCACTGCTGCCATCGCTACTCACTGCTGTCACTGCTACTCACTGCTGTCATCGCTACTCACTGCTGTTACTGCTATTTCATTTGCTTCATCACTGTCATCACTGTCGATGATTGCTTCTACTCATCGTCAGAATCGCGTCAACGTCAACGTCGCTGTCAGCAGAAGACAAAGTCATCGTCGCTTTTTCTTTTCTCATGTGTTTTGCTCTCGCTCGTCTGCATCATCATTGTCATTCTCATCAAGTTCATCTGTCTCTTCGAGAATCAACTCAAAACAAATCGTCGAAACATTGATAACTCTTGTCATGTGACAGAGAATTAAAGACGTTCATCAAGCGAATATGAAACACGAGCTGAAACAGAAGCTTTGACGACTAGAAGCTCAGAGTACAGCGCTGAACCAGTTGAGAAACAACTCAGTGATAGAAGACTTTATCAGTCAAACGTCAGATACTATCTTCTCAAGTGACTCTTACATTCAAACAATGATATTTCGCTATCTCTTTATTGATATCATTCAACTGACTCTCATCTTCAAAAACGAATTTCGAGCTGTCAATATCTTCAAGCTGATCAATGATCATATATTAAATTCAATTAACAAGCAAGATCTGCGATTGTCATGAATCAATGAGCTTCGAACTCATGATGATGACATCACTCAGCAAGATCTCAAGAGCATGATTTTCTTTCTACGCTGTCTAGAAGTATATAATCAATGTCTCATCAAGATGATCAATGATCAATTGAGACATTCTCTGCAAGCAAGCTTAGCTTGATACGTTGACTATCTGCAAAAGCTTCATCTGCATTACATTTTTGAGTTTCTGCAAATCTTTCACTTTCACTTTCATGAGATTTGCATGATAAAAGAAGTCAATGACTCAAACAAGTGATACAATGCTGAAGATGAACTTGTTAATTGAGCATTGATAAAGAAAACATCTGCTATTGCTTCTGAGACGAAATATCAGAGTCAGAGAGTCAGAAAACAGTCAAGCACAAAACTCTCAATATGCAATAAGTTCAACGACAACAGCTGCATCTATTTTAGTTGCATATATCAACATATTTGCAGTGAATGTGATGAGATTCACGCTGCTATCAATTGCAAAACATTGAATTCAAACAATTAATCAATCATTGAAAGAAAGTGACGTTGAATTTTGATCTCGCTGATATCAATATCGAAATTCTTTTCATATCAGCTCATGAAGATCGACGAGGTTTCTCTAGCGCGCAGAGACTCTCTAGATGCAAGCGCATGACAAACACAGTTAGTCAAACATTCTGATCGTAGATATGTTCAAACATTGCTGTTTATCATTGAACATGAAGCTAAAATTGAATATCGAGGCTTGAATCAACTGATTTTGAGCAAGAATCTCTTCTCAATAAATGAAGCTTCAGATACTCTTCAGATTGATTTGACGCAGCAAGTTCGCTGTGATCGACTAATCAAGATTCAACATGTTTCTCATCGCTTTATATTCTCATCATTGAGGCTAGTATCAAAGAAGAACGATCGCTGACGTTGAATACATCATTTATTGTATTCGAAAGAAAAGTCAGTCAACTACTTCATTCTTGAGAACTGAGAATCAATTGAATATTTCATCTTTGATCAAGCAATCATTGCTTTATGTGACATCAATCGAAATGCAGTTCTCATTAAAAGAGATCTGATCGACATCTTTCATCAGATGTCGATAGCAACATCAGATCACTGACTGCTCGATTTCTTCTGAGAAGAAAAGTATTGAATAAATCGCTTTCTTCTCTTTGATCTATGCACGTCATCATATTTGTTCAACCTTTTCGCTAAAGATCTTTGCTGAATGCTCATAGTCACTCTGTAATGAAACTCAATAATACATTATCTGAATGACTTTCTAGTCATACAAGCAAATATAATCGAAGCTCGTAAATACGAAAGCGATTTTGATGATCTGTGCGCTCAGTTAGAGTTTAGCGTTAATCTTAAAAAGAATCTTATTGACATCACGTGCATCTTTTTGAACATTGAGCTTGATTCAATCAATATGATGACTCATTTATCATCTGACAAGCATAAGAAGACAATTCAGCTCGTCAACAACATGCTTACAAAAAGCTCTTTATCATACAAGAAGCTACAAACGCTATTAGACTTTCTGTCATTTGCTGCAAAGATCGTGATTTCTGAAAGAGTTTTTCTCAGACGACTGTTCAACAACTTAATCGTCATCAAATCACGCAAGCAGCGCATCAACTATTCAATGCAACAAGATTTACTATGATGAAAGACGTTTCTTTCAAAGTGAAACAACGTACGTCTGCTTCGCAAGCAAGAATTCAGACATTCTTTATATCTCTGAATCAACGCTTCAGATTTATACGGCATGAGAAGTTACTATCTGCGTCATCTTGATCTATCATCAGCTGCTAGTCAAGCATTTTCTAACCGATTTAACATGTGCTTGAGTGACAAGTATATCAATGTCAAAGAAATGACGATGATTCTTCAAGCTTTGACAGCATGACTTTTCGTTTTCACAAGATGCAATCTCACTATATATGACAACAACGTAGTTGTTGTCATCGACATTAACAAGATCTTCATGCGCGAAGAAACAATGCTGTATCTGCGACGAATAGTTTTGCTGACGACTGTGCATGATATCTGCATACATGCTTTGTGAATTTCAATTCATGAAAATCATCTAGCTGATTTGCTTTTTCAAGCAAAGTTCAGTACTATTGCTGACGAGTTTTCTCAGCTAGCTACACTTTAGTCAATCAGCGCGAGTCGTTGAGCTTCTGATACAGCGAGATTCTTCTTGATCGCTCAGCAGTCAGATATCTTTGATGAGATTTAGCAACGTTCATCAGAGATATTTACAATATAGTCAAAAGAAGCTACTTCATGTTCTGCTTCTTGATTGTCAGAGTCAAATATTCGACTTCAATCTCAAATTTGATCAGCTGATCAGCAAATTTAAAGAACAAGATGATCAAAGTTAAAATCATTAAGATTTATCTCATTAATTTATGATCACATCACATTGACGTTGAATATTCTGATATTAAGATCGAGACATTTCATCACTCTACATTACAGCGAATCATAGTCGAAATTCAAAGACTTCAAGACAATGATCAGACTCGCAAGCAAAGATTTATAACACGAAATTTACTGCTACTATTGCTACGTTAATTTGATCAATCTATCATTGAAGAAGCAACATGACATGCGTCATTTTGCCTGACGTTTGCAAGCTTTCTGTGCATGAGCGAGTTTACATGAAGTCAATTGAATAGAACATCTGACTTTAAACAGTGACATTTAATCAGAAGTTCAATTATCTTTCAGAATGACTCTTTGCAAGTCATTTTATTGAGCTTCAAAATCGACTCTTTCAGACGTGAGATGACATTGATCATTGCTGTTGTCGACGACGAAGCATGCATTAAAAACTCACTTGTCAATCTGTTTTCAAAGTTTTCTGCATTTCTGCTGACACTTCTGTTTGATTCAGAATATTCATACATGCAAACTCACGTCATTGAGATTCTGCGTAGAACGCTAGTCACACTGAGCATAGAAAATCATTACTCAGATCACTTCTTTCGTCGAGATGCTGCTATCTCAGCTCATCAAGCAAAGCTTTCGAAGAATGAAATTCAGCTGCTAGAAAGATGAAAGTTTGACAGCTATCACTTATACATTGAAGCTCATTCTAGCTACATACTAAATGTTTCTAAGAGACATCAAAGATAGTCACTTTCGATCAGTTGACTAAAATCAGTTCTTGTTGATCTTGATACTTTGTATTGACGTTTCTGAAATTTGAGAGTGCTTGACATCTCAGAGCGACTTTCGAGGCAAATTTTAGCCCTGAAGATCGTCAGAGATCGTTGAGTTTGCTCAAACACATATAATATATATTCATTCAAACGAAGATGATGCTTGATAGAAGATTCAGCTTGACTGAAGACTATAAACAAGCGAAAATGACTGTTAGTCGACTTGACTCGATCAATGTTGATTGCTAGAAAACAAGAAGATTAAGCAGGAAAAAGAGAATAAATAGGTCGTTTTCTCTTCTGTTTCTCTCATCATCTCTTTTTGTTTCTTCATCTCTTAGAATTCAGTCAGAAACGCGCTTTTGTCTCACTCACTCACTTCATAGACTCAGTCGCTTAGATAGAGAGAGTGCTTGACATCTCAGAGCGACTTTCGAAGCAAATTTTAGCTCTGAAGATCATCAGAGATCATCGAATTTGCTCAAACACATATAATATATATTCGTTCAAATGAAAACAATGCTCGATAGTGTTGTTGACTCTGCATTGAAAAGACTCTTTGTATGCTTTCAATCACTGAGAGTCTTTCGTGCTTTCTGATTGAGCGTTTCTGAGTCTGCTCAGATGTTGTCTCATCTGAGTCGCTAGTCACGCATAAGAAGAGATCAACTCGTCTCTTCTTGACTTTTATCATCTGTCATGTTGATTTAATGTCTCGATTGCGTGTTTTCAACATGACGTTTGTTAAGCTCAAAAAGTTCGTTGAATCTACAAAGTTTGTTGAGCTTAAAGAGTTCAGAAACAGCAAGAAGAATGCATGATTGTATTTCAACGCTTTCAAATATCTGATCAATCTGTTTCTGTAGATTTCTGATGTCTGTTTCATCTGTTGTCATCATTTGAGACAAATGTGTCTTCAAAGTTCATGATCTTCATTGCAGTTGATGCAACATTTTCTATTCAAAGACATCATGCACTCTTTGATGTGATGTTTGTTTGCGCATTTAGCGCAGCGTTGTTTCTTCTTGCAGAATCTGATTATATGATCAAATTCAAAGCATCTGTAGCATTGAGTGATGTAACAGTTCTTTTCAAACAGCTTGCATAAGCATTCTTAATACAAGTTTAGCATGCTTTCGTTCATTAGTTGATTCATCATCACTTCGATTGCAATCTTTATGATGAGTGACAAGTGAGTCTTCTCACTTTTAACTACTTTCTTGAGTCAGACTATTCTTAGAATCTTTAAATTCTCATGAAGTCTTGCGTTGTCTTTTACTAATCTTTTAATGATCACTTTCTGATTGCTTGTGTTTATTGTGATGTGTATCTCATGTGCTAGCACAACGAAGATTTGATGCATTATACGCGTCAAGTTCGCGATTTCTTTTGCTCATGTTTGAGATCTTTTCAGATTTGCTTGAGTCTTTGAGCTCACTGCGTGAAGTGTGATGTCTTCGCTTTCAAGCTTTCAAAGAGACATAATTAAATTTCTTTGAGCTGTCAACATGTTTATGATTTCTTAAAGAATTTGTTCAATAAATTTCTTTTGTATCTTCTTTATTTTCTTTCTTTCTGCTATCTTCATCATGACTTCTCATTTCTTGCAAAGTGATGACAATTCATCTCTGAGATGTTGCTTTCTCATTGTTACTTCTTCTCTTGTCACGTTCGCTTATGACGTGATTCTTGATGAGAAGCACATGCTATCTTGTGTTTGCATGTTATCTTATGTTTGTAGCTGCTTGCTAAGCAGTTGTATGAATGTCTTCAGTTTCTGTACATTCTTCGCAATGAACGCGTTCTGATTCTCGTTGTTTTTTTCTTCTGAATCATTTCAAAGACATTGCATCAGCTTCACTGCTACTTCTTTTCATGAATGATCTTTGCTCTTCTCTTTCTCTAACGTTGATGTTTATATTAGAAAATCAATAATGTTAGCAACTAGACTGATCACATCAAGTCGAGTACTTAAGTTCAAGTCGAGTACTTGACTCGTCAAGACTCGATTCGAATCAGAATTCTTGACTCAAGTATTTAAGTTGAATCAAAAGATTCAACTTAAGTATTTGAGTCAAGTCAGAAGGTTGAGATCGAGTATCGACTTGAAATTTTCGACTCGATTCGTCAAGACATGAAGATAGATAGATAGATATTCTATTATGACTCTTTATTATGACTTTCTATCATAGCTTTTCTTCATGACTTTTCTTCATGACTTCTTTTCATGACTTTTCTTCATGACTTTTCTTCATGACTCTCTATCAAACAGTCTTCATAGTTTCTCATCATGACTCTCTATCATAGCTTTCTATCATAGCTCTCTATCATAGCTTTCTACCAAAGCTCTCTATCAAATGATCTTCATGTTCTTCTTTATGTTTTTCTTCATGTTTCTCTTTATGACTTTCTACCAAAAAGGTAATGCAAAAAGGTAATGCAAAGGCGAAAAACCGGAAAAATTTCTATATTTAGTTCTCTTGACGTCATATTCGATTTCTTGATGAGTTGAATCAAGAACTCAAATCAAGTATCGATTTGAAATCAATATCAGATTGAATCAGAATGTTGAAATCGAGTATTTGAGTTGAATCAGAAGATTGATATCAAGTACTTGAGTCAAGTCAGAAGATTGATATCAAAACTCAGCTTGATGATCAGTCTATTAGCAACATACTTCTTGTCGTTGCGTAAGCTTTTCGACTTCACGTTGCTGTTTCTTCATGACGAGTCAACGTCGTTCGCAATCGTCTCTGAATCAGCATTGCTGTCGCTCATGCAATTCATCGTCGTTTATTCATCTTCTAGATTCATTCTGCTTTGATTGTATTGCTTTTTTCAAAAATTTGCTTTGCATGCGTTGTGATTGTTTTCACTCTTTAAAGATATAATTTGACTTGTAACAGTGAAAACAATTTTCAATTTGTAAATTGATGTCTTTGATGCTAGTAAAAGTCACGTTGCGCTGTTTTGATAAATTGACTGATTTAGTAACTTCAACTGTTTTATAAAAGATAGTCTTTGAAAGTTTCTCAGCAAAAATGACTTGTTTAGTTGTTTTGACTTTGATCATTGATTCTTTGTAAGATTCAGCTTGACTAAAGACTATCAATAAGTGAAGATGACTAGTTGACTTGACTCAATCAATGTTGATCGCTAAAGAACAAGAAGATTAAGCAGAGAAAAGAAAATAAATAGATTGTTTTCTCTTTTGTTTCTCTCATCATCTCTTTCTGTTTCTTCATTTCTTAGAATTCAGTCAGAAACACGCTTTTGTCTCACTCACTCACTTCATAGACTCAGTCGCTTAGATAGAGAAAGTGCTTGACATCTCAGAGCGGCTTTTGAAGCAAATTTTAGCTCTGAAGATCATCAGAAACCGTCAAGTTTGCTCAAACACATATAATATATATTCATTCAAACGAAGATGATGCTTGATAGCTTTGATATTCTTCATAGCTCAATGCTCATTATTTAGATGAATCAGATAAACATGAATCTCATTAAGAGATTTTGATTGAATCATTTAACTACTTCAAGTCATATAAAGATGAAAGATAATCTTGTCTCGTAAGTTAACTATTAATTGTCTTTCATGATAGTTTAAATAAAAAGACAGACGTTGAAATACAGAATAGAAATCATTGAATTTACTAGATTCTTGAGTAAGATTTGAATATTGTTTTCAAAAGTTAGTCTTCTTGTTTAAATCATTATACAGCTCAGCAAGTTCATTTAACAGATTCTCAATCATCATATAAAGATTCAATGAATCTCATTAATGTCAAGCTAATGTAGCTTTGACTGCGTCTTCTTTGATTCAAGAATGAATGTAAACTAGAATTGCTTTATTATTGTCAAAGTGATTGACATTGATTTTCAACTTGTCACGAATCTTTCTCTGTTAATCATCTCAGATAGACTCACTTTCATCAGTAAACGTAAATGAATTGAGAAGCTTTTGAAAATGCTTGATAGAGCAAGAAGAGATAGAAAAGAAGAGCATGTCATTTCTAGTCACTTGAAGTTGACTTTGTGCTTCAGTAAGCTTGTCTTGAATCTTTATGTAATTTTTATTCAATTGTTTCTTAGCTTGATCAATGTCTTCATAATGATTCTTTCAAATTTCTTTACTAGAAATCTTGTTGAATAGTTCTAATGCTTCAACGTTTAAATCTCGCTGAGTTTGAAGATCATTAAGAACTTCTAGAAATTGATTTAAATCTTCTTTGATTTATTGATTTATTGATTTAGCTGTTCAACATTCTTAATATCTCAGAAAATTGCAGCATCATCAGCTTCATTAAAAGCAGTGAAACCAGATATAGATTGACGTTTATTTTGTACGAAGTCGATTCAAAAATAGATTAATATGCGTGGTGAAAGCTCAAAATAAATGACTGAATCAGAAGTAACAAAAGAATAAAGACTTTGATAGCTTTTGAATTGACTATTCACAGCAGAAGATCAAGTCATGATGAATATTTAGTCAGTTGAACGAAGAACAATGCTCAACAGTATGTAGTAAGATCATAGTTCAAGTGTTTAATCTTCAAAGAAGAATAATGTTAATTAAAAAAAGTGTTTTTGTTTTAATTCTTAAGCAATCAATGAAGATTTATTATTGTTGATTCTATTAATTAAATGAACTGATGTGTATTGAATGAGCTTTAGATTCTCTAGCAATTCAATGATCATATATTCTCATTGATTCTATTAATTTCTTGATGTTGTTTTGTCTTTCAAAGTCATTGATCATCAGATACACAAATTTCTTTATATTTATCTTATTGTCAGTTGAATTAACTTGAATGAATAATGAAATCAATATCATATGATAGACGAATTCTTAATGTAATGTTAAAATCATGTTTAAATGATTTAATCAGTGAAGTACATGAATGATGATGCTTGATTCTTTAAAGATAGCTATAACTTGTCATGATGTCAGATCATCACTTAAGTCTAGAGCATAGATCAGAGCTTATTTTAATCAATTCATAATCAACTCATTTAAGTTGATTATATAATGATTAAAGTTAGTTATAAATCATCAAGATCTCATGTTCATTTAATCTGTTTCATGATTCAATGAATTAAGTCATCAATCTAGTCATCATCATCTTAATTTAGTCTCAGCAATTCTGTTTTAATCATCTCAGTCATATGTGCAAATCTTTGCAATCTTAAGTCATAAAACTATTGTTTAGTCTTGATTTTGCTCAATTCATGTATATAAAAGTTGAGCTTTCATTCTTTTCTTTTGCTCTTTGTCTTTCATTTTATACATTATTTGATGTATTGTTTTGTATTTAAATTCTATCAAAGTAATAATAATATCAGTCTTTTATATTAATAGTATCTTTAGTTTAGCTCAATCTTTGACATTATGAAAGATCTACACTCTCTGCAATGTTTTCATATGTTAAAATCTTGTTTAATTATTCTTTCACTTAAATGAAGTCACTTCACAATCTTTTAATCAATGATGAGCATGCTGTTGAACAGTTCACTTAAAGTGTGATCGAAAATTCAGTTGAGATCTTTTGCATAATGCAAGAGCTTCAAAATCAAGTTTGACAATATGATGTTATCATCTCATCTTTGTTCATCATTCTCAGTTCTTCAATTTATATAAAATTGAATTCTCAGTCTCTTGCAACAATAGCTCAAATCATTGCACAAATCTTGAACAATTAATCTTTTTTCATCATTCATCTTTTTGCAAATTCTGTTGCTGTCTTCATTGCTTTTAGATTCAAGAAGCTTCTTGACATATTTAAATATAAGAAAAACAAAGATTAATTGAATGCATGAAAGCAGAGTCTGATACAGCGCATGAATGTGAACAATGATCATTATTTCTTTCATCGAGTCAAGATCATTTATGTTGAGTCATGATTCATCATAGATAAGAAAACTCACAATCTAATGAGTTAATATTGAGTCAATAATCTCTGTATCATTTTCATCTTTGCAGATTGATGACACAAATTGCATCATTACTATGATAATTTTTTCAAGACAAAAGATGCTCATTTATATTTTCATGAAACTTTGAAGCAAAACATGAATAATTTTGTTGACTATTACAATCTTTTCTATCAAAAGAAAGAACATTCTTTGATGAAAGATTTTTCATTGATTGACTGTCTGAAGCATAATGTTAATTATTTAATTCAAGTCATCATTTTCTTTTGACAAAATCTTGATGAAACTCAATCATTCATCTTTCATTAATGAGTTCAAGCATTCTTTGACATTGATGAAGAGCTTCAGCAACTTAAGCATCATCAATCTCACTTCATCTTCATCATCATTTCATTCATCAAAGTTAAGAACATCTCTGCATTGACTAGTAACTCTTTGAGTTCAAAGATCATTACTTCTGTGACTGTTGTTTTGACAGTATCTTCATCTCTTTCTCTCTTGTCTCTTGATAAGTCAATGAATTTAAACTTTGTCATTGTCATCGTTTAAAATAAGATTTTGATTATTTCTGAGATTAAGAAAATCTGCAACAAGTGAAAGCTATGCTACTACTGCAAATTGCAACATTCAAGCAAAATCACTAATGAATGCTCAAATAAGAAGCTTTTCACTCTGTGTATCATGAATGTTTACAACAGTGATGTCATCAATATAAATGAAGAAGTCTCACTGTCTGCAAGAAAAGTTTAGTTTCTGAGCTAAGTCATGCTCAGAAATTTGTATACATATCATTTTGTTTACTAGTTTCAATCTTTTCATTCTCACTTCAATTATATAGAAAGTTTTCTGCTACATTTGTCTTGAAACTCTTTGAATTCAATTTGACATTCAAGAATAATCACATGATAGTATTCTGTATTTTACGTCAAGCTCAATTTAAAGTTTTCGTTCTCACTCTGATTGATAGTGAAGTCTTTGCTTATGTTTTTATGAATAAATTCTTTACGCAACAACATCATCTTTTCTTGCATCAATTAATTTACTTTTGCAAACTTTGAGAATTTGATGATTCAGTTGCTTTAATTGATGACATTACTCATGTCATTGAAATCACAATGATTCTCAATGAACACATCAAAAAACTATTCTTTTATGTCATTGAATTAAGTCAATATCTCATCATCATGAGTTTATCATGATTTCATCATCACGTCATTGATGTAAATTTTGAACACAATATTTTCATTTTATCTTTCTTCTTTTATCTTAATCATTGTTGTTAATTTCTCATCAAGATCTATGATTTTAATCAATAAGAAGAAAATTTCTCGCTCAAAGTTAACAAAGTAGCTTTTCTTCAATTTAGTTCTCAATTCACTTTCAAGAAGCAACTCAGTTCATGAATCACTCACAAGAAGCAATTCAATCTACAAATTACTCACAAGAAGAAATTCAGCATTCAGTTTGCTTGCAAGAAGCAATCTAGTTTCTTATTCACTTAAAAGAAGCAACTCAGTTTCTCGTTTGCTCACAAGAAGTAATATAATTCTTTGTTCACTCATAAAAAGAAAACTAATACTCAGTTCATTCACAAGAAACAAATCTCATTTAGTCTTGTCTTTCATCTGAAACAAGAAGCTTTTAGTTATATTTTTCAAGTCATTTAAAAGAAATACTTATCAAAAATTAAGTGTTGAAATTCTTTCTTCTTTAAAACTTCTGTTGTTTCTCAAGCAAATTAATTCAATTAATCTTTTATACAACTTGATATAATTGAGTTGAAAGTTTGAAGCTTTGATTACGTTACTCATGTCAAAGACATTGAAGTGTTTAATGTCATTCTAAAGAAAATTGATATTTTCTTGAATCTTGAATTAATCTTGTCTTCTAGTTTAAACTCTGATGAGTCAAAGTCACGTCACATGACTTTGACTGTCTGTTCAAAGAACAGTTCAACTCTTGCTCAGTTCTCGTTTTGCTCTCAAGACAGTATATATAATAAGAATCATCATTTAAATCTTCATCAAATGAAAAAGAAATTTTATTTGACTGCATTCATGACATAAGAAAATCTTGAAGTTTATTAACAAAGTAAGAACATTGATTCAGTCACAATTCTGTCGTTTAAATATTTCAAGTTTCTAGATGTTTTCTTCAAGAAGAATGTCAATATCTTGTCTTTGCATTGAGTTTATGATCATGTCATACATCTTAAAGAAGATGCTCAATTCTCAGTCTTCACTTTGTACAACATAAGTCGTGACGAAATTCTAGAACTTCGACATTATCTGAATGAAAATCTGAGCAAAGATTTTATTCAAGTCAGTCACTTTCAGATGATTATTTTTATTCTCTTCATTAAGAAACTTGAAGAAGAACTTCACTTCTGCATAAACTATTAAGATCTGAATGCTATCACAGTCAAGAATCAATATTCTTTGTCTCTGATTTCAGAAACGCTGAATCATCTAAGTTGAGTCAAAGTTTTTATCAAGCTTGATATCATCTTCGCTTTCAATCAACTTTGAATCAAAGAAGAAGACGAAGCTTTAATCATCTTTTGCACTCAATTTGAATTATTCAAGTATTTAATCATGCTCTTCGATTTATGTAATGAGTCTGTCTTGTTTCAGAAGTACATCAACAATATTCTTCATGAACATTTAAATAAGTTCTATATTGCTTATTTGAATGACATCTTGATTTACTTGAACAATGAACTTGAACATGAGATTCATGTCAAGCTCATTCTGCAGAAGCTGCAAGAAGCAAATCTTTAAACAAATATAATTAAATGTGAATTTCATGTCACTTAAGTTTCATATCTAGAATTGATAATCATCATTGAAGAAATCAAGATGAACTCTTTTAAGATAAACATCATTGTCAACTAATTCATTTTAATCAACGTTAAAGACATTCAAAGTTTTCTAGATTTCGCGAACTTTTATAGAAGATTCATTTATGACTATAGTAAAATAGTTATCTCGCTTATTCATCTCATCAGAAAAGATGTATTCTTTGTCTGATTTTAGAAATGTCAGAATGCATTCAACATTCTTAAGAAAGTCTTCACTTTCAAGATTATTCTTCATCACTATAATTCAGATCACAAGATTGTGATAGAAATCAATGCTTTGAACTATGTATTCAAAAACATTCTCTCTCAATATGATGAAAATGAGATTCTTCATTCAGTTGCTTACTTTTCAAAGAAGCATAACTCAGTTGAGTGTAACTACAAGATTTATGACAAAGAATTCATGATCATTGTTTATGCTTTCAAGAAATGATGATCAAAGCTCAAAGACTTTATCTATTCTGTTGAGATGATTACAAATTACAAAAATCTTAAGTATTTCATGTCAATTAAGTAGTTGAATCATCATTAAGCTCGTTGAAGTGAGTTTCTGTCTAAATTCAACTATTACATCGCTTATCATTTTAACAAGATTGATAATAAGTTGAATGCTTTGACACGTTGCTCAGAAGATCTTTTTAAGAAGAAAAATACATTTGATTCTTGACATCAATATCAACATCAGACAATTCTGAAAATTCATGTTTTAAATCTCAATATTATTAAAAATCTCACTCTTGATGTCTTTGACATTAAAGTCATGAAGCTTCAATCACAAATCATTACTTTAGACTCAGTTCAGTTACATTTGTTCTCAGTTATCTCAGCATCTTCGCAAATTCTAGCTTTCATGAATCTAGAAATCGAGAAATTCAACGTTGAAAATATCAAGTCTTAATTAAATCAAGACATTCTGAATCTTGATGAAGATTCTGCTAATATTCTCATTCAGACATTATGAAAGCAAATTGAAATCAATAACAAATTCGCAGCTCAGATAATTAAAGTGCTTCATAATGAAGCACAACATCATAACAAGATCTTTCTAGTTAAGTGTGAAGAACACGAGAATCATTTATACTTTCAAGAAAGAAAGTACATGCTCAACTCAAATAAACTACGTCTTCATATCATTCAGCTCGCTCATGATAATGTCATTGATGATCATTCAGAAAGAGCAAAAAGCTATAAACTGATCAGTCAAGCTTACTGATAATCAAACATTTATAAGTATGTTCAATGCTTTGTATGAAACTGTCATGTATGCACACGTTTCAAGCTTTCTAAACAATGAACTCAAGAATGATTGCATTTTCTTTCAATTCTTGAACGTTGTTGATGTAATATCTTCATGAACTATGTAGATTCTTTATCGCTCAGTATCTTTATGAGTATCACATATAAATATGTTCTAGTTTTCATTGATCATTTTATCAAAATGAGACATTTAGTTCTCATCACTTTTATGAAAGTTGAAGAAGTTATCAACTGCTTCTATGCTTATGTTTGAAAACATCATGATTTACTTGAGTTCTTCATATTTGATCAAGATACACAATTCATCTTTGATGTTTGAAAGCATATATGTAAAATGCTGAAGATAAACGCTAAGTTATTAACTATGTATTACTTTGAAATCAATGATCAAATTGAGAAAGTCAATGCTGTCATGAAGCATTATCTTTGAGTTTTTGTCAACTACATGCAGAATGACTGAGCTAAGTGACTTTCTGAAGTCGAATTTGTCGTTAATAACACATCATCATTAATCACTTTAAAATCATTCTTCTTGATCAATTTAAGTCAAAACTCACATTTAGACTTCAAGTTCTTTAAATCTTTGCTTAAGAATCTTACATTTCAAGCTTGAAACAAGTTAATCAATGTCAAAGAATTCATTAAGAAGATGAAGAAATTAACTAAACATTTACGTGATGAGATGCTTATAGCTCAGATCATTTACAAGTTTAATGTCAATCACTTTCATTATTCTTATTTCAAATACTTCATCGAAGATGAAGTCTGACTGAATGCTTGCAATCTCAGCATTGCTCATCTCACTGTTAAGTTAAATGATCATAACATTGATTTCTTTAAGATCAAGCATGTCTTCAAGAACAATTCTCTGATCATTAAGTTAAATCTTTCAATATTCATGAAGATTTACTCAATCTTTCATGTCATTCTTTTAAGTCATATCACAAGTGACTTTCTTTCAAGTCAATATCAGAAATCTTGAGAACTCATTGTTATCAAGAATGACAAAAGATTCTGATATGTAAACAGCATATACAATTTAAGCGTGATCAATGCTATAATTCATCTCTGCTCAAGTATTACATCAATTGAAAAAATCACTTTTCTACTTGAAAGTCTTTTCATCTTCTAAATAATTGTGAGCAAACGCTTAATGAATATCATTTCGTCAACTCTGTTGTTGAAGAATCACATGTACTGTCATGTGTGATATCTCAATGTCAATGTCAAGAACTTTAAGTTCAATCTTCATCATTTCAATTCAGTTCAGATTTAACTCAGATCTTGTTTAAATCTGACTCAGATATCTTGTTTAAATCTGACTTAAATGTGACTCAAATGTATTTTAGTTTTGTTTGTGCATCATTACATTAAACTGCATTTCATTTCTTTTTTACTCAGATTTAACTCAGATTTTGTCTAAATCTGACTCAGATATCTTGTCTAAATTTAATTCAAATGTGACTCAAATGTATTTCAATTTCGCTGTGCATCATCATGTTAAAATGCGTCTTGTTCTTTAAACATTTCGCTCAGACCTGACTTAAATGTGACTCAGATCTATTCTAGTTTCGTTTGTGCTTCATTACATTAAAATGCGTTCACATCAATTCTCATCTCATTCAGTCTTCATCTTCAATTCTTTCTCATTTCATCTTGTTTCTTTTCATCATCTTGCAGAAGTTCAATCTTGAAGAGAAAAGTTACTGTCATAATGTCAGATCATCATTCAAGTTTAAAGCATAAATCAAAACTTATTTTAATCAATTCATAATTAACTCGCTTAAGTTGATTGCATAATGATTAAAGTTAGCTAGAAATCATTGAGATCTCATGTTCATTTAATCTGTTTCATGATTCAATGAATCAAGTCATTAATCTAATCATCATCATCTTAATTTAGTCTCAGCAATTCTGTTTTAATTATCTCAGTTATGTGCATGAATCTTTGCAATCTTAAGTCATAAAACTACTGTCTAGTCTTAATTCTGCTCAATTCATGTATATAAAAGTTGAGCTTTCGTTCTTTTCTTTCACTTTTTGTCTTTCATCTTGTACATTATTTGATGTATTGTCTTGTATTTAAATTCTATCAAAGTAATAATAATATCAATCTTTTATATTAATAGTATCTTTAGTTTAGCTCAGTCTTTGACATAATTGAACATTAAGAATACAGAAGAAGAATGATACAAGAACTTTTATTTATATAATGTTCAAAGACTGCATTAAACTTGAAGAAAACATATTGTGACACAGAAAGAATGTTGTGAAGTGAAGAAAATGTTAAGAAAGAAAAAAGATGTTGAGTCATATCTGAGTCAAATCTGAGCTAAATTTAAATCAGATTGAAGCTTGTTTTAATCAATATACAGTTAACTAGCTAACATTAACTGTGAATTGATTAAAGTTAAAACTTTGACCTTATTCAATTCTGACACATTCATAATAAAGTTTTCAGAACTCATGAACTATCAAAATCAATAATATTCAATTGTAATTCTCAGTTTATATTGATTGTCTGAAAGTCTTTATATCTGAGACTCAATATCAAGATGAAACTGTTTACAGACTATTTGTAAGAATTCATCTCATTGACTATGAATAATGCATGTCTGCAAGACTAGCTCACAAGATTAAATCAAAGAGATTAATGAGTGAATAGAAGTAGCAACTTGACAGAAGATGAAAACTCTGCAAGCTTTTGCTTTCGTTTCTTAACAATTAGTTTTATTATTAATAAACTGCTATCTTATTATCTTCTACTACGCAGTTTCACGTAAAAAGATCTCGTCATCTCACAGTTTTAATTGCTTTATTTGCACAAAGCTGCTCAGTAAAAGATGTTGAACATGCAGCGACTCATCAGAAGTTGCATGATCAAAAGAAGTAATAACTTTTTTCATACTGAGAATTTGTTGTCTCATCAAAACAGATTTGAGAATCATGCATTTGAATATGCAAATGAGAAGTTCAAGTTGCAAGAATTTAATGAACAGACAGATCATATTTCTTGATGATTAACAAGCGAAGTATGCAAGCAGTTAAAGAATCTGAAGACGCAGAATGTACTGCTTGTCTTGCAACTTTACATATCAAAACTCAAGCGAGAAACTTAATCAATTTTTGATCATTGATGTCAACATAGTGATGATCACTATTAAAGTGATGCACGCAAGCGTGTTAATCAATCTTGCGAGTTTAGAGAGCAAAGCATTATGAACTACAACTTCTTGATGTTCTGACTGCGAGATTGCAAAGACTTCATAGTCGTGATGTCATTTAATTTCATCACGAAAGAAAAGAAGCTGCAATAATCTGTGTCATACTTGTCAAAGAAGTCTTGCAATCAGTGATGAGATCATGTAATGAGCATGCACAATCATGATGAGATACTCGACTGAAAGTACTACATTAAATACTTGCATGCTAGACTTAGCAATTCTGAAATTCGTAACTTTCAAACAAAATGTTGACTTGAGACTGCGAAGCAGCAAGTCGATTAAAGCATCATGAATTTCAAGCAATATTTTATCAGACTGTATGCAGATCTAAACTCTCATATATTCAATGAGACTTGCATGATGTACTTGTGAATGAAGATTAATGAAATCATCATGAATGAGTTTCTTTGCATTTCATACATTTTTATCAATTATGTTGATCTGCTAAAGCATTTTATAAACATTGACTTGCATCTGCAAGACATTGACACATTGTCGAAGTTACATTCGCAGCAAAGTGAGAGTGCAGCATCTCAGAAGAGTTTTTGATTCTTGCATGAAAAGATGAAGTCTGTTGCTGCAACGAAGAATTCAAAGTTCTTTGCTTCAAGCACGCAGTTTAAAGACGATGCAACATTCAAGTTCAATGAGTTCAAGCAAAATGCTGCTTCATTTAATTTTACGTGCTGATCATGCAAGAAAATGAAACACAAGATTGATAATTTGATGTGTTTCAACTACATATTCAAACAAGAGACTCGCAATCATGATGAAGAAATGAAAAAAGAGAAAGTCTGATGTTCATTGTTGAATCATTAAATATAACTACAAAAAGATGATTGTCATGTGCATTAATGATATCAGTACTGACAAATGTCTCTGAGAGAATGCGTGAAGCTCATTGTTTTATTGACTTTGAAATCAAGTGAAATTTTATATCATAATTATAAGTAAAAAAGCATGAGTTATTGAAGAATCATGCAATTCTGAAACAGATTCAGACAATCAATGATCATCAAATTCTCTGCTATGATACACATTAAATTGTTATTGAGTTGATTGATCATGAGAAAGTTTGCAAGAGCTGAAACATTGAGTTTCATGCTGTGAACATATGAGAATATGATATGATTCTTGATTACTTGTGATTAAATAAGATCAACTTGAATATTCATTAACATAAGCATTGCTGATTGTATTGAGAAAACAGCATTCAGCGTGCAAAGCAAATACGAATTAGTTTGTGCAAGATATTGAAATTTGTTGAGCTGACAATGCTTACAGTTAAGAAAAGAAAACAGACTTATGTAGCTCTGTTTTATCAGCTGCTATCTACAAATAACTTATCACAGAACGCAGATCATCAGACTGCAAGATGCAATGCGCTTTAAGCGAAAGAATCAAAGATACTCTTTGCTATTCAAGATCTTAAGAAAGTATTTTCTGAGATTCTTTCTGATAGTTTGAATATGCATGATCAGATGAAACATTTCATTGATCTGATGAAAAGCAAAATGTCTCACATGAAGTTTATTTATAAGATGACATGAGATGAGCTCGCTGTTGAGATCGTGTTTAGAAACTAATCAGAGTGCGTGCGTGACTAGAATGTTTGATTTATAAAGATAATTATAACTAAGACTTTAAGAATACAGAAGAAAGAAGATACAAAAGACAAGAAGAACACGCTCTATATAGTAGTTACTCAGGTTCGACGCTAGTCTAAAAGAGAACGTGTTGAAACACAAGAAAGATGTTTTATTCAAAAGATGTTTACGACACAAAGAAATGTGTTTGTCATAGACATCTGTTAACTACTCATAACACAAAGAAGTGTGTTTGTCTAGAAGATAATACAAGCTGATTAAAAGATGCTAGGGAAGAAAAAAGATGTCAAGTCATATCTGAGTCAAATCTGAGTCAGATCTAGATCAGATCTCGACTAGATCATTGACTAGCTTTAATTAATTCTGACACATTCGTAACATTATCTTTCTCTTCAAAAATTCATGTTTGCATGAATAGAACAAATGAAACGCAAACTTTCACTGTTTTTCAACTTAGTGTGACTTGTCTGAATAGAGTTTATGAAATTCGACTAAAACTTCTTTCAAGCTCTCGAATTCTTCTTTATTGACATAGTATCATTCATCATCTCGATCTAGTTCTGTTCATTTGATTTTGTATTGTATTCAATCTTGATAGCGTCTAGAGTTTAAAATGTCATCTATCTCTCAATAATCATCGTTTTCAATTGTCAATGATTTAGAAGATTTCAAATGCTGTTCTGATAATGAGTCTTGAGAATAAGAACATAATAGCTTCGAGCTGAACATCAAATGCAGCTGCTTCATGCTTATTGATAAACGAAGATGATAGAAGATTTCAACTTTGACAGTGATTTGATAGAGTTCTAGCTGTTTATCTTTCAAATCTTTACATGATCTAGTTGTCTTTATGTTTCTAGAGAATAATCAAACTCAGTCGTTTACTTCATAGATGACGTCTCGTCTATGTTTATTGATCTGAGCTTCAATGATCTGCTTCATCTTTTTCAATTGCTGATGATCAAAGATAAGAAGCTCTTTCATTTGAATGATAATATTGTTTGCTTTTCTAACTTCAAGACGTTCATGAGTTGTTTCGTAGTCAGTCGTATCTGAATCGAAACTCATTCAAGGGTGAAAATTCTTATTGAAGTAGAACGAAGTCATTGAGATGATTGAGAAGATATTGAAATTCTCGCTGAATTTCATCATGAGAAGTCATTTCGCTCAGTCATTCTGCAGATAGCTACAGTAAATTCTTAATTCGCGTTTAACATCTTGATTAACTTGTTTCAATTGATCATTGATCTAAAAATAATAAACTGTTAATAAACTAACTGTGATTCTTAATTACTTACAAAGACTTTGTCACATTATTGATATGAATTGAGAATCTCTGTTTGAAACAATAGAACTAGATAGATCATGAAGTTAATAGACGTTTCATAGCATGATTCAAACCGTTTCTTCAACTGAGATGCTCTCATCTTCTCAATGACAGAAGACATAGTGACGTTTCTTGATGAGATGACATATGATTGTGCAAATGATGTTATAATCTTCTGATAGAGATAGCTCAGTGATGAAGTTCATAGCTATATCTTTTCAGCGTTTCTGTGAAATCGAAAGAGAATGAAGAAGTTCATTAATACTATTTCTAGATGTCTTGCTTCGTTGATAGACATGACAGTTTCAAATGTAACGTCTAATCATTGCTTGATGATCTGATCAATAGTAAAAACGTTGAACTAGATCAATAGTTCTTTGATTGTCAAAGTGAGAGATGAAAGACTGATCATGAATTTTCTTTAGCAATTTTGTATGCATATTCTCAGAAACTCACAGTAGGTCTTTTTTGAACAGAACGTCGTCAATGATCTTGCAGTGCTTCAATTCAGTGCTATGTAGCTTGAGCTTGTTTTCGCTTATAGCTTTTTTATACTCATTGCAAAGCTCATTCGTCTTGTTGACATCTTTTACTCGTTGATAAAGATCAACTTCAGATTCAATAGCTAGAATATTTATTCTATTGAGTGTCAGAATGATCTGATAGCGATCTTCAGTACGCTGAGTTGATTCAGAGACATCAATCAGAAACATTTTGATTAGAGCATTAACTTTAGTGTTCATTTTACCTGATCAAAAAATGATCTGAAAGTTAAACTTAAATAGAATGTCTAGATAATTGACTTGACGTTGAGTTAACTATTTGTTTTTCATGAAAATCTTCAAAGTCTGATGATCGATGAACATCTGAATGAACAGCTCTGTGCATTCTAGCTCAAGTCTTTAGTGTTCAAAGCATCAAATAATGACTAGCAATTTCTTGTCATAGATGTGATAATTGCATTCAGCGAAAATCATGCTCTTGCTGTAGAATGCTACTGAGTGAACAACACTCTCATCATTGTACTGTGATAGTATTTCATCTTTGACGTAGTCAGATGCATCAATTTTCAGAATAGTCTGTTGTTTTGAATCAAAATGTCGTAGAACTGAAATCGAGCTGACTTGTTTCTTTAGATCATCAAAAGCTTGAACACAGACTTCATTTCAAACAAAAGACGTGTCTTTTCTAGTCAACTGAGTGAACAATTTGACTAGCTTCGAGAAGTTCTTAATGAAACGACGATAGAAGTTAACAAATTTCACGAAGCTTTGAACTTCTTTTAGGTTGATCAACGTAGTTCAGTTGACTATGACTTTCACCTTGATAGAATTCATACGAAGATCTTGTTTTAAAACTATGACTTCTAAAAAGACGGTTTCTTCTACATTGAATTCGCACTTTCAAATATTCATCTGTAGATCAGCTTCTTGTAAGCGATTCAATATCATTTTGACATGTTGTCTATGTTCTTGTTGAGTTTTGCTGTAGATCAGAATGTCGTCTAGATAGACTTGACAAAAGTCATTTAGAAAGTTTCATAAAACATCATTCATATACTGCTGAAACAAGATCAAATCATTGATAAGTTCAAAGAATAGCATCTTTGATTTGTATGCTTCTAAAGTCGTAATAAAGATAGTATAGTCTTCACTATCAGAGTGCATTCGTAGTTTATTGAACGTCGAAATGATATTCAATTGAGTCAAATGCTTGCAATCAACTATTTTGTTGATCATCTCATCTATCAGAGATAAAGAATAGCGATTTCTTTTGATAATAGCATTGAGCTTTTGATAGTCAACACAGAATTGTAGATCTTCATTTGCTTTTAGAATGAACAGAAGGAATGAAAAATACGAAGCTTTGCTAGAGATTATAAATTCTTTGAAAAGATTCTCGTTCAGATATTTCTTTACTTTCTGAAGTTTGTAAAGAGACATTCAATATGCTCGACAGCGAGATGACGTTACGTCACTAGTAAGCTTTATCTTATAATCATATGAACGATGAGACAATAACTTGTTTGCTTGAGCTCGATCAAAGACGTCTAGAAAATTCTGATATTTCAATGATAACTTGACTTTAATATCTTTCAGATTCTGAGTCGTTTCATCAGTAAAGAAGACATTTATGACATCTAGTTCACATTGAGTATTGTAGACAATTTCTCTATCGATGTCTTTGACGAATATAGCAAAAACCTCTGTCTGATTCTTCTTTTTTCGTTTTACTAATGCTTGAAAAGAGATGATGTCTATGTTTTGAATCGAGAATGACTCTTTCTGAATGAATGAAACTGAGTGCTTGAGCATCTTAAAGATCTTGCTGTGAGCTGCTGAAGAAGTTGAAGTTGATTGCAGTCAACTTGAGTGCTTTGTATTTGACGAGATCAAAAAAACCGAAATAGAAATATTTAATTGATCAGAAAATATGATAGTATCATGCCTCATGTTCAATAATATTTCATTCTTGTTCATTCAGAGTTTGCTCAATATAGCTTCATGATGCTCAATATCAGCTATCAGCATTGACATAGTCAATTTCTTATGACTTTTGATCGTGAGATTGAATAGAATCTTATGAGTAATAGTCTTTCTAGCTAGCTTCTCGTCATATTCTCGTATTAACTTCTCTTTTGCTAGTAATATAGATTGTATTTCAAGTTTCTGACATACTTTATTGACTAGTTTGTCATGTATCAGCGTGTAAACGACGAAATCACTGTTTATTAAAGAGCAAAGGCTGAAAGAATTGCTTTAAGAGATAAGAGAAGCATTGATCAGAAATGACTTTTCAAAATAGTTTTCTTTCAATAGAACTTTGATTTGACTGCACAAAGATATAATCTCTATCTCTTTGATGACTCTGAAAGAGATAGTTAGTTTTTTGAATCAGAATTGAACTCAGAGTTCAATGTAGATCAATCAAACTCATCATCTTTCAATGCATTGACTCTCGATTGATCAGAGCACTCTCTAGAAGTATGATCTGATTTGTGACAGATAAAACAGATTTCAGCTTGTAGATTAATGTTTTTGACGCTAGTTAAAATCGCGTCACACGACTTTGAATGATCGACAAGTGTAGTGACTTCGATCTTTCTATAAAGATTCAATGAATCTCGTTTCTCAGCAAAGATGACTTGCTTTCTGACTTTTACCAAGAATTTCTTTTCTTTGATGTTATTCATGACTCGATGCTCATTGTTCAAATGAATCAGGTAACTACGAATTTCATTGAGAGATTCTGACTGAATCAACTGACTACTTCAAGCTGCATGAAGATGATAGATTATCTTGTTTCATAAATCGACGATCAATTGCTTTTCGTGATACTTTAAATAAAAGAACAGACGTTGAAACATTGAATAGAAGTCGCTGAATTTGCTCTTTTCTTGAGAGAGATTAGCATACTCTCTTCGAAAGTTTGTCTCTTTGTCAGAATCATCGTAAAGCTGAGCAAGTTCATTTAGAAAATCATTGATCATCTTATAGAAATTCAATGAATCTTGTTGATGTCAAGCTAAAGTAGCTTTGACTGCGTCTTCTTTGATTCTGAAGTGAACGTAGATCAGAATAGTTCTATTGATATTGAAATGATTGACGTTAATTTCTAGCTTGTCACGTATCTTTTCTTGTCAATCATCTCAGATAGATTCTTTTTTATCAGTAAACAAAGATGAATTTGAAAGCTTTTGAGATTGTTTGAAGAAATTGAACAGAGTAGAAGAGAAAGAAGTAACTTCTTTAAACAATTGCAGTTGATGTTGCAATTCAGTCACTTGGTTTCGAAACGTCTGATTTAATTGATTCAAGCGTTCTTTGACTTTATTCATTTTCTCGAAACAAGTCTTTCATATTTGTTCGCTTGATATCTTGTCAAATAGCTCACAAGCTTTCACATTTAAATCTCGTTGAGTTTGAAGATTGTTCAAATCTTCTAGAAAAACTTCTGAGTCTTGTTTGACTTAATGTTGTAACTGCTTTACATTTTTTATATCTCATGAAGTAGAAGCTTCATAAGATTTATTGAGAGTCTGAGAATGAGGCAAAAAGTATTGATGTTTTTGTACGACATCGATTCTGAGATATTTCAATATGCGAAGTGATAGCTCAGAATAAATGATTAAATCTGTAGTATTAGAAGAATAAAAGCTTTGATTACTCTTGAAGAGATTGTTCACAGATGATTGAATCATAGCGAAGAATTGACGATTGAGCGAAGAACGATGCTTAATAGTATGTAGTGAGATTGTTTGTTAAAGTGTTTAGTCTTCAAAGAAGAGTGTTGCTGATTTGAGAGAGTTTTTTGTGATTCTCAAGCAATCAACAAAGATTCTTTATTGTTGATTCTATTAATCGATTTAAACTGATGCTACTGACTGAGCGATAGATTCTCTAGCAATCACACAGTCGTATGTTTTCGTTGATTCTATTGATTTCTTGATGTTGTTCTGTCTTTCGATGTCGTTGATCATCAGATACACAAATTTCTTTATACTCATCTCGTTGTCAGTCGAGTGAACTTGAATGAGTAATGAGATCAGTATCATGTGATTAATGAATTCTTAAAGTAATGTTGAGATCATGTCTAGAAACTAATCAGAGTGCATGCGTGACTAGAATGTTTGATTTATAAAGATAGTTATAACTAAGACTTTAAGAATACAGAAGAAAGAAGGTACAAAAGACAAGAAGAACACACTCTATATAGTAGTTACTTAGGTTCAACGCTAGTCTCAAAGAAAACGTGTTGAAACACAAGAAAGATGTTTTATTCAAAAGATGTTTGTAACACAAAGAAATGTGTTTGTCATAGATATCTGTTAACTATTCATAACACAAAGAAGTGTGTTTATCTAGAAGACAATAAAAACTGGTTTGAAGATGCTAGGAAAGAAAAAAGATGTTGAGTCATATCTGAGTCAAATCTGAGTCAGATCTGAGTCAGATCTCGACTAGATCGTTGACTAGTTCTAATTAATTCTGACACATTCGTAACACTCGCTGTGATATGAGACTATCTAGACAGCGCGCTAAAGAAGAAATGAATTCATTCATCAAGTAGTTTTGCAAAAGCATCTATGTTGTTTGTAAAGAAGTTGAATGAAAGTCTTTATTTATGCGTGAACTATCATGATCTCAATGAAATAACAGTAAAGAACAATTACTCATTGTCTCTACTGTCTGAGACGTTGAATCACTTTACTCATGCAAAACACTTTATCAAAATTGATATTTACAACATTTATCATTGCATTTGAATTTGCAAGAGCGATGAATGAAAAATGATTTTTCATACATGCTATGATCAGTTTGAATATCAGATGATGCTCTTTGAACTGATAAATGCTTTTGCAATCTTTCAGTTTTATGTAAATCACACACTTAAGTCATTCATAAATATTTGCTGCATGATATATTTAAATGATGTCTTAGTATACTTTGAGATGAAAGAGCAGCATTGAAAGCATATGTGCAAGATTCTTTGCACGTTACTGAAATATTAACTGTATGTCAAGTTGTCAAAATGCACTTTCAATCATGATGAAGTTATCTTTCTGAGATTTATGATAAAGTGAAAAAATATTTAGATGAAATAGTCTTGTATTGATGCAATCACTAACTGATCTGAGCTCAAGTCTGTAAAGAACATTCTTGTATTCTTGAAATTTGCAAGATTTTATTAATAATTTATAAGAGAATTCTCTTAAATTATTACGCTCTTAACAGATTTAATCAAGAATGCAAAGAAGAGAATGATGTTATCATGATGCAAGATCATTAACTCAATTTAGAACATAAATTATTTATATTTTAAATAATTTCAATTCATTGAATCTGTTTTGCAGTTCAATGAATCAAGTCATCAATCTAGTCATCATCATTTTAATCTAGTTTCAGCAATTTTGTTTCAATCATTTCAGTTGTGTGCATGAACTTCTGCAATCTTAAGTCAATAAAACTACTATCTAGTCTTAATTCTGCTTAATTTATGTATATAAAAGTTGAGTTCTCGCTCTTTTTTTTCATTCTTTGTCTTTCATCTTATACATTATTTAATGTATTGTCTTGTATTTAAATTCTATCAAAGTAATAATAATATCAGTCTTTTATATTGATAGTATCTTTAGTTTAGCTCAATCTTTAACATTATGAAAGATCTACACTCTTTGCAACATTTTCATTTATTGAAATCTCATTTAGTTATTCTTTCACTTAAATGAAGTCATCTCACAATCTCTTGATCAATAATGAGCGTGCTGTCAAACAGTTCACTCAAAGTATGATTGAAAATTCAGTTGAAATCTTTCGCGTAATGCAAGAGCTTCAAAATCAAGTTCAACAACATGATGTTATCATTTTGTTTTCATTCATTATTCTCAATTCTTCAATTTATATAAAATTGAATTCTAAGTTTCTTGCAACAATAACTCAGATTATTACACAAATCTTGAACAATTAATCTCTTCTTGTCATTCATCTTTCTGCAAACTCTGTTGCTGTCTTCATTGCTTTTAAATTTAAGAAGCTTTTCAACATATTTAAATATGAGAAGAACAAAGATCAATTGAATGCATAAAAGCAAAGTCTGATACAGCGCATGAACATGAACGATGATCATTATTTCTTTCATCGAGTCAAGATTGTTTATGTCAAGTCATGACTCATCATAGATAAGAAGACTCACAATTTAATGAATCAATATCAAGTCAATGATCTTTGTATCATTCTCATTTTTGCAAATTGACAACATAAGTTACGTCATTGCTGCAACAATTCTTTCAAGTCAGAAGATGCTCATTTATATCTTCATAAAACTCTGAAGTAAAACATGAATAGCTTTGTTGATTACTACAATCTCTTTTATCAAAAGAAAGAATGTTCTTTGATGAAAGATTTCTTGTTGATTGACTGTCTGAAGTGTAATGTCAATTATTTCACTTAAGTCATTGTTTTTTTCTGACAAAATCTTGATGAAACTTGATCATTCATTTTTCATCAATGAGTTCAAGCATTCTTTGACATCAATGAAGAGCTTCAGCAGCTTAAGCATCATCAATCTTACTTCATCTTCATCATTGTTTCATTCATCAAAGTCAAGAGCATCTTTGCATCAACTAGTAATTCTTTGAATTCAAAGATCATCATCTTTGTGACTGTTGTTTCAACAGTATCTTCATCTCTTTCTTTCTTGTTTCTTGATAAGTCAATGAATTTAAGCTTTGTCATTGTCATCATTCAAGATAAGATTCTGATCGTTTTTAAGATCAAGAAAATCTGCAACAAGTGAAAGCTGTGTTACTACTGCAAGTTGCAACATTCAAGCAAAATTGCTAAAGAATGCTCAAATAAGAAATTCTTCATTCTGCATATCATGAATGTTTACAACAATGATGTCATCAATATAAATGAAGAAGTCTTGCTGTTTGCAAAAAAAGTTTAGTCTTTAAGCTAAATTGCGCTCAAAGATCTGTATATATATCATCTTGTTTACTAGTTTCAATCTTTTCACTTTCACTTCAATCATATAAAAAGTTTTCTGCTAAATTTGTTTTGAAACTCTTTGAATTCAATTCAACATTCAAAGATAATCACATGATAGTATTCTGTATTTTACATTAAGCTCAATCTAGAGTTTTTGCTTTTGCTCTGATTGATAGTGAAGTCTTTGCTTATGTCTTTATGAATAAATTCTTCGCGCAACAACATCATCTTTTCTTGTATCAATTAATTCACTCTTGCAAACTTTAAGAATTTGATGATCAAGTTGCTTTAATCAATGACATTACTCATGTCGTTGAAATCACAATGATTCTCAATGAACACATCAAAAAACTATTCTTCTATGTTATTGAATTAAGTCAATATCTCATCATCATGAATCTGTCATGACTTCATCATCACGTCATTGATGTCAATTTTGAACACAATATTCTTATCTTGTTCTTCTTCTTCTGTCTTAATTATTGTTGTCAATTTCTCGTCAAGATTTATGATTTTAATCAACAAGAAGAAAATTTCTCGCTTAAAGTTAACAAAGTAACTTTTCTTCAGTCTTGTCTTCAATTCACTCAAAAGAAGCAACTCAGTTTTCAGTTCACTCACAAGAAGTAACTCAGTTCATGAATCATTCACAAGAAGCAATTCAGTTTACAGATTGCTTACAAGAAGCAATTTAATCTACAAATTACTCACAAGAAGTAATTCAGTATTCAGTTCGCTTGCAAAAAGCAATCTAGTTCTCAATTCACTTAAAAGAAGCAACTCAGTTTTCAGTTTGCTCACAAGAAGTAACTCAGTTCTCAATTTACTTGCAAGAAGCAACTCATTTTTCAGCTCATTCACAAGAAACAAATTTCATCTAGTCTTGTATTTCGTCTGAAACAAGAAGTTTCTAGTCATATTCTTCAAGTCATTCAAAAGAGATACTCATTAAAAATCAAGTGTCAAAATTCTTTTCTTTTTAGAACTTCTGTTGTTCTTCAAGCAGATTAATTCGATCGATTTTCTATACAACTTGACATAGTCAAGTTGAGAGCTTGAAGCTTTGATCATGCTACTTATGTCAAAGACATTGAAGTGTTTAGTATCATTCTAAAGAAAATCAATGTTTTCTTGAATCTTGAATCAATCTCGTCTTCTAGTTTAGACTCTGATGAGTCAAAGTCGCGTCATGCAACTTTGACTGTTTATTCAAAGAACAGTTCAACTCTTGCTCAGTTCTCATCTCGCTCTTAAGACAGTATGTATGATAAGAATCATCATTTGAATCTTTATTAAATGAAAAAGAAATTTCATTTGACTGCATTCACGACACAAGAAGATTTTAAAGTTTATCAACAAAGTAAGAATGTTGATTCAGTCACAATTTTATCGTTCAAATATTTCAAGTTTCTAGACGTCTTTTTCAAGAAGAACGTCAATATCTTGTCTTTGCATTGAGTTCATGATCATGTCATACATTTTAAAAAAGATGCTCAATTCTCAGTCTTTGCTTTGTATGACATAAGTCGTGATGAAATTCTAGAACTTAAGTTCAATATTATTTGAATGAGAATCTGAGCAAAGATTTCATTCAAATCAGTCGCTTTCAGACGATCATCTTTATTCTCTTTGTCAAGAAATTCGAAGATGAACTTTGCTTCTGCATGAACTATCAAGATCTGAACACTATCACAGTCAAGAATCAATATTCTTTGTCTCTGATCTCAGAAATGCTGAATCATCTAAGTCAAGCTAAAATCTTTATCAAGCTGAATATCATTTCTGCGTTCAATCGACTTCAAATCAAAGAAGAAGATGAAGTTCTCATCATCTTTTACACTTAATTTGAATTATTTAAGTATTTAATCATGCTCTTTGATTTATGTAATGAGTTTGTCTCGTTTCAGAAGTACATCAACAATATTCTTCATAAACATTTAAATAAGTTTTATACAGCTTATCTGAATGACATCTTGATCTATTTTGACAATGAACTTGAGCACAAGATTCATGTTAAGCTCATTTTATGAAAGCTGCAAGAAGTAGATCTTCAGATGAATATAATCAAATGCAAGTTTCACGTCACTTAAGTTTTGTATCTAGAATTGATAATCATCATCAAAGAGATCAAGATGAATTCTTTTAAGATAAACATCATTGTCAATTGACTCATTTTAATCAACGTTAAAAACATTCAAAGTTTTCTAGATTTCACGAACTTTTATAAAAGATTCATCTATGATTATAGTAGAATAGCTATCTCACTCACTCATCTCATCAGAAAAGATGTACTCTTTATCTGATTTCAGAAATGTTAGATTGCATTTAACATTCTTAAGAAAGTCTTCACTTTCAAGATTATTCTTCATTATTATAATTCAGATCACAAGATTGTGATAGAAATCAATGCTTCAAACTATGTGTTCAAAGACATTCTTTTTCAATATAATAAGAATGAGATTCTTCATTCAGTCGCTTACTTTTTGAAGAAGCATAACTCAGTTAAGTGTAACTACGAGATCTACAATAAAAAACTCATGATCATTGTTTGCACTTTCGAGAAATGATGATCAGAGCTTGAAGACTTTATTTATTTTGTTGAGATGATCATGAATCACAAAAATCTTAAGTATTTCATGTCAACTAAGCAGTTGAGTCATCATTAAGCTCATTGAAGTGAGTTTCTGTCTAGATTCAACTATTGCATTGCTTATCATTTTAACAAGATCGATGATAAGTTGAATGTTCTGACATGTCGCTCAGAAGATTTTTTTAAGAAGAAGAATACATTCAATTCTTAACATCAATATCAACATTAAACAATTCTGAAAATTCATGTTTTAGATTTCAATATTGTTAAAAATCTCACTCTCAACGTCTTTGACATTAAAATCATGAAGCTTCAGTCATAAATCATCATTCTAGATTCAGTTCAATTACATTTATTTTTAATTATCTCAGCATTTTCATAAATTTTAGTTCTTATGAATTTAGAAATTGAAGAATTCAACATTAAAAACATCAAGTTTCAGCTAAATCAAGACACTCTGAATCTTGATGAAGATTTTGCTGACACTTTCACTCAAACATTATGAAAGTAAGTTGAAATCAATGATAAATTTGCAATTCAGATAATTGAAGCACTTTGCAATGAAGCATGATATCACAACAAGATTTCTCTAGTTAAGTGTAAAGAACACGAGAATCATCTGTACTTTCAAGAAAGAAAGTACGTGCTCAACTCAGATAAACTACGTCTTTGTATCATTTAGACTGATCATCAAGTTGAGTTTTGATATCAATCTTCTGACTCGACTCAAGTACTTAATATCAATCTTCTGACTCAACTCAAATACTCGATTTCAACATTCTGATTCAACCTGATATTGATCTTAAGTTGATACTTGATTCAAGTTCTCAATTTGACTCGTCAAGAAATTAAATATGACGTCAAGAGAGTTAAATATAGAAATTTTTCCGATTTTTCGCCTTTGCATTACCTTTTTGCATTATCTTTTTGGTAGAAAGTCATAAAGAAAAACATAAAGAGAAACATAAAGAGAAACATGAAGATCATTTGATAAAGAGCTTTGATAGAGAGCTATGATAGAGAGCTTTGATAGAGAGCTATGATAGAGAGCTATGGTAGAAAGCTATGGTAGAAAGCTATGGTAGAAAGTCATGACAAAGAACTATGAAGACTGTTTGATAGAAAGTCATGAAGGAAAGTCATGAAGAGAAGTCATGAAGAGAAGTCATGAAGAAAAGTTATGAAGAAAAGCTATGATAGAGAGTCATAATAGAGAGTCATAATAAAATATCTATCTATTTATCTTCATGTCTTGACGAGTCGAGTCGGAAATTTCAAGTCGATACTCGATCTCAATCTTCTGACTCGACTCAAATACTTGAGTTGAATCTTCTGACTCAATTCAAATACTTGAGTCAAGAATTCTGACTTGAATCGAGTCTTGACGAGTTGAGTACTCAACTTGAACTCAGATACTTGACTCGATGCAATCAGTCTAGTATCATTCAGCTCACTTATGATAATGTCATTGATGATCATTCAGAAAGAGCAAAAAGCTATGAACTGATCAGTTGAGTTTACTGATGATCAAACATTTATAAGTATGTTCAACACTTCATATGAAACTGTCACATATGCACACGTTTCAAGCTTTTTAAACAATGAACTCAAGAATAATTATGTTCTCTTTCAGTTCTTGAACGTCGTTAATATTAGACTGATCATTGAGTCGAGTTTCGAGTTGACATTTTGAACTCAAATCAATGTCGAGTCGAGTTGCTCACATTTTCAACTCAATTCAAGTCGAGTTGCTCATATTTTCAACTTGACGCGATTCGATTCGACTGAGAATTGGGTCAACTCGACTCGACTTGCCAAGAACTCAAGCTTGACGTCAAGAGAGCTAAATATAGAAATTTTTCCGGCTTTTGCATTATCTTTTTGCATTATCTTTTTGGTAGAAAGTCATGAAGGGGAAACATGAAGGCCGTTTGGTAGAGAGTCATGACGAGAAACATAAAGGGAAACATGAAGGTCGTTTGATAGAGAGTCATGACGAGAAACATAAAGGGAAACATGAAGATCGTTTGATAGAGAGTCATGACGAGAAACATAAAGAGAAACATGAAGGTCGTTTGATAGAGAGTCATGACGAGAAACATAAAGAGAAACATGAAGATCGTTTGATAGAAAACCATGACGGGAAACATGAAGAGAATCATGACGAGAAACATGAAGAAAAACATGGCGAGAAACATAGAGGGAAACATGGCGAGAAACATGGCGAGAAACATGAAGAGAAACATGAAGGAAAAACATGAAGGTCGTTTGACTTTGGTAGAAAGTCATGACGGGAAAACATGGTAGAAAGTCATGAAGAAAATCATGAAGGCTGTTTGACCAAGCTATTTACACCTATATAATATCTTGTCGAGTCGAGTCGAGTTTTCGAGTCGAGTTATCGAGTCAAGCTTCTTAACTCGACTCAAGTTCTTGAGTTCAACTTCTTAATTCGACTCGACACTTTTTCAAAAAAAATTCAACTCAACTTGATGCAATCAGTCTAGTTAATATGATGTTTTCATGAACTATGTAGATTCTTTATCGCTCAGTATCTTCATGAATATCATATATAAATATGTTCTAGTCTTCATCAATTATCTTATCAAAATGAAACATTTAGTTCTCATTACTTTTATGAAAGTTGAAGAAGTTATCAACTGCTTTTATGCTCATGTGTCAGAATTCAGATCTATGAGAGTCAGAGTTCTTCAAAGAATAAAGAACAGACACAAGAATTATTCTTCAACGCTATCATTGAGTTTTCAGATGAGAATCTGAGTCTATGAAAATTGAGACACTGAATCTACGAGAAATTCTACTGTTGATTCTCAGAGACATTGAGTCTATGAGAACTTCTACCGTCAATTCTCAGAGACTCTGAGTTTACAAGAGTTCAAGTCACATACAAATTTCAACATTTCATTGACAATAAAAGTTCAAATCACATACAATCTTCAAAAGACTTTGCATGATTTGCATGTAATCTCACTTATCTCATTAATGATGCTTGAGCTTAGTCTTCTGAGTATATAAAGAAGAGTTTGCTTCTGTATTTTGTAGTCTAGTGTTAACTTTCTATATGAATAAATATTACTAAGCTATTATCAAATTTGATCGTATTATCTATATGCATATTCTTTAGTGTGACTGCATATTTCTTGAGCTACTCACAATTTTAACACTCTACTCTATTGCAGAGATAATAGTTTATATGATTAAAAAAAAAATAAAAAAAAATCGTTGACTTGAACAGCAATTCTTCGAATATGACACTCAATCTTTGTAACAAATCTTAATTTCTTCTCATTCTTGAAATTTCTGCATCTCTTATTCAAGCGATTGTCATCACTGACGTTGTAAACGTACTCTTCAAGCATTATGATCAAGATATGATTCTTTTTGACATCATGATTTCATTTCTTGAAAGCAATATTCGCATGTCTTTCAAGAGCATTATCTCATCTACTTTTATCATCTTTACAGAACTTACACTCACTTTGCTTAATCAAATCTCTTGCAACAATAGAAAAGAGTTTCAATTGAACTTAACGAAGAATCTTGTGCAGCATCAAGTAATCATCATCGACATTATAACATCATCAACTCAATCATTTTCTGATTTTGCAAGCATTATTTTGAAGAATCTATTAGAGACTTGTCGTTGTGCAGCATTGAACGAAGATATTAGAAACACTTGCGTCGATGTAGAAAGAGAAGAGAGATAGTGCACATTGCTTCAGACAAAAATGAAAGTCGTTGAGCATGAATTCTTGTTCATCACTCTCGACGAAATTCAAAGCATTATCAATGACGTGAAGATCTTGCAGAGACAACAGAATTATTTGAAGATGTGTGCTTGATGCAAAACGTTGTTCATTGAAAACATCATTCTGCTAAAAGATCTGAAATAAGCATCTTGCATGTCAAACTCTGATTACTTTTTAACATGACAAAGTCATGCATCTGATCATTTTGAATCAAAGTTTTGCAAAAGAATCATCATTAAAGTCATAAAGAATTCTTTCATTGATAATGACTTCTTTAAGAAGAAAGCGATTATCTTTAAAATCATTCTTTCGAATAAGTTCTTAAAAGAGAAGAAGTTCAAGTTCATTGTCAACGAAAATCTGAAGTTGTTTCTCAGAAAACTAAAGTTGAACTTCATCAAGATGAACTACATCAAAGATGATGACAAGCTTGATTACGTCACGAAATATGTAAAGATCACGATGATGCACTATCTTCAACAGATCGAGAAGACTGTTGAGAAGAAAGATCATAAAATCACATGAGCGAAGTTTCTTGAAGCTCTTCAGCAATGCTTGCTCAACGTGAAGTCACTTCAGAATTGAGCGAACAATTTATGAAATGTTATTATAAAAAGAAGCGATCAAACATGCATGTTATTCTTTCTGAAACTCAACAAAACACATTTTCAAAATCGTGTTGAAATCATGAAGTCTGAGAAAGTGCTATTGTTCAGATTTCTGAGTGAGTTACTTTCTTTGAACAAGATCAAGTTAATTGTACTAACTTTTGCGTAACGAAGTAAGATGTTTTGTCGAGAATTGATGAAGTACATCAACACGCAGCATGCTTCAAACTATGCTCAGCAGAATTGACAGTTGAAAACAAACTTGTTTCTTGAAGATCAATCACATAAAAAGAGCTTGCAGAGTTCTTTGCAGAGAATTGATAGTTGAGAAAAAGAAGAATACTCTGATGATCAACAAGAGCAACGAGAATCAGAACTGAGAAAAACAGTCTTTTGAAAGAAAAAATATTGCAAAGTCAGCGAGAGAACGTGCGTCAGATGCAAATTTAAAGATCACGCAAAGTTGAATTGTTCAAACTCATGATTCATCTTTTTAAAAGCTTTCTTCTCAGAAACTTCTTCTGCTTTTAACAACATCTTCATTGTTAACGTTTCAGAAAAAGACTTAGTTTGATAAATTTCTCTCATCTATCGATCGCTCAAGAAAAGAAAGCAACTGAAGAGTACAAAACTAAGTGAGTCAACTCAATCAGTTAACTGTTTGTTGAACTGAACGCGTTGACAATGTTGAAGAACTTGAACTCAGTCACAACATCATTTATTCTCATAGTCAAGATCAAGTCAGAATGTCTCAATCTTCTTGAAACTTAAATCATGATGAACATTAAGTGTATATTAAACATGATTCATCATAGTCTTGTGAAACGTTTAAATAAGATCGAGAATATTCATTCTTGAAAGTTCACAAGAATTTTCTTCAACGATAAATCAATGCAATTACATGAAACAATACTGCTTGATCTGAACATTCAAAACTTTAATGAAAGTAATCTATGCATCTTGAAGATTTTTATCATTGTTGAATATGTTTCAGAAAATCTCATGTTAAATCTTTCATTCTTTGAGAAGCATAATCTCATTCACAAGTTTGCTCATTAATGTTTACGCTGAAGAATCTTGCGTGCTCAGAATGAAAGAAAGAAACTATCTCATTAAAGAACAGTTTCAGAATCATCTTACATAATGTTCAATGAAGCAAGACTTGCATCAAGTCTTTTTGCATGCAATATTCATTAATTTAGCTTTGTAAGAAAAGTCACTCTCAAATTTTCTTATCAACATAATCATGAGAAGAAATGAGAAGTCTCAAGCGCTCGATCGACTCAAAATCTCAAGCAACAGAGCATCATAATACACATTTGATCACTTTTAAATGCTTTGTACAACTCTTTAAGTTTTTCAGTGACAGAAGAAAGCTTTCGACTCACACAGATTGAGAATACGATAGTTGATCAATTCTTAAATGTTTCAAAAGAATTTGCGAATTTCGCGAATTTCTTCACTTAAAAAGTCAAAGTTCTTTTGACTCATGAATCTCATGATCATGCTATTTGCATTAAGAAAAGTCGTATTGCTCTCTGAGATTTTTTGTACAATCTTTTTGCAGTCGAACTCATTGTACAAAAGACGTATATCAAGAAACAGCTTCAAGCAAACATGATACAATACTTTATTTCTTCAGCGAGAACATTTATGCTCTTTACATCTAAAAAGATGAAATGTTGTGATCGTACGTTAATTATTGAGAACTCAATGCAATCATTCTCAAGAATAGATGTTCTCTTTTGTTGATCAATGAAGCTTTTGATCATCTTGCAAACATCAAGTGATTTATCAAGCTTGATATCAAGAACGCGTTCAACAAACTTTGCATACAAAAAGAAAATGAATGAAAGACGACATTTTATACAAGATTTGACTTATACAAGTATCTTGTGATGCTCTTTGATCTCATCAATGCATCGACTTTCTTTCAGATTTATATGAATCAGACTTTGTTCAAATTTCTCAACATTGTTTATCTCATCTATCTGAATGACATTCTGATATTCAGCAAAACTCGCAAGAAACATGTTTGTCATGTACAATAAATTCTTGACAAACTGCAGATTTTAAAGCTTTACATCAAGCTTTTCAAATGCAAATTCTTCAAGAAAGAGTTATTCTTTCTAGAATATAAAATAGAAAAAAGAGAAATTTCAATGAAGAAGAATTGAGTGCAAATCGTTCAAGATTAATCATAATCAAGAATAATGAAAGAGATTTAACATTTCTTGACTTTGTCAACTTCTATCGTTGATTCATAAAAAACTATTCAAGAATAGTCTCATTCTTGATCAATTATCTTAAAATGAGTCTCTTTTCTAATGCAAAGAAGAGATGAATTTTCAAAGAGCAAATGAAGCAAATTGAACTCATCAACACTGCTTAAAACACTTTTCAGAAGCTGAAAATCATCTTTGCTCAAAATGTTGTTCTTCAGCACTTCAATTTTGCGAAAGACATAAGATTGAAGATGAACATTTCTGAATTTGCAAAAGAAATAATGATGTTTCAATAAACAGACATTACACTCAAGAATTTACATTGACACTCAGTAATCATTTAATTGAGAAAGTGACAATCAATTGAACGAAATTATAATGCACATGATCAGAAAATGCTGATGATTGTTGAAAGCATGAATCATTGAAAACATTATTTAAAAGAAGCTTGACATGAAATAAAGATAATCAACAATTATGCAAATCTTCAACACTTCATGATAACAATCAAGCTTTCTTGCAGACAGATGAAGTGAGTCAATAAATTTACTGCATACAACTTCAAGATCTTCTATCAAAAGAGAATAAGCAACTTTGTTAATGACTTGTCAAAAAGACTCAATTATGAGAAAAATATTTGTTAGAGGTCAGCATAGAGCGAGTCATATGGGTGTAATGTAACGAGTATATAAATGCTAAGGAAGGAAAGTATCTAGGAGGGCAGAGCCGACTATCTATATGGCTCAGGGGAACATAAGCTAACCCTGAATAGAGT